>Ga0065721_10005433_pt1 | contig 19106 bp, 14 predicted proteins | sample Mesricmetagenome_FD_59108 | JGI IMG/M metagenome (GOLD analysis project Ga0065721, IMG submission 59108) | Mesophilic microbial community from rice straw/compost enrichment Sample: eDNA_1 v2 (version 2) | ecosystem: Engineered > Solid waste > Grass > Composting > Bioreactor | place: USA: Davis... | reverse complement strand
CGCTGAAAAGTACAGACGATGGCGGAAGGGTGCGCTGGGACGGGAAAGATCCGCGTTATGTGTATCTGGAAGGAATTTCAAAAAGTGTGAATGTGCAGGTGGGAGATACGGTTGTTACCAGCAGGTATTCTTATAATTTCCCTCCTGACAAAATTATCGGAACAGTAGCTGAAGTTACCAATGATCCATCAACAGGATTCTACAATATCAAGGTTAAAACGGCTGCAAACTTTACAAAAATTCAGCAGGTGTTTGTAGTAGAGAATCTGCAACGCGACGAGCAGGTGCAGTTGCAAAAGGATACTGAAAGGAAAGTTGATCAACAAAACAAATAAACTTGAGCGATCTGGTAAAGAACATATTGCGATTCATCATCTTTATTGCCGTGCAGGTGTATGTGCTGGACAGAATTCCGCATTTGCATGGTTATATTGTTCCTTACCTGTATTTCCTGTTTTTGCTTTGGCTTCCATTCAGCATTAGCCGGCTTGGATTGTTGCTGATCGGATTTGTTACCGGACTGACCCTTGATTATTTTTCGAGCGATCCCGGTCTGCATGCCGCTGCCTGCGTGCTGGTAGCATACGCGCGTCCGTTTGTAATTACCATTCTGACACCAAAGGACACTACCGAGTTCAACTATCGCGAACCTTCTCCAAAGGGTATGGGCTGGGCGCCATACGCCGTGTATGCGCTTGTGCTTACACTTCTCCACCACACTTACCTCACACTTTTGCAGTGGCTGGAGTTTGGCGATTTCCTGAAGTTTTTGATCAAAGTGGTGTCGTCGACAGGTATCAGCATGCTGTTGATCTTTACGGTTGAAATGCTTTTCCCAAGGAAACTGAAATTCCGGACAAATACTGCCTAAGACCGGAAAGAAGATTTGCGAAGGAGAAATCCAGTGCTTCGAACGGAAAATACTTTTTCAGGAAAAATTAAAAATCTTTTTCCCGTGTTCTTTTGTATTTGATGCACGCTTTAATCAAATTTGTATCATCTTTTCTCAAACCTCTTTGACCCCAAACAATGTCTGTGTTTAACCAGTCCCGGAGTTACATCATTCGCATTCTTTTCGTGATTGCTTTCCTGATCATGTTGGGGCAGCTGTTCAACCTTCAGGTGCTCTCGAGCGAATACGAAATGATGGCGCGAAACAATGCGCTTCTGGAGAAAACGGTTTATCCTCCACGCGGAATTGTCTTTGACCGGAATGGTAAGACCATTGTTAACAATACACTCACTTACGATCTGATGGTTATTCCTTCAGAAGCACGCAATGTAGACAGGGAATATTTGTGCAAACTGCTTGAAATAGATTCCGTAGAATTCAGCAAACGCCTTCAGGCAGCGGTCATCAAAAATGGAAAGAACCAGCCTTCTGCTTTTGAAGATCTGCTGACACCTGAAAAATATGCCCGGCTTGAGGAAAATATGTGGCGGTTGGGAAATGGATTTTATCTCCAGGAAAGACCTACCCGTGTATATCCATACAATGCCGGTGCTCATTTCATGGGATATATTGGTGAAGTAGATTCGGGCATGATCCGAAAATCCGGCGGTTTTTACAAACCGGGCGACTATATCGGAAGAACAGGTTTAGAAGCTTATTACGAAAAAATATTGATGGGAGAACGCGGGCTGCAGGTATTGATCAAAGACAATATGAACCGCATCAAAGGAAAGTATGCCAACGGAGAAATGGATATTCCTGCAGTGGCTGGTCGTGCGTTGCATACTTATGTTGATATCGAACTTCAACAGCTTGCAGAAAAACTAATGCAGAAAAAAGTAGGAGCCGTTGTGGCGATAGAGCCAAAAACGGGTGGCATTCTCGCCATGGTTTCTGCACCGAATCTGAGTCCCAATGATCTAACGGGCTCTAATTTCAGAAAGAACTACAGCAAGCTGGTTCTTGATGTATCAAGACCGCTATTAAATCGCGCGATCAAGGGTCAATATCCTCCCGGTTCTACTTTCAAACCTTTGGGAGCCCTGGTGGCATTGGATGAAGGATTGATCACACCTTCATTTGGTTATCCCTGTGGTGGAAGATATTATGCCTGTGGTCATGGTAAACCTGCATGTACTCACAGCAATGTTGGACATGCCGCAAATCTTCGTCTCGCAATTGCCAATTCATGCAACTCCTATTTCGCGCACCTTTATCGCCTGACCGCAGATAATCCGAAATATCGCAATGTGAAAAAAGGATATCAGAAGTGGAAGGAATATATGAATGAATTCGGACTGGGAATCAGACTTGGTATTGATCTTCCAAGCGAAGACAGAGGTAATATTCCTGATTCATCTGAATACAATAAAGACTATCGCAATTCCTGGAACTCCTGCACCAACCTCACCTTGGGCATCGGTCAGGATAAAATGACAGCCACTCCGTTGCAACTTGCAAATGCAATGTGCATTATTGCCAACAAGGGATATTATTACATCCCACATTTTGTGAAGACAGTAGAAAATGAATCTGAAGCCGATTCTATTCTTTTTCCTTTCAGAGTGAAACATTCTCCACTGACGCATATTTCGGATTCTGCTTATGAAGCTGTAATGCTTGGTATGCAGGATGTAGTAGAAAGGGGAACTGCAACAAATGCGAAAATTCCCGGTATCAACATTTGTGCAAAAACCGGTACTGCGGAAAACTATCGCATCATCCGTGGTCAAAGAGTGAAACTTCAGGATAATGCGATGTTCGTTGCTTTTGCTCCGCGCGAAGATCCCAAGATCGCTATCTGTGTAGTAGTGGAAAATGCAGGTTATGGTTCCACATCGGCCGGTCCTATCGCTTCTTTGTTGATAGAAAAATATTTGTGCGATACCATGAGAACTGCCAGTTTGAAAAAAATTGAAGAACTGGCGAACAAAGATCTGATGCCCAGCATTCTTCCACTTGAACAATATTTGTATGATTCTATCAGGGCGGAACAATGGGCGAAACTGTTTGGCGACAGCACGCAGCTGAGAAAATTCCTGAAGAAGGGTGCTCAACAGAAAAAAGATTCTGTGCCACCAGCTAAAGTGGTTTACTTGAAAAATGAAGCACTGGTTTTACCAGAAGACAGGTATTCGCAAAAACTGAAAAGGAGCAGGGTATAATGACACGAAATTCTCCCGGCATTTCTAAAGGTATCGACTGGAGCCTGGTATGGTTATACCTGCTGCTGGTAGCAATTGGCATCATGGCCATTTTTGCTGCAACCTACAATGACCGTGACCCGATCGTTGCGAGCTTCTTTTCTTTTCGCACAGATTATAGCAAGCAATTCATTTATTTCATCGTGGCGGGATTTGTTGGCATTTTTATTTTGCTCACAGATAGTAAATTTTTTCCGGCCACTGCAAATCTTTGGTATGCGTTAGGCATCATACTTCTCCTGATGGTTTTTCCGTTTGGAACAAAAGTGAAAGGAACGGAATCCATCATCCGGATGGGAGGTTTTCAATTTCAGCCCGCAGAATTTTGTAAAGTCTGTGTTTGTCTTGCACTAGGCAAATATCTTTCTCTACCCGATCTCGATTTCACCAGACCGCGATCGCATTTGATTGCAGCTGCGATCGCGCTTGTGCCTGCCCTCATAAGTATTTTTCAAAAGGAAACAGGTTTGGCCCTGGTTTATCTTTCTTTCTTCCTCGTAATGTATCGCGAGGGTTTGCCGGCAACCATTCTTGTCATCGGCTTTTCACTCGCTGCGCTGATCGTTGCGACTTTGCTGGTTGATCAAAATACCCTCGCGATGGTTCTCACAGGCATTGCGTTGTTGATGGTGTATTTGCTTCGCCGGCAAATCAAAAAGAACAGGGCGCTGCTTGTTGTGATCATTGCCATTTGGGCTGGTTGTGTAGGCATGCAAAGATTTGGTGTTCCATTCCTTTTTCAACGTGTATTTGAGCCTCACCAGGTTGAAAGGATCTTCAGTACAATTGGTAAAGAAGTTCCTGAAGAATACATGAAACCTGAAGAGCGCCGCAGGCTGGAACTGGAAGAGATCAAAAAGAAAAAAGATACAGATTACAACGTTAAACAATCCAAGATTGCCATCGGTTCGGGTGGATTAACAGGTAAAGGGTTGCTTAAAGGAACTCAGACGCGTTATGATTTTGTTCCTGAACAAAGAACGGATTTTATCTTTTGTACAATCGGTGAGGGTTTTGGTTTTGTAGGTACCTCTGTTTTGCTGTTTATTTATCTGCTTCTGCTGTTCAGGATTGTTGCAGTAGCCGAAAGACAAAGAAGCGTGTTCAGCCGTTGTTATGCTTATGGTGTTGCTTCGGTATTTTTCTTTCATATTTTCATCAATATCTGCATGACCATCGGACTGGCACCGGTGATTGGTATTCCGCTTCCTTTTATTAGTTATGGAGGAACTGCTTTACTTACATTTACCATTCTTTTATTCATTCTGATCCGTCTTGATGCAGATCGTCAGATGGTTCTGCGCTAACTTGCAGTCGATGAAGATCATTCCATTATCAGAAGGTTCATTTACCATTGATAAAACAAAATTGTTTGTTCCCTTCGATGAAAATTCGGATGTATTGAATGAGCGTCCTGTTGGAAGTTTACTGGTGGAGATTCAGCCTTTTCTGGTAAAAACTTCCAAAGATGTTTTGCTGCTGGATACCGGTTTGGGATTTAACGATAGCAGTGAGGGAAAAATGCAGTTGCTGGCCAATCTGGAAAGAGCTGGTGTGCAGGCTGGTGATGTAACAAAAGTGTTGATCTCACATTTGCATAAGGATCACGCTGGTGGTGTGAGTCTGGAAGGAGATCATTCAAAACTTACATTCCCGAATGCTACATATTTTTTGCAGGAGCGTGAGCTTGATTTTGCTATAAAAAAGGGTGCTCCGTCATTTATACCGGAAGAAATTCAGGCATTGAAAAGTTCTTCGCAGGTGCAATTGTTGAAAGAAGATGAAGGAATGATTGATGGTTATATCAGTTACCGCATGACGGGTGCGCACTCTCAGTTCCATCAGGTGTTTTGGATTAAAGAAGAAGGAGAAACGATTTTCTTTGGTGGTGATGATGCGCCACAGTTGCAGCAGATGAAAGTGCGGTATAAAACAAAATATGATCACAATCCGGAGTTGGCGATGCAGCTAAGACAACAATGGTGGGAGCAGGGAATATCTGAAGGATGGACGTTTTTGTTTTATCATGATATTAAAAGTCCGGTGGCGAAGAGAGGGTAGGCTAGAAAGGAAAATATCAAATGTAAAAAGTCAAAATTTCTACAGCATAGAACTGTGCTTAGTGGTTGATATTGCTATTTTAACCGCAAAGAGCAAAGGGCCGCAATCCGCCAGCTGGCGGGCGCAAAGAAAACATACATTGCAGAAGTAGTCGCATTTTAGTTTAGTGCAGGCAAGGAGCGACCACAAAGTTTTATGTTACACAAAACCCCAAACATCAAACTCCAAACCTCAAACCCCCTCAACTCACAAACCCCAGCTTCTCCTCCACCGCTTTCGGCAATTGTGGCAACCTTTTTCTTTCAATCAGGAATGAAGTCAGTTGCGCGATTTCTTTGAAGATGTAATGTTTGTCTGCAGCGGATTTGAGATAATCTTTTCCGCTGCTGCCTCCTGTTCCGATGCGGGTTCCGATCATGCGGTGCACCATGTTCATGTGACGATGCCTCCATGTACTCAGTTGTTCATCAATTTCAAGAAGATTATTGAGCAACTGGAAAGGCAATTGCATCAGCGGATAACCTCTGTATAGCATGATGAAGAGTGCTGCACGGTTTGCTTTGGCGGAAAGTGTGTAATGTGTTTCCTTGTGATGGTACATTACTTCGTCGAAGGCATCGAGATTATTTTTTTCAGCTTCAGCAAGAGAATTGGCATAAGCATTTTTATACGCCTGCCAGAAAGGATGTTCGTCAGAGCCGGAATTTGAAGCACCTTCAAAATCTTTCCAGAGAGAAAGGTCATCAAAGAATGGCATACGTTCCAGCCAGGCATTTACCAGTTGCAGGAAAGACTGGTCGGATTCTGCTTTCTTGATCAGGTCAACGTGTTCCTTTCTAAGTTGTGAAGTGTAATATTCTTTACCGTGACGATATTCAAATTTCAGTCCCAGTTTTGCTTCCAGCAATTTGAATTGCCAGCTCTGGAATCCTGAGGCAGGACGCAGCATATCGCGGAAATCGAGGAAGTCCATGGGTGTCATGGTCTCGAGAATATCAATTTGGTGAACGAGCACACGAAGAATAACTGCCATGCGGTTTTGACGATGCACAACAGTTTGAAGTTCGGGAGAGTTGTCGTTCACTGTAGGTTTGCGCATGATCTCCACGATGGAGTCGGCTTCATGATGAAGCTGTTTGAACCAGAGCTCATATGCCTGGTGAATAATGATGAACAGCATTTCATCGTGCGCGGGCGAGTTTGCTTTTACACTTTCCGGAAGTTGCGCGTCTAATATTTTATCGAGTTGAAGATAATCGTGATAATGTACGTCAGCCATCTTGCGAAATTACGAAGGTTATGCGGGATTGCCTGACCGGGCAAATTCGTAGCCAATGTCCTTGCGATAATATTTTCCCTCGAATTCAATTTTACTTACCAGATCGCGACTGCCGGCAATAGCTTCTTCAATGGATTTGCCCAGCGCGGTAGCGCATGCTACTCTTCCGCCGTTCGTCAGTAGTTTGTCGTCTTCGCGTTTGGTACCTGCATAAAAAACAATTCTGTCTGCCGGTGCTTCGGGCATTGAAATCTCAAATCCTTTCTGATAATCGTCGGGATATCCTCCGCTCACCGCAACGATGGTGGTAGCGAAACGTTCGTCAATATCGAGGTTAATGGTATGAAGTTCCTGTTTCACTGTAGCATTCAGCAATTCAACAAGATCATTTTTGATTCTTGGGATCACGACTTCTGTTTCAGGATCACCCATGCGACAATTGTATTCAATTACATAGGGATCGTCGTTCACCTTCATCAGACCGAAGAAGATAAAACCTTTATAATCGAGCGAATCTTTTTGTAAACCGGCAATTGTAGGTTCGATGATCCTTGTTTTTACTTTCTCCATGAATTCCTGACCGGCGAAAGGAACAGGACTTACAGCGCCCATGCCTCCGGTGTTGAGGCCGGTATCGCCTTCGCCAACACGTTTGTAATCTTTCGCTTCAGGGAGCAGGAGGTAGTTTTTTCCGTCTGTGAGAACGAAGACAGAAAGTTCAATTCCGTTGAGGAACTGTTCTACCACAACTTTTTTTCCCGCTTCACCAAATTTGGAACGCTGGATCATAAGTTCAAATTCGGCGATGGCTTCCACGTGATTTTGGCAGATGATCACACCTTTTCCGGCGGCGAGTCCATCGGCTTTGAGAACGATGGGCACGTCGTGTTGTTTAAGGTATTCGATACCATCTTCAAAATTTTCAGCAGTGAATTCCCGATACGATGCAGTGGGAATGCCATGTCTTTGCATGAATGCTTTTGCAAATGCTTTGCTGCCTTCGAGTTGGGCTGCGCACTGAGAAGGACCGATGATGGGCAGATGGGAAAGTTGTGGATGCGCATGAAGTCTGTCCACTATACCATTTACCAGTGGTTCTTCAGGTCCAACGATCAGGAGATCGATTTTGAGTTCGGCGCATGTTTGTTCGATGGCGCTGAAATCATTCACAGCAAAAGGAAGGTTGGTGCCGTGCAGCTCTGTGCCGGCATTACCAGGTGCTATAAAGAGCCTGGAGCAGTGTGGGCTTTGAGATAACTTCCAGGCGAGGGCATGCTCCCTTCCGCCGGAGCCTAACAAAAGGATATTCATACTGTGCAGGATAAGGTGATGCGAATATCGGGAAGATTGTTAAAGATGAATATCGAACCGGACTAAAAAATAATTTCACTTAATTTGGGCGCTAAACCCGGCATTATCTTATTCAATTAAAAGTTCATTCATGAGTCAAACTACTGTTTCGAATGGTGCCACCGGAAAGCATCCGCGTGGACTTTGGGTACTTTTTCTCACCGAAATGTGGGAACGCTTTGGTTATTATCTGATGGTAGGGATTTTGTTTCTCTACTTAACAAGCGATACAGGTAAAGGATATTCAAGAGGAATGGGAGCAGATGTAGTTGGTACATTTATCGCTCTTGTATATCTCACCCCATTCATTGGTGGGCTGATTGCCGACAGATATTTAGGATATCTCAAATCAATTTTTATAGGCGGTTCGCTCATGGCCGCTGGTTACCTCGGTCTTGCAATACCTGGCGATACAGCGATGTATGTTTCATTAGGATTGATCATTATTGGTAATGGTTTCTTCAAGCCAAATATTTCAACATTACTTGGAAATATTTATAATCGTGAAGATCTAAAGCCATTGAAGGATAATGCGTACAACATATTTTATATGGGCATCAACATTGGTGCTCTGTTCTGCAATTTCGTAGCAGCCTATTTGAGAAATGCCTATGGATGGGGCTATGCGTTTGCTGCGGCAGGCGTCGGTTTGATCATTGGTTTGATATGGCTGGCTGCCCAGGTTAAGGAGGTTAAATATGCTGATGTCAGAAAACCCATGCAGGAAGGGGACATGCCTATCTCAAAAATTTTCAGTTATGTATTTCTTCCCATGATCATCTTCGGCGCCATCGGATGGTTCATCCCTGGAAATCTTATGGGCTCTGATTCAAATGATGCTTTCATCTTCGCATGTCTTCCGGTAATTTATTTCTATGTAAATCTTTGGAGAAAAGGTTCTGTTGAAGATAAAAGAAGTATTGGTGCGCTGCTATTTGTATTTACAGTATCTATCATATTCTGGACGATCTATAATCAGAACTCAACCGGATTAACCATTTGGGCAGAAACGCACACTAATAGAGAAGTGCCTTCTGGTGTGGCGAACATTATCAATAAGATGGACACAAGTATGCTCCAGACCGTTTCTACAACGCCTCGCGAAGTAGGCCAGATGGATGAATACCTGAGACCTGTGACCGACACTGGCGGAAAGGCTTTGACAACAATGGGGCCGGATCCTTACTTCAACAACGTTCCAAAGGAACAATGGCCTGCTGATGGATCCGCCAAACTTGCAAATACGGAACTGTTTCAGTCAATTAACCCTCTGTTCATTGTACTTCTTACACCGTTGGTCATTGGCTTTTTCGCACTTTTAGCCCGCAGAGGGAAACCGGTTTCCACTTCCAGCAAATTTGCCTGGGCGATGATCATTGCGGGTATTAGCGCACTGGTGATGGTATTCGCAGTAATGTCTGTACCGAGCATCTACACACACAAAACATCCGCAATCTGGCTTTTCCTTACCTATGGAGTATTTACAGTCAGTGAAATTTGCCTGAGCCCAATCGGCTTATCATTTGTTTCGAAACTCTCACCGCCGCGTCTTACAGCGTTGATGATGGGTGGTTGGTTCCTTTCTACATCACTGGGAGGAAAAGTTGCCGGTGTGATGGCGAGTTTCTGGGATAAAATGCCGGACAAGAAAATCTTCTTTGGCATTATTGCTATTGCCGCAATCCTGGGCGGAATTCTCATTTTCTCCAGAGTAAAAATTCTGGATAAGATTGTAAAAGAAAAGACAGGTTCTATATAATTTAGATCTCATAAATAGAAGGGCCGACGAAATCGGCCCTTTCGTTCTTATCTAACGACTGCACCATGTGGAAAAAACATCCTAAGGCTCTTCCTTTCCTATTCTTTTCTGAAATGTGGGAACGCTTCGGCTATTACCTCATGATCGGAATTTTTACGCTCTACCTGAAAGACGTAAAAGCTGGTTTCGCCATGACGGAAGCTGAATCAGCAGATTTGTATGGAACCTTCATCGCGCTTGTTTTTCTTACACCATTCCTTGGTGGCCTCCTCGCGGATCGCTACCTGGGTTATCGCAAATCCATCATTGCAGGCGGACTGATGATGGGAACCGGATACTGTCTCATGTACGTTCACAGTTTGCCTGTACTGTACATCGCCATGACTCTCGTGATCTTTGGCAATGGTTTTTTTAAACCAAATATTTCAACACTTCTGGGAAATGTCTATAGCACTCCCCAGTATCGCGCGCAAAAAGATGATGGTTACAATATTTTCTACATGGGCATCAATATCGGTGCCTTTATTTGTAACTTCTTTGGAGCAGCCCTTTACAATTTGTATGGATGGGGAGCTGCGTTTGTTGCAGCCGGTGTTGGCATGTTTCTGGGTGTGCTCATTTTCATTATAGGTACGCGCCATTATAAAGAATACGATGTCAAAAAAGGCGTGGGAGAAAATGATATGCCCATGTCGCGCATTATCCTTCTCATTCTTGTGCCTTCCGTTGTAGCGGGAATTGTTGGATGGCTGATCAATGGCATTACCAGTTCTACAAATCCTGACGGAAACCTCTTTGGATCTGATTCAACTGACGCATTCATTTTTGCCTGTATACCGGTAGTTTATTTTTACGCGTCACTTTATTTCAAAGCAAAACCAGACGAGAAAAGGCCGATTGCCGCACTTCTTGCAATTTTTGCTGTGGTAGTACTTTTCTGGGCGGTATTCAAACAAAATGGATCCGCACTCAACACCTGGGCAGATCGTTATACAGATCGTGAGGTTAGCGGTCCGGTGCGAAAAGTGTTTGACGCGTTTAGTTTCTCTGATTCTATTGTGTACAAAAGGGACTCAGTTGCTTTGTATGACGGACAATTCAGACTTCAGAAAAAAGACGGGAAAGTGATAAAAGAATACAATTATCCTTCCTATTTCCGCAATGTTCCGGAAAACAAACGTCCGACTGATGGTAATGCAGTGAGCTTGTGGGCTACCAATCTGAGCCAGTCTATCAATCCCGGATGGGTAATTCTGCTCACTCCTCTTGTAGTTGCTTTTTTTACATGTTTGCGAAGAAGAAGAAAAGAGCCTTCCACCGCCACCAAGATCGCTTTTGGATTGTTTATCTCGGCGCTTTCTGCACTTGTAATGGTGGGTGCCGTATATGCAAGTCAAAATGGATCTGACAAAGCAAGCGTGTGGTGGCTGATCACCAGCTATGGTGTAATTACACTTGGAGAACTTTTGTTAAGTCCAATGGGATTGTCTCTGGTTTCTAAACTTAGTCCTGTCAGAATTACTTCTCTGATGATGGGAGGATGGTTCCTTTCTACTTCAATTGGTAATAAACTTTCTGGTGTGCTGGCCACAATGTGGGATAAATATGAAAACAAAGCGAATTATTTCTTTGTCAATTTCGCACTATTGATGTTCGCTGCTATCATGTGTTTTGCAATCCTGAGGTGGTTGAATAGAATTATGAAAGAGAAAGGACTGAATTAAGAAGGAATCGAAATCAAAATGTAAAAGTAGAAAGTCAAAAATTCTGTGACTGAGTCTGATACCGCAAAAACATTGAATGCTTTGAAGAGTAAATTGTTTTGGTATTTGTTGCACGATTCGCGGTTATAAAAACAACACCGCCTGCAAACAATTATTTGATTTTTGAAAATTGATTTTTGATCTAAACTATTATTTATGTCTGAAACCAAAACTGACTTCAGGCCCTTCATTCCACCAGAGGCCAGAGTGGCCGAATTTACCGTTAAATCAATTCTTGCCGGTTCACTCTTCGGCATCATCTTCGGAGCTGCGACAGTATATCTAGCGCTGAAAGCCGGACTTACAGTTTCCGCATCCATTCCCATCGCGGTGATCGCCATTACACTGGGTCGCAGGTTTTTGAAAACAACCATTCTCGAAAACAATATCATTCAGACTACAGGCAGTGCTGGTGAAAGTATTGCAGCTGGCGTTGTATTCACTTTGCCCGGCTTTTTGTTTCTGAGTGAAGCCGGAAGTGCAGATTATTTTAATTATTTCACCATTTTGATCCTCGCCATTTTCGGTGGTATGCTGGGCACATTGATGATGATTCCGCTCCGTCGATCCCTCATTGTAAAAGAACATGGTGTGCTTCCTTATCCTGAAGGAACTGCCTGCGCATCTGTTTTGAAAGCAGGTGAAAAAGGTGGAGAATTTGCAAAAACTGCATTCCTTGGACTAGGTGTTGCTGCAGTGTATGCGATTTTGCAAAAGATATTTCATGTGATTGCTGAAACACCACGCTTTGCCACCACGCAGGCTCAAAAGATTTTTCCTTCGGCACGGGTAAGTGGCGAAATCACTCCGGAATATCTGGGTGTTGGCTATATTATTGGTCCGCGCATTGCCGGTGTGCTGGTGGCTGGTGGCGTATTGAGCTGGCTGGTGTTGATTCCTTTGCTATCATCGCTGATACCTGCAGATATTGTTGCGGCACAACTTGTGAAGTTGGGATATCTCGGTAGCATGACGACTGCGGGCGGCCCTGGTGGCTGGGATCCCGCCACGCAAAATTTCGCCGACTGGTCCGATGCAATTTATCTGGCTTACATCAGACAGATTGGTGCAGGTGCGGTGGCTGCAGGCGGTTTCATTACGCTGATCAAAACGATTCCGACAATCATTTCTTCTTTCAGGGGAAGCATTGGATCTCTGAAGAAAAGCGGCATTGACGGTGTGAATGAAAATAATGTTCCCAGAACTGAAAAAGATCTTTCCATTAAGGTAGTGGGTTTTGGTAGTTTGATTTTGATTCTTTGTATAGCATTAATGCCTTCGACACTGATACCTGGCGAATCTATCGGAAGCAAATTATTGCTTGGCATACTCGTTATCATTTTTGGAGCATTCTTCGTAACGGTTTCTTCAAGAATTGTAGGTCTCATTGGATCGTCAAACAATCCCATCAGCGGCATGACCATCGCTACATTAATGGGAACCTGTCTTGTTTTTATTGCTGTAAAATGGACTGGTTATTTCTATGAACCCATGGCGCTGGTGGTTGGTGGAATGATCTGCATTGCTGCTGCAAATGCGGGTGCTACGTCACAGGATTTGAAGACTGGATATATTGTAGGCGCTACTCCCAAATATCAACAACTTGCTCTTTTTATTGGCGCCATTGTTTCGTCCATCGCAATTGGAGCCACAGTAAAAATCCTCGACACTCCAACTGCAGCAATGGCGAAAGAAGGTATTGAACATGCTATTGGAACACCAACCTATCCCGCTCCACAGGGAACTTTGATGGCAACGTTGATCAAGGGAATTCTTTCATTCAATCTGGATTGGCAATTTGTACTTGTGGGTGTGTTCATCGCCATCACTCTTGAACTCTGTGGTGTTAAGTCTCTTTCTTTTGCAGTGGGAACCTATTTGCCGCTCGCAACAACACTTCCCATCTTCATCGGAGGTGGTATAAGAGCTTTGGTGGAATGGCGTCAAAAGAAACGGGGTGAACATGTTCGTCCGGAAGAAGAAGACCTTGGAAAAGGTAATTTGTTTGCAACCGGACTTGTTGCCGGCGGCGCACTCACCGGAGTGTTAGTTGCTATCCTTTCTGCAGTCGAATCTACAAGATCAGCAATTGATGGTGTAAACGCGGAGCCTGCGATCGCTGAAAATTTGGGAACGAAAGGATATGGATGGTTGGGAGTTGCGTTCTTTGCGGTGCTGGCTTTCGTGTTGTATCGCGTGGGCGTGAGTCGAAAACGAACGTGATGAATAAAATACAAAGTGGGATCATTTGATCCCACTTTTTTGTGCTTCTGTCATTGACGCGTTACAAAAAGCTCAGTTGATCGTATTTGCGATTTAATATTTTCTGATCATCTGCGCCTAACCATTTATTCAATATTGTTGCATACACATTCTTGAAATCAATCTTGTGTTTTAAGTCTCCATCATCCAGATCAGAAAGGTCGGGCAGGGCATTCAGAATCCCTTTTTCTTTTAAACCTCCACCGAGAAAAAACATATTGTTTGCCGTTCCATGATCCGTTCCACCGCTGGCATTTTGCGATACTCTTCTGCCGAACTCTGAGAATGTAAAGAACAATACATCATCAAAACGGTTATTGGACTTCAGATCCTTTACAAAAGCAGCGATCGCATCATTCATTTCCCTGAACAATCTTTCCTGCTGCATTTGCTGATTGATATGCGTATCAAAACTTCCGAGAGAAACGTAATACACTTTTGTGTTGATATCGGAGAAAATCAGTGAAGCAATGGTTCTCAGATTTTTTCCCAACTCAGTATCTGGATATTCTGTTTTTGTTGGATGCAGCCGCGATTGTTTGAAAATATAATCGGCAGACGACAGCGTTTCTGCCATTGTTTTGTACAAATAATCAACCGGTTGCTCGTCGTGATGATCTTTGTGATCCTGCGCTACTGCGCGAAAGAATCTCTCATTGCTGGTTCCATACAAACGTTTTGGATCTTTGAAAGCGAGGCCTTTTGTTTGTTCTCCTTTTAATGCGAGACTCAATATATCATCAAGTTCCAGAGCCTGCGTGGGCTGGCCGCATCCATTACATTGTGCATCGAGGTAACGGCCTAACCATCCCGTGGTCAGATATTCATTGCTATCACTTGCACTATGCCATATATCCATGCTTCTGAAATGAGAGCGATCGGGATTGGGATAACCAACACTATTTAATATAGCAAGAGAACCATCATGATAAGCATCAGCGAATGCAGTCAGTTGGGGATGCAATCCTGTTTCATCAGTAATATTTATTGCTTTCGACTTTTCTATTCCCAACTTTGGTCTTGAGCGATAGTAGATATCATTGCGCACCGGAATCACTGTATTGAGTCCGTCGTTACCGCCACTGAGTTGCAGGATCACAGCAACCTTGTTTCCCGGCGGTACAACCTGTCCGGTTTCAAATGCCTTCAGGAATTTTGGCACGAAGAACGAAGCTGTTGCCAGCGAACCCATTTGCAAAAACTCACGACGTTTGATGTACATACAAATAATTTTTGTTTGCGACCACTAACACATTTGATATTCCGGTGTACTCATAATTTGAATGGTGGCAGTTTGAATAAAGCCTTCCCGACTATCACTGTCCGAATATGTTTTGATCGTCTGTTCGCTGAAATGCGGTTTCACCTGCAATAGCGAATTTACCAGTGACTTTACCAGTGCTTCTCTGGGTATTCCGTCAAAATTTTTCATGTAATCTTTCCAGTCTATATCGGTAACAATGAGCTGCGCGCCGCGGATATTCTTTTGCTTCGCGTATTTTTCTGTCATGCCCATTGCCTGATCATCATCCGACTTCGGACTCATATTCAATTCATCATTATCGGTAAAAAGTTGCGGAAGTCTCAATCGCATCATCAGAGAAGAACTGTCTATCCACGATCTTCCACCCGGCCAGCCCGCAACGTTGGGCGGAGAAAATAATACCTGTCCCAACAGTCTTTGCATGATCAGCAGCACTTCTTCCTGCTGAAATTCCATGGGAAGCATGCGCTGAATTCCAACAAGCAATTCAATTGGCGATTTTATCCTGACGCCGATGTTCTTTTCTTCATAAAACCAATCGGAAGTAAAAATATCCTGCATCAGAGACGAAATCTCGTAGTTCGACTGATAGAAGCGGTCCGACAGCCAGGCGATATGCGCGGGATCAGGAATATCATTCACAAAAAAACGATAGATCTTTTGTGTGATGAACCTTGCAGTTTCTTTTTGATCAACAAGATGATCGAGAACCTCTTCGCCGGTTAGATTGCCGGTTTTTTTCAAAACAGTTTTTATTCCGAAATCGTGCAGAAATTTTCTGAAAACAAAATCTCCCTGAAGATTGGCACCCCAGCCGGTAAATGCTCTCGCTGCTTCTTTCACATCCTGCTCGGTATAGTTACCGCGACCCAGTGTGAAAAGTTCCATCACTTCGCGTGCAAAGTTTTCATTGGGATGATCCTTTCGGTTTTGATTTGCATTGAGAAAATTGAGGATGGCTGCGCTTTTTGAAACTTCGTGAAGCAGGTCTCTAAAATTACCGAGCGCATTGCTTCGTATGATATCAAGTAGTTGTTGCTGATAAAAAACATTCAGATTTCTCGACGCAAAATGTCCATGCCAGAAGAAAGCCATCTTTTCCCTGAGTTGTCCTTCGGCCGACACCATTTCGTTCAGCCACATCAGATTCAGACTGCGAATAGCCTGCCTGCTTTGCTGCTGCATTCTTTTACGGTCTGCCTGGTCAAGATTTTTTCTTTTCACACCTTCTTCCTGAATTCCTTTGGTCAATCCTTTGAGATAACTGTCGGCAGCACTAATGAACCGGGGTTTTTTTGAAGAAGCTTTTTGCAAAGCCCTGAAGAGATCCAAAGGTTCAATGTCTTTCAGTTGCCTCAATTGTACCGCCGCCGGACCGAATCCTGCCCGCCACATGAGGTGCTGATTTTTGATTTGGCTGGAGATCATGGGAATGATAATGCGGGAGGTGAGACGGCAAAAAACAAAAGAGGTTTAATGGGGAAATTAAAAGTCATAAGTATAAATTCAAAAAGGCTGACAACATCTGTCAGCCTTTTGTGTTTAAATCAGTTGCTATTGGAAATCAGCGGTGAACGGTCCGAAGATTTTGACTTTTCCCTATATCATTTCACTCCCAAAATAACTATGCAGCGCCACCGGAAGCAAAATGCCATTGTCAGTCTGATTGTTTTCCAGCAAGCAGGCAAGAATGCGCGGCAGCGCAAGAGAGCTTCCATTCAGCGAGTGCACGAATTGTGTTTTCCCACTGCCATCTTTGAAACGCGCCTTCATACGATTGGTCTGAAATGTTTCAAAGTTTGAAACTGAACTTACCTCCAGCCATCTATCCTGCGCGGCGCTGTACACTTCAAAATCGTATGTGAGTGCGGATGCAAAACTCATATCACCACCACAAAGTTTCAAAATGCGATAGGGCAATCCGAGCAACTGCACCAGTTTTTCAACGTGCTCCACCATTTCTTCCAGCACTTCATAACTTTTTTCAGGATGCACCAACTGCACGATTTCTACTTTATCAAATTGATGCAGACGATTCAGCCCCCGAACGTCCTTACCATAACTGCCAGCTTCTCTGCGGAAGCATGGAGTGTATGCAGTCATTTTTACCGGCAGGTCAGATTCTTTCAGAATTACATCGCGATAAATATTTGTAACAGGCACTTCTGCTGTTGGGATCAGATAAAACTTGTCTTCAGTCACATGATACATCTGTCCTTCTTTGTCGGGAAGTTGTCCGGTTCCATGCGCTGATGCTTCATTCACCATCAACGGTGGCTGATATTCGAGATAACCGGCTTTGGTGTTGTAGTCGAGGAAAAACTGAATGAGGGCTCTTTGCAGGCGAGCTCCTTTTCCTTTGTATACAGGGAACCCGCTTCCCGTGATTTTGTTTCCCAATTCAAAATCAATCAGATCGTATTTTTTGGCGAGGTCCCAGTGAGGGAGCGCATTTTTTGGCAATTCAGGTTTGCTGCCGCCTGATCTCACAATCGCATTGTCTTCTGCAGATTTGCCTGCAGGTACTTTTTCTGATGGCAAATTGGGAAGTCGCACCAGCAGTTCGTTCAGATGTTTTTCAGCTGCATCAAGTTCTTTTTCGATCGGAGCAAGACTGCTTTTCAAACCTTCTACCTCTTTTTTTCTTTCTGCTGCAGCGTCCTGCTGGCCTTTGCTCATCAGCATGCCAATCTCTTTCGAAGCGGCATTGATTTTTGATTTGGTTTCATCGTAAGTAAAAACCAGTTTTTTCCTTTCATCGTCCAGACGAATGATCTCGTCTACCAAATCCAGTTCTTTAAAATTTTTGATTGCAAGACGCTCCTTTACATAAGCCGTTTGATTCCTCAATATTGCCAACTGCAGCATGATAATGTGTTTTGAACCCCGCAAAGATAGAGGGCAAAGGGGAAAGGAGGAGAAGGAGAGGTGTTTGGGTTTGGCCTGTGGAGATCGCGATAGCCAGTTGCCGGGTTTTTCACTTTTTATATGTTGACATTTGCCATTGGTACTGATTTTTTGTTTTTGATCCCGGCTTCTGTACAAAGCCCGTCTTCCGTTGCGTCGCACACTGCATCGTTCAAAACAAAGCCCAGCCAACCATTCCAAACCTCAAACATCACCTCCGCCCCCGACTCCTCCTGTTTTCCGATATTTGCACCCATATGAATTTTAGCGATGATCTGCAAAGCCGCTGGTGGAAACTCGAAGAGCGGCTGATGGAGCGATTTGGAAAAAAACCCGATGTTGAGTCCATTTTATTTATGATCGGGATACAGGAGCTGGGAGAGATTCGCAGGAAGTTCTCTAAAGAACAGAAGCAGGATTTGATGCACATTGCTGTATGTACTGTGCTCGCGCCGAGTGGTTATTACGAATTATCGCACGTTGATGAAGATGGCTGGCCACATTTCAGGCAACTCAAACCCATGCCCAACATGCACCCGATTGAGCAGGAGAATTTTTTAAAAGATCATATCCTTCTTTATTTTCAGCAAAACGAATTTTTATAATGAGAAAAATTCTGGCAATTGTATTGTTTCTGTTTGCGGGTCTGCTGGCTTATGGACAACAGAACATAAAACTGAAAAAGAAAGATCGCAAGCGTGATGTGGAAATGGTAACAACCGAAGGCACGATTGTGATTCGTTTGTCAGATCTGACACCGCTTCATCGCGACAATTTCCTTCGTCTCGTCAAATCAAAATATTACGATAGTGTGTTGTTTCACCGGGTGATCAAAGATTTCATGATTCAGGGTGGCGATCCGGACAGCAAAAGAGCTGAAGCGGGCCAGCCTTTAGGTAATGGCGGACCAGGTTATACAATTCCGGCAGAATTTGATTCTTCTCTTTTTCATAAAAAGGGAGCCCTTGCAGCTGCCAGAATGGGTGACAATGTGAATCCTGAAAAACAAAGTAGTGGCAGCCAGTTTTACATTGTTCAGGGAAAAGTGTTCAGACCCGGACAACTGGATACATTGGAGATGAGGATTGGCAGGGGGTTTAAATTTTCAGCGAATCAACGCGAAGCGTATACCACTATTGGAGGCACGCCACATCTGGATCGGGCTTATACGGTGTTTGGCGAAGTGGTAAAAGGACTGGATGTGGTGGATCGCATTGCCGGGGTGAGCACCAGTATGGGTGCCGACAGAGATCGTCCTGTAAAAGATGTCCGTATACTAAAAGCCCGTCTGGTGAAAAGAAAGAA
>Ga0065721_10050583_pt1 | contig 19109 bp, 17 predicted proteins | sample Mesricmetagenome_FD_59108 | JGI IMG/M metagenome (GOLD analysis project Ga0065721, IMG submission 59108) | Mesophilic microbial community from rice straw/compost enrichment Sample: eDNA_1 v2 (version 2) | ecosystem: Engineered > Solid waste > Grass > Composting > Bioreactor | place: USA: Davis... | reverse complement strand
GCGACATCCCACCCGCCGAGTTCGAAGCCCTACACGCACCACGCCTTCTCAGCGAAGTCCACATCTAGGATCACCCACAACCAGCAATCACGGTGTCCGTGAAACCCAGCCCGCCTCAGACCTCGCCACGCTGCGCTTCATCGAGGACAAGGCCAATCTCTTGCTGATCGGGCCGCCAGGCGTTGGCAAGACGATGCTGGCCACGATCCTCGGCCACCGCGCCGTGGAGGCCGGCTACCGCGTCTACTACACGACCGCCGCCGATCTGGTCGCTCGCACCGCCAAAGCCGCGATCGAAGGCCGCTGGGCCAACACCATGCGCTTCTGGAACGGCCCACAGCTGCTGATCGTCGACGAACTCGGCTACCTGCCGCTGGCCGACGAAGCCGCCAGCCACTTCTTCCAAGTCGTCAGCCGACGCTACGAACACGGCTCCATCGTCTTGACCACCAACCGCCACATCGTCGACTGGGGCCACGTCTTCCACGACACGACCGTCGCCGCGGCGATCCTCGACCGCTTACTGCACCACGCGACGGTCCTGTCCATCAACGGAGACAGCTACCGAATGCGCGCCCACCAAGCCGCGATCGACACGCTGCGGCCCGCGATCACAGGTGGGGAATTCTCGTGATCACACCTGGGGAATTCCCGTGATCCTTGACAGACCAGGCCCGACCAACCTCGTCACGTGCGGTGCGACTGTCTCTCAAGCGTGGCCGATGATCGCGCTCCGATCTCCGCACACGGCGACGTACCGCTTGCTCGTACTCCGCCATCCAAATGGCGCTGAGGAGTAGCCGCGCGGCCGCTGGGTCTGCACGCGCCGGCGCTGGACGCCTCAACTGGACCAATGCCCGCCAGTTCACGCGCTCGAAACAAGGCACGTCACCGACCGCGCTCTCCCCAAACGCTCACCGCGATCACGATCCGCGGCGCCGCTCGGCCGAAACCCGCGATATCGCCAGGTACGACTTGACGTCTGTTGCCGAGCCCTCGAAGCCGTACCCGAGAGGTCAGCAGTCGAGGGCGTCTCCGGTCGATTCGACCTCATAGTCAGGGGAGACCGTGACAGCCCGATTGTCTGACCAGGTCGTCGTCGAACAATCGGTCCCTACGGTCGCCGCGTCGCCAACCATTCGATTGCCAGTCACTACCCAGGGACCGGCATCCGGGGTGAAGTCGTCCGAGAGCTTGATCGCAAAGGTCGGGCTGATCAGCAGGTTGTCTGTGACCGATGCCGACCGCGACTCGTCTGCGAAGAACACCGCCGCATTCGGACCGTGCTTCGCCTTGCTCTGGTCAATCGTGTTGTGGTGGACGAGGACATTCTCACCGCCGTGGAGCCCCTGGACGCCGTCCGAGTGGTCTCCTGGAACGTCGCACAGCTCGACGAAGTTGTCTTCAATGACGACGTCGTCGCCAGAGACGCGGAAGGCGTCGCTGTTGGAGTGCACGTAGTTGCCGCGCGCGACGAAGTTGCGGACCCCGATGAGCGAGTCGTAGTCGCCGCACCCCCTCTCGGGGCCGATCTCCGACCGCTCGAGCGTGAAGCGATAGTTCGACTCGTCACCCTGTGTGCGGACACTGCCGTGGATGCGCGAGTTGCGAATCGTGATGTTGTCGGCAGCGATGATGAGGCTGCCTTGGTACTCGCAGCCGTCGATGATCGCGTCCGCGACCTCGAGCGTGGTGTTGCCTCCGCACGGAGCGAGCACGGTGGTCGCCGGAATGCCTGCGGCGCCGCGCCCCCCGCCAGGGGGCTTGGGGAAGCAACCGTCGATCGCAAGGCAACCACTCGGGGCTGCCGGTTGAACATCCTCGCGGTTCAGGCCAAACGTCACTCCCCCACAAACGGCAACCACCGCGGTCGCGGCGATCGCCCACTTGGCACGTCGTGAGATGCGCACACCTGTTCGGCGGGACGACATCAGTCGGGAGGGGTTCTCGCGTGGCGTGGCGTCAGGACGCCAACCCGAGGTCGAAAGCAGGAAGCGTGCGCGCGAGGCCCTCGCTCAACGGCACGCGCGGCTCCCAGAAGAGTTCGTCACGCGCCCTCGATGCGTCGAGAACCGACCGCTGAATCTCGCCCACACGCGCCGCCGCGTAGGTGATCTGCAGGCCGAGAGCGCCGGCTAGCTCGAGAATGCTCGTTTCGCGCCCCGTCGAGACATTGATCGCGCCCGCCGCGCGGCTACGACCGGCCGCGACGAACGCGCGGGCGACGTCGCCGACGAACACGTAGTCGCGTGTCTGGGAGCCGTCGCCGAAAACCGTCGCAACGCGACCCTCAGCGGCAGCGCTCGTGAAGATGGCCACGACACCGGCCTCACCATGCGGATCCTGGCGCGGGCCGTAAACGTTCGCCATCCGCAAGCACACAGTGGAGATCCCGTAGAGCCGTTGATACAAGGCCATGTACGTCTCCGCCGCAGCCTTGCTTGCCCCGTAAGGCGACAGCGGCGCGACAGGAGCATGTTCCGGCGTCGGCACCTGTTGCGGATCGCCATAGACGCCCGCGGTCGAAGCGAGCACGACCCGTCGCGCGCCAGCGTGACGGGCGGCTTCGAGCACGCCAGCTGTGCCGCCGAGATTCACATGAGCGTCCACCGTCGGATCCTTCACCGAGGCGCGAACGTCGATCTGGGCCGCCAGGTGGTAGACGACCTCGGGGCGGAACCGATCGAAGGTACGCGTCATGGCAGCAACGTCGGTGACGTCCGCTTGAACGAGCTCCGCGCCCCTCGCGAATGCATCGGACAGGTTGTCGCTGTGCCCCCGGCTCAGATGATCGACGACGAGCACCTCGTCGCCGACAGCCTGCAGGGCATCTACTACGTGCGAACCGATGAAGCCGGCTCCGCCGGTTACGAGTGCGCGCATGTTCACACCGCTCCTATGACAGGGGTTGAGGGAGGCGGTCCGAGTGTCTTCCGCCTGCGCACGCCGGCCATCTTCAGCAGGAGCCGTGACGCTCCATGACGAGTCGGACCGGGGAGTCGCGGGGCGGCATACGGATTCCACGGCCCGGGCAACCACGCCAGCGCCAACTCGTAGCCCGCGTCGCGGGCGGCGGCCTGGACTCGGGCGTCGTGCGCGCCGAACGGATAGGCAAGTACTCGGCATGGAGCACCCGTGATATCTGAGATCGCCGCACGCGACTCCGTCAGTTCATACGCAAGTGCTGCGTTATCCAGCGTACGTAGATCCACGTGCGTCATCGAGTGAGACCCGACATCGAACCCGGCGGCGGCCAAGGCACGCGCGTCGCGCTCGTCCATGAGCCGGCCCGCCGGACCGTTGACGGCATGGTGCTGTTGCCCCCAGAGTGTCGTGTTCAGGAAGAACGTGGCGTTAACGCCCAAGCGCGTGAGCAGCGGCACCACGACGTCGAGGGCATCCGCCCACCCGTCGTCAAACGTCAGTACCGCGGTGCCGCGGGGTGGACGGCCACCCGCGATCTCCGTCGCCGTGCGAAAGCGATAGCCAACGCGTCGCAGCGCACGCACCTGAGACTCCAGCAGCTCGGGTGCCATCACGAGACCCAAAGGGTCATCCGCCCGGCTCACACGGCCGACGCCGTGGTAAGCGATGGTAATCGGTGGCAGCGCTCGATCAGCGCGCATCGGCGAAGCCTGCGATCTCGACCAGTGAGGCGCGAGGAAACCCGGGAAGATCAAGTGAGCACGCGATCCGCTCGGCGACCGCACGCCAAGTGAACAGCGGAGCGCGAGCAAGTCCCGCGGCGCCGTACCGCGCTGCAACCTCAGGATCGCTGAACTCGCGCATCGTCTGGAGAATCGCTATGTCGTCAGACGGGTCGACGACGCGTCCGCCGTTGCCGATCAGGTCCTTCGACCCGCCCGCAGCCGAACCGATCACCGGAAGGCCTGCCGCAGCGGCTTCGAGGTAGACGATCGCCGATGCCTCACGGTGCGAAGGCACGACAAAACAGGTGGCGGCCTCGAACAGCCCCTGCAGCCGCGCCTTCTCCGGTTCGACACCCATTCGCAGGACGCCGTGCGCGTAAACACCCGGCTGCTCGATGGGAGGGTGGGCGCCCACGATGTCCAGCCGGGCGTCAGGGAACTCCGTCCGCAAACGCGCGAAAGCCCGCAGCACGCCAGGTCCGTTCTTGCCTTCCCAGTCGAGTCCTACGAACAGGAATCGGGGCGGGGTCCAGTCGCGACGTCCGGGCGCCATCGGCTGCGAGTTCCGCCCGAGACCAACCGCGTGCACCTTCTGACGATCGATCCCGTAGTCGGTGACCACCGACTGCGCGGCCCATGCCGACGATGAGCAGCACGAGTCCGCACGCTCGTACGCGCGCAGCTGGATGGCCTTGCGCTTCTCGATAGCCCTAGACGACAACGCACTCCAGCCGGGATACTCCAAGGCCAGCGCCTGCGGGATCGTCAAATCCTCGAACGTCGCTACCGGCGGGCCAGCGGGAACTTCGTATCCCGTTCCGATCTGCACCAGGGCATCGAACTCACCAAGGGCGCGCAGCCGTCTTGCGAGGCCAAGCGTGCGCAGGCTGGCGACTTCAGGCGTAAGCCGCGCTATGCCGCGTCCCTGACGTAGCGCCGACCGCAGGTCGCGGTCGCGAGGCCGTGTGCGAGCCACCGCGACCGCGTTGAAGGTGGCAGCGTCGAGAACGCGCGGTAAGCGTGCGTCGACGCGCACGACCTCGAATCCCAACTCGACAAAACCGGACGCAAGCCCCGCCGGCGTCCCAGACCAGGTTCCTCGCGCCTGTGCGTCGCCAGGAAAGATGACAGCAATCCGCCCCATTCCGAAGAACAACGCGGTCACGAAGGACTAATTTGCACGCGGCCCCTGCTCAGGAGTCGAGGCGTGACGCCGACGACTCAGCTGGCCGCGATGAATGTGCGCAGCGCGGACACCAGATGATCGGACGCGTACGGACCGATCTGCTCATTCGCCGTAAGCGTCTCGAGTTGATCGAGACGCTGAACAAGCTCGAGCTCATCGGCGGCGACGCTCAGCCGCCCGAGCTCGGCGAAGCGCGCGGCAGTCGCGACCTGATGATCGTTGCGGTGCTCACCAAGTGCGGCCTTGCGAGGGACGACGAGCAGCGGCTTAGCCAGCTCGAGCGCGCTCAGAATCGTGCCCATACCAGCGTGCGCAACGATCACGTCTGCCTCGATCATCAGTTGGCGGCATTCAGCGGGCTCGAAAAAGGCCTGGGCGCGAAGGTGCCGAGGACGGATGTCGGTCGGCCCGATCTGCGCGACGACGTCGCGACCGGGCTCCATGCCCGCCCACGTGTCGACCGCCGTCACGAGACGATCGAACGCGAGCTGCGTACCCACCGTCAGGAAGATCATAGGACCGCGCCCTTGTAGGCAACACGCTCGTCGGCGAGATGCGGCCATTGCGTCAAGCACAGATCCGCTGTGGCGCTGGCCAGCTTGCCGGACAACGACAGCTCCTCGACGTTGGCGACGCTGTCCACCCACACGGTGCGGGCGCGTACAAGACGAGCCAGCCGCAGGGCGAGATACCCGGGTGCCGCGCCCGTCGAGATCACGACATCAGGCCGTTCGCGCAGGAGCACCCAGGCAATCGCCGCGGCGCTGCGAGCCAGCTTGAGCTTCTCTCGGCGGTTCGCGTCAATCACGCTGTAGAAGCGAGCCGCGCCAACTTCCTGCCGATGGCCGGCGTCTGTCGTCAGGTAGGCAACATCATGGGACGCAAAGGCCGGACGCAAGCGCAGCAACTGCACCCAATGCCCTCCGCTGGACGCGACCGCGAGGACCTTACGCGAAGCAGTGCGATTCCTCACGTCCACCAAACGGCCGAGAATGGTCGATTCTTCTGCGTGAGCCTTCACAGGGTGCCTGCCCGTTCGTATAGTTCCTCCTGGCGTCGTGGTCTCGGCGCCGAGACCGGGTAGGAGAGAGCCGGTGATGAAGAACGGGATAGCGCGAACATGCTCCTGATGGTCATCGCAGCCGCCGCCGTGATGTGGCTGACGATCATCGCCGTGGTCGTTGGAGCGTGTGCATCTGCAGCGCACGGCGACCGTGAGCTTCGGCCGGCACAGCCGCCTACCAAGCGGCCGCGACTCCGTCTGCTCGCCTGAGTCAGACGTTGCCTCGTCGCGCGACGTGGCCGATCGTGCGCAGAAGCAGCTTGAGGTCGGCCCAAAGCGACCAGTTGGCAACGTACAGGTAGTCGATACCGACCATCTCGTGCATCGGCACGCGTGCACCAAGAACCTGCCACGGGCCGGTCATCCCCGGTGTGAGATGCAGACGACTACGGTCGAGGCCAAGTACCTGGGCATCCTCGTCGGTCACCAGTGGACGTGGACCCACAAGGCTCATCTCGCCTCGCAGGACGTTGAACAGCTGCGGCATCTCATCCAGCGAGGTCCGGCGCAAGAAGGCTCCCACGCGGGTGACTCGCGGATCGCGTGCGATCTTGAACATGCCGTCGCCGACCTCGTTGAGTTCCCGCAGCTCGTCCTTGAGCGCCTCGGCGTCGACGACCATGGAGCGGAACTTGAAGATCTCGAACTCGCGGCCGTCACGCCCGACGCGGACCTGACGGAACAAGATCGGTCCCTTTGAGTCGAGCCGGATCGCGATCGCGATCGCCGCGAGGATCGGCGCCACGGCCACCACGCCGAAGCCAGCCGCCACGAGGTCGAACGCCCGCTTGAGCGCCATCGACGAGCGTGACAGACCAAACGGTCGGATGCCCAGCATCTTGAGTCCGTCTACGTCGTCGAATTCGACGGCCGAGCCCACAACCTCGAACATGCGCGGTAGGACGCTCACCCGAACGGTCGTCGCCTTCGCCGCCCGGATCAGTTCGGCCACCCCGTGACCATCCGTGGTCCGGGGCGCGATGATGACCCGATCGACGGCGTGCGTGCGGACCAAGTGCCGCAGGCTCTCGGGATGGCTCCAGCCGCCAAAGTCGTCCTCCGCCAGCGGAAGCGTCGCGATGACGCATGCCCGGGCATGGCTGGAGGCGATCTTCTCCGCGATCCGGTCCGCCGTGGCGGTGTCACCAATCACAAGGCACCGCTCAACCGGCGAGACCCGCCGCGCGACACTGCGAGCGAGCGCCCGCCCAGCAGCGGTCATCAGGAAGCTGAGAACCCACAGCGCACCGGTCTGAGCCGCGGAGAGACCGCCAGACGTCAGCGCCGGGGCGCCGATGGTGGCACCGAGTGTGAACAGGCCGGTGAGCTGCACCAGCGCCGGCACCTCGTCCAGCGTCGAATGAGCAAGGCGCATGTGGTCGCGGTCGTAGAGGCCCGCGACCTTGAAGAGCACAACGACCAGCGGGGTACCCGCAAGCACGACCAGCCCCGGGTTCTCAGACCCGGTGCCGACAACGACAAACAGGAGGGCGAACGTCGCGGCGATCACGTCTGCGCCGGCGAGCATGCGCCGGTGCACAGCCTCGCGGCGAAGGAGCGACGACCTCGAGCGCGCTTCCCCCTCAACGACACGAAGGCGCGGCACCGCGGCCCCTCCCGGGGCGAGGTTGTGGTCACTCAGCGTCCGTACCGTGGGTGAGGTCATTTGCCGTTGTGCTCGTGGAAGACCGGATTGTGCGCAGCGATGCACAACCAACGGCGCAACGGCCGTTGATCTTCCTAGCAGCCGCCCATCTGAGCCGAATCTCCACCTTCGGGGGTGCCGCTTAGCAAGCTGAGGGCGACGAACACACCGAGCGAAGAGGGGGTTTTCTGCCCCCCATGGGGGATATGACCCCCATACGCAGCGGGACGAACTCGCCGATCGGCGCACTGGAAGTTCACCTTCCCCCCCGATCGTCCAGTCGCCAGGCTTGAGGCAATGGATTCAAGCCCACGGAGGAGGCACCCATGAATCGACTGATGATCGTCGCGGACAACTCGTTTGCCGCGCAGAGCATCCGCCTGGCGTTGCGCCAGACGGCCGGCTTCCAGGTCGTCGGGTTCATCGACGGTTCGGTCCCCGTCGACAGCCGCGTCGCCGAGCTGAAGCCGGACACGGTCGTCGTCGACGACACGCAGGAGCCGGAGCAGGCGTTCGCCCGCCTCGAGGAGCTCACGACGCTCCTCCCGGGGTCCAAGCGCGTCTTTCTGACCATCCGTATGGACGCGGAGGTCCAGGCGCTCGCCTTCGAGGCCGGCGCCGACGCGATCATCTCCAAGGCCGTTCACCCCGTGAGCCTGGCCACGCTGCTGCGCGAGATCTCGCGCGACATGGTTGTCCAGCGCCCGCGCGTGACGGCCAAGCCCGTGGTCAACGACTGCCCCCTGACCGACCGCGAGCTCGAAATCCTGCGCCTTGTGTCTCAGGGCTACACCAACGGGCGGATCGCGCGCGAGCTGTGGGTGACCGAGCAGACGGTCAAGTTCCACCTCTCGAACACGTACCGCAAGCTGGGCGTGGCCAACCGCACAGAGGCCAGCCGCTACGCGCACATGCACGCGCTGGTTCCCGCCGCCTGACAGCGGCCGAGCAGCACCAGAGCTGGGCCGGCGGCGCACGGCCCAGCCACCGTCCATCCGTCCACGCTGCGCCTCTCGGCGCTCCGGTCGCGTAGATTCGCGTGTGCACTACGCATGGGCACGCCTGGACGACGACTCGACCACTGGACGACCTCACTCGAGGCGATCGAAGCACTGCGCGAGCGCTTCGCCGCGCAGGCCAGCCCCCTGGAGGACGCGCGCACACGTGCGCTGATGGCCCAGGTCCTGCACGCGAAGTCCTCGAGCTTCATGGCGCTGCTGGACGAGCGGGGACACGTGCTGGACGTCAACCCCGCGGCCCTGATCGCCGGCGGAGTCGACCGCAGCGAAGTGGTCGGCCTGCCGCTCTGGACGACGGCGTGGTGGCGGGACGTCGATCCCTCCGCGGCGAGCTGGGTCCATGAGGCGGTGACCGCCGCGGCTTCCGGCCGCTTCACGCGCTTCGACGTCGACCTGCGGATCGAAGCCGCAGGCGAGAGCACCGGCACCCTCGACCTGACGATCCGACCCCTCCGGGGCCGTGACGGGCGGGTCGCCTTCATCGTCGCCGAAGGTCGGCAGATCACCGACCGCAAGCGCGTCGAACAGCGGCTCGAGCGCCAGAACGCGGAGCTCTCGGCGTTGACGGCGCGGCTCGCCCGCGTCCACGACTACCGTGAGCGCCTCTTGGGCGAACTCTCCCACGACCTGCGCGCGCCTCTGCAGGTGGTGGTGACCCGCTCCGATCAGGTGCTGCGGACGATCGACGACATGGCCCTGCGCAACCAGATCGCGAACATCCGCCTCGCCGCACTCGGCGCGCTCGAGCAGATCAACGACATGCTCGAGCAGGTCAAATCGGACCATGGCGAGACGCAGCTCGCGCTCGTGGACGCCGACCTCGCCGGGGCGGTGAACACCGTCGCCTCGCAGTTCCAGCCGCTGGCAGCCGACCGTGATATCGCGCTCGTGGTCAACGTACCCGAGGACGTCCGGGCGCGCTTCGACATCGAGCGGGTGAGCCGAATCGTGTCCAACCTGCTGGCCAACGCCATCCGCCACACGCCGGTCGGAGGCACAGTCCGGGTGGAGTTGACTGCCGGGGAGTCGGTGGCTGCCCTCGCCGTCGCCGATTCCGGGCCCGGCGTTCCGGCCGAGCACCGCGACCGCATCTTCGGCCGGTTCCAGTCCGGGCTCGGCGGCGACGGACGTGCGGGCCCCGGAGCGGGGCTCGGGCTCGCCATCGTCCGCGAGTTCGTCGAGCTGCACGGCGGTGACGTCTCGCTCAGCGAGGCCGAGGAGGGCGGCGCGCTGTTCACGGTGACGTTGCCGCTGACGCCGCCGGACGGCGACCACATTCCGGGAACGCTGGCGCAACACGCCGCGGCTGCGCAACGCACCGAGTTCGTGCGCTCGCAGCTCGAGGCGGAGCTGCACGCGGATGCTCCCACACCGCGAGTGCCGACGGTTGTGATCGTCGAGCGGGCGGCCGGGCGCACGGACGCGATCCTGGCCGGGATCGGCGACGCGGCCGTCACCGCGGTGGCCGAGGACGGGCCAGAGGCGCTCCGGCTGGCTTCCGAGCTGCGGCCGGACGCCGTGGTCGTCGGGACGGCGACCGGGGACATGCCCTCCACGTCGTTGCTGCGGCGCCTGGCTTCCGACCAAGCGCTGCAGGGCGTCCGTCGCGTCGCGCTGGCCGGCGAGCGCGAGCAGGACCCATCGGCCGAGGAACTCATCCACGCGGGGGCGCAGATGGTGCTCCCAGCCTCAGCCGCGAGCGAGCTCGGCAGCCGCCTGTGGATGGCAGCAGCGACCGCCGAGAACCCCGGGCTTACTCGACCGTGACGGTCTTCGCCAGGTTGCGCGGCTGGTCGACGTTCAGCCCGCGCAGCCGGGCGATCCGGTAGGCGAGCAGCTGCAGCGGGATGACCGCGAGAAGCGGCTGCAGCATCCAGTCCGTCGGGGGGACCACGAGCGTCTCCTCGGCGTGCTCACCGAGGTCGGTGCCCTCGCTGGCGACCGCGATCACGTGCGCGCCGCGGACACGGACCTCCTGCATGTTCGAGATCACCTTCTCGAGCACCGGCGAGTCCGTGGCCACGACGACCACCGGCGTATCTTGGTCGAGCAGGGCGATCGGCCCGTGCTTCATCTCGCCGGCGGCGTATGCGTCGGTCGCGATGTAGGAGATCTCCTTGAGCTTGAGCGCCCCCTCGAGACCCACCGGCAGGCCGACGTGGCGCCCGAGGTAGAGGAAGAAGTCCTTGTCGAAGTGACGCTCGGCGGTGCGGTCGATTGCGGCCGTACCGTGTTCGAGCATCTCGCCGATGTCGTGCGGGATGCGCTTGAGCTTGGAGACGAGCTCCGTGCGGCGTTCGGCCGACATCGTGCCCTTGACCTCGGCCAGCCGCAGCGCGAGCAGGTACATCACGGCGACCTGGGCGACGAACGTCTTGGTGGCGGCGACGCCGATCTCGAGCCCCGCCCGCGTGTAGACGGTCGCGTCCGCGTCGCGTGTGGCCTGCGAGCCCATGATGTTGGTCACGGCCAGCACGGTCGCACCCCGCTCGCGGGCGAGGCGCATGGCGGCGAGCGTGTCCAGCGTTTCTCCGGATTGCGTGATGCCGATGACGACATCGCCAGGGCCGACCACCGGGTTGCGGTAGCGGTACTCGGACGCGACGTCCATCTCGACCGGCACTCGGGCCCACTCCTCGATCGCGTAGCGGCCGATCAGGCCCGCGTGGTAGGAGGTGCCGCACGCGACGATGATGATGCGGTTGATCTTCGTGAGCAGCTCGTCGTCGAGCTCGGGGAGGTCCACCCCATCCGGACGAACGGTGCGGTCGGCGATCGTCTCGGCGACCGCGTCCGCCTGCTCGTGGATCTCCTTGAGCATGAAGGTCTCGTAGCCGCCCTTCTCGGCGGCGTCGACGTCCCAGTCGATCTGCTGGGTCTCGCGCTCGATGGGCGTGCCGTCGGCGGTCATGAAGCGCGCGCCGTCAGCCGTCAGCACGACGAGCTCGTTGTCCTCGAGCGCCTGCACGGTCCGCGTGTGCTCGAGGAAGGCCGGAATGCCCGAGGCCAGGAACTGCTCACCGTCCCCCCGACCGACGATCATCGGCGTCTCCTTCCGAGCGCCGACCAGCGTGCCGGGCTCGTCCGAGGACTGCGCGACGAACGAGTAGTGGCCACGGAGGCGGTTGTACGTCCGGCGCGTCGCCTCGACGAGGCCATGCTCGTCCAGGTCGCCCGCGATCAGGTGTGCGATGACCTCGACGTCGGTCTCGGACGTGAAATGCGCGCCGCGCGCCTGGAGCTCGGTCTTGAGCTCCATGTAGTTCTCGACGATTCCGTTCACCACGACGTGGACGCGGTTGTCCGGGTCGTAGTGCGGGTGAGCGTTCTCCTCGGTCACGCGACCGTGCGTGGCCCAGCGGGTATGACCGATGCCCGTCGTGGCTGGCGGAGCGAGCACTGCGACGGAGCCTTCGCCGGCGGTCTCCTCGACCGCCGCCCTCAACGCCGACAGGTTGCCGACGGCGCGCACGACCTCAAGGCCCTGCTCGCCCTGGATCGAGATGCCGGCGGAGTCGTATCCGCGGTACTCGAGCTTCTCCAGCCCGGCCAGGAGGATCTCCTGCACGGACCGCTGTCCGACGTACCCGACGATGCCGCACATGGCCGTCCTCCTTTCGACAGAACTTTCGGGCAGCGCAATCGCTTGCCCCTGAAGTCTATGTGGCCCCGTTCACAGGTTCGCTGAACAGTCGGCCAGGACCTGCAGACCGCTACCCGAGTTCGGCTTCGACGAGCGCCACCAGGCGGCCACAGACAGCGTTGGCCTCCTTGGCAGACGGCGCCTCGACCATCACCCGCACCAGCGGCTCGGTGCCGCTTGGCCGGAGCAGGACGCGGCCGCGGCCCTCGAGTGCAGCGTGCTCGCGCTCGACGGCCGCGTGCACTCCAGCGGCGTGTTCCAGAGCCCCGCGATCCCGTACACGCACATTGACCAACGTTTGCGGCAGCTTCTCCATGCCTTTGCGGTCGGCAAGATTCGTGGTGCCGAGCGCCTCGAGCGTGAGCAGCGCCGACGCGATGCCGTCGCCCGAGGGCACGAAGTTGCGGTCGATGATGTGGCCCGACTGCTCACCGCCGAGCGACCACTCGCGCTCGCGCAGCGCTTCCAGCACGTAGCGATCGCCCACGGACGTGATCGCGACCTCGATGCCGTGCTCGGCCATCGCGGTGTGGAAGCCGTAGTTGGTCATCACCGTCACGGCGACGCCGTTGCCGGGCAGCCGGCCCTGCTCGCGCAGGTGGATGGCCGCGAGCGCGATCAGCTCATCGCCGTCGACCACGGCGCCGTTGCGATCGACCGCCAGCATCCGGTCACCGTCGCCATCGAACGCGAAGCCGATCTCGTCGTCCCCGGTCTGCATCGCCGCGCGCAGGCGCTCCATGTGTGTGGAGCCGCTCTTGTGGTTGATGTTGCGTCCGTCCGGCTCGTGGGCCATGACGCCGATGTCGGCGCCGAGGCGGCGGAAGATCTCGGGCGCGGCCCGGAACGTTGCGCCGTTGGCGCAATCGAGCAGGATCCGCCGGCCCGTGAGGTCCAGGCCGGAGAAGCGCTCCTCGAGCGCGCGCAGGTAGTCCTCGAGCGCGCCGTGGAAGACGCGGACGCGGCCCGGATGCTCGGGTACGACCGGCGGCTGCTCCAGTGCAGCCTCGATCTCGGCCTCGGTCGCGTCGCTGAGCTTGTATCCGTCGCCGCCGAAGAACTTGATCCCGTTGTCGCGGTACGGGTTGTGCGAGGCCGAAAGAACGGCCGCGAGGTCGAACCCGTGACGCTGGATCAACAGCGGAGCGCCCGGCGTCGGCAGGATGCCGCCGATCAGGGCCTCGCCGCCGGCAGCGGCGACACCGGCCGCGACCGCGGCCTCGAGCATCTCGCCCGACTCGCGCGTGTCGCGGATGATCAGGACACGCGCCGGACGACCTTCGAGCTGCTGAACCCGCGCGGTGGCCGCGCGGGCAAGCGACAGGGCGAGCTCCGCGGTGAGGAACTCGCCCGCGACACCGCGTACACCGTCGGTGCCGAACAGCTTGCGGGCGGCGCTGGAAGGCGCCGCCGACACTAGCGCTTGGAGAACTGCGGCCGCTTACGAGCCTTCTTGAGGCCCGCCTTCTTGCGCTCCTTCACACGCGCGTCACGCGTGAGGAAGCCGCGGCGCTTGAGCTCGGACCGCAGGTTCGGGTCCGCCTCGAGCAGCGCGCGCGAGATGCCGTGGCGCAGCGCGCCGGCCTGGGCCGAGACGCCGCCGCCGTGCATCGTGGCGATGACGTCCATGCGGTCCTCGTAGCCGACCGTCTCGAGCGGCTGACGGATCGTGCGCTGCAGCGTGTGGCGCGGGAAGAACTCCTCGAGCGACTTGGCCCGCTTGGCCACGCCGGTGATGAGGTACTGGCCCGTGCCCGGCTTGAGCGTGACGCGCGCGACGGCGGTCTTGCGCTTGCCGGTGGCGCGGTAGCGAGCGCCGGCGGCGAGGTCGATCGAAGCGTCCGCGATCGTCTGCGGCAGCTCCTCTTCCTCGGAGTCGGTCTCCGTGGTCTCCTCGGCGTCCGGGTCCTCGTCCTCGCTGTAGCGCGGACGGTTGCCGAGCACGTCCTCGCCCTCGCGGACGATGTTGACCTCGAGGTCCATGCCGGGGATGGCCGGCTTCTCGCGCGGCTTCTCCTCCTCGATGTACTCGAGCTCGTCGTCTTCGGCGGACTCGGCGGCGTTGGTGATCGAGGTCTCCTCGGCGGCGACGATCTCGCTCTCGCCGGGGGTCTCGTTCACGATCGCCTGCTCGCGATCAAGGGCGTCGGGGCTCGGGGTCTCCTGGCCGCCGACGACGTCCTCCGAGGAGATCTCCTCGGGCTCGGGCGTCTCGTTGACGTTGTCGTTGCTCTCGGCCATGGCTCCTACTTGCTCTCGATCAGCGCCATCGGCTGCGGCTGCTGCGCGGTGTGCGGATGTTCGGGGCCCGCGTAGACCTTGAGCTTCGTGAGCTGCTTACGGCCGAGGCGGTTGCGGGGCATCATCCCCTTGACCGCGAGGCGGATGACCTCTTCCGGCCGGCGCTCGAGCATGTCGTTCAGGGTGCGGGACTTCAGACCGCCCGGGTAACCCGAGTGGCGGTAGTACATCTTCTCCGTACGCTTCTGCCCCGTGACCGCGATCTTCTCCGCGTTGACGACGACGACGAAGTCGCCCGTGTCGATGTGCGGGGTGTAGGTCGGCTTGCGCTTACCGCGCAGGGCGTCGGCGATCTGGGTGGCGAGACGCCCGAGGGTCTGGCCCTCAGCGTCGACGACGAGCCAGTTGCGCTCGCGGTCAGTGGGCTTGGCGACGTAAGTCTTCATTCTTTACAAGGGCGTGGACACACCACGCGAGGGCCGCGCGGCGACGGAGCATGATAGCGAGGCGCGGATGACGGTTCCCGAACGGCCGAGTCGCACTTGCTGCTCAGGGGCTCAGGTGTACGAGTCTGCCACGCTCATCGCGTGCGCGTGTTGACGGTAGTGGGCAACCGACCCCAGTTCGTGAAGGCCGCAGCCGTGTCCTCGCGGCTGCGGGAGGTGGCTGAAGAGGTGCTGGTCCACACGGGCCAGCACTACGACGACGCGCTCTCGCGCGTGTTCTTCGACGAGCTCTCCCTCCCCCGCCCTGAGCACCGTTTTGAGCTCGGCGGCGGTTCCAACACGGAGCAGACCGCGCGGATGCTGAGCGCGATCGCCCCGCTGCTCGACGGGATCGATGTCGTTCTCGTGTACGGCGACACGAACTCCACGCTCGCGGGGGCGCTCGCGGCCGCCCAGGCCGGGGTGCCGGTGGCGCACGTCGAGGCGGGCATGCGCTCGTACGACCGCACGATGCCGGAGGAGCTCAACCGCGTGCTCACCGACCATGCCTCCTCGCTGCTGCTGTGCTCCTCGGAGGCCGCCGCCCAAACGCTGCGGGCTGAACAGGTCGTCGGCGCCGTCGAGGTGGTCGGCGACGTGATGGTCGACGTGTTCGAGCTGCTGGCGCCGCGAGCGGACGAGGCGATCCTCGAGAACCTGGGCGTCGAGCGCGGCCAGTACCTGCTGGCGACGGCGCACCGGGCCGGGAACGTGGACGACCCGCAGCGGCTGCGGCAACTCGTCGACGTGCTCACCGGCATGCCGCTCCCGGTCGTGCTGCCGCTGCACCCGCGCACGCGCGCGAGGCTGGAGGCCGCCGGGCTGCTGGACGCGCTCGACGGCGTGATCATCGCGCCGCCGCTGGGCTACCTCGAGTTCACGGCCCTGGTCCTGCACGCCAAGGCCGTGCTGACGGACTCCGGGGGCGTGCAGAAGGAGGCCTACCTCGCCGGCGTGCCGTGCATCACGCTGCGCTCGACGACGGAATGGCGCGAGACGATCGACGCCGGCTGGAACACCCTCGTCGACCTGGACCGCCCAGCGGCGCTCGCCGCGCTGGAGCGCCCCGTCCCCGCCGGGCGCCCACCGCTGTACGGCGACGGGCAGGCCGGCGCACGGGTCGTGGACGCGCTCGTCAGGATGGTCGGCGCATGATCGATCCCACCGCCTCCATCGCCGATGACGTCGTCCTGGGTGACGACGTGCGGATCGGCGCCTTCGTCGTGATCAAGCCGGGGACGGTGATCGGCGCGGGCGTCGAGATCCAGGACGGCGCCGTGCTCGGCAAGTCGCCGTCGCTGGCGCGGACCTCGACCGCCTCGAAGGCACCGCTCGACCCGCTCGTGATCGGCGACAACGCCGTCATCTGCTGCCACGCGATCGTGTTCGCGGGCGCGACGATCGGCGCCGGCGCGATCATCGGCGACCAGGCGTACGTGCGCGAGCGCGCGGTGATCGGCGAGCGGACGGTGATCGGCCGCGGCTCGTGCGTGGACAACGACGTGCGCGTCGGCGCGCGCGTGAAGGTCCAGACCGACGTGTACCTGACCGCCTACTCCGTCGTCGAGGACGACGTGTTCGTCGGGCCAGGCGTGTGCACGACCAACGACGACACCATGAGCCGGCACGACAAGTCGTACGCGCTGCGCGGCGCGACCATCCGCCGCGCCGCCCGGGTGGGCGGCGGCGTCGTGCTCACGCCCGGCGTCGAGGTCGGCGAGGAGGCGTTCGTCGCCGCCGGCGCGGTCGTGACGCAGGACGTCCCGCCGCGCACGGTCGTGATGGGCGTCCCCGCGCGCGCCGTGCGCGAGGTGCCCGACGAGGACCTTCTAGAGCGCTGGCGCTAGGGCGCGCATCGCGGCGACGACCTCGTCCGCCTGCGCGCGGCTGAGCACCGGGCTCATCGGGATCGCGAGGTTGGTGCGGGCCGCCTCCTCGGTGCCCGGCAGCGTCACGTCGCCCCACTCGTGCATCGCGGGCTGGAGGTGCGCCGGCACGCGGTAGTAGGCGCGCGCGCCGATCCCCGCGTCGTTGAGCGCCGCGCGCAGCTCGTCCGCGCGTTCGGAGCGCACGACGTACAGGTGCCAGGCGGGACGGGCTCCGGCCGTGGCCTTCGGCAGCGTGACCAGCTCGCCAAGCCCGGCGTCCTCGTAGTGCTGCGCGCCGGCGCGGCGGCCGTCGGCCCACGTGTCCAGGTGCGGGAGCTGGACGCGCAGGATGCCGGCCTGGAGCTCGTCGAGGCGCGAGTTGTGGCCGACCATCTCGAACGTCTGCTTGTCGCGGGAGCCGTGGAAGCGCAGGGTGCGGACGGCCTCGGCCAGGATGTCGTCGTTCGTCGTGACCGCGCCGCCGTCGCCGAAGGCGCCGAGGTTCTTGGAGGGGTAGAACGACCAGGTCGCGATCGTGCCCAGCGCGCCGGGGCGGCGGCCGTCCTCGAGGACCGTGCCGGCGGCCTGGGCGGCGTCCTCGAGCACCGGGACGCCCAAAGCCTCGATGTCCTCGACCGGGGCGACGTTGCCGAACAGGTGGACGGCGATCACGGCCTTCGTGTTCTCCGTCATCACGGCCTTCACGGTCTCGGGCGTGATGCACATCGTGTCCGGGTCCACGTCGCAGAAGACGGGACGGGCGCCGGTGTGCGGGATCGCCTCGGCGGACGCGTAGAACGTGAACGACGGGACGATTACCTCGTCGCCCGGGCCGACGCCGAGCGCGCGCAGCGCGAGCACGAGCGCGTCCGTGCCGTTGGCCACGCCGATCGCGTGGTCGGTGCCGGTGTAGGCGGCGAACTCCGACTCGAACGCCCGCACCTCAGGGCCGAGGACGAAGACGCCGGCGTCGAGGATCGCGTTGACCTTCGCGCGGATCTCGGCGTCGATGGCGGCGAGGGGTCCGGACGTGTCGAAAAGCGGAACGGCCATGCCTCATCACCCTATCGGGAGCACGTGCGAGCGCACCGCCGCCGCACCCGTTATGTTTCCCGGGCCTCGCCGGTTGGTCACCGGCTGGAAGAGAGGGAATAGAGGTCCTTGGGACGCAGGTCGCGGACAACCGCATACCTGGGTGTTCTCGCTGCATGCGTTGTGGCGGCACCCGCGTGGGCACAGAAGCCGGCTCCGGCCGTGATGTCCTCCCCACCCCCGTCGAGCCCGGCGGCGGTTGCGAAGCTGGAGTGCGTGAAGGCCTGCGGCACCGCCGGGATGTCACGCACGGGCTCGCTCCTGCGGGTGCGCGGGAAGGCGCTCAAGCAGGCCGACGAGGTCGTGTTCCTGGGCGGCCCGGGCGACGGGGACGACGTGATCGCCGAGGCGCTCGTCCGGCGCACGAAGTCCGCGGACGTGCGGGTGCCGATGGGCGCCGTGAGCGGCCCGGTCGCGGTCGTGGACCGCTCGGGTGCGCTGACCGCGCCGTCGGCCACGCCGCTGACGGTGGAGCCGGCCCCGCCGAGCGGGATCATCGAGTTCGGGGTGCGCGCGCCGCGCTTCTTCTACGACGCCGCGCAGCCGGCGACGCTCACCTACGTCGCGCACGGCGCGGCGCCCGTCCCGGTGACCGTGGCGCTGGCCCGGGTCTCAGACGGCACGGTCATCGCCAACTGGGACCTGGGCGCCGTGACGCCGGAGATCCCGCAGCAGGTGACGTGGAACGGGCTCGCCAACAACAAGGTCCAGAGCACCGGCCGCTACGAGTTCCGCGTCACCGCCGGCGGGGTCGCGCAACCCCCGGTCGGCGTCGACTTCGCCCGCGACCGCTTCCCGATCCTCGGCAAGCACACGTTCGGCTCGGGCGCCGCCTCGTACGGCGGCGGCCGGGGCCACCAGGGCCACGACGTGTTCGCCGCCTGCGGCACGCCGCTCGTGGCCGCGCACGGCGGCGTGGTCAAGTACGCCGGCTGGCACGGCCGCGCGGGCCACTACGTCGTGATCGACAACGAGGGCACCGGGTCCGACTACGTCTACATGCACCTGCGCGACGCGCCGCTGGTCAAGACCGGTGCGCGCGTGCGCACCGGCCAGCCGATCGGGTTCGTGGGTGCGACCGGCCGCGCGAGCGGCTGCCACCTGCACTTCGAGAGCTGGACGGCTCCGGGATGGCAGTCAGGCGGGCGGCCGGTCAACCCACTGGCGCAGCTGCGCCAGTGGGCCGCCGGCAGCTAGCGGCGCCGCAGCCGGCGCTT
>Ga0065721_10050582_pt1 | contig 19116 bp, 16 predicted proteins | sample Mesricmetagenome_FD_59108 | JGI IMG/M metagenome (GOLD analysis project Ga0065721, IMG submission 59108) | Mesophilic microbial community from rice straw/compost enrichment Sample: eDNA_1 v2 (version 2) | ecosystem: Engineered > Solid waste > Grass > Composting > Bioreactor | place: USA: Davis... | reverse complement strand
ACGAGATACACGATGAAGAAAATGAAGAAATCCGGTATGCCGCTAGCGAAGTTCCCTAGCGTGCTAGCGACGTTCTGAGCCAAGGAGATGAGCATATTGGTTAAGTTGTTCAGCCAGTCTTCCAATTGGCCGGCATCGCCAGTCCCGCCGTTCGTATAGCTCTGGAGGTCTTCGAGCCGGTCGTTCAAATACGTCTGGGCGTTATCCAGAATATCCGGCGTCTTCTTCAGAAAATCGGTAAACTCATTGACGAGCTTAATGCCGATGAGCGCCATCATCCCGAGCAAGCCGACCGTGAAGATCGTGCTCGATATCGTCGAAGCCGCCAGCCGGTTCATCTTCACTTTCTTCATCAGCACCGTCGTCAGCGGCTCCAAGAATATAGCCGTAACGATCGCCAGCAGGAATGGCGCTCCTACCGTGAATAGCAAATACAAAAAGACTAGCGAAGAACCTAATAAGATTACGGTTCTGATCGGCATCGACGTTCCCCTCTCTCCCCCGGCTCTCCCGGTTGCCGGTTACTCCTTCGGTGTCGCGGCTTGTCCCGCCGCTTCATTAACGAGCGGCTGCTCGCGGTAAATATGTACCCTGACGACGCGAAGGCGCTCAGTCTGCGCAATCTCGAACGTGTAGCCTTGGTCGCTCACCTTCTGCCCTTTGGCGATGTTGCCTTCCAGGTGGTTGAACATCCAGCCGCCGATCGAATCGACCTCCTCATCTTCAATGGAAAGGCCTAGCAGATCATTCACTTCTTCTATGAGCATACGCCCGTCCACGGAGGTTAATTCCCCTTTCACCATGACGCTCGGAAGCTCGTCGTCGAATTCGTCGTGAATTTCGCCGACGATCTCTTCCATGATCGTCTCCGCGGTCAGCATACCGGCGGTGCCTCCGTACTCGTCGATGACGATCGCGAGCTGCGACTTCCTCTTCTGCATCAGCTTCAGCACTTTGCTGATCTCCATCGTCTCCGGCACGCTAAGAATCGGACGCAGCAGCTGCTTCAGATCATGCTCTTGGTCAGGCGCGGCCATCAGCAGATCGGTAATGTGGACGAAGCCTATAATTTGGTCCTTGTCCTCCACGCCTACCGGGTAGCGCGTGTGCTTAGTCGCGTGCACGAGCTTCAGGTTGTCCGCGAAGCTCTGGTTCGTGAACAGGCAATCCATATCCGTCCGAGGGAGCATAACTTCGCGCGCCACGCGATCCGCGAACTCGAATACGTTATCGAACAGCGTCATCTCGTCTTTGTCGATTATGCCCGTCTTCGCGCTCTGATTCATCAGAATGCGGATTTCTTCCTCCGTATGCGCCTCGTGTTCCGTGGCCGGCTCTACGCCGACTAGACGAAGCAAGCGATTCGCCGTGCTGTTCAGGAACCATATAACAGGCAGGAACACCCGATAGAAGATCAAGAGCGGCCAAGATAGCCATAGGGAGACGCCAACGGATCTCTGTATAGCGAGCGACTTCGGCGCCAATTCTCCGAGCACGATATGCAGGAAGGTGATGATGCAGAACGCCGCCACGAAAGCGATCGGATGGATAATACCAGGGTCGGTTACCCCGAAATTGTGCAGCAACGGTTCGATGATCAAGTCAGCGAGAGCCGGCTCCCCTACCCAGCCAAGGCCGAGCGAGGCCAGCGTAATGCCGAGCTGCGTCGCCGACAGATAGGCGTCGAGCTTCTTGTTGACCTTCAACGCGTATTTCGCTCGCACGTTGCCTTCATTGCTTAGCTGCATCAATTTGGATTGCCGCACCTTCACCAGCGCGAATTCCGCCGCTACGAAAAATCCGTTCAGGAATACGAGGAAAAGGACGAGAAGTGCGTTGCCTACGATCGAACCCCAATGAAACTGTTCCAACTTCGTTCCAACTCCTCGCTAGCTTGCCGCCCTTTCCGGACGGCCATGATCAAGGTATGGCTCTTCTGCTCAAGAAGTCGGCACCATTGTAATACATTTCGCCTACGAGCAGATTCGGTCCGCAGCAGCTTGCTTCGGGACAATGGCAATTGATTGCCCGCTGCATCGGATGGTTCTGCCACCGCTCGAAAACATCGTCAAGACGTTCGTTCTTCACGTTGCCGAATGACGGTATCGCCGCGAAGTCCGTCACGTAGACGTCTCCGCTGAACAAGTTCACGTTCACTCGGCTGCGTCCGTCCGGATCGTTGCGAACGGTTACGTTAGGTTCTGCCATTAAGCGCCTGACTAAACCGCGTTCTTCGGCGTTGTCGCTGCAGGCGAAGAACGGAAGCGTGCCGAACAGCATCCATACGTTGCGATCGCGGTGATCGAGCAGCGTCTCGACGGCCGAACGCATCTGATCTTTCGTAATAACCGGCAAGCCGGACGCGAACGAGCTCGGGTACATCGGATGCACCTCGTGCCGCTTGCATCCCATCTCTACGATCAATCGGTGAATATCTGTAATATGGTTATACGTACGATAGTTGATCATGGATTCAGCGGAGACGAACAATCCGCCTTCCGCAAGCTTGCGAGCGTTATCGATCATACGCTCGTACAGCTTCTCGGTCATCTCCGGCTTCACGCTGCGGCCGGACTTGGCGAAGCCGATCTGATGGAAATGCTCGGCCTCCGTATAGTTGAAAGAAATATGCATGACGTCAAGATAAGGAGCGATCAATTCGTATCGTTCGAAGTCGAGCGTTACGTTGGAATTCAGCTGCGAACGGATGCCGCGGCTTCTCGCGTATTTCAATAACGGAAGCATGACCTCCGTTATCGTCTCCATCCGAAAGGTCGGCTCGCCGCCCGTCAAGCTGATCGTCTCCAGGTGCTCGACCTCGTCCAGCCTGCGGAGGATCATATCGAGCGGAAGATGCGGCGCTTCGGTCATCGTTAAGCTGTCGCCTACCGCGCAATGCTCGCACCTCATGTTGCATAGATGGGTAACCGTAAATTCGACGCTCGTAAGCTTATGACGCCCAAATCTGCTTATCGAACGAATCGGATCCCATGGATCGTAGGCGGGCGAAAGCGGGGTCCAATCCGACGGCGGCGCGAATCGTCCCGCGGCGGAAGGAAGGGTAATACCGGACATGTCGAATAGCTCCTGTCTACTGTGTATATATGAATATTGTACTGGTCTAACGGCTCCTAATGCAAACCGGCTTCACCTTGGGCCGCTTGGGCTGCAAGGTGAAGCCGGTCTGTAGGCGTCAAGCCGGAAGCGAATTGTCGTCCAATCCGCCCAGCTCGATCGAATCAATGAGAATGTTCAATTGCTTGGACAAATCCATCTCGTATGGAACGGACAAGTCTTCACCGGCTTCGTCCGTAATGACTCTAACGATCGGTCTGTGCGCGACAGCGGAATTAATGTCGACGACGACGGCGAATTGACCCGTGTTCAGCTTCACCGTGACGCCGATCGGATAGATGGCTACCTTGTCGCGGAACAGCTTCAGCATCTCCGTATCGTACAGCGATTCGCTTCCGGTATAGAGAACCTCTACCGCCTCGTGAGGAAGCATAGCCTTCTTGTAGATCCGATGGCTTGTCATCGCGTCGTAGGAATCTACGATTCCGATTAGCTTGGCGTATTCATGGATTTCGTCGCCCTTCAGGCCTCGCGGATAACCGCTGCCGTTCAGGCGCTCATGATGCTGGTAAGCGCAGTGTGCGGCGAGCAGCGGGATGTTAGGCTCGTCCTTGAGCAAGTAGAACCCGCGCTCGGCGTGGCGCTGCATCTCCTCGTACTCGGATTTGGACAAGGCGCCCGGCTTCAGCAGCACATGCATCGAGATTTGCGTCTTTCCGATGTCGTGGAGCATCGAACCGATTCCCAGCGTCATGAGCTGATCATGGTCGTAGCCGTTCGCGATGCCGAGCAACACCGTATACACGCATACGTTGAGCGAATGCGTGTACAGATAGTGATCGACCGTATGCATGTTCATGAGCATAATCATGGCGTCTTTATTGCTGCCGAGCTCGTCCAGGATCATATTCATCGACTGCCTGATCGACCGGCCGACGTAAGGGTAGGTTACCGATTTGCGCCTGGCCGGCTGGTCGACGTACTCGCGGAAAGCCATTCTGATCGCTTGCATCGATTGCCTGGTCGTCTCCTCGGACAGCATATCCGGAATGACGATCCCTTCCGTGCGCGCATCTTCGATGTACAAGAAATGAATCGGGCTGTTGCTTAGCCTTCGAATCATCGCCGGCGTAAGCTCGACGCCTTCCGCCAACAACACGATGCCATCGTCAGAATAAATTCTTTTGGCCAGCCTCATGCCAGGCCTGCATAACGAAATCGGCACCATGCGCATTCGTAACGTTTCCCCCTTTGTCTCCTGTTATCTAATGTGAATGTAAGATATTTATGGGAACAAGACAAGGGTTTACGCCAAAAAAATACGACAAGATTCGCCAAATTTCGAATTATCTCATCATAAACCAATAGAATAACGCCGCAAGAGCGAATCGATACCAGGCAAAATAACGCAATTTGATCTTCTGCAGCATCCGCAGGAACGCGACGACGACGAGCCAAGCCACGACGAAGGATACGATAAAGCCGGTTGCCAGGAAGCCGATGTCGATCGAACCGGAGCGGAATTGGTCGATGTTCGAGACCAGCTCGTACCCCGTCGCCACCGTCATGATCGGAATCGCCACGAAGAACGAGAAATCGGCGGAAGCGCGATAGCTAAGCCCGGTCAGCATCCCCGCGGCCATCGTGGAGCCCGAGCGCGAGAAGCCCGGCCATAGAGCGGATACGCATTGAATCAATCCGATAATGAACGCTTGCTTATATGTAATCTGATCCATCGTCTCCGACGATCTTCTGATCTTGCCCGACTCGTACAACGCTTCCGAAATCCACATGTAGATCCCGCCGACGACCAGCGCCCACAACACAAGGGACGTATTATTGAAAGCATCGTCTTTAATATAATCGCGGAACAGGTAAGCCGCACCGAGCGGAGGGACGATAGCCAGCGCGACGTGAAGCATGTTCAGGCGACGTTCCGGGAATGCGTCCACATTCAAGCCTCGGACCGCTTCCTTGCGTCCGATTCCGAACACTTGGAGGATTTTGTTCCGGTACACGAGCGAGATGGCTAAGATCGCCGCGAATTGAATAATGATCTCGAACGACTTCAATTCCTCGGGCGTCGTCTCGTAGCCAAGCAGCTTGTTCGTGAGCAGCATATGCCCGGTCGAGGATACGGGCAGAAATTCGGTCAAGCCTTCTACAATACCTAGAATAATCGAATCAAACCAATGCAGCATGCTGCCGTGTCACTCCTTGTACATCAATTAGGGTACGGACCGTTTCCGTGTCGGCTATAGCTGCCGTTGTCTATAGCTTCTTCTCGGCCTGAAGCTGTCGCGGATCATCGATTCGTCGTTCAGTGCGTCCGCGAGCGTATGCCGGATATAATCCGGTAACAAATACCGTGCCTCGGTGCCTTCCTTCAAACCGACATAACCGACTCCGAAAGTGAACATATCGAGCGTACCCACGTCGTAGATGCGGTCCGATTGAAGCGGCTCACCTTCTACCCGGGCTTCTACGATACGATGGTATGCCGGCTTCGTCTCGTCGATCACCAGCTCGAGACCGTCCGTGCACAACGTTCCGAGCACATTGCCGCGGAAACCGAAGCCGCGAAATTCGAGCTCGTAATATTCCGGAAGCAAGCTCTCCTCGAGCGAGTGGATCAACTGCCGGCCGCTCAGCTTGATCGCGCAAGGATTGATCGGAGAAGGACACAGCTCATGAAGCTTAAGCTCCGTCACTTCGCCGGCCGGCAGAGCGCCAAGCAGCTGGCCCGCATTGACAAGACCGATCTCGGTGCCGGTTACGCGCCTTACCGCGCTTGCCAACAGCGTAGCGAACGGAGACTCCTCGTAAGGATGCAGCGGCAACGGATCGGTTAATCTCGCGACCGGGCGATTCATCGCTGCCAAGGCTTTACCGCGATAATCGGCGATCAACCGGTCGATGTCGGCGTCACGCTGAAGCTCGTCGGTCGGCAAGCATCCGCCGGTTATGCGCACGCGGTCGTCGCCCGCCTCGAGCCTTATCTCCAGATGTCCGACATACTGTCCGAACTTGCCTGCCGCGCTGAGCGTCGCGCTTCCGATCGTCAGCGGAGAAGCAAGCAGATGATGCGTATGGCCGCCGAGAATCAGGTCGATCCCTTCTACTTCCTCGGCTAATTGCTTATCGTATTTAAGACCGAGATGGGAGAGCACGATGACGACGTCCACGTTCGGCCTAAGCGTGTTCACAAGTGATCGGGCGACCGAAATCGGTTCGAGTGCTTCCCATCCAAGCAGACGGTAGTACACCTCGAACGCGGCGGTCAAGCCGACGATGCCGATTCGCATGCCCGACTTGACGGTCGTCCAAGTAGGCGTCATCCACGAAGGCGGCTCACCGCTGCCGAGCCGAATCATATTCGCGCAGACGACGGGAATCGCGCAGTCCGCGTACAAGGAATCGAGTTCTTCGATCGTGTAAGACAAGCCTTCGTTATTGCCGATCAGCACGGCATCATAGCCGAATCGCTCCAGCAACGCGACGTTCGCGGCTCCTCCGGAGCCTTCGGTCTCCACGCTGAACCGGTCAAGGAAGTCTCCGCAATCGAGCAGCAGCACGTTGTCTTCGCCTACGTTCCGCCTGACCTCATCCACGTAAGTCGCGATGCGGGATGCGGCGTCGAAGTGGCTATGGATATCGTTCGTATGAATTAATGTCAACGTGACGTCTCGACCGTTCATCGAAACCTCCTCAATAGATGTGCCGATGCTCGCAGATCGGCGTCCTCCAGAGCCCCCGATGGGGCGCTCTCTTAACCGCCGATCTGCGACATGCGCCGTTCCGTCGGCACGTGGGTAAGCTTCTCTCCGGCCAATAGCGCGGCCATCTCGTGGTTCTCCGGTTTGATGTCCATCGCCTTGAAGAACAGACGCTCCATCTCTTCCTCGGAGCCCAGCGCCTGCTTGACGTTCAGCTCATCGACCCAATACAGGCACGGTTTAAGATTGCCGTCCGCCGTAAGCCGGAGCCGATTGCAGTTCTTGCAGAATTGATCGCTGATCGGATGGATGAGCCCGAACGTTCCGACTCCGCCTTCGATGCGATAATCGTCCGACGGACCGCTTCCTTTCGGCCCTTCGATCTGCTGAACGGCGTAACCTAACCGCTGCGCTTCCTCCAATACCTTCGATAAAGGCAAATAGTGGTTGCGCCAGCCGGCATCGTCATGGCCGATCGGCATGTATTCGATGAAGCGAACGTGAAGAGGCTGGTCCATCGACAGCTTCAGGAAAGTGGCGATTTCGTCCTCGTTGACGCCTTTGAGCAGAACGCAGTTCAGCTTGATCGGCGTCAATCCCGCTTCGGCTGCCGCTTGGACGCCTTCGAGCACTCGGTTCAGATCGCCCCTGCGGGCGATAAATTTAAAACGGGTGGCATCAAGCGTATCTAAACTGATATTGACGCGCTTCAGTCCCGCTTCCTTAAGCTTGCGAGCCTGCGGCGCGAGCAATATCCCGTTCGTCGTCAGCGAAATATCCTCGATTCCGGGCAGAGCGGACAGTCCGGCGACCAATTCGTCTAAGTTCGGCCTGACGAGCGGTTCACCGCCCGTAATCCGGAACTTGCGAATGCCGAGCCTCGCGGCGGTCGCGGCGACTTCCAGTATATTCGCGTAGCTGAGGAGCTTCTCTTGCTCCATGAAAACCATGCCTTCCTCGGGCATGCAATATAGACAACGCAGATTGCAGCGATCCGTTACGGAAATACGCAAATACGTATGCGTTCTGCCGAACCGATCGACGAGCGCGGGCATCTTCTCCACTCTGTCTCCCCCCTCGATCAAACCATTGCATATGCCTATAGCATAACATTTTCACGATCGATATGGTATGCTTGGATGAGGCAATGTTTACCGTTCAGGGAAGGAAGTTGAACATAACGATGACACATACTTGGACGATCGCCCTATTCGCGGGAATCGCCGATCGTATCGGGTCGCGAGCCCTCGAGCTGCAATGGGAAGAATCGACTCTCACCGTCGCGCAGATTAAACAAAGACTGCAGACTGAATATCCCGGGCATGCAGATCTGATCGCCATGTGCTTCATGGCACGGAACCGTGCGTTCGTGAACGACGAGACGCAAGTCGGAGCCTCCGAGGAGCTAGCCCTGCTGCCGCCCGTATCCGGGGGAATCGACGAGCGTGATGCGACAGCTCACGGTGCCGTTAATCGATTCGTCATTACGGAAGAGCCTATAGATGTGAACGAGGTCGCCGGCCAGGTATATCACCCGGACCACGGCGCGACGATCGCCTTCGTCGGCACGACGCGGGAATGGACGAAGGGTAAGAGAACGGTCACGCTCGAATACGAAGCCTATATCCCGATGGCCGAGTCCGCTATGGAACAGATCGGCGCAGAGATCGCGGAGCGATGGCCGGGAACGGTGACGGCGATTACTCATCGCATCGGCACGGTCGGCATTAACGAGATCAGCGTCGTCATCGCCGTATCGTCTCCGCACCGCGCGGAAGCCTACGACGCCAGCAGATACGCGATTGAGCGGCTGAAGCAGACCGTTCCGATCTGGAAAAAAGAAATCTACGAGGACGGCACCGAGTGGAAAGGCCATCAGCTTGGTCCATGGGATCCGCTCGCCTCGTACGAAGGGCAGAGGTGAACGAGCCTATGCAGCCTTTGCTTCCGCCGGAGCAGCGATACGCCAGGCAAATCCGTTATCCGGCGATTGGCCGGGACGGGCAACGCCGACTAGGAGAAGCGCGCGTCGCGATCGTGGGCGTCGGCGCGCTAGGATGCGTCGCCGCGAACCATCTTGCGCGCGCAGGTATCGGCCGACTCTTATTAATCGACCGCGACGTCGTGGATCTCAGCAATCTGCAGCGCCAGATGCTCTATGACGAGAACGACGCGCTGGCGGGTAAGCCGAAAGCCGCTGCCGCCGCAGAGCGCTTAGCCTTAATCAATCGCGATATCACGATCCAAGCGCACATCGCTCATTTAGGTGCGGATAACGCGGAGACGCTGCTGCGGGACGTCGACTTGATCATCGACGGCAGCGATAACTTCTCGGTGCGTTATCTCATGAACGAAGTCAGCGTGAAACACGGCATTCCGTGGATATACGGCGGAGGCGTCGGAAGCTCCGGCATGACGATGACCGTCTTGCCGGGCGAGACGCCATGCTTATGCTGCTTATTCCCCGAACCGCCCGGGGGCGGCACTCTCGACACGTGCGAGACGGCCGGCGTGCTTGCACCTATTATCGATACGATCGCTTCCCTGCAGGCGATGGAAGCGATCAAGCTGCTCAGCGGCAATAAACAAGCGCTTCACGGTTCGCTGCTGCAGGTTGATCTCTGGCATTCGCAGTGGCAATCCTTATCGGTTCGCGATGCGAAGCGGACCGGCTGCCCCGTCTGCGGCGAGCGCAGATTCGATAGTATCGAGGGGAACCGGGACGAAGCGGTCGCCGTATCCTTATGCGGCAGGAATACGATTCAAATCCAGCCTACAAGGCCGCTGGCCGTCCCACTCGAGAAGCTGGCCGAAACCTGGCGCACGCTGGGCGAAGTCGAGCTTAACCCGTATTTGATCAAGCTAAGCCGCGACAGTAGACCGTCTTTCGTCTTATTCACGGACGGCCGTGCGTTGATCATGGGAACAGACGACGAGACGCTTGCCAGAAGAACCTATACAGAGCTGCTCGGTGAATGAACCGAGACTCTTCTCCTATTGCAAGAAAGCGCTTTACTTGGTAGCATAGAGTCGAAAAGACTATTTTTCTATAAGCTAATCGGGTACGCAACCATCCGAACAATTTGTCGAGGTGTGACATGAGGGTACATATCACTGACGTACGATCCGGAGACAGACTGACGGAAGATATTTTCAACTCTTTTGGTTTGCACGTACTCTCTAAGGGGACAACGCTCAACGAGAAGGAGCTCTCCCGCCTCTATCAACATCAGGTCGATTTCCTCGAGATAGAACCTCGATCCGGTCTTACAGCAGAACCTGAGCCTTCCGATAATAATCCTTTGCTCCGGCCGCTATACTTTGATGCCGTCGCAGGGGCGGAGCAGCTGTTCGAACGAGCGCTCTCCGACGGTAAAATTTACGAGGAAGACGTTAAAGAAAGCTTTCAACCTTTGGTAGATAATATCAAAGCGGAACGAGACGTCGTATCGCTCCTGCTTCTACTGAACAGCCAAGACGATTATACCTACCAGCATTCCGTACAGGTCGGCATGCTCAGCTACTATATTGCGCGCTGGCTCGGCTGGAGCGAAGAAGAAACCGTCCGCGCGGGCAAAGCCGGCTTCCTTCACGATATCGGCAAATGCAAAGTGCCCGATGAGATCTTGAACAAACCGGATAAGCTGACGGACGACGAATTCTCGGAAGTGAAGAACCACCCGAGATACGGCTACGACATTCTTAAGAGCTCGATGGATGACTCGGGAATTCTCCTTGCCGCGCTTCAGCATCACGAACGGATGGACGGGTCGGGCTACCCGCTCGGATTGACGCAGGACAACATCCATCCGCTCGCGAGAATCGTCGCGGTCGCGGATGTGTACAGTGCGATGATCTCTTCCCGGGCGTATAGCGAGAAGCGGGATTTGCTCATCGTGTTGAAGGAAATGCACGAATTAAGCTTCAGCAAGCTTGATCCCGACATTACGCATACGTTCATTCGCCACATGGTACCGAACTTTATCGGCAAGAAGGTCGAGCTGACGAACGGCGAATCCGGTACGATCGTCATGACGAATCCGTCCGATTATTTCCGACCGCTGATCCAACTGGACAATTCCGATAAGTTCATCGATTTATCCGCACAAAGAAATTATGATATCAAACAAATTATTATGTAATGTAAGGGCAGCGCCGATATCGGTCGCTGCCCTTCCTGCTTTAGAAGTTGCGTTTGGCGTATAGGAACGTTTTTTTCCAATACGGTTTATTGATATTCGTCAGTTGCACGCCGTTTTTCGGCTTCGGGCTCGCATGGATCATTTTACCGTTACCGTAGTAGATGGCCACATGGCCGACCGTCTTGTTCGACTTGAACCTGCCTGGAACGTAGAAGAACAACAAGTCGCCTTTCTTCAGCTTATTCCGGGCGATCGTCTTGCCTCGTTTGGCTTGAGACCGCGCGAGACGCGGCATCTTATAACCGAATTGGCTATACACCTTCTGTATGAACGTCGAGCAATCGAACCTCTTATTACGCGAGCTGTAAGGCTTAGCGCCGAAGTCGTATTTAACGCCCATGAAGTTATCCGCGTAATTCACCAGCTTGTTGCGGTCCGAGTTGCTCTTGACCGCCAATGCTTTCATTCGGCCATCCGTGCTTTGGATGGACATCGGGGATTCCGATCCGACATCCAATTCGGATGGGTCGTCTTGGAAGTCCGGCTCGTTCGCGGCCGATTCCATGTCTTCCATCGCCGGATTCGGAACGAAGGCTACCCGATCAGCCTCGACGTTAAACCCCGTCTCATCTCCGAACAGCTGCTGTAAACCTGCCACCGGAACGTACAGCTTATTGCCCTCGCTTACGGTCGGCGCAGGGAGCTGGATGCGCTGATCCTCTTTATCTACCTGACTCTGGCCTGATCTAAACAGCATGGCCGGATCGGTATCGCCGACGCCGAAGCTGCCGCCCTCCAGCCATTGGCCGCGTAACCCCGCCACGTTCGCTAATTCGTCAAGCGCAACGTACGGAGTGTTCTGGATCGTCTTGATCGGTACGCTGCTTCTTCCATCCGTCAATAAAGCCGGGGATTCCTCGTTCGTTCTGATTTTTACCGTGCCGGAATAAGACCTCGCATTGCTCGTACCGCCTGTGTTGCTTGTCCCGCCTGCTTGGTTCGTATTTCCCGCGTTGCCCGCGTTGTTCGTGCCGCCCGAGTTAGCGGCGCAGCCCGCCAGCAGCACGACCCCTAACGCGACTGACAGCAGCTTTCTTGTGTCCATACGGTGTTCGTCGCCTCCCTAAGGTTGTTGCTCCATTAGGATGACGCGCGTGGATTCGGAATATTCTGCGGGATATCAATTGAAATTTATGTAAAATTAATTTAGTATAAGCATTCATTTCGAGCACCAGCGGAGGCGCCGGAGGTATCGTCAACGACAATCGAGGCCTACTCAAGGATTCGATCGCGCGGGGAAAAGTATCGATCGGCGATTGTTGCACTGCTGGAGGGATAGCCGGGTCAAATTCTAGTATAATTATGAACGTAATCGCTGCGGCTGACGTGTATTACGTTCGAGAAGATAGACGAATCGGAAAAGTTGCCGGGTTTAATAATACAGAGACCAACGCGCAAATCATTAACGCTCAAATCTTGAACCATATTTATAAGAACGGCGTTCTTGTGGAATAAATAGCAACAACAAAATACGCGTCCGAGCGACAGAGCACGCTATGCGTGAATGTCAGCTGCGGACGCGTATTTGTTATATCGATTAGCCGATCGAACCTTCCATCTCGAGCTTGATCAGACGGTTCATCTCGACCGCGTACTCCATCGGCAGTTCCTTCGTGAACGGCTCGATGAAGCCCATGACGATCATCTGCGTCGCTTCCGCTTCGGTCATTCCGCGGCTCATCAGGTAGAAGAGCTGATCCTCGGACACCTTGGAGACGGTCGCTTCGTGCTCTAGCACGATGTTGTCGTTCATGATTTCGTTATACGGAATCGTATCGCTCGTCGACTGGTTGTCGAGGATGAGCGTATCGCATTTGATGTTCGCTTTCGCGCCTTCGGCTTGACGGCCGAACGAAGCGATACCGCGGTAAGTGACTTTACCGCCGTGCTTGGAGATCGACTTCGATACGATCGTCGACGTCGTGTCCGGAGCAAGATGGAGCATCTTCGCGCCCGCGTCTTGGTGCTGGCCTTTGCCCGCAACCGCGATCGAGAGCACCATGCCTTTCGCTCCGCGACCCTTCAGGACAACCGCAGGGTATTTCATCGTCAGCTTGGAGCCGATGTTGCCGTCGACCCATTCCATCGTTGCGTTCTCTTCGGCAACCGCACGTTTCGTAACGAGGTTGTAGATGTTCGGAGCCCAGTTCTGGATCGTCGTGTAGCGGACGCGAGCGTCCTTCTTGACGATGATCTCGACGACCGCGCTATGCAGCGAGTTCGTGCTGTAGATCGGAGCCGTACAGCCTTCTACGTAGTGAACGAAGCTGCCTTCGTCGGCGATGATGAGCGTACGCTCGAATTGTCCCATGTTCTCGGAGTTGATGCGGAAGTACGCTTGCAGCGGAATTTCGCATTTCACGCCTTTAGGAACGTAGATGAAGCTGCCGCCGGACCATACCGCGCTGTTCAATGCGGCGAACTTGTTGTCCGCCGAAGGAACGACCGTGCCGAAGTACTCCTTGAAAATCTCCGGATGCTCGCGAAGCGCCGTGTCGGTATCCGTGAAGATAACGCCTTGCTTCTCGAGGTCTTCCTGCATGCTGTGGTAGACGACCTCGGACTCGTACTGAGCCGATACGCCGGCCAAGAACTTCTGCTCAGCTTCAGGAATACCGAGCTTATCGAATGTCGCTTTGATCTCTTCCGGTACTTCCTCCCACGTCTTGCCTTGCTTCTCGGAAGGCTTAACGTAGTATTGGATATCCTCGAAATCCAGCTCATCCAGGTTGCCGCCCCAACGCGGCAATTGCATCTTGCGGAATTGCTCCAGCGATTTCAGACGGAACTTCAGCATCCATTCCGGTTCGCCTTTCATCTCGGAGATCGTGCGGACGATTTCCTCCGTCAAGCCTTTACCGGATTGGAAAATCGCCTTGTGCTCGTCGCGGAAACCGTATTTGTACTCTTCGAATTCCAAATTTTTAGCCAATGCGGTCAGCCCCCTTTAGATACCCCAAAAAGTGACGCTAAGCTTTGCAGCTTATTCCGATTACTTTTCGGAGACCCCGAATTAAATTATTGTTCGATATCCTCGTGCATGCCATGCCCGTGCTCTACGCCTTTGCGCAGCGCGTTCCAGGCGAGTGTCGCGCATTTGATTCTAGCCGGAAACTTATTCACGCCCGACAGGGCTTCGATATCCTCGTACTCGTCGAATTCCACGCTCTCGCCTTTCATGAGGGACGAGAATTTGTCCGCTAGCTTGAGCGCTTCCTCCGCCGTCTTGCCCTTCACCGCATCCGTCATCATCGAAGCCGACGACATGCTGATCGAGCAGCCTTCCCCCGTGAACTTCGCGTTGCGGACGATACCGTCCTCGATCTCAAGCTGCAGAGAGATGCGGTCGCCGCAGGTCGGGTTGTTCAAGTTCACCGTAACCGAGCCAGCTTCGAGCTCGCCGCGGTTGCGCGGGGTCTTATAATGGTCCATGATGACGCGGCGGTACAGATCGTCTAGTTGGCTCATTGGAAAAACTCCTTCGTGCGGACGAGCGATTGCGCAAGCCGGTCGATGTCCTCTTCCGAATTGTATAAATAAATGCTGGCCCGCGCCGTGGCGCTCACCTTCAGCCAACGCATGAGCGGCTGGCAGCAATGGTGGCCGGCCCGAACGGCGATGCCTTCGGTATCGAGCACCGTCGCCACGTCGTGCGGATGCACGTCGCCGAGGTTGAACGTCACGAGTCCCGCGCGTTCCTGCCGCGGTCCGTAGATCGTAATGCCGTCGATCGCGGACAGGCTGTCCATCGCATAACTCGTGAGCTTCTTCTCATGCCGGTCGATGTTATCGAGACCGATGTCCTGCAGGAAGTCGATCGCTGCTCCCAAGCCTACGGCTCCGGCGATGATCGGCGTGCCGCCTTCGAACTTCCAAGGCAGCTCCTTCCACGTCGAGTCGTACAGCTCCACGAAGTCGATCATCTCGCCGCCGAATTCGATCGGCTCCATGCGCTCAAGCAGCTGCGCCTTGCCGTAAAGTGCGCCGATACCTGTCGGAGCGCACATCTTATGGCCTGAGAACGCATAGAAATCAACGTCGAGCGCCTGCACGTCAACCTTCAGGTGCGGCGTGCTCTGAGCACCGTCGACGACGATAATCGCGCCGTTCTTATGCGCGATCTTCGCCACTTCGGCGATCGGGTTGATCGTGCCGAGCACGTTGGAGATGTACGTCATGGAGACGATCTTCGTGTTCGCCGTGATCGTGCTCTCGACGTCCGCCAAGCTGATCGTGCCGTCCGGCTGCAACGGAATGTACTTCAGCGTCGCTCCAGTCGCCTTGGCGGCTTGCTGCCAAGGGATTAAGTTGCTGTGATGCTCCATCGGGGTAATGACGATCTCGTCGCCTTCGCGAAGCGTCTGGCGTGCATAGCCCGATGCTACGATGTTCAATGCGGTCGTCGTGCCCCTGGTGAAGACGATCTGGCGGGAAGCTGGCGCGTTAATGAACCGCGCCACCTTCTCCCTTGCGCCCTCGTAGGCGTCCGTCGCCCGCGAGCCTAACGTGTGGACGCCGCGGTGCACATTGGCGTTATCCCACTCATAATAGCGTTTGACCGCTTCGATAACGGCGCGTGGTTTCTGCGTCGTCGCCGCGTTATCTAGATAGACGAGAGGGTGTCCGTTAATATCCTGGTTCAGGATCGGAAACTCCGCCTTGAGCGCTTTGGCATCCATCGCTTATCCCAGCTTTCTTTCCAAAATGCGGTGAAGCTGCTCGCGCAACCCTTCCAGAGGAATTTCCGAAACGACCGGCTCCAAGAAGCCATGGATAATCAGACGCTCCGCTTCTTGACGGGTGATGCCGCGAGACATCAAGTAGTATACTTGCTCCGGATTCACTTGGCCTACGCTGGCAGCGTGGCCGGCTTTAACGTCGTCTTCGTCGATCAGCAGGATCGGGTTCGCGTCGCCGCGCGCTTTCGGGCTCAGCATCAGTACCTTCTCCGTCTGCTGTCCGTTCGCTTTGGTGGCTCCGTGTTCGATCTTCGTGATGCCGTTGATGATCGCCGTCGCTTCTTCTTTCATAACCGCGCGAGTGATCATGTCGCTCTCGGAGGAACGACCGTAATGCACCGCTTGCGTCGTGATGCTCATGCGCTGGCTGCCTTTGCCGATCGAGATAATCTTCGAATCGGAGGTGGAGCCGTTGCCCTTGAGAATAGACTTCGTGTCGGTAACCGTATTGCCGTTGTGCAAGTCTCCGATGATCCATTCGACGCGGGAGTCGTTGTCGAGATGCGCGCGGCGGTATGCGATGTCTACTGCGCTCTCATCCATATGGTGAACGGATGCGTAACGGACTTGCGCGCCTGGCTTGGCGAAAATCTCTACCGCGCTGTTATGCAGCAACGTCGCTTCGGACGCTTGCAGCGTCGTCGCGACTTGCTCGACGAACGCAACGCTGCTGTGCTGGTCTGCGATGACCAGAACGTGCGGCATGAAGGTCGCTTCCGAGTCGTCGGCGAACAGAAGCGCTTGAATCGGCTCCTCGATCACGACGTTCTTAGGAACATACAGGAATACCCCGCCGTTCCAGAGCGCTGCATGCAATGCGGCAAGCTTATGCTCGTCTTTCGCGTACAACGTCATGAAGTGCTTGCGAAGCAAGTCCTCGTGCGTGCGCGCGGCTTCCTCAAGGCTCGACAGGACGACGCCTTGCGCCTTCAGTTCGTCGGAAAGACGAGTGTAGACGACGGAGGAATTGTGCTGAACGATCAGCGCGCCTTTGTCTTCCTGCGGCAACAGACCGGTGATCGCTGCAGGCAAATCCGCAACGGATGTCACGACGTTGCCGGGGCGATTCGAGCCGTATTGATCTAGCGTCCAGCGTTGCAAAGGCATCTTCTCTGGCTTAGGCAGCTCCAGCTTGGCAGCTAGATCTGCTGCCGCTTCGCGCCATTCGATAAGCCATGCGGGCTCGTTCTTGCTGCGGGCGATCGCAGCCGCGGCCTCGCGGCCAAAAGAGGTGGTAGGCGTACTCATGATTGCAATGACCTCCCCTTCCTATTAAGCTTGGCCGACGGTTTCGTCGACGATGCCCAGTTCTTCTTTGACCCAATCGTAGCCTTCTGCTTCGAGGCGTTGCGCCAGCTCAGGACCGCCGGATTTAACGATGCGGCCTTGCATCATGACGTGGACGAAATCAGGTTTGATATAGTTCAGCAAGCGCTGATAGTGGGTGATGATCAGGAAGCCGCGGTCTTCGGCGCGCATGGCGTTAACGCCTTCGGCTACGATGCGAAGCGCATCGATATCCAGACCGGAGTCGATCTCGTCGAGAATGACGAGCTTCGGCTCGAGCAACATCATCTGCAGAATTTCGTTGCGTTTCTTCTCGCCGCCGGAGAAGCCTTCGTTCAAGTAACGGTGCATGAACTCGGGGTTCATTTCCAGCTGCTTCATCTTAGCTTCCATCTGACGGACGAATTTGATGAGCGAAATTTCGTTGCCTTCGCCGCGGCGCGCGTTGATCGCGCTGCGCAGGAAGTCCGCGTTCGTTACGCCGGTAATCTCGCTCGGATATTGCATCGCGAGGAATAGACCCGCGCGAGCGCGCTCGTCTACGGCCATCTCGAGCACGTCTTCTCCGTTGAGCTCGACTTCGCCTTCGGTGACTTCATATTTAGGATGGCCCATAAGCGCGGAAGCGAGCGTACTCTTACCCGTACCGTTCGGACCCATGATGGCGTGAACTTCCCCGCCGTTGATTTTCAAATCGATGCCTTTAAGAATTTCCTTGTCTTCAATCGTAGCTTTCAAACCGCGAATTTCGAATTGTGTCGACATGCTTCTCAATAACCTCCAGGTTTCTGCGGACTGGCCGTGGGCGAAATTACCGCTGCAAGGCGATCCTTATTTATAATTATTCTAATCTGATTCTCAGTGATTCTCAATCATAATTTTATGAAAGATATTTGAAAAAAGCAAACAAAGCGCATCCTTACGGCAACCGCAACGCTTGTAAACGCTAACGTTACCCGTGCACGCGACGCAGAGCTTCTTCGGCCATGGCCGCGAACTTGTCATCGGTTAGAACCGGGCGCTTCGCGATGGACTGCATCGACGGAATTCGCAGCCAGGATTTGCAGCCCCCGTAGCTTTCGTCGAACGGCAGCAACACCGGATCTTCCAATTCGAATACTCGCAGGACGAGCACGTGCAGCGGCTTCGTTTTCTTCCACTTCAGCCTTTCAACCGCATAATCCTGCGTCCACACATGCAGCTCGTCGAGTCGCTCTAGCGTCTCTTCATCTGTCACTTCTAGATCGTGCACGACTTCCGCGTAATAAGCGATTCGCACCGTATCCGGGTGAGCCGACGCTTCCTCTTGCGTGCGAACGACAGCCTCTCTGGCCTCTTCCTTCATCAGGTGCGGCTTCTGGTGCTCGTACGACGGGAACAAGTAGAAGCTCGGACTTTCCACCTTGAATTCCTTCGTCTCCTCGGCGATTCCGCCCTTGCGCAGCACGATGACTTGCCTTCCGGAAGCGAGCGCCTCAACGGCTGCCGCCCATTCCCGTAATGCAATCGATTCTTCCATAGTCTGATCCGCCCCCCTTAGAACCATCCCCATATTATAGCATATTCGATGCGGCGCCGGCTTGCTCGTCCTATAATGCCTGCTGTATTTTCTCCTCACTCGAACTGTAGTATAATAGTATCTAATTAAAAGGCCATGCTGCCCTTACCGAACGTCGGAAGGCACAACCTCGGAGCGATTTCATTGTCCGGGGGTGTGCCTTTTGCTGTTGTTGCGGGCATCCTTACATTCAGAAGAGATCATGGAGGTTAACACGAACGCATGCTTAAAGAAGCGATCTACCACCGTCCCAAAAACAACTGGTCGTACGCCTACGACCGCTCGACGATCCATATTCGCCTACGCACGAAGCGCGACGACGTCGAACGGGTGGAGCTGATCCACGGGGATAAATACGATTGGCATATCGTGGGAGCCAGCGCATCCGACATGTCTATCTACGCGCAAGACTCGCTGTTCGACTACTGGCAGATCGCCATTCAGCCGAAATACCGCAGACTCAAATACGGCTTCAAGCTCGTATCCGGCTCGGAGACGCTCTGGTTAGACGAGCAAGGGCTTCACGAGGAAGAACCGGC
>Ga0065721_10004857_pt1 | contig 19123 bp, 18 predicted proteins | sample Mesricmetagenome_FD_59108 | JGI IMG/M metagenome (GOLD analysis project Ga0065721, IMG submission 59108) | Mesophilic microbial community from rice straw/compost enrichment Sample: eDNA_1 v2 (version 2) | ecosystem: Engineered > Solid waste > Grass > Composting > Bioreactor | place: USA: Davis... | reverse complement strand
ATTTCATTTTCAAAGAACAATTCACTGGAAATTTCAAAGACCCATTCCAGCCCCCTCGGGGGCTGGAAATTGAACTAAAAGAGCTTTCAAAAGATACTATACGAGGAGAGGTAAAGATGCAAAACATTGCGGGCAAAGTAGCGCTAATCACGGGAGCAGGGCGCGGGATCGGCCGGGCGACGGCCATCGCGTTCGCGCAGGAAGGCATTCATGTCGGGCTTGTAGGGCGCACGCTGGAAAATCTGCAGAAGGTAGCGGACGAGCTGAAGGCGTACGACGTGAAGGTGGCTATTGCGGCGGGCGACGTGGCAAATTTGGAGTCGATCACCGCGGCGGTCGAATCCATTCGCGGCGAGCTGGGTGCCATCGACATTCTGGTCAACAATGCCGGCATCGGCAAGTTCGGCGGCTTCATGGAGCTGACGCCCGAAGAATGGACGAACGTCATCGACGTCAACGTCAAGGGCGTGTATTACACAACTCGCGCGGTGTTGCCGGAGATGCTGGAGCGGAACACGGGCGACATTATTAACATCGCGTCTACGGCAGGCCAGAGAGGGGCTCCGCTCACGAGCGCGTACACCGCGTCCAAAGCGGCCGTGATCGGTCTCAGCGAGTCCTTGATGCTCGAGGTCCGAAAGAAAAACATTCGCGTGGCCACCTTAACGCCGAGCACGATCGCGACGGACATGGCCATCGAGCTGAAGCTGACGGACGGCAATCCGGACAAGGTGATGCAGCCGGAGGATCTGGCAGAGTTCATCGTCTCGCAGCTGAAGCTTCACCCTCGCGTCGTCCTGAAGCATGCGGGGCTTTGGTCGACGAATCCATAAGAATCGTTTGGGGAGTAAGATCGTTTAGCGCTTCGTTTTGGGGCGTTGGGCGGTCTTTTCTTTTGCGTCTGCTGCTGGGAATAGGATAAGCTGAAGAGTAGCAGATATTCGTACGGAGGGAATTCGATAAAATGCAAATTCAGATCGTATGCGTAGGGAAGCTGAAGGAGAAGTATTGGACGGACGGAGTGGCGGAATATGCGAAAAGGCTGGGCGCCTACGCCAAGCTCGACATCCGCGAGCTTCCCGACGAGAAGACGCCGGACTCGATGAGCCCAGCGGAGGAGGAGCAGGTGCGCGTCCGCGAGGGCGAGCGCATTCTGGCCGCGTTGCGCGACGGCGCGCACGTCGTCGCGCTCGCCATCGACGGCGAGACCTGGTCGAGCGAGCAGCTCGCCGCTCACCTGGACAAGCAGGCCGTCTACGGCGGCGGCTCTGTCAGCTTCGTCATTGGCGGCTCGCTCGGTCTGTCGCCTGCCGTCCTCAAGCGCGCCGACAAGAAGCTGTCATTCGGAAGGATGACCTATCCTCATCAGATGATGCGGGTGTTGCTTCTGGAGCAGGTTTATCGGGCTTTTAAGATTAATCGGGGTGAACCGTATCATAAGTAGGGCGAGCATATTCAAAGTAATTTAATAAGGGATACGAAATCAAAAGGTTGTTTGCTCTTTAATGAGGCAGACAACTTTTTTATATAAAAACGTAATTTTTTAAAATTAATAAATTGAAAACTTGCAATTTCAAAAACAATCTGATATGATACATATATAAACAATAAACTTTAATTTCAGAAAGGCACAAATTCATATGAGAAGATTAGAAGATATGGTTGAGTTTGTGAGTGGTTCGCCACAATTTAGGATTAAAGAAACATCTGATGAAAAAGCGCCACTATATTCCTATTATGGACAACCCAATCTTGAAGCGGATTTGGTTGGTATTGATTCTAATGGTATTGACGATAAACAAGTGCGAACTTTTGATAAGGTCAATACCCTATGTCAAGGTGATGTTGTTTTCAGTTTGATATCGGGAAAGTCTACTATCGTTGGTGTGAAGCATCAGGGGTACCTATACACACAAAACTTCGTCAAGTTAGTGGATGGTAAAAAGATTGATTCAAAATATCTTGTTTTCTTGCTGAATGAAGATCAATCCATCAAGAAACAGTTTCAAATGGGATTGCAAGGTTCTCAAGTTCTAAAATATACGCTGAAACAAGTAAAAGAGCTTGAGTTGCCGGATCTTCCAAAATTGGACAGACAACGGATGATTGGTGAGCTTTATTTTAACCAACTGAGACTAGAAGCATTAAGAACTAGAGCTGCAAATTCAGAAACTACTATAGTACTGGAAAAGATTAGGGAGGCGAGCAACAAATGACCGAGAATCAATTTGAAACAGAATTAGTTCAATACCTTACGAGCGGCACATTTACAAAACAAGAACATCTTGAAGGAATAGGTGATCTTGTTGTCAAAGAATCAAATGTCGATTATGTGGTGAAATTCAATATGTGGAAGTATGAACCCGCTATTAAGACTACAGAACAGCTCTGGGATAATTTCAAGGCGATCTTGGAACAACACAATCAGAACACGCTTGAACATCCCCTTAGTGTTGTGGAATTCAATCAAGTTAAGAAGATTATCTCCGGCATTCAGACACCTTACGAAGCGGGGCAGTTTTTATATGGTTTAAATGGTGTATCGCAAATTGAGATAGATTTAGACGATGGACGTCATGTATTCCTTACTGTTTTTGATCAGAAGCAAATAGGAGCAGGGGATACTGTTTATCAAGTGGTCAATCAAATTGAACGGCCAGCCGTAATTACGGGAAAACTAAATCGCCGTTTTGACACGACTCTGTTGATTAATGGTCTACCAATCATTCAAATTGAGGAAAAGTGTGACACGCGTGATGTCAATGAAGCTCTCAATCAAATGAAACAATATGCTGATGAGAATCAGTATCGTGATATTTTCTCGACCCTGCAGATTTTGGTGGCTATCACACCAAACAATGTGAAGTATATGGCAAATACGACGCCAGATAAGTTTAATAAGGACTTCGCGTTTAACTGGCAACGTAAGAGTGACAATTCTATCGTGCGCAGCTGGAAGGAATTTGCGGATTCCATGCTTTCCATTCCAATGGCACATCAAATGGCTACCAACTACATGATTTTGGATGGAACAAAAAATAAAAATACGTTGAAAGTGATGAGACCTTATCAAGTATATGCGACACAAAATGTGATCGAGAGCTTGAAACGTGCTGATTTTGAACTCGGTATGAATAAGATTGGCTATATCTGGCACACAACCGGATCGGGTAAAACCATCACAAGTTTCAAAACAGCCTGGCTTGCAAGCCGTATGCCTAAAGTAGATAAGGTTGTCTTTGTTGTGGATCGAATTGCCTTAACCAAGCAAACCAATGAAAATTATAAAGCCTACGACCCGGATGCGACAGAAGACACATTTGGCAGTGTTCAAAACACAGATAACACAACCGATTTGAGTCGTAAGCTAAAGAGTAAGGACAACGGCATTATTGTTACTTCCGTTCAAAAACTGGATACGTTGGTGAAACGTAAATCTTTTAAAGCTCCAGACAAGAATATCGTGTTTATCGTGGATGAAGCACACCGATCAACAGGTGGTGACTCTTTCAAGAATATCCAGAAAGCCTTTAAGAAATCAGCCTGGGTTGGTTATACCGGAACTCCGATGTTCGATGAAACCACCACCGGGCTTCGAACAGAAGATATTTTTGGCCCGCTATTACACGCATATACCATTCGTGAGGCGATTGCGGACCGTAATGTTTTAGGCTTTAAGGTCGATTTTGAGACAACGATTGATGAAAAACAGATGAAAGAAGTATATCTTCCTGCGTTTTACCGTGAACGTTATCCAAAATGGACGGATGAACAAATTCAACAGAAGATCAATAATCTCTCTCAGGAAGATATGGATGATGCGGTGGAACCCAGTTTCTATGATGAAAATCTGGATCACATCAAACTGGTCGTCGAAGACATTTATAAAAATTGGCGTAACCGTTCTAATGAAGGCAAGTATAATGCTTTGTTTACGACTCATGTGGGCGGCGGTAAAGCAAGCACGCCCATGGCGATGATGTATTTTAATGAGTTTCAACGTGTCAATGAAGAAAACAAGAAGAGCGGCGGACAGACTTTAAAAGTTGCCGTTACGTTCAGTCAAAATTCATCGAATAATGATAGCATGCTCGCCACAAATCAAGGTTTGTACGATGCTATTAAAGCTTATAATGCTGAATTTGGCACATCGTTTGGGATGGATGATGTTTCGGGCTACACGCAAGATGTGACTTCACGCTTAAATAAATCTGCAACAGATGGAAAATTCCTTGATTTGGTAATCGTGGTGGACCAATTATTAACGGGGTTTGATGCGCCTGAACTTAACACGCTTTATGTAGATAGAACCTTGAAAGGTGCAGGGTTGATTCAAGCCTATTCACGAACGAACCGGATTGCGGATATGCAGGAGAAACCATGGGGACGCGTGGTCAACTACCGATGGCCTGCGCAAAACGAGAAGTTGATGAATAAAGCGCTTGCCATTTATGCGAATAAAAACTCGGCCATATTATCTGTTGATGAACAACGCAAGTCTAATGAAAAAGACGGGATCATTGCAGAACCATTTGAAGCTATGTTTAACGAAGTGAAAGAAGTTGTTGGGAAATTAAGCAGCTTAACGACGGAATTTCAACAGTTGCCACCATCGGAGAAGAAAAAGGACGAGATGCTCGATCTGCTCCGTGAATATAACAGAGGAATGGCCAAATTAAAGCAATACGATCCCGAAGAAGTGGATGGCGAGAAGGTCGGATTTAACTATGATAATCCAGATGAATTAGTAGAGAAGTTAGGGATGACTTCAGAACAAGAAGTCATGTTGACAACCGTCTTAACCAATGAACTTAAGTCACATATTGCTAAAGAGAAGAAAATCCCTCTTTATCAAATTGAACTGCGGATGACACACGTGAAGGATGTTAAAGTAGACTATGATTATCTTACTGAACTCGTAGAACAATTATTGAACCAGGTTCACGAAGGTATGAAAGAAGAAGCCAAGGAAACGCAGGAGAAAATCAACCAATTTGCGAATGGATTGGACGATCGCAACTATGCGACCAAGATTATTAATGCAGCTGTTGCAATCATCAAAGGCCATTTCCCACCTGCAGGTTCTGACTTCAATTATCCTGTGAAATTAAGTGACAGTGAACAAATCATTCAGCAGGCGAACAATGTTAGCCTTGATCGTATGTTTCTTGACTTCCGCGTGAAGTGGGGAATCACGGATATTATCACCAGTGCCGGGATGCGTGAGTTGTTTAGCCGCCATCGCTATGGCCTGCAAGACCTGGATGATACCGGTCAAATCCGTGACATCATCGCTCAAGCAAGTTCTAACTATCAGACACTTGCTCATGATGAAGAAGTGCAGTCATTGTCTAAAATCAAATATCGAAACGGTTTGCGCGACGCTATTTACGAATTAGCGGATAAATTAGTAGAAAGTTAAACTGGCCGAAATCGATTAGTTTAAAAAACAACCAATAGATTATAGTTGAGGGATGGTTTTTTCTAATTTGGGGAAATATCGCATTAACCATTGAATAGGTGGTTAGTTGCAGAAATAGCGCATACCACAAAGAATACACCAAAAAGGTTTAAGAACAACAAGGAGAGCAGAAATGAGCGAAGTCAAAGTAAATGCACCCAAAATAAGGTTCCCGGGGTTCACTAATGCTTGGGAACAGCATAAGTTGGGGGGATTATACACAGAGAGGAAAGAACGAGGACACGATTCATTACCGATCCTTTCTGTTTCCATCCATCATGGTGTTTCAAATGAAGAATTAGACAGTGAGACTTTAGGGAAAAATGTGCGCAGGAGCGAAGATAAGTCTCTATATAAGCATGTATATTTCGGTGATCTTGTTTTTAACATGATGCGTGCGTGGCAAGGGGCAATCGGAGTCGTAAAGTCAGAAGGGATGGTAAGTCCTGCATATATTACTGCTATTCCCAGCGAACAACTTTACCCTCTGTTTATGGATTATTGTTTACGACGAGATGAAACGAGTATTCAGATTGACAATCTCTCTTACGGAGTCACTGACTTCAGAAAAAGACTATATTGGGACTCGTTTATTAATGTCTTGTGTCGCATACCTTCCGTGGCTGAGCAGGAGAGAATTACGGCCTTCTTCACCCATCTCGACAACCTCATCACCCTTCACCAGCGTAAGTTAAATAACGTGAAAAATTTAAAGGCTGGATTGCTTCAAAAAATGTTTCCGAAAGATGGCGAAGATATTCCTGAAGTTCGTTTCCCAGGATTCACTGACGCTTGGGAACAGCGTAAGGTTGGTGAGGTTATTGAAGATTATTTAGAAAGATCCACAAAACAAAATCAATATCCTGTGATGACCTCGTCTCAACAGAAAGGAATCATTTTTCAGGAGGAATATTTTGCTGACCGCCAAGTAACAACAAATGATAATATTGGCTATTTTGTATTGCCTAAAGGATATTTCACATACAGAAGTAGAAGTGACACAGATGTGTTCGTTTTTAATCGGAATGACCGGATAGATAAGGGGATTATCAGCTATTTCTATCCTGTGTTTAGAGCTAAGAACATTGATTCAAATTTTCTGTTGCGTAGATTAAACAATGGAATGAGACTTCAAATTGCTAGGGTAGCAGAAGGAACTGGACAGCGTGTTTTGTCACTTAATAAATTCAAAGGTCTTACTATAAAAATTCCTACGCGAAATGAGCAGGAAAAGATCGGATTAATGTTTGAGAGTTTAGACCACCTCATCAACCTTCATCAACGTAAGCTAGAGCACCTGCAACAACAGAAGAAGTCATTACTACAACAAATGTTTGTCTAAGGGAGGAAAACAACAACATGAGTAACAATTTACAAACTGTCACAACAAAACTGTGGGCGATGGCTAATGAGCTTCGTGGAAACATGGACGCCGCAGAATATAAGAACTACATTTTAGCCTTTATGTTCTATCGTTATCTATCCGAACATCAAGAACGATATTTAGTTGAAAATAATGTTATTGACGTTGCCGCTGGAGAATCGATCAATCAAGCCTATTGCGAACAAGCAAAGGGTGACGACTTGAATGATTATCTGGAAGATATTTCGTCGAGCTTAGGCTACGCCATTGCACCGCTTGATACTTGGGAATCCCTAGTTCAAAAAATTGATAATAGTATGGTGATTCCTAGTGACTATCAAACGATTTTTGACAACTTCAATAAGAATGCTGAATTAAACAAAGAAGCCGTGAAAGATTTCCGTGGCGTGTTTAACGACATCAACCTTGGAGACTCTCGTCTTGGTTCTTCTACAAATGAACGTGCGAAATCACTTAACCGGATTGTAAAGCTTGTTGATGGCATTGATTATAAAGGTGAAGATGGAAAAGATATTCTTGGCGCAATCTATGAATATCTCATCGGTCAGTTTGCAGCAAGTGCAGGTAAGAAAGGTGGAGAGTTCTACACACCTCATGAAGTTTCTAAAATTCTGGCTAAAATCGTAACGGATGGTGTAGAAGAATCGGATAAGACTTTTATGGTGTATGACCCGACTTGTGGATCTGGATCATTGCTGTTAACCGTTCAAGGGGAGTTGCCTGGTGGAGATAAGCCAGGGGCGATTAAATTCTTTGGTCAAGAAAAGAATACGACAACCTACAACTTGGCTCGTATGAATTTGATGATGCATGGCGTTTCATTTAACAACATGACGCTGTCTAATGCTGACACACTTGAAAGCGATTGGCCTGATGGACCGGATGCCAAAGGAATTGACCACCCGCGCTCTTTTGACGCTGTGGTTGCGAATCCTCCTTATTCTGCTCATTGGGACAACAGCGAAACGAAACTGAAAGATCCACGTTTTAGCGAATACGGTAAACTCGCTCCTAGAACCAAGGCAGATTATGCATTCATTTTACACAGCTTGTATCATCTAAATGATACGGGAACCATGGCGATTGTATTGCCGCACGGTGTCTTGTTCCGTGGTGCAGCAGAAGGTGCGATTCGCCAGACCATCATTGAGAAAAACTACCTTGATACAGTTATAGGGCTGCCTGCCAACTTGTTTTACGGTGTAAGCATCCCGACTACGATTCTAGTATTCAAGAAAAATCGTAAAACAAAAGACATCTTGTTTATCGATGCTAGCAACGAATTTGAAAAGGGTAAGAATCAAAATAAACTTACGGATAACAACATCAATAAGATTATTGAAACGTACCGAAATCGTGTAGATGTTGATAAATACGCTCATGTAGCATCCCTTGAAGAAATCAAAGAAAACGAATTTAACTTAAATATCCCTCGCTACGTGAATACGTCAGAAGAAGAAGAAACCATTGACCTGGATGAAGTGATTAAGCAATTAGAGCAGGACAAACAAGAAATCGCTGATCTTGAGGCTAAGATCAATGAACAGTTGAGGATCTTGGGTGTTAACGCTTAAGAATTGGTGGAAAGGGTCAAGAATATCATTTCTTGACTCTTTTTTTGTTTTCGTTTCAAAACAGCATTGATTGGAATATATGATGGTGACATAGATCAAAGGAAAGCCCGAAAGAAGGGGGAGGTATCCCTTGAACAAGTAAGGGATCACAAGGCGATCATTGATCTTGATCACTCGATCAATTCGATACTCTCTTGACTCGGTGAAGGCTCGCCTAAGGATAGCCAATCCGCACGAGGGACAGTGGAGTAGTCCGGCCAAAAGCAGTCTCCTTGAATACCCAATTGTATAACGTGAAAATTTTGCCTTTTATTACTAACTCGGATAGAAAATGAGAAGTAAAGGTGCACTAAAAGCGACTGCAGGCACCAAAACTCTTTATTTTTGTGATGGTTCTAATATTTAACAAACTTTAGATTGCTCTTGACTTTCTCATGGATTATTATTAATAGACGGAGACTTTGAATTCAAGGAGGACTTAAAAATATGCTGAAGGACTATATTCTTAAGCTTGAAGCTCCCCTTAATCAAAGTATGATTGACGATTTTCATTTAAATAATTATCAAATTGTGTTTCATGATGATATCTTACCTGATTTAGTTATTGTACATGGGAGTAAAGTTTCATTAGATTCTTTTGATTTTGTTGAAAGATTTAGAGAATCGCGAAGAAATGGTACTTTACTTTCAAACACAACTGAGAATAAGGCAAAAACGATTGTTGATTTTACACCTTCAATTGATACTGAAAAGTTAAATACCTTTGGACATGGCTTTGGTGTTGGAGTTGCTGTTCTAGATTGCGGTTTAATCCCTGCAATTGCTACCCCTGTTGAAGAAAATGAAGATTTTACTGGATTCGGAAAGTCCCCTTATCGTTCGCCACAGGGAACAATGCCACCACATGCTGATATTGTCGTGAATATAATAAGGCATTTTTCAAAGGCGGCACGAATTTATAATGCCAAGGTGTGCCATCAAGATGGAACACTAAATGAAACTCATGTTTTTAATGGTTTGAAATGGGCGAGATCTAAAGAAAATGTACGCATTATCAACATGTCGATTGGCTGGCATTTTAAATGTGACGGGTCGTGTGACTTAGCAAGATACATAAATGCAATTTATGAAAAGCAGCAAATTGTAGTTGTATCTGCAATGGGGAATAAATTTGATGGGCAGGATTATTTTACATTTTGCCCAGCATGTGCCAGCGAGGCCGTTAGTGTCGGAGCGGTGTCGGAAGATGGAAATACAATTGCACACTTTAGTGTGCCTGGACATATTAATAGTATGAAGCCTAATATTGTAGCTGCGGGAAATGGGAAGATGCTAATGGGAGAATTTTTCACACCATTTCACGGAACCTCATTTGCTGCGCCTGTGATTACAGGAATATTGGCATCTTTAGTATCATATACTGGGGATATGGAAAAACTGAGAATGAGGCTTTATGAGACCGCTTCTTACATGGAAGGAATTCCATCTAATTATCAAGGACTTGGTAAGCTTGATTTATTAGCTTTATTGGAGGTGCTTTCTAATGAGCAACGAATTGATTCTGCAAGTTCGTAATATTGACGATTTATCTTTCTTAGAGAAATACGGAAATATACTTTTTTCGGATGATATTATTGATGTTGTTATTATTGAATGCGATGCTAATAGGATACCTGAGCTAAGAACGCATCCTAATGTTGTAAAAGTAAATGAAACTAGAAAAGACGGTATGTTGCTTGAACAAAAAACGAAAATGCATTGATCCCCACTCAGATAAACTGATTGGGGAATTTTTTTGTTTTAACTGCAAACAGATGTTTAGGTATAGATGGAATGGTGATGTAAGTTAAATTTCGCCCTACTTGTGATACGGTGAACCGTATCATAAGTAAGGCGAAATTTATGGTTATAACAAGGAACCTCTTCGAAAAAGTCGGAGAGGTTCCTCGACTAAAATAGAAAGCCGGTTGGTTATCTGATATATATTCTGCTAAGTGATGTTGACGTCCGCTCGGTCCAATTGCAACGGCTCATTGCATAGGGTTGCCTTGCGCTGCATTCGAGAAAGTCTCCCAGGCTTCCCAGGTAGCTAGACGGTCAGCATATATGCCGCGTGCCATAGGCAAGACTTCCGAGCCGAGCGCAAATCGTAGTGGGGGTTCCGCTGCGTCCGCGATCTAGAGAACGGCTTCTGCGATCGCTTGAGGGTTGCCGCTTTTTTCGTTTGATAGATGCGTGAACACCTGCTTCCGTACATCTGCATAGACGTCCATTTCCGGTACTCGCTTACCTGAAGGGCCAAACTCACGATGATACAAACAGCGACTTCTGGTTTTTTGGCGATCTGCTGCATCTTGTTTGAAGTTGCGTAGGTGACGGTGTAGAAAGAACGCTCCGTCCTCATAATAGGCGTCCACAATGCGGGCGACGGGGCGGCTTTTGCCATCGGGCCCGGCTCCAGCGTGATGGTTGACAAAGAGATGAGGCCGTCCTTGTTGTCCACTTGCTCTTCCAGCAGCTTCATGAATTCGTCGTACTTGCTCACTTTATTACTCCCAAAGTGTAATAAGGCATACAATATTAAACCTAGGGGTGAGCGGATGCAAATCAGCAGATTATTTCAAGTGGTATATATTTTATTGGAAAAGGGGACCGTTACGGCAGCAGAGCTGGCCGAGCGGTTCGAGGTGTCTGTCAGGACGATTTATAGAGACGTTGAGGCTTTAAGCCAGGCCGGAGTTCCGATCTATACCAGCCAAGGAAAAGGAGGGGGCATTTCTCTTTCCGACAGGTTTGTCCTGAACAAATCTTTGCTTTCGGACAAGGAGCAGGATGAGATACTCTTTGCCTTGCAAAGTTTGTCCGTGGCCCAATATCCCGATTCCGACGAGGTTTTCTCGAAGCTGAGCAGTTTGTTCAGGAAGAACAGCACCAACTGGATTGAGGTGGATTTCTCCTCATGGGGAAGCGGGCAAAAACAAAAAGAGCTATATGCCCTGCTGAAACAGGCCATTCTGGAGCATAAAGTGATTTCGTTTGCCTACTTGAGCGCGGCCGGAGAACAAAAAAGCCGGAGAGGCGCTCCAGTGAAACTGCTTTTTAAGGATAGAGCCTGGTACGTTGAGGCCTATAGCTTCGAACAAAAGGCTCTAAGAACCTTTAAGATTACCAGGATGTCGAATGTACAGCTTTTAGACGTAGACGAGGTTAAGCTCTTAGAGATTCGGCAAGAGTGGATGGAGGCTACAGAGACTTCTCGTGCAGAAGTTGGGGTAAACGAAACGCCTAGAACCCCTCTGGTATTAAAAATAGAACCGGCTGGAGCCTATCGCATCGTGGATGAGTTTAAGGAAGAGGACATTTCGAAACAGGAAGACGGGTCTTTCCGTGTCACATCAGATATGCCTTCCGGAGAATGGCTTTATCAGTATCTTCTTTCATATGGAGATCTACTGGAAGTTATTGAGCCGGTGTCCGTCAGGCTGGAGATGAAAAATCGCACGACTAAAATGGCCGAAAAATATTATAGATAACTGGACACTATGCTGTCAGGTTCTGTTGATTAAACTAGCCTTGTATTCCAAACATACTAAGGAGGATTCAGCAGAACGATGGAAAACAGCCCGTACTTATTGGATATGAGCAAAGAATTTGCAGGTAAACGAGCCCTGGTGACCGGCGGAACTCGAGGAATCGGTAGGGCGATCGTCCAACGTCTGCATGCAGGAGGAGCTGAAGTGATAGCCGCGGCAAGATCGCTGCCCGAAGCATTACCGGAGGGAGTAGGGTTCATTCAAGCGGATGTCAGCCTCCCAGAAGGTGTGGATCACATGATTCAGGAAACAATTCGAATGTTCGGCGGTCTGGATATTTTGATTAACAATGCGGGAGGTTCCTCAACGAGCACGGCAGGGGCTTTAGCTATAACAGATGAAGATTGGAAGACGACGTTTAACGCCAACCTGTTCTCATCTGTCCGTCTCGACCGTGGATTTCTTCCTTATATGGTTGAACAGCAAAGCGGAGTGATTGTCCATATATCCTCTATTCAGCGTAAATTGCCGGGCAACATGACCATGCCTTATTCGGCAGCCAAGGCTGCGCTCGTTAACTACAGCAAGAACATCGCGACCCAATTCGGCCCTATGGGGATAAGAATCAACGCATTGGCGCCGGGATTTACCGAAACGGAATCGGCGGAACAGTTAATCGGGAGAATGGCTGAACAGGCCGGAACGGACTATCTGGCTGCCCGCCAGCAGTTAATGGATGAGCTTGGCGGTATTCCTCTCGGCCGGCCGGCCAAACCCGAGGAGGTTGCCGAGCTTGCCGCCTTCCTTGCCTCAAGCAGAGCTTCTTCTATTACGGGCTGCGAGTATGTCATTGACGGCGGAACTATACGCACCATTTAACGAAATTACAAAGGAGTTGATCTTATGGAGCCAAGTCTGCTTCCGCAAGTTGTACAAAATTTTATAGCTGCTGCCAATAAACCCGATCCGGAGGCTTATGTCGACTGCTTTTCAGAAGATGCTCTTGTCCTTGACGAAGGTAAAGAATGGGCAGGCAAAGCTGCTATACAAAAGTGGAGTGCCGAACATCACTTTGGTGCTAACATAACGCTTGAACCCAAACAGCATAAACAGCATGAGGAAGAAATCGTGGTGGTTTTTAAGGTTGACGGAGATTTCGATAAAACCGGCCTTCCGGATCCTCTTTATTTGGATTTTTATTTTCAGATCCGCAACCTTAAGATTAAGCGGCTGATGATACGGCTATCCAAAGGATCGAACAAGTAGAAGAACGCTAATCAGATAAGGGACGAGGTGAACCTAAAAATGATAGTAAATCATTTGCTATTAAAGCTGAAGGACCAAAGTCCGAAGCATATCGAGCAAGTTCAAACCGTTCTGCTGAGCATGAGAGGGAAAATAGACGTTCTTCTCGATGTCCAGGCTGAAGCTAACATTCGTCCTGGCCCTTCAGCGTATGATTTGATCCTGATCACCAAGTTTGCATCCTTAGAGGACATGGATGAATACCTTATCCATCCGGAGCATCAGGATGTCGCCAAGTTGATTGGCACGGTTCTGGAGACGCAGGCATATGTCTGCTGCTCTATCTGATGAAGTAAGCTTTAATAAGACCATGAGAAATTAGTCTACGACAAGTTGCAAAGATGAGCAATGGCGGCCACGTGGCCGCCATTTATTTTCGCGATAGACCCGTTAAGCTGAACCGTATCACAAGTAGGGCGAAAAATTTTGAGATAAACTTCATAATGAGAAGCGAAGCAGTGGCTAAGAGTGTGTTACGTTTACCGGTGAGTCGTTGGAAGTCTTTCCGTATCAAATGATGTTCTACTCATTCTGTGAATCAAGATAACGAAATGGGGCAATCATTTAAGGCGACGATGGGTTATCCAATACCGTGATGAGAATAAAGTAAGTAATTACTCACTATTTTGATTGACAGACGTTTTGGTCAAATGATATAACTATTCTGTGATGAGTAACCACTCACTTACTTTGTTCTGCTAAAAATAATATCTAGAGAAAGGAGGTATTATATTGGCCGACCACAATTTGTTCAAACAATTTCAAACGCCCTACAAGGGAGAGCTAACCCTCAAACAAAACAGGATCGTAGAAACGGCAATTCGTTTATTTGCTGAGAAGGGCTATTCCAACACTTCCACGGCAGAAATCGCTAAAGCCGCAGAGGTGTCGGAAGCGAGTATCTTCAAAAACTACGGAACGAAAGAGAAATTATTGTTGTCTCTTATTGTTCCAAATTTGAAAGAAATTTTCCCATCCAAAATCGATAAAGTCCTTAGCCAATTCAATTCCGAAACAAGCTTTGAAACCTTTTTAAAGGCTTTTCTCATGAATCGGAACGAATTCATTTCGGAGAATAAAGAGATTTTTCAAATCCTTGTCAAAGAACTCTTTTATAACGAGGAGTTGAAAAGCGATCTGCTTCCGTACATTTCCGAGGTTGTCACACCTAGGTTATCTGCTCTGATCGAATCGGCCAAACAACGTGGAGAACTCATTGATCTTCCAACAGATCGGATTCGGACTACGTTCATGACGTATATCGGCGGATTCTTTGCTTCTCATTTCGTGTTGTTGAATAAACCCTCCATCAGCGAAGAAGAAATTGAAGATGCCCTGAGATTGATGATGGACGGGTTTCGGAAGACTTCAACGCCAAATGAATTACTTAGCGATATAAAATCGTAATTGAAGGAGTTATGACCTGTGGAAAATCCAGGTAAATTAAACTCAGCTTCGGCTGAGACGTTCTCCTTGAAGGCAATCATTCCGCAATTAATAGCTATTGTCATTGGTATGATTATGGTTATTCTGGATAGCACGGCCATGAATGTTGCCATACCAAGCCTCGTGAAGGATCTGGATTCGGATTTAGACACGATAAAGTGGACGATTACGGGCTATACGCTTGCCATGTCTGCCGTTATTCCCCTTGCCGGATGGCTATCGGATCGAATTGGCGCCAAGCGGGTTTTTTTAACTAGTATCGTCTTGTTCACAATCGGATCGGCTTTATGTGCGATCGCGCAATCGCCGACCGAACTCATCCTGTTCCGCGTGCTTCAAGGTCTTGGAGGAGGAATGGTGGCTCCTGTAGGCATGGCCATGGTCTTTAGTTTGGCTCCTCCAGAGAAAAGAGGGGCGGTCATGGGATTCCTGGGGATTCCAGTTCTATTAGGACCTGCTCTTGGCCCGATCTTATCAGGATATTTAATTGAGTATCAAAGCTGGCACTGGATCTTCCTAATCAACCTGCCAGTCGGTATTTTAGCCGTTATCTTGATTATTTACCTGTTACCGAAATCTAAGCTAAATGAGAAAGTGCCTCATCTGGATTGGATGGGCATGATTTTGGCACCCATTGCTTTTGCAATGCTCGCATACGGTATCAGTGAAGGCGGGTCGAGTTGGACTTCAGCCGAAACATTAACAGGTCTGATTGTCGGTGGAATAGCGTTAATTCTATTTATCATATCGGCACTATCACAGAAGGAGCCGTTGCTTGAATTGCGCGTATTTCGTTCTTCCGATTTCACGCGAGGCATTTTGCTTTTATGGGTCGTTATGTTTGCCATGTTCGGAATCATGGTTATCGTACCGCTCTATTTGCAAAACATAAAGGGGTACTCCGCGCTCCATACTGGGCTTATGCTTCTACCTCAGGCTTTATTATCCGGGATCGGTATGCCGATTAGCGGTAAACTATTCGACAAACTTGGAGCTAGACCATTAGCCCTGATGGGACTTAGCCTAATAGCTGCGGCTATGTTCACCCTTTCCAGCGTCACGGTAGACACAAGCGACTTCTTAATTCTATTCTCTTTGGGACTTATGGGATTGGGAATGGGCTTTACTATGATGCCGTTGAATACTCATGTCATGAACGCAAGTCCTCGCCAATTGGTCAGCCGGGTAACCTCGCTCACAACCGCGGCGCAACAGATTGTCGTGTCCTTTGCTGTTACGGTATTGACGATGTATATGACTTCGCAAACCACCGAGCACGCTAAAGATGCTGGTCAAGCTGCGAACCCGCTAAAAGCAATGGTAGATGGCTTCGGTGATACCTTCTTCTTGGTTGCTTGCATCGCGGTGGCGGGTGTTCTGTTCGCCCTGTTTCTCCGCAAACCTAAGCAAGCTGAAGGTGATACCAAGGTTGATCCCACCGTAATGATGCATTAATGGACTAAATATAAAGCATCAGGAGTGGAAGATATATGAGACTTAAGGGAAATACTATTCTTATCCACAGTGCGGGGATTCAACAACGCTTCAATATTTTAAAAGCAGATGCAAAGGACAATTGGTCTTATTTCAGAGTTGTAATATTGAGACATCCATAATTAGTGAATCTAAGGGCATCCATAAGGGTGCCCTTAAAATTCGCCGTTAGAGTGATACGGTGAACCGTATCATAAATAAGGGCAAGTTTTAAATAGGCTCCCCTTTAAGTAGACAGGTTTAATAAATAAACCGGCTACTTGCAGAGGAGCATATCAGTTACCGTGGATGTCGAAGTCCTTTTGTGTCCTTTAAAATGGTTTTACGACATCATCTGAATCAGTGGAGTAAGCCAGCTCTTTCTGTGCTTCCAGAGCGGCCAGTCTGTCCAGTAGGGCTGCCCGGATTTGCTCATAGGCGTCACTGCCCAACGCCATACGCGTTGCACCCTCTCCTTGATCGACACGGCGGATAATCTGCTGCGCCATTTTATCCGGATCGCCGACAACCATTTGGTTGAACATGCTCCTATCCATACCTGGCAGTTCCCCCTTCATCAGGCTAACGAATTGGCCCGCCTCCGTATCCCGGTATTCGTCCATCCGCTCACCGAATACGGCGTTGCTTNTAATGAAATTCGTTCGGATTCCGCCNGGCTCCACCATAGTGGTNTTAATATTGAACGGAGCNACTTCCTTAGCCAGCGCTTCAAAGGCNCCTTCGACTGCCCATTTCGAAGAACAATACAGCCCCATACCCGGAATAGAATAATGACCCGCCATGCTCGAAATCTGTACAATGTGACCGCCACCCTGCTTGCGGAAAAAGGGCAGGACTGCACGCGCTGCACGCAGAGAGCCAAGCACATTGGTCATAAACTGATGCTCAATTTGCCTATCGCTTGCTTCCTCCACTGCGCCATACAATCCATAGGCTGCATTATTGACAAACACATCGATCGTGCCCAGTTCTGAAAATGCACGTTCAACGACTTCAGCAATTTGCTGAGGGTTTGTCAGATCTAAATTAGGGAGCCATACTGTACCTGGAGATCATCAAGCACACCCGGCTTGCGTACCGTTGCGGCTACACGGTCCCCCCTATCAAGCAACCGGCGAGTTATACGTGAAGCCAAGCCTCCTGACGCTCCTGTAATGAACCATGTTTGCATGCTAAATACCCTCCAATCGTTGTCTTCCACTTGATCATATATACAACTGGAGGGAGCTAGCCACAGCACGTCTATTCTATTAATGCGAGTAACCGTCTAGGGGAGGCGCCTGTCCTGTTCAAGTAAACGCAATAATCTCTCCTCAGTGTCTGAACCTGGCACCGGAACAAAGAAACACCAGTGCAGTCCTGGGTCATTATCGATTACAGCCGCGGAATGGAGCACAAACTCCATCTCCTGTGTGTCGGGAAGACGAAATAAAGCGGTGGCTACGCGCTTTTGCTTGATTTCATATAGCTCCCAGAAATGCACGAATTCCTCGCTTTCCCGTCTCAAGCGTTCGAACCGTTCCATATATAACGGGTTGTTCTTGTAAAGGTCAAAGCTCGCCCGCAGAACCGCTACGGAGTAACGGGCAAATCCTTCCCAATTCACCAGTCTTATGCGGTAATCAGGCTTTAAAAACATAATGTCCATCATATTCCGTTCATTATCCGGCAGACTGCCAAAATCGGCTACGATCAGTTCTGCCGCCCGATTCCAGGCGATAACATCCGTACCTTCGTCCGTGATAAAAGAAGGATAATGCAGCTGATCTACGATTTGCTGCAAAACTCTCGTATTCGGCCCTCCGTTATTTGGCACTGTGACGACATTCGCCTCGTCTACATTGGCCAGATTGAACAAATGCTTCTGCTCATCTTCGTCAAGCTGAAGCGCTTTGCTGATACTTAGCAGTACTTCCGGCGAAGGATTAACCTCCTTGCCTTGCTCCAGCCATGTATAGTAAGTCACGCTTATATGGGCAAGATAAGAAACTTCTTCTCTTCGAAGCCCCGGAGTGCGTCTTCGTCCGGGCAGTGGCTGGATCCCCGCCTCTGATGGTTGCAACCGTTCTCTGCGCGATTTAATGAATTCACCCAATGTGGATGATGAACGATTTGTTCTCAAGTAACTCACCTCAAATTACATATATGAAAGAATATATATCGTAATTAACCAACTGGACCAGAAGCGCTTCTTACACGATCATTATAATCTCTGTTAGACGTCCGTTGCCACAAAGGAGAACTATAACGAGTACTGATACCGTTACTCCTCCCATTAATAGGTTTTGTATAGCCTTGATCATGGAACGCAAGTCAAAGCCCAAAAGACACGGATAGCGGGATCGGGTTCTTCTGAGGATCTAAGGTTTGTAATGCAAGGGCACGTTCCGATTGCAAACCGGGGGTTTACGCCGCAGCAGCACAAGAAATTCAGGCGTATGTATGAGGAACTAACCGCGAGGTGATGATGGCTAGCATGTTTACTTATTAATATTGTTCAAGTCGGTCAAAGGTAGTCAGGACGGTTCCTGGGGAATGACTCGGAATTATAAGAAAGGTAAGACCTATCAGGATAAAGGAAAAGCCCCTATGCTATTGGTTCAGCGGAAGGGGCTAAGCTTAAAATATGCTGTCCGTCTCCTCGTTAAAGGCGAGCTCGACGCTGCCGATGTGCTTCCTCTCGTCCAGCGTGATCCTTCACTTTAAGCCATTGGCCGGATGCCTGTTCAGATCATCTTGGGAATGATCTGCTCGTGTTGCGAGTATTAGAAAAATGCCGATAACTGACATAACGATGACAATGATAAAGGAGATTGTAAAGTTAGTATTGAAGGATAAAAATCGACTTAAAATAGAAGGACCAAATGCACCTCCTAAAATACTTAAAAGAGTGAAGAGTCCCATCCCGATACCAATCTCCGTTTTT
>Ga0065721_10002683_pt1 | contig 19123 bp, 20 predicted proteins | sample Mesricmetagenome_FD_59108 | JGI IMG/M metagenome (GOLD analysis project Ga0065721, IMG submission 59108) | Mesophilic microbial community from rice straw/compost enrichment Sample: eDNA_1 v2 (version 2) | ecosystem: Engineered > Solid waste > Grass > Composting > Bioreactor | place: USA: Davis... | reverse complement strand
GACATGATGACGCGCAACCAGGTGTTGAGCACGGCAGATCCCAACGGCAATACTGCCGCTGCCGCTGCCGTGATTGCGACCAACGAGCCGATCCTTTCCTTTGACACGTTGCACAACCTGCAGCTGGCCATCGCCCAGTACGAGCCCTTTGTGGCTGCGGGTGGCTGGGAAGAGGTGCCCCAGCGCGCCTTCAAGCTGAGCCTGGGCAAGTCCGACCCAGCTGTTGTCCAACTCAAGCGCCGCCTGATTTCGTCGGGCGATATGCCGCTTGTCGAATTTGCCAGCGACGTTTTCGATGCGGATACCGATCGCGCTGTCCGCGTTTTCCAGGCCCGTCATGGCCTGGTCGTCAATGGCTGGATCGATGAGGCAACCTGGTATGCCCTCAACGTACCGGCCTCAACGCGCCTGCAGCAACTGTACCTGAACTATACGCGCGTACAGAACATGGCGTCCCAGCTGACCGACCGCTATGTGGTCGTCAACATCCCGGCTGCCACCATCGAGGCGGTTGCCGGCGGCATGGTGGAGCAGCGCCACACGGCCGTGGTGGGGCGGGTCGAGCGCGCCACTCCGATTCTGGCGAGCAAGATTCACCAGATCAACTTCAACCCCTACTGGCATGTGCCCAAGTCGCTGGTCCGCCAGGACCTCACCAAGTACATGCTGGAAAACCCCAACTATCTCGCAGAGCAGAATATCTTCATTTACGACGGCAAGGGAAACACGGTCGATCCGGCAACGATCGATTGGGCCAACATCACCGACGCGCAGGTGAACTACATGTACCGGCAGGAGCCCGGCGCCGAAAACTCGATGGGTCACTGCAAGATCAACTTCCACAATCCGCACGACGTTTATCTTCACGACACGCCCACCAAGGCACTGTTCAACGAGAATGCCCGCTTCCACTCCTCGGGCTGCGTACGCGTCGACGGCGTGAACGAGCTCGTTACCTGGCTTCTGCGCGACAATGGCGACTGGGATCGTGCGCGCGTCGACAGCACCTTTGCATCGCTCCAGCGTCTCGACGTCAGCGTGGCAAAGCCGGTGCCGATCCACACGACCTACATTACCGCCTGGGCCAATCGTCAGGGTACCGTCAGCTTCCGCGACGACGTCTACAAGTTCGATGAGCAGGGCAAGGTCACGTTCGCCTGATACCGCTCTCCACAATGCAGTGACGGGCTCGTGTGGGGCAGGGGCCCGTTTTCATTTCATCGAACTCCGCTATGCTGTCGGTGGAGGTGGCGCATATGAGCGGCGAGGTCCTGTTCGAATTCGTTCAGATCGGCCAGCAGATGCGGGTGGCCGCGATCGATGAAGCCACCGGAACGGAGGTGGTGGTCATTGCACCGCTCAACGCCACCAAACTGCACATGCAGCGCCTGGCTATGGCAAAGCTCCAGAGGAAACTTCAGCAGGCTGCGCCACAGCCCCCAATGGGTCCGGGCAAGTTCGCCTGATCCCGGGTTGCAGGGTCTTCCCCTTTGACGCATTCTGGGTCATAACAGCACCGTTCGCGCGACTGGCGAGAAAAGATGGGCAACCATCGGGGAACGCGAACGTCACTGAGCCGCTCGCCTGGGCACCCATCACCAACCAGGGGAGCCCCATGACCTGTTCAAGNCCTCCATCNATCCATCCCCGGCCTTGGAATCGCGGCNTCTGCCGTGATATTGCCAACGCCGTTTCGACTGACCTGTCCTCGTCCGAGGCTACCGTTCGATGAGCTCCACCATGTCCGCTTCGCTGTTTCCCAATTTCTTCACCAATTCGGTTGCGCAAACCGATCCCGAACTGGCAAAGGCGATGGGCGACGAACTTGGTCGCCAGCAGCATGAGATCGAGCTGATCGCTTCGGAGAACATTGTGTCGCGTGCCGTCCTTGAGGCACAGGGCTCAGTGTTGACCAACAAGTATGCCGAGGGCTACCCAGGCAAACGCTATTACGGTGGCTGCCAATATGTCGACGTAGCCGAAAGCCTGGCCATAGAGCGGGCTAAGGAACTCTTTGGCGTCGGCTTTGCCAACGTGCAGCCCAATTCCGGCTCCCAGGCCAACCAGGGCGTCTATCAGGCCCTGATCCAGCCGGGCGACACCATTCTGGGCATGTCGCTTGACGCTGGTGGTCACCTTACCCATGGCGCCAAGCCAAACCAGTCTGGCAAGTGGTTCAACGCTGTTCAGTATGGCCTGCGCAAGCAGGACGGCCGCGTGGACATGGATCAGGTGCGTCAGCTCGCTCGTGAGCATCGGCCCAAGATGATTGTCGCCGGTTTCTCGGCCTATTCGCGCATCATGGACTGGGCTGAATTCCGCGCCATTGCCGACGAAGTTGGAGCAATCCTGTTCGTCGATATGGCGCACGTTGCCGGGCTGGTGGCTGGCGGTGTGTATCCTAGCCCGTTCCCCCACGCGCATGTCGCAACCACGACGACGCACAAGACCCTGCGCGGTCCCCGCGGCGGCCTGATCCTTACCAACGACGAGGACATCGCAAAGAAGATCAACTCGGCCATTTTCCCGGGCATTCAGGGCGGGCCGCTGATGCACGTCATCGCCGCCAAGGCCGTTGCCTTCAAGGAAGCGCTGCAGCCCGAGTTCAAGCTCTATGCCCAGCAGGTTGTGGCCAATGCGAAGGTGCTTGCCGAAACGCTGGTCAAGGGTGGTGTCGACATCGTCTCGGGTGGCACCGACAATCATCTGATGCTGGTGGACCTTCGGCCCAAGGGCCTGACAGGCAAGGCAACAGAAAACGCCCTCGGCCGCGCGCACATCACCTGCAACAAGAACGCGGTTCCCTTTGATCCGGAGAAGCCGGCCATCACTTCCGGCGTGCGTCTGGGCACTCCGGCCGCAACGTCNCGCGGCTTTGGTGAGGCTGAATTCCAGACCGTTGGTGAGCTGATCATTGNAGTGCTCGACGGTCTCAAGGTCAATGGCGAGGACAACAACGGCGCCGTCGAGGCCCAGGTCCGTGCCAAGGTGAAGGCCCTGACNGACCGCTTCCCGATCTACAACTGAGCGAGANCGCCCGCCATGCGCTGCCCCTACTGTGGCAATGACGATACACAGGTGAAGGATAGCCGCCCGACTGAAGACTCAGGTGCGATCCGCCGCCGTCGCGTCTGCAACGCCTGTGGCGGGCGTTTCACCACCTTCGAACGCGTCCAGTTGCGCGATCTTACGGTCGTCAAGAAGACCGGTCGCAAGGTCCCCTTCGATCGCGAAAAGCTTGCCCGTTCGGTCAATACCGCGCTNCGCAAGCGCTCGGTGGAGCCCGAACGGGTCGANCGNATGATCTCCGGCATCGTTCGCCAGCTCGAAAGCCTNGGTGACGTCGAGGTGACGTCTGACCAGATTGGCGAGTATGTCATGGAGGGGCTGAAGGGGTTGGATGACGTGGCCTTCGTGCGTTTTGCCAGCGTCTACAAGAACTTCTCGGCGGCAGACGATTTCCGCTCGTTCCTTGCGGCTTTGGCCGAGGACAAACAGGACCTCGCGGAAGAAGACTGAGCCGCCGCCTGCACGGTGTGGCATCCGCGCCAATGCCTTTGTGCCAAATCAACCTTTGATGCGTTATGCTCATGCGGGCGTGATGTTGCGCATGCAGGAGGTAGCACATGGACTCCTATGGCGTACGTTTCCCACTGCCGCCAGAGGCGGGCAGGGGGCTGCATTTTCTGATCGTTGAAGGCAGAAACTATCCCGACATAGCCGACGAAATGAAGCGCGGCGCCACGTCCGTGCTCGAGAATGCCGGCGCGACTTATGAAGTGATCGGGGTGCCCAGCGCCATGGAAGTGCCAGTTGCCGTGGCAATGGCGATTGAAACCGGTCGCTTCGACGGCTATGTGGCGCTGGGCTGCGTTATTCGCGGCCAGACCAATCACTATGTGTCGGTCGCCAATGAAAGCATTCGTGCACTAGCCGAACTGGCCGTGGTTGATGCTTTGCCTCTTGGCATCGGCATCCTGACGGTAGAAAACGAAGCTCAGGCCTGGATTAGGGCCAATGTGAAAGACCAGGACCGGGGCGGAGACGCAGCGCGCGCCGCCATCGCCCTGTCCGACGTGAAAGCGAAACTGAACACCTAGATGACTGATCACCCCAAACGCGATCCGGGCGCAAAGCGAGTCGCCAACCAGCGCGGAGCCGCCCGCCTCGCGGCGGTTCAGGCCCTGTACCAGATGGACATCGGCCGGGCCACGCTGGAGGACACGCTCGCGCAGTTCGGCGCCTTCCACTTGGGGCGTGAGATCGAGGGAGAGCAGTATCTTCCCGCTGATGCCGATTTCTTCCGCCAGATCGTATCCGGCGTGGCCAAGCATCAGCTCGAAGTCGACCCCGCGGTGGACAAGGCGCTGGCTGAGGGCTGGCCCATTGAGCGCGTTGACGCGACCCTGCGTGCCATATTGCGCGCCGCCGCTTTCGAGCTGCTGCGCCGGAAGGATATCCCGCCACGCGTGGTCATCACGGAATATGTCGACATTGCACGCGCCTTTTACGAGGACGACGCTCCTGGCCTCGTCAATGCTGCCCTCGATTCTATTGCGCGAGGCGCTGGGTCTGACCTGAGCTAGCCCCAGCAGCTCCAGAGGATCACCGATGAATCAGAAAGCCCCGGATGGACCGGGGCTTTTGATTGTGCGGGACCTCGACGCTCAGAACGAGGACAGGATTGTGTCGATGAAGGTCGCATCTTCACCGAAGGACGGGGTGCGACGAGTCTCGATATTGATCGGCTTGCCATCCTGCAGCGAATAGATCGCGCGCTCGATGACCTTCTTGTTCTTGTCGAAATAGACCGCGAGTACGGTGCGCTCCTGAACCATGGTCATGCCGAAGGCGGTCTGGTTGACCTTGGTCTCGACATAGTACCACGCGGTGCGGTCGCCGAACGTATTGGTCGACTGGGGCGATCCCAGTACCAGGCGCACCAGCTGCTCACTCTGGCCGGGGCGGATCTGCTGCAGCGCAGAGTCCGGGATTTCATAGCCCTGCGTTCGCTTGGAAACGAGCGCCGTGCTGCTGGTGCAACCGGCGAGTGCCACTGCCAGAACGGCGGCTGCAACGGAGGCTTTTGCAATACGCAGAGGCATGAATTTGACTTTCCCGATGGCTCTCGACTATAGGCGTGACACTTGGGCGCGTGCCCACAGGCCGCCGGACTGTGTAGCTGTCAACTTGGCTGTCTGGCAAGCTGGCATTGTTCCGGCCCCGACATTCGTCCGTGTTTGACTGATACCGATGCCGAGCGCAATCCTATGATCCTGTCATTGTTTCGCAAGAAAACCGACACCGAGCCAGTTTACGCCATCTATAATTCCATTGTGGCGCAATCCCGGCAGCCGGTATTCTACGCCGACTACGGGGTCCCCGATACGGTGACGGGACGCTTCGACATGATCAGCATCCATATGGCATTGCTCTTCAGGCGTCTTCGCCACGGCCCGAAACCGGCGCAGGACTTCAGTCAGGCAGTATTCGATCTCTTTTTCAAGGACATGGACCGTTCACTCCGCGAAATGGGCGTAACCGACTTGGGTGTGCCGAAGAAAATCCAGAAAATGGGGAACATCTTCTTTGGCCTGCTCGCGGCAATGAACGAGGCTATGGATCGCAAGGATGTCGATGCGCTGGCCGCAGTCCTGGCGCGCAATGTCTATGATGGGGAGAATTCAACACGGCTGCGCGCACTTGCCGAATACGTGCTCGCCCGCGATGCTCAATTGGCCACTCAGCCCGTTGAGGCCATCACCGCGGGTACGGTGAATTTCGGGACTGCCGCATGACCGGCCCGGACGCGCCAATCTTTGACGCCGTGGTGCGCATAGACAAGCTCCCTGCGAGCGGTCGATCGATCGCCGTGGATGCGAATGAGGTCGAGCGGGCTGCAATTGCCGCAACAATGCATATCCTGTCCGTCGAGAGTTTCGTTGCCAGCCTGAGCGTTGTCCCGTTTCGTGGCGGTCTTCGTGCGCAGGGCAGGCTGGATGCTCGTGTAACCCAGGCCTCGGTTGTCAGCTTCGAGCCAGTCGCAGAGACGATTGCCGAGGATATAGACCGTGTCTTCCTGCCCGCACCCAAGGAAGGCAGGGTGCCGGCGGCTGACGCCGAAGTGTTTGTCGATCTCGATGATGACGATTTTCCCGACCATATCGACGGCCCGGAAGTCGACCTCAGCGCCCTGCTGCTGGAGACACTGGCACTGGCACTGGATCCCTATCCGCGGCTGCCCGGAGAAAGCCTTGAAGGTATGGGAATTACACCCACCGAAGTCGAGGATGGCCCTTTTGCGCGGCTGGCCCGCCTGAAGGAAACGAACGGGGACAAGGACTGACGGTCCTTCCTCCGGGCTTGCGCCAACCCGATGATGGGATATGGTTGATGACCTGCTTCTGCAGGCCGAAAAACGGGCTGAAATGACCGATTCTATTACGATTTCCGTGGATGCCATGGGTGGCGACCATGCACCGCGCGCCGTCATACATGGGGCCTATCTGGCTCTGAAGGAACGCAAGAACACGCGGTTCATCTTCCACGGCATCAAGGAACAGATCGAGCCGCTGCTTGACGAGTTTCCTGCGTTGCGGCCCGTTTCGTCGGTGCGGCACTGCGAAACTGTCATCGCCATGGATGAAAAGCCCAGTCAGGCCCTGCGCAAAGGCAAGGGCACTTCTTCCATGTGGATGGCAATCCAGTCGGTGAAGGACAAGGAGGCCGATGTTGCCATCTCCGGCGGCAATACGGGCGCCTTGATGGCCATGGCCACCTTCTGCCTGCGACCGATGGAGGGAATTTCCCGCCCGGGCATCGCGGCGATCTGGCCGACCCTGCGTTCCGACATCATCGTCCTCGATATGGGTGCCACGATCGGCGCTGATGCCAGACAGCTTGTGGACTATGCCATCCTTGGCTCGGCTTTGGCGCGCGCCCTCTTCGATTCGGAATCCCCCACGGTCGGCTTGCTCAACGTGGGTACCGAAGAGGTGAAGGGGCTGGAATCGATCAAGGAGGCCGGCCGGATCCTGAGCGAGGCCAGCGGCGCCGGCTTTACCTATCATGGTTTCGTTGAAGGCGACGACATCGGCAAGGGCACTGTGGACGTGGTCGTCACCGAGGGATTCGTCGGCAACATTGCTCTCAAGACCGCGGAAGGAACGGCCCGCCAGGTAGGCGCGTATCTGCGTTCATCGCTCAAGGCGACGTTGATGAGCCGCATCGGGGCCCTCTTCGCCTCGTCCGCGCTCAACGCGTTGCGTCGCAAGATGGACCCGCGCACGGTCAATGGCGGCGTTTTCATGGGCCTTAATGGCATCGTCATCAAGTCCCACGGCGGTACCGACGAGATCGGTTACAAGAGTGCCTTGGGGCTTTCCTACGAGATGGCGCGCAGTCGTCTTATGGACAAGATCGGTGACACGATGCATCGCTTTCCGATAAACGGGTCGGCCCAGGGCCAGCCAACAGAGACCGAGGCAAAATCGGCGTGACCAGTACAATCCGCTCCGTCATTCGCGGCGTCGGCAGCTATCTGCCGGCCAAGGTCGTCACCAATGAGGAATTGGCCAGGACCGTCGACACGTCCGACGAATGGATCCAGCAGCGTGTCGGCATCAAGGAACGGCACATCGCAGCGGAAGGAGAGTATACCTCTGATCTTGCCGCTGCAGCGGCCCGGGCGGCCCTGGCCAATGCCGGAATGTCGATCGAGGATATCGACCTGATCGTCGTCGCCACGACGACGCCCGACTACACGTTTCCCAGCGCCGCCTCCATCGTTCAGATGAAGCTGGGCATGAACCACGGGTTTGCCTTCGACATTCAGGCCGTCTGCTCGGGCTTCGTCTACGCCGTGGCCACTGCCGACAGCTACATCAAGAACGGCATGGCGCGCCGGGTACTGGTCATCGGCGCCGAAACTTTCTCCCGCCTGCTCGACTGGACGGATCGCACCACCTGTGTGCTCTTTGGCGACGGTGCGGGCGCTGTCATCATGGAGCGGGTCGATATCGCGCCTGGCGAGGTCGACCGGGGTGTTCTCACGTCTGCCTTGCGCTCCGATGGTCGGCACTGGGACAAGCTGTATGTCGACGGCGGCCCCTCGACCACAGGCACGACAGGTCATGTCCACATGCAGGGACCTGAAGTCTTCCGGCACGCCGTAGGCAAGATCACCGACGTCGTCTACGCCACCCTCGAGCAGGCTGGCTANACTGTCGACGACCTTGACTGGTTTGTGCCGCATCAGGCCAACAAGCGCATNATCGATGGGGCNGGGGCCAANCTTGGCCTGCCGCCCGAAAAGGTGATTACAACCGTCGACATCCACGCCAACACTTCGGCCGCTTCAGTGCCCCTGGCCCTCAGCGTGGCGGTTGCAGATGGCAGGATCAAGCAAGGCGATCTGGTTATGCTGGAAGCCATGGGCGGGGGGTTCACCTGGGGTGCCTCGCTCATTCGCTGGTAGCCCATAACCCGCATTGACCTTAAGCGTTTCAAGGCGTTAGTGTCCTGACTGTGTGGAGGAACCGGGCGCCGAGGCCGCGACGCAAAGAGCGTGGTCGGGCGTCGCCAGGGAGAAGGTATCCCGGACAATCGCTCGGCCACTGATGGCCGCGTCGATGATTGGTGAAGACGCAGATTTGCCGATCGTGGGGAGACCGGACCCATTTTACGGGGGTACGAATGACACAGAAGACGGTAACGCGGGCCGATCTGGCCGAAGCGGTTTATGGCTCGGTCGGTCTGTCCCGGACCGAATCGGCCGAATTGGTCGAGCGGGTGCTCGAGCTGATTACCGACGCGCTCGTCTCCGGGTCCAACGTCAAGCTTTCGTCCTTCGGGTCATTCCAGGTTCGCTCCAAGAATGAACGCATCGGCCGCAACCCCAAGACCGGCGAGGAAGTGCCCATCCTCCCGCGCCAGGTTCTTGTGTTCAAACCCTCCAACGTGTTGAAGTCCAAGATCAACAAGTCTATGGTCGCCTCTGGAAAGTAAGGCTTTTCATAGATTCGGCTTTGGTCGACTCTGTCAGCCTTGCACCTGATGGTTAGAGGACAGTTCAGCCGCGCCCATTGGGCTGCCGGTTGCCTTGCGGGGAGATCGGCGGTTTGGACAAGTCGCCAGACGCGTTCCGTACCATTTCCGAGGCTGCTGAAGAGCTTGGTCTCCCGCAGCATGTGCTCCGATTCTGGGAGACCCGCTTTTCGACCATCAAGCCGCTGAAGCGCGGCGGCGGACGCCGCTACTACCGGCCCGAAGATGTGATGCTGCTCCGTGGCATCCGTCACCTGCTTTACGAGCAGGGCTTTACCATCAAGGGCGTCCAGAAAATCCTCAAGGATCAGGGGCCGCGCTATGTCATCGCGGTAGGCGAGGGCAAGGGCCTGGACGAGATCCTGCCGATGATCGAGCAGGCCGAGGCCGCCAGCGATGAGGCTGAACTGGAAGAGGCCGAGATGCTCGCCAGTCCCGCGCTTGATCAGGAGTCGCGCGAAAAGTTGGGCGAAGTGCTCCGCGAATTGCTCGAATGCAAGCGCATTCTGGAGCGGGCTCGCGAGCATTAAGGAGCGGGTGTTGGAATTTCCGTTCCATGAGTTTCTAGAATAGTATATCCATTCTGATACGTGGTGGCCGGTGGCGCCGGCCCGGTGAATGGAGCATTCGATATGACAGTCCGTTTCGGCCTGCTCGGCGCGGGCCGCATTGGCAAGGTTCACGCCAGGGCGGTGACCTCCAGTACCGCGGCAAAGCTTGTCGCCGTGACAGACGCCGTGCCCAGTGCGGCGCAGGAACTTGCCGGCGGCTATGGTGCGGATGTGCGCACCATGGAGGCGATCGAGGCGTCGGACGACATAGACGCCGTCATCATCTGTACGCCCACAGATACCCATGCCGACCTGATCGAGCGCTTCGCGCGGGCAGGCAAGGCCATCTTCTGCGAAAAGCCCATCGATCTCGACGTCCAGCGCGTGAGGGCCTGTCTCAAGGTCGTCGATGACACCGGCGCCACCCTCATGGTGGGATTCAATCGGCGCTTCGATCCGCATTTCCAGGCTGTGAAGGCAGCCATCGATGCCGGGCAAATCGGCGACGTGGAAATGGTCACCATCGTGTCGCGTGATCCGGGCGCTCCGCCAGTGGACTATGTGAAGCGCTCCGGCGGCATCTTCCGCGATATGACCATTCATGACCTCGACATGGCCCGCTACCTTCTGGGCGAAGAGATCGAATGCGTCTCGGCGCAAGCCTCGGTACTGGTGGACAAGGCCATCGGTGATGCTGGCGACTACGACAGCGCGTCGGTGATGCTGTTCACCGCATCTGGCCGCCACGCCACCATTTCCAATTCCCGCCGCGCCACATATGGCTACGATCAGCGGATCGAAGTGCACGGNTCGAAGGGNGCCGTCGCGGCCGAAAACCAGCGGCCGTTTTCCATCGAAGTCGCGACCGCCTCCGGCTATACNCGGCCGCCCCTGCATGACTTCTTCATGACCCGCTACACCGAAGCATATGCCAACGAAATCAACAGCTTCACCGACTTTGTGGAATCTAAATCGCCGGCTTCTCCCGGTGGCACTGATGGATTGATCGCACTGGCGCTGGCCGATGCTGCCTTGAAATCCGTCCAAGAGGGCAGGGCGGTCAAGGTCAGCGAGATCACCGGGCCCCTGGCCGACAAATCGGTGTTCCAGGGACGCTAGAGAGGAGAAGGGCGCCAGCGGCGCCCTTTTCATTTCAGCATCCACTCATGCTCCGGCGCATTGTGGAACTTCCACACGCGTTTCGGACCGGCCATGACATTCAGATAGTAGCTGTCATATCCCGCAGTCGTCGCGACAGGGTGATAACCGCGCGGTACCAGCACGACATCGCCGTCTTCGATCGCCATGGCTTCGTCCAGGCTCCGGTCGTCGGTATAGACCCGCTGGAAAGCAAAGCCCTGGGCCGGATTGAAACGATGATAATAGGTTTCCTCCAGCTGGCTCTCGTGCGGGAGGTTGTCCTGATCGTGCTTGTGGGGCGGGTAGGAGGAAGTATTGCCCTGCGGCGTGATCACTTCCACCACCAGCAGTGCGTTCGCCGCGCCGTCGTCTTCGGGCATGATGTTGTAGACGTGGCGCACATTGGCGCCCTTGCCGCGGGTGATGCGTTCATGGGTCCCGGGGGCAATGACCCTGGCGTGGAAATCGCCACCGCCCGGCGCCGAGCAGATTGCCAGCTCCAGGTCAGTGGTAGCGTCTACCGCCCAGTTCCGGCCCGCCGGCACATAGAGCGCCCATGGCGCGCCGTCGAACGGGCTCATGCGTTCGCCCAGCTCCCCGAAATCCTCGCCATCCACCGCAAAGCGGCCTTTGCCGCTTACGAGAACAAGGCAGACTTCGCGTTCTTGCGTCGCTTCGCCATAAGCCTCGCCGGCCCCGAGACGATGCAGACCAAAGCCGACATGAGACCAGCCCGCCGAAGCGGGCGTGACGTCATGGATCTTTCCGGTCTTCGTGGTCGGCCGGATCAGCAGGTGGGAGTTCGGCATTGGCAGGCTGCTCCTTGGGGAAGGTGTAGAAGAAGTTCCAGCCCACATAGGCAAGGGCAGCGCCCACCAGCAGGGCCCACAACTGGTCCTGCGTGTAGAACAGCTCCCAGGCGAGCCAGATCGCCAGGAACGCGGCCAGCGCTATACGCCGCCAAAGGGGACGGAACCATCGTAGATCGTTTTCCTTCAGCGCCATGCGTTGTCCTCAATTTGAATCTGTTCGCGCAACGCCTTAGCACAAAGGTTTGAAAGTCTCACCGGTTTGGAAAACCCTGTGTCTCCACAGTGTAGCCCGCGGCGGTCATGACGCGCATAAGTTCCCGATACCCGATCTCCGCCATTTTCTGCGGCGGATTGGCTTTGGGGTCCTGCTCGGCCTCGACCACGAACCAACCTTCGTAACCATAGTCCGCCACCCGTTGGACGATGGCGGAAAAATCCAGCGATCCATCGCCCGGAACGGTGAAGGCCCCGAGGGCCACAGCGTCGAGGAAGCTCTGGCGTGTGCGGTCGAGTGCGTCGACAATATTCCGGCGGATGTCCTTCACGTGGACATGGTTGATGCGCGCGTGATGTTTGTCGATCGCGCGCAATGGATCGCCGCCCGCAAAGGCAAGATGCCCGGCATCGAGCAGGAGCGGAATGCCTTCGCCCGAGAAATTCATGAAGGCGTCGAGCTCCTGCTCTGTCTCGACCACGGCCGCCATATGGTGGTGATAGGAGAGAGGCATTCCCTGCTCAGCGCACCATTCGCCAAAGGCAGTTACCTTGCGGCCATAGGCCCGCATCTCGCTCTCGTCGAGACGCGGTTTCCCTGCAAGGGGCACGTCCCGCTTGCCCTGAATGGACAGTCCCACCTCGCCATAAACGATGCACGGCGCATCCACCGCCTTGAATAGCTCAATCATGGGCAGGATGCGGTCCTTGTTGGCCGAGAGGTCCTCGTTGACCAACGTGCCTGAAAACCACCCGCCACAGAGCGTTACGTCCGCTTCGCGCAGGATCGGCAGCAAGTCCTCGGGGTCCTCCGGAAAGCGCCGCCCCTTTTCCATCCCGGTAAAGCCGGCCGCACGAGACTGCCTGAGGCATTCCTCGAGCGAAACGTCTTCGCTCAGCTCGGGGAGGTCGTCGTTCCACCAGGCAATCGGAGACATGCCGAGTTTGGCTTTCATCGATCTGCTCCTAGCCAGCGCGCTGTGCCTTGAGTGCCGCCTCGTAGGCCGCCCGCGCCGCATTGACTTCCGGCCTGTCGCTGACCGCCGGCACCGCAACGTCCCACCAATGTCCGCCGGCCTCCGTGGTCACGAGCGGGTCGGTGTCGATGACGAAAACCTGCACGCCACTCTTGTCGCGGCTGGCCGTCAGCTCTGCTTCGAGTTCGGCCAGCGAAGAGACTTTCCGCGATTCTGCGCCCATCGAAGCCGCGTGGGCTGCGAAGTCGATTTGCGGCAGCGTCTGGTGATGCGTATCGCGCAGAAGGTTGTTGAAGTTGGCGCCGCCTGTGGCCATTTGCAGCCGGTTGATGCAGCCATAGCCGGAATTGTCGAGCAGAACCACGGTCAACCGGACGCCCAGCATGGCCGCGCTGACGATCTCGGAATTCATCATCAAGTAGCTGCCGTCGCCTACCATGACGACCACATCGTCTTGCGGACGCGCCAGCGCCACGCCGAGACCAGCGGCGATTTCATAGCCCATGGTCGAAAAGCCGTATTCGAGATGGTAGCTGCCGGGTGCGTCGGCGCGCCAGAGCTTGTGCAGTTCGCCCGGCAACCCTCCGGCAGCACATACCACGGTTGCCTTCGGCCTGCTGCGCTGAACCGCGCCGATCACCTGCGCATCCGATGGCAGTTCGGCATTGGAGGCGGCAAGGGCGGCATAGGCGACCCGCAGCCAATCTTCCTTTGCCTGCAAGGCCTTGCGCGTCCAATCGGAATCAACTTGCCAACCCGTCAGCGCCGCGTCGAGGGCCTCAAGTCCCACGCGCGCATCGCCAACCATGGGCAGGGCATTATGCTTAGCCGCGTCGAACGGCTGGACATTGAGGCCGATGATCTTCGCGTCGTCGTTCTTGAAAAGCGCCCGTGAGCCCGTGGTGAAATCCTGCAGGCGCGTGCCGACAGCCAGGACCACATCGGCTTGTTCTGCCAGCGCATTGGCGGCCGAAGTTCCGGTGACGCCCACCGAGCCCATATTGAGTTCATGGTCATGGGGCAGGGCGCTCTTGCCCGCCTGCGTTTCCATCACCGGCAGCCCGTGAGCCTCGGCAAAGGCAGCAAGGCTGTCGCTGGCTTGCGAATAGAGTACACCGCCACCGGCAATGATGACAGGTTTCTTGGCCAGCTTCAGTGCCGCCGCCGCCGTGGCGAACTCGTCGGCATCCGGCATCATGCGGCGCAGCGTCCAGACCTTCTCGGCAAAAAAGCTCTCGGGATAGTCATGGGCTTCTGCCTGCACGTCCTGGCAGAGGCTGAGAGTGACCGGTCCGCAATCGGCCGGGTCTGTCAGCACCTGCATGGCGCGGCGCAGGGCCGGCATGATCTGCTCGGGGCGGGTGATGCGATCAAAATACCGGCTGACCGGCCTGAAGCAGTCGTTGGCGGTGGTGGTGCCGTCGGAGAAGTCCTCGACCTGCTGCAAGACCGGGTCGGGCAGCCGGTTGGCGAACACATCGCCCGGCAGCAGCAGCACCGGCAGGCGATTGACATGTGCCATCGCAGCGGCGGTCACCATGTTGAGTGCACCCGGCCCGATGGACGTCGTGCAGGCCATGAAGCGGCGCCGGAAGTTGGCCTTGGCATAGGCGATGGCGGCATGGGCCATGCTTTGCTCGTTCTGGCCGCGATAGGTGGGCAGGCTGTCCCGCACNGCGTAGAGGGCCTCGCCCATGCCGGCGACGTTGCCATGACCGAAAATTGCCCAAACGCCGCCGAATNTCGGCAAGGTCTCGCCATCGATGACCGTCATCTGCGCACAAAGGAAGCGCGCGACGGCCTGTGCCGTGGTCAATCGGATCGTTCTCTGGCTCATGGCCTCTCCCATTCCTCAACCAGCCAGGCGAAGCGCCGCGCCATTTCCGCAATGGCTTCCTCGTCGGTCATGTCACCGGCCAGCCAGGCCTGCGCGGTGTGACCAAATATTGACCGGCCCACGGCAAAGCCACGGACGGTTCGCGACGTTTTGGCCAGGTCAAAGCCTGCCTTGAGGTCTTCCAGCTTCGCATCAAGGCCGAGGAGGACGACGCCCCGGCAATGCGGATCGCGCGCCTCGATGACCTCGTCGATCTTATCCCAAGCCGTCGCGCTTGGCTGGGACTCCAGCTTCCACCAGTCAGGCCGGATACCGGCATCGTATACCGCGCTCAGCGCCCGCGCGACGGTGTCTTCTACCAGTACGCCATGCTTGCCGGCGATGATCTCGATCAGCAGNTCCCTGCCGACCTTGCGCGCAGCCTCGAAGGCCGTGCGCAGCCTGGCGATCTGCGTCTCGCGCAGGTCCGCCGGATCGTCGGGATGGTAGAAGCACAGCACCTTGATGCAATGCTCGACCGGCCATTCTATCAGCCGCGAGCCAAGATCCTGGGAAAATTCGAACTGCAGCGGTCGTGAGCCCGGCAGCTCGACCGGCTTGCCGATCCAGAAATTGGGGATGGCGCTGGCCGCATAGAGGGCGTCGCGGCCATATTTGTCGTCAATCAGCATGCCGAAGCCGTCGCGGCCATCGGCAACCTGCGCCGCAGCGCGTACCGCCAGAACCTTGAAGTCCGCGATACGCCCGAGTTTGCCGGCATCGCCTCCGGCCATTTCCTCCAGCTGGGCGCGATGATCAATCGCCAGCGCCATGAGTTTCGGAATCTCGCGACGCCGCGTGGTCGCCCAGTGCACGTGATTGATGGCCTCGTCCTTGCGCAGCGCCTTTTCCTTGCTGCCATGGGTGAGGAAATACTGCAGTTCCTGCCAGGTGGGGATTTCTGGTGCACAGAGCAGGCGGCTCACCGCGAAGGCACCGCAGGCATTGGCCCAGGTAGCGCTGGTCTCATGTGGTTCGCCCCGCAGCCAGCCGCGCAGGAAGCCACTCATGAAGGCGTCGCCTGCGCCCAGGACATTATAGACCTCGATGGGAAATCCCTTGCCGACAATGCCCTCTTCGAGGTCGTCAGGGATTGCGCCGTCATAGACGATGCAGCCCATCGGCCCGCGCTTGAGCACAATCACCGCCGAGGACAGGGATCGTATGGTCTTCAGCGCCGTGGAAACATCGCTTTCCCCGGCGGCAATCAGGATCTCTTCCTCGGTGCCCACGATGAGATCGCAGTCGGGTAAAACAGTCTTGAGCAGGGCCGAGACGGCATCTGATGCGATGTAGCGGCTGTCGCCCGCATCGTGTCCGGCCAAGCCCCACAAGTTGGGCCGGTAGTCGATGTCGATGATGACCTTGCCGCCATTGTCGCGGGCAATCCGCATGGCCTTGCGCTGCGCGGCCTCGCTGTTGGGCTTGGCGAAATGCGTGCCGGTGACCAGCACGGCGCGGGCGGAGCGGATGAAGTCGGGGTCGATATCATCCGGCGCGAGGGCCGAGTCAGCGCAATTGTCGCGGTAGAAGATCAGCGGGAAGGATTTATCGTTCTCAACCGCCAGCAGCACGAGCGATGTCAGACGCTCGGGATCCGTGACAATGCCGCGGGTATCGACGCCTTCGCGCAGCAGCTGTTCGCGGATGAAGCGGCCCATCTGCTCATTGCCGACACGGGTGATCAGCGCCGATTTGAGCCCGAGGCGCGCTGTTCCGACGGCGATATTGTTCGGGCATCCACCGATGGACTTGGCGAAGCTGCCCACGTCTTCGAGCCGTGTGCCGATCTGCTGGCCGTAGAGGTCGACCGAGGCCCGACCGATGGTAATGACGTCGAGAGTGCGATCGCTAGTGGATTGGCCGGTGACCACGCCAGTTCCTCCTGAACCTGTGCTTCAGAATGATGAAACACAAATTCCGATCTATTGCAATATGGAACATATATTCCAAATAGTTAGACTTGGCGGCGGCGCTCGGCGACGCTGACGCATAGGGCCATGGCGAATGCCTGGCTGGCAGAAAGAGAGCGAAACCCGGCATGGTCCGCTTCCACGAGCTCAAACCAGACCGTGGCGCTGGCAGCCANAGGCGAAAGAGCCGAGTCGGTCAGCGCCACGACGGGCACGCCTTGCTTTGCCAGCGCGTCCACCTGCGCCACGCTCTCGGGGGCATAGGGCGAAAAGCTGACGGCAAAAGCGGCGTCGTCCGATGTCGCCATGGCCAAAAGATCATCGTCGTTGCCCATTGAAGAACTGACCACCTGGCATCGCACCTTGAGCTTGCCCAGAGCATAAGCCATGGCCGTGATGATGGGATAACTACGGCGGCGGGCGATGAGGTAGATGGTGTCGGCCCGCGCGAGAATATCGACTGCTCGCTCAAGCTGGGCAGCGTCGATCCCCTGGATGAGCGCATCGAGGCTCTGGTGCGCTGCAGCCGCGAACCCCCTCACAATAGCCTCGCTACCATCGGCTTGTGCGATGGATTCCAGCTGCCTCAGACGGTCTTCGTAGCTGGAATTGCGATCCTTGAGGCGGGACCGGAAGAGCTGTTGCAAGCCGGAAAATCCGTCAAAGCCAAGCGTCTGTGCGAACCGGACAAGGGTCGAGGGCTGCACCTGCGCCGCGGTGGCGATGCTGGCCGTGGTGCCGAAGGCCATCTCGTCGGGATGGTCGAGGGCATAGGCCGCCACCTGCATCAACCGCTTGGGCAGGTTCTCCCGCTGCGCCATGATCGAGAGGCGGAGACTGTCGAAATCGGCAGGCGGAACGATCTTGGCGGTCATGCGGGGTTCCATGGAATGACTATTCCAAATCTGGAACCATTTGCGATTCCCGGCAACAAGAAGCGGTGGGACGGCTTATGCGCCCCACCGTTCGGGTTGGTCAGGCCGGTTGCAGGCCGGAATGGTGTGGCCGGCGTTCCACCCAGTAGATGAAGGCCGAAGCGCCCACGATCAGGGCGGCGCCGGGCCAGAACCAGACCGAGGGGACCTGCCCCAGGGTGATCCAGCCCACAATGCCGCTGAGCGGCACCTTCACGTCCCCGAAGGGCTGCAGGTAGGTGGCATCGGCCGCCTTGTAGGCAAAGGCCAGCACATATTGCGCCACCGCGGTCAGCGCGCCCAGCAGCACAAGCAGCCACAGGCCATTGCCTTCGGGCAGGGCGAAGGGGAAGCCGGGCGCCATGCCGGTGGGAAGCACGCCGGATAGCGCGTTGACGATGAGCAGGATGGCCAGATGATTGGGCGTCATCAGCACCAGGAGCGATATGGTCAGCGTCTCTGGGCTCTCGCCCTTGCGGGTCAGGGCCTTGGTGAGGATGTCGGTGCCCGCCCAAAGCGCCGCCGCGCTGATCGGGATCAGCGCCTGCCANCCAATGCTCTCGCTGCCCACGCCGGAAACGATGATGGCGCCGNCAAANCCGACCATGGCCGCAATCAGGCGCGGCAAGGACANATGCTCGCGCAGGAACAGCGCCGAGCCCAGGATGATGAANAGCGGGCCGGTGGCCAGCAGGGTCACCATCTGCCAAATCGGCACGCCAGACGCGTAACCATAGACAAACACATGCACCCCCAATGCCGAAACCAGGGCGCGCACTTCGTGGGCCAGGGGATAACGGGTGCGCAGGTTTGAAAGGCCGATGCGCAAGACCAGTGGCAGCGCCAGAACCGAGGCAATGAGGTATTGCCAGAAGGCCATGCCGGTGGAGCTCATGCCGAAGCCGCCCCATTCGGCCGGCGTCGGCAGCACCGACTGCAGGGTGTTGGTGATGGCAAAGGTGACGCTGGCAAGCAGCATGAAAACGGCGCCGGCAGTCGCGGCACTGTGCGAGGTAGAGGAAATCTGGTTCATCTGTCGTCCTTTCCGTAACCAGTTTCCTCAGGGTTACGGGAGGCGACAAAGCCGGACTGGCGCGGCAAAAAGGCTGCGCGCGCCGGCAAGGGCGCTTGGTCCCGTTCTCTTTCATCCGGACTTTAACCGTCGGCTCCGGAATTGCACCGGATCTGCTGACCTCCTCAAGGAGCGCTCGCGGGCTTGGCATCGCTGCCTTTACCGCCGGTGGGGAATTGCACCCCGCCCTGAGAACATAGCAGGCGAACCTGCACGCCCACATTTAGGGCAGGTGTCTTTCCCGCACAAGTCAGCACACAGGTGTGACTGTGCGCGTCTCATGAACAACTGAGAAAATCTGTTCGGTGAAGCTGGGGCATGGGCGAGCGAAACCCCCGGCGGCTGTCTGAGCCTCCGGCGCAAGCCGATTGATGGAGCCCGGAGGCGACGTCCGCCTCGGAAATTTTACTAGCAGAGAGAAATGAGAAATCGCCTCCGGGCGCCGGGATTTCTGGCAGGGAGTTTTGCTAGGGCCGGCTTACGCCGGAATTTCCCATCCCCGGACCCACACCCCGCAACGATCCAGGGTGCTCCCGACTGTCGCCGGACGGTTGATCGTTGCAACCCCATCTCCATCCGGCTGATGAGGGGAGTATGCGCCATGTTCGGG
>Ga0065721_10005693_pt1 | contig 19128 bp, 27 predicted proteins | sample Mesricmetagenome_FD_59108 | JGI IMG/M metagenome (GOLD analysis project Ga0065721, IMG submission 59108) | Mesophilic microbial community from rice straw/compost enrichment Sample: eDNA_1 v2 (version 2) | ecosystem: Engineered > Solid waste > Grass > Composting > Bioreactor | place: USA: Davis... | reverse complement strand
GGCGGAGACGGCGCGCGAGCTGGCCCGGCTGCCCGTCGCCCCGCTGCCGGTCGGGGGCCAGGACCTCATGGCGCGGGGCTTCGCCGCCGGGCCGGAGCTGGGCGCGGCCCTGGCGCGGCTGGAGACCCTGTGGGTGGAAAGCGGCTTCACCCTCGACCGCGAGGCGCTGCTGGCGCAGGCCGAGGCGCCTTAGCCGCGGCGATTCCGCCTGCCGCCATTGACATGCATAGCCCATCGGCTATTGATTAACGCATAGCCAATGGTGAATGGATGGCGGAACCACAGGACATTCTGTTTCGATCCCTGGCCGATCCGACGCGGCGGGCGCTGTTCGAGCGGCTGTGCCGCGGCGGCGAGCAGACGGTGGGGGCGCTGACGGCCTGGGCGGGGGTTTCGCAACCCACCGTCTCCAAGCATCTTGTGGTGCTCAAGCAGGCCGGGCTGGTGCGGGACCGGCACGAGGGGCGCCAGACCCATTACAGCGCCCAGCTTTCGGCGCTGGCGCCATTGGTGGACTGGACGCGGGAGATGGCCGGCTTCTGGGAAAGCCGGTTCGACGATCTGGAGGAGCTGCTGAAAAGGATGGATCAATGAGTTGGAGCAAGTGGATTCGGCAGGCGCATCGCTGGCTGTCGATGGCCTTCACGGCGGGCGTCGCCGTCAATTTCGTGGCGCTGGGCAGCGGGCAGGAGCCGGCCTTCTGGGTGTATCTGCTGGCGCTGGTGCCGCTGTTCCTGCTGTTGGGAACGGGGCTCTACCTGTTCGTGCTGCCTCATGCGCTGCGCTGGCGCGGCGCCCGAGGATAGGAGAGGACCATGGCCGACAAGACCAGCCGGCGCCGCGCCGCCCCTTCCGGCAAGCAGCCGGGCAAGCCGGTGCTGCTTTCCGGCGGCAATCCGCAGATCGCCAAGGGCTATGGCGATGCGCCCGTGCGGGCCTATATCGAGGCCATGCCGGACTGGAAGCGCGCGGTGGGGGAGCGGATCGACGCCGTCATCTCCCGCGTCGTTCCCGGCGTCAGCAAGGCGGTGAAGTGGAACTCGCCCTTCTACGGGGTGGAGGAGGGGAACTGGTTCCTGAGCCTGCACTGCTACACCAGGTACGTGCAGGTCTCGTTCTTCCGCGGCACCTCGCTCTCGCCCATGCCGCCCAAGCCGTCGAAGCATCCCGAGGTGCGCTATTTCGACATCCACGAGGGCGACGATTTCGAGGCCCAGCTGGCCGACTGGGTGCAGCAGGCGAGCCAGCTGCCCGGCGAGCGGATGTAGGAGGTCGCCTTGCCCAGGATAAATCCCGCGGATGCCGGCGTGCCGGCCCGCCGGCTCATCGACGGGAGGATCGCGGCGCTGGACGATTGGCGCGGCGAGACCCTGGCCCGCGTCCGCGGCCTCATCCATGCCGCCGACCCGGAGGTGGTCGAGGAGTGGAAATGGGGCATTCCGGTATGGTCGCATGGCGGCATCGTCTGCACCGGCGAGACCTACAGGGCGGTGGTGAAGACGACCTTCCCCAAGGGCGCCGCACTGGAGGACCCTGCGGGCCTGTTCAATTCCAGCCTCGAGGGCAATGCCCGCCGCGCCATCGACCTGCGGCAGGGCGAGGCCCTGGACGAGGCGGCGTTCAAGGCACTGATCCGGGCGGCCGTGGCGCTCAACCTGGCGGCGGCGGACAAGCCGCGCGCCCGCAAGCCGAAAGGCGCCTGAAAGGACAAGGCCGATGAGCGAAACCCGCACCGTGGTGGTCGAGCGCGAGCTTCCGTATCCCGCGGACCGCATCTGGCGCGCCCTGACCCAGCCGCATCTGATCGCCGAATGGCTGATGCAGAACGATTTCCAGCCGGTCCCGGGCCACAAGTTCAACCTCAGAATCGCATGGGGCGGGATCCTCGATTGCGAGGTGCTGGCGATCGAGCCGAACCGGACGCTGTCCTACACCTGGAATTTCGCGCATGACGATCCGGCCTTTGCGCTGACCAGCGTCGTCACCTGGACGCTGACCCCCATCGAGACCGGCACGCGGCTGCGCATGGAGCAGTCCGGCTTCCGCCCCGAGCAGAAACAGGCCTTCGGCGGCGCCAGGGCAGGCTGGCGGGAGTTTTTCGGCAAGCTGGAAGCGGTGCTGGCGCGCACGCCCTAGGTTGCATCGACATTCATCCGCCGTCTTTGGCTTGCCGAGGCATTCGGCCCGTCGCCCCCTCTCACCCACGGATCGTCACCCTCGGGCTTGACCAAGGGTGGCGTCGATGGCTCGCCGGGCCAGTCCCGGACCAGGCACAGACCCGCCACCATCCCTGTCAACACAACCTGAAGCGTCCGTTCGTACTTCACCGCAACAAAAGGCCCTCGGGTCGAACCCGAGGGCAATGGCAGGAGCTGGCCGGTCGGCTGGTCGCCTGACGGGGTCAGTGCCGGGTTTCGCGCCCCATGTCGTCGACGTCGACGATGCGCTCCTTGATGCGCTCGACCATTTCGGGGCGCACCTCGGTCTCGCCGTTGAGGTTCTTCATGTTCTCCACGGCCCGGCGGACCACCTCGGCCTCGGTCTCGGCCTCGGCGCGCCAGGTCGAGCCCGGAATGAGCGTACCGGAATCAAAGCGTTTCATCGCCATGTCCTCCTTTGCTGACATTCAGGTGCATCGACAGAAACGCCGCCGCCGGCCGATGGTTCCGGATTTTCCTCAATCGTCGCGGCGGGGCCAGGCGGGCGCCTCCGGCCGGCCCTAGGGCCATTTCACCGCCGGGGGCAGCGAGGAGAGGATGGCGTTGACGTTGCCGCCGGTCTTGAGGCCGAAGGTGGTGCCGCGGTCGTAGAGCAGGTTGAACTCCACGTAGCGGCCGCGGCGCACGAGCTGCTCGTCGCGCTCCGCCTCGGTCCAGGCGGTCTCGAAATTGCGGCGGACCAGGCGGGGATAGATGCCGAGGAACGCCTCGCCCACCGCGCGGGTGAAGGCGAAATCGGCGTCCCAGTCGCCGGAATTGTGGTGGTCGTAGAAGATGCCGCCGATGCCGCGCGGCTCGTTGCGGTGCGGCAGGAAGAAATAGTCGTCGCACCAGGCCTTGAAGCGGTCGTAGTCGGCGCCGGGATGGGCGGCGCAGGCGGCGCGCATGGCGGCATGGAAATCGACCGTGTCCGGATCGTGCTGGGTGCGGCGCCGGTCGAGCACCGGGGTCAGGTCGGCCCCGCCGCCCCACCAGAGCTTGCCGGTGACGATCATGCGCGTGTTCATGTGCACCGCCGGCACATGGGGGTTCCATGGATGCACGATGAGCGAGATGCCCGAGCTCCAGAAGGCGGTGCCGGCCTCGGTGCCCGGCATCTGGCGGGCGAAGTCCTCGCTGAAATGGCCGTGCACGGTGGAGATGTGGACGCCGGCCTTCTCGAACACCCGGCCGTGCAGCACGGACATCTCCCCGCCGCCGCCGGCCGCGCGGTCCCAGGGGGTGCGCTCGAAGCGGCCGGGGGCCATGCCGGCATTGGGGCCGCTCACCTCGGACTCGATGGCCTCGAGCTCGGCGCAGATGCGGTCGCGCAGGGTGCGGAACCAGGCGCTGGCGGTCTGCTTCTTGGCGTCGATATCGGCTGGCAGGGTCATGGCGGTGGAAATGGACCTTCAGGAAAGCTGTGTAAAGCGGCCAGTCTGCCGCATGGCCTCGCCCAGCACCATGGCGCCGGCCAGCGCCACGTTGATGGAGCGCCGGCCCGGCAGCATGGGGATGCGCAGGCGCAGGTCGCAGGCTTCGGCCACCGCATCGGGCACGCCGGCGCTCTCGCGGCCCAGCATCAGGATGTCGCCGGGCGCGAAGGCGGCATCGTAGGCGGAACGGGCGCCCTTGGTGGTCAGCAGCACCAGCCGGCGGCCCTCGGCCCGCCGCCAGGCCTCGAAGGCCTCGAAGCCGGCGTGCTCGACGAGATCGGCGTGGTCGAGATAGTCCAGCCCCGAGCGGGCGAGATGGCGCCGGGTGATGGCGAAGCCGGCGGGATGGATGACGTGCACCGGCACGCCGAGGCAGGCGCCCAGGCGCAGCAGCGTGCCGGTATTGGCGGCGATGTCGGGCTGATAGAGGGCGAGGTCGAGGGTCATGGCTTCGGGTGAGGGGCGGGCAAAGGCCGGTATCCGCCGGGCAGCCCGGGTATAGTGTCGCACTTGTTCCCTGTCACGGCCCGCGTACTGGACAAGCCCTTCCGACAGTGCAAAAAGAACCCCACCTGACGGGCCGCTTGAGGGCGGACGGCGGTCGATTCCGCGTATGCGGTCGACAGTGCCGGAGCCGGCGCGTCACATGTGCATCGTACGGGGATACGGACCTTGGCCACGCAAGCAGAACACACAACCACGAACCGGCGGGATTTTCTCTATGTCGCCACCGGTGCCGTCGGCGCGGTCGGAGCCGCCGCCGTCGTCTGGCCGCTGATCAACCAGCTCAATCCCGACGCCTCGACCCTGGCGCTGGCCAGCATCCAGTATGACGTGTCGCCCATCGAGGAAGGCCAGTCGGTGACCATCACCTGGCGCGGCCTGCCGGTCTTCGTGCGCCATCGCACCCCCGCCGAGATCGAGGAGGCGCGCGCCGTGCCCCTGTCCGAGCTCAAGGACCCCGAGACCGACGAGGAGCGCGTCAAGGAAGGCCACGAGCAGTGGCTCATCATGATCGCCAACTGCACCCATCTGGGCTGCGTGCCGGTGGGCGAAGCCGGCGATTTCGACGGCTGGTTCTGCCCGTGCCATGGCTCGCACTACGACACCGCCGGCCGTATCCGGCGCGGTCCGGCGCCGGCCAACCTGGTCGTGCCGCCCTATGAATTCCTCAGCGATACGCTGGTCCAGATCGGTTAGTGGGGGCTTTGCCGATGTCTGAACATTCCACCTACGTTCCGGGAAATGCCGTCGAGAAGTGGCTGGACGACCGCCTGCCGGTGGTGCGTTTCGCCAAGGAACACCTGATGGACTTCCCCACGCCGAAGAACCTCAACTACTGGTGGACCTTCGGCGCCATCCTGGTCATGTGCCTCGGCGTGCAGATCGTCACCGGCATCATCCTGGCCATGCACTACACGCCCAACGTGGCCATGGCCTTCGACTCGGTCGAGCATATCCGCCGCAACGTCAATGGCGGCCGCATCATCCAGGCCACCCACGCGGTGGGCGCCTCGATGTTCTTCGTGGCCCTCTACGTCCACATCTTCCGCGGCCTGTTCTACGGCTCCTACAAGGCGCCGCGCGAGATCCTGTGGATTCTCGGCGTGTTGATCTTCGTGCTGACCATGGCCACCGCCTTCATGGGCTACATCCTGCCCTGGGGCCAGATGAGCTTCTGGGGCGCCACCGTCATCTCCAACATCTTCTCGGCCATCCCGCTGGTCGGCGAGCAGATCAAGCAGCTGGTGCTGGGCGGCTTCGCGGTGGGCAATCCCACGCTCAACCGCTTCTTCTCGCTGCACTACCTGCTGCCGTTCATCATCGCCGCCGTGGTGGCGCTGCACATCTGGGCGCTGCACGTGCCGGGCAACAACAACCCGGTCGGCGTCGAGGTCAAGGACAGCCGCGATACCGTGCCCTTCCATCCGTACTATACGATGAAGGACCTGTTCGCGATGGTGGTGTTCCTCATCCCCTTCGCCTGGTTCGTGTTCTTCGCGCCCGACATCCTCGGGCACCCGGACAACTATATCGAGGCGAACAGCCAGGTGACGCCGGCCCATATCGTGCCGGAATGGTATCTGCTGCCGTTCTACACCATCCTGCGCGCCATCGACTTCAACGTGCTGTTCATCGACTCCAAGCTGGGCGGCGTCATCGCCATGGCCGGCTCGATGCTCTGCCTGCTGGTGGTGCCGTGGCTGGACACCTCCAAGGTCCGCTCCGGCGCGTTCCGCCCGATGTTCAAGTGGTTCTACGCGCTGTTCGTGGTCAACTTCATCGGCCTCATGTATCTGGGCGCCCAGCCGGCCGAGGGCATCTATGTGGTGCTCGCCAAGGTCTGCACCGCCTATTACTTCATCTACTTCCTGGTGGTCCTGCCGGTGCTGTCGCGGATCGAGACGCCCAGGCCGCTGCCCACCAGCATTTCCGAGAGCGTTCTCGGCAAGGCCCATTCGTGAGAGAGAGCGGATCCATGTTCAACGCGAAATCCATCCTCTCCGCCATCGCCCTGGCCGGCGCCATGCTGCTGGCCCCGGCCGCCCAGGCCGCGGGGGAAGCCGTGCCGATCGAGAAGCAGAGCTGGACCTTCAGCGGCATCTTCGGCACCTATGACCAGAACCAGCTGCAGCGCGGCTTCCAGATCTTCCGCGAGGTCTGCGCCAGCTGCCACGGCGCGCGCCTCATCGCCTTCCGCAACCTGATGGAGCCCGGCGGGCCGGAGTTCTCCGAGGCGCAGGTGCGGGCGCTGGCGGCCGAATACGAGGTCGCCGATCCCACCGCCGAGGGCGGCATGCGCCCGGCGGTGCCGGCCGACCGCTGGCCCTCGCCCTTCGCCAACGAGCAGGAGGCGCGCGACGCCAATGGCGGCGCCCTGCCGCCGGACTTCTCGGTGCTGGCCAAGGCCCGCGGGGTCACCGACGCCTTCCCCTTCTGGGTGTTCAACTACTTCACCGGCTACCAGGAAGGCGGGGTGGACTATATCTACAACCTGCTCACCGGCTACCACGAAGAGGCGCCGGAAGGGGTCGAGGTGGGCGACGGCCAGTATTACAACGAGGCCTTCCCCGGCCATCTGATCGGCATGGCGCCGCCCCTGGCCGACGGGCTGGTGAGCTATGGCGAGGGCGAGGACGGCAGCACCGCGCCGGCGACGCTGGACCAGTATTCCCGCGACGTGGCGGCCTTCATGATGTGGATGGCCGAGCCGCACCTGGTCAGCCGCAAGCAGACCGGATTCGTGGTGCTGCTGTTCCTGGTGCTGTTCGCCGGGCTGATGTACGCCACCAAGCGCAAGCTGTGGGCCGGCATCGAGCACTGAGCCCGGACGCGGCGCGACGCATGGAAAAGGGGCCCCGCGGGGCCCCTGGTTTTTTGCCGCGGGGGTTCCGCAGCCCCTTGTCATCGGGCCGGCTTGCCGCAATATGTCTCATGCGTTCCGGTTGCTGGAGGGAAATGCGATGTCCGCCATACGTCTGGCCGTCAGCGTCGTCACCGCTGCCATCACCGTCAGCCGCCATCCGGCGGTGCGGGCCGGGGTGCAGGCCGTGGTCAACAATCCCAAGGCGCGGGAGACGGCCATCAACACCACCCGCAACGTCGCCTACAATGCCGGCGTGATCGCGCGCCACGTGCTCGGCCGCCACAAGAGCTGACCCCAACCCCTCAAGCAGGACCGTCATGCCGATCGACCTCAAGTCGCTCGTCCGGACCATTCCGGACTATCCCAAGAAGGGCATCCTGTTTCGCGATATCACGACGCTGATCGAGCATCCCGAGGGGTTCCGGGAGAGCGTGGACCGGATCGCGGCGGCGCATGCCGGGCGCGGCATCACCCATGTCGCGGGGATCGAGGCGCGCGGCTTCATCTTCGGGGCGGGGGTGGCCATCGCGCTGGGGGTCGGCTTCGTGCCCATCCGCAAGAAGGGCAAGCTGCCGGGCGAGACCATCGGGCAGAACTATGCGCTCGAATACGGCGTCGACACCATCGAGATCCATGCCGACGTGCTGGGCGCCGAGGATTCGGTGCTGCTGGTCGATGACCTGATCGCCACCGGCGGCACGGCCATCGCGGCGGTGGGCCTGCTGCGCCGCACCGGCGCCACCGTGGAAGACGCCGCCTTCGTCATCGACCTGCCGGATCTGGGCGGCGCCGCCAGGCTGCGCGCCGAAGGCCTCAGCGTCTCCTCGCTCATCGCCTTCGACGGCCACTAGCGCAGTTCGTGCTTTGCTCGAAACAGCGGCTGTTCGCTCCCTCAAGGGGGGAGCGCATGACGCCGTTTCCGCCGAAGACGTGAAATTCTCCGGCGCTTTCTGACGGGGCGAGCCCTACCAGTTGTTGCGCCCGTCCACCTTGGTGACGGCGATGCCGGACCAGTCGAGATCGTCCACCAGGCGCAGGTTGAGGCCCAGCTTGCGCGCGGTGGGGATGGCGGTGGGGTCGCCGTCCTTGGGCGTGCCGTCGTCGTTGTAGAGCGACGCCCAGTCCGGGGATTCGCCCCAGGTCTGCATGCCGCAGGTGCCGCAGAAATAGTGCTGGTGCATCTCCGGGCTGGTCGAATACATCCGCTCGCCCTCGCGCGAGACGAAGGTCAGCTCGCCCGGCTGGTAATAGGCCCAGAGCGCGCCGGTGCGCGCGCAATAGCTGCAGTTGCACTCGGTCGCCTCGGTGGGGTGGGCCGGCAGTTCGATGCGGGTGGCGCCGCAATGGCAGGTGGCGGTCAGGGTCATGGGGCTGCTCCTCGGTTGTCGGCTGGCAGCCTAGCCTCCGATGCTGACAGGGCGCGTCAGCACGCGCCCGCTCAGGCCGCCATGGCCTTGCTGCGCCGGTCGACCAGGCAGAACTGGTTGCCTTCGGGGTCGCGCATCACCGTATAGGTCGGCAGGACGCGGTCCACGGTGGCGCCGGCTTGCTTGAGGCGTTCCACCTCCGAGGAGCGCTCGGTGACCTCGATGTCGAAATGCACGCGGTTGTTGTCCGGCCGCTGGCCGTCCACGTTCTGGAAGCAGATGGACGGGCCGGGTCCGTCGACCATGACCGTGGTGGGCACCGCGGGGTCGAGGCCGAGCGCCAGGCTGAGGGCGCTGTCGGTGGGGTCGGGGGGACGGACCGAATAGCCTTCGAGCAGATTGGCCCAGAACTCGGCGAGCACGGCCGGCTCCGCGCAGTCGAAGACGATCTCGTGAATGGCACCCATTCGCGCTACTCCTTTACCGTTTAACGATCGCTTAACGGGAAAATGCGGCAAGACTGGGCAATCGTCGTCCGGTTGGGCCCCGGCTGCCGCCGGGGCCCGTATGGTCAGGCGCGCGGCTTGCGGGCCAGCAGCACCTCGAGCGGCGGCAGGGCGGGCTGCTCCTGGCGGGGCTGGAGGGGCTTGTTGGCCTCCGGCTGGCGCTGGGGCAGCGGCGCGCCGTGGCGCGGCACCTTCCGGTCGTGGTTCACCGGCAGGGGACGCTGGAACTGGTTCTTGGGCATGAGACTATCCTTTCCCGCCCGGCAGGGTGCTGCGCGGGCTGGCTCGATGCGAACGGTGCGCGGCAGCACGCCGCGCGATGAGCGGGGTTTTGGGAGGATGCCCGGGATGGAGGAAAGGCGGGAGGTCGGCCCACAGGCCGGTTCAACGCATCGCGATCCGATGTCTCGCCGATCCGCGCATCCACGACGACCGGTCTCGCGCAAGGCGCGGAACGGGGTCTGGTCGGGCGTCCGGGGCGAGCTTTCAGATCATTTTCGTGCGGAACCTCCGTCGATGACGGCGGCAAGATAGACGGGCGAAAGGGCCGGCGTCAACCGCCGGCCCTTTCCGGGTTCAGATCGGCGTCGCTCCGGTCAGGGCTCGAGCTTGCCGGTCTCGGGATGCTCCTCGGCGCCGATATTGGGCTCGTTGCGCGTCTTCCACAGCGAGTAGAGCACGCCGCCGGCCAGGATGGAGATGGTCACCACCAGGGACAGCAGGGTGTCGATGTGGATATGCAGCGGCACGAGGAAGATCTTGATGCCGATCAGCACCAGGATGATCGCCAGCGAGATCTGCAGGTAGCGGAAGCGGTTCATCGCCGCCGCCAGCGCGAAGTAGAGGGCGCGCAGGCCCAGGATGGCGAAGATGTTGGAGGTGTAGACGATGAAGGTGTCCTGGGTGACCGCGAACACGGCCGGCACCGAATCGACGGCGAAGATGAGGTCGACGATCTCGACCATGATCAGGGCCACGGCCAGCGGCGTCAGCCAGTAGACCAGCCTGCCGGTCTTGGGATCGGGCTCCTTGACCAGGAAATGGCGGCCGCGCAGCGTGTTGGTGATGCGGAAGCGCTTGCGGAGGAACTGGAAGATGCGGTTGCTCTCCATGTCCGGCTCCTCGTCCTGGTGGCTGAACATGCGGATGCCGGTGAACACCAGGAAGGCGCCGAAGAAGAACAGGATCCAGTTGAACTGGTAGACCAGGGCCGCGCCCACGCCGATGAGGATGGCGCGGAAGGCGATGACGCCGAGAATGCCCCAGAACAGCACGCGGTGCTGGTAGAGCCGGGGGATGCCGAGGAAGCCGAAGATCGTGGCGATGACGAACATGTTGTCCATCGCCAGCGACTGCTCGATCAGATAGCCGGTGTAGAATTCCAGCCCGGCCTGGGCGCCGCGCTGGAACCAGACCCAGACGCCGAACAGCAGCGCGATGACCACGTAGAAGCCGTAGAGCAGCAGGCTCTCCTTGGCTTCGATCTCGTGCTCGTCGCGGTGCAGGATGCCGAGGTCGAAGACAAGCAGGCCGATCACGATCGTGATGAACGCGACCCAGAAATAGACGGGAGTGCCGAGAAAATCGCCCGATAGGGCGGCAAGAAGCGATTCCATCGCCGGACCTTCTCCATGTGTTGGTGGAGCAGCTCCGACATCGCCACGGCGTGAAGCCATGACCAGAGGGGCCCGGCGCTGCCCCCCTAAAATGCGCAAAGCGCGCAAAAGTTCAAGCCCCTGCTTTGGTCCTAAGCGACGAAAAGGCGCGGCGGCGGCGCCGGGCGATTGCGGAGGCCGGCGATTTCCGCCTAGCATGGGGACATGCCGAAACCGCTCCTTGCCCTCGCCCTCAGCCTCTGCGCAACGCCGGCCCTGGCCTGCAGCCCGGCCCTGTTCGAGCGACTGGACGCGCCGCTGTCCGCGCCGCCGGACGAGAGCATCGACGTCGCCGAGATCCGTTCCGTCGAAGGCGGGGAATGGCAGGTCTGGCGGGGCGGGGACGGGGCGGCACGCGAGGTGGCGCGCATCGACTATGGCGAGATGGGCCGGCTGGTGAGCCGGCTCGTGGTGGAGGCGCCCGGGGCCTATGCGGTCACGGTCACCCAATTCATCTATTCGGTCCCGATCTACATCGCGGGCTCGACCACCATCCGCGAGGAAAAGGACATCTACCTGTTCTGCGACGGGCAGCTCCTCCAGCCCGGCGAGGATTTCGCCCTCGACCCCGCCTATGCGGAACGGGCCGCCGAGGCGCTGGCGCTGTTCGACGCCCCCGAGATCGCCGGCCACCTGCCGGAACTGGCCCGCTAGCGCCGTTCACTGCTTAACGGAATCGTCGGCTTTTTCTTCCCCTTCCCCTTGGGGAGCACGCTGCGCTAGCGCGGCGTGCAGAGCATCACGATGGCCTGGGCCGTCTCCAGCTGCAGGGCGAAGCCGTAGGTGGGGTCCTCGATCAGCCGGCCGGCCTGGATGCCGGTATTGGCGCGCAGATTGCCGTCGTTGAAGCCCACCCCGTCCTGATAGGGGGTGATGGTGCCGGTGCCCGAATTGGGGTCGCCCACCGTGCGCGAGGCCCAGCCATAGACCTCGCCATAGATGGTGAGGATGCCGGCGCGCTCGGCGGTGGCGTCGCGGCAGCTCCAATTGCCCCGATAGGCCTGGGCCAGGGCCGGCGTGGCGAGGGTGGCGGTCAGGACCAGGGCAAGGGCGAATCGGCGCATGGATGCAGAGTGCCGAGCCGCAGGGGCGGATTCAAGAGCCGCGCTTGATCAGCGCGCCGATGACCGGGACCCTGGTGAGCGCGAGCAACAGGCGCAGCCGCAGCGGCATGCGGTAGTCGCGCAGCTTGGAGAAGCCCACGAGATCGGCGCGGTAGACCAGCTCGCCGCGCTGGTTGGTCGCGGTCAGCCGGTTGAACAGCAGGCCCCAGCCGGGAATGGAGTTGGACGGGCGCTTGCCGGTGACCAGCAGCTCGTAGCTCACCGTGTCGCCGGGGCGCACCGGCGCCTTGAACTCCATGGCGTTGACGCCGGGCGAGGGGCCGGACACGCCGGGCTCCTGCCCCTGCCGGCGCAGCCGCTCCTCTTCCGCGAACAGGGCGTCGACCATCTTGCGGTGCCCGACGCAGACCGTGTGCCAGCCCGAGGCGACGAGGCCGTCGAAATGGCTGTGCCGGGCCAGCGCCGGATCGATGTGGAAATATTGCGGGTCGTANGCCGAGGCGAAGCGGATGATCTCCTCGGCCGTGAAGGTGTGGCNGCCGAGCGGGAAGGTCTCGTCGGTGGCGATGTCCTCGAACCAGCGNGTCATGCGGCCGGCTCCGGGTCGCGGCATTCCACCAGGTTGGCGAGGCGCATGGTCAGCACCGGCTTGTGCCGCTGGTTGCGGACGTCGAAATCGAGCGTGACGATGCCCCATTGCGGGTGGCTGGCCGAGCGGCGCAGCTCGGCGATGGTGACGGTGCCGCCGATGGTGTCGCCGACCATCACCGGGTTCTTCCACTTGAGGTCCTTGAAGCCCAGTCCCCCGCAGGAGGCGACCCGGGACAGGAAGCTGTCCACCAGCATCCTCAGGCTCAGCGCTCCGGTCTGCCAGCCCGAGGAGGCCAGCCCGCCCAGCAGGCTCGCCTTGGCCGCCGCCTCGTCGAGATGGAAGGGGAAGGGGTCGAACTCGCGGGCGAAGGTGATGATCATCTCCTTGCTCACGGTGGTCGCGCCCAGCTCGATCACCTCGCCGACGGCAAGGTCCTCGAAGTGACGCCGATCTTTGGTGACAGGATTGGTCATTTGGCTTCCCTATGCGTCAATCGACTTTTGCCACGCTTCCGCCGAGGGGGCAAGGGCGGGTGGGGACGGTGAACACGGCGAGGGCGGGAGCAAGCCGCGCCGGCCCTAGTTCGCCTCCAGCCGTGTCGCCCGCAGTTCCAGCGGGGCAAGGCCGCGGCGGCGGCGCAGGACCTTGGCGAGATAGTTGGCGTCGGCGAAGCCGGTGGCCCGGGCGATCTCGCCGACGGTCATCTCGGTGGCCAGCAGCAGGCGCTCGATGCGCTCAATGCGGCGCTGCAGCACGAAAGCCGAGGGGGCCAGGCCCGTGGCCGCCGAGAAGCTGCGCACGAAATGGGCGCGGCTCATCTCGGCGATGCCGGCCAGGCGCTCGACCTGGAGCGGGGCGGCGAGATTGGCCTCGATATGGGCGACGACCCGGGCGATGGCGGGCGGCAGGGGGCGCTCCGGCGGCGTGCGGCTGCCGAAGGCGGCGTCGTGCAGCGCCGCCATGGCGGCATAGGCGGCGGTCGAGGCGCCGCCGGGGCTGAGGTCGGGGGCGGTCAGCAGCGTGAGGCAGGCTTCGGCCAGGCGCTCGACCTGGGCCGGCTGCGGCTCCAGCACCGGGCCGTGGGCATCGAGGATCTCGCGCGCCAGCCGCAGCGCCTCGCGGCCGTTCAGCACCAGCCAGAAATATTCCCAATGGCCGCCGCGCTCGAGCCAGTAGCGATGGGCGTGGGGCATGGTGACCAGCATGGTCTGGCCGGGACGCAGCCGGTGGTGGACGCCGGCATAGTCGAGCCGGCCCTCGCCCAGCGTGGTGTGCTGGATGACGAGGAAGGGCGCCGAGCCGCGCTTCAGCCCGTCCCAGGAATAGACCTCGTTCATGCGCTGCTCGTAGCCGGCGCTGATGGCCATGCAGTGCAGCGGCGCGGCGCTGCGGGCCAGGGTCAGCCGGCGGATGTCGTGGCCGTGTTCGAGAAGCTGGCTGAGCACAAAATTACCCGCGTTCGCACAAGGTTTCTCTACACGGACTCCGCGGCCGACGCTAGCAATGTGCTAACGAAATCGGGTCGAACGCGGCCCTGGAGGATACTATGTCGTTCAAAGTTACCGTTATCGGCGCCGGTTCGGTGGGTTTTACTAAGACTTTGATCTCGGATCTGCTGAAAGTGCCGGAATTCGCCGATTGCGAGTTCGCGCTGACCGACATCAATCCGCACAATCTCGACATGGTGAAGCAGATCATCGAGACCATCGTCTCGGTGAACCGGCTGCCGGCCAGGGTGACCGCGACCACCGACCGCCGCGCGGCGATCAGCGGCGCGCGCTATGTGATGAGCTGCGTGCGGGTGGGCGGTCTCGAGGCTTTCGCCACCGACGTCAACATCCCGCTGAAATACGGCGTCGACCAGTGCGTGGGCGACACGATCTGCGCCGGCGGCATCCTCTACGGCCAGCGCAACATCCCGGTGATCCTCGATTTCTGCAAGGATATCAGGGAGGTAGCCGAGCCGGGCGCCCTGTTCCTCAACTATGCCAACCCGATGGCGATGAACACCTGGGCAGCCGAGAAATATGGCGGCGTCAACGTGGTGGGCCTCTGCCACGGCGTGCAGCACGGCGCCCACCAGATCGCGCAGGTGCTGAGCGTCGAGGACCACGAGCTCGACTACATCTGCTCGGGCATAAACCACCAGACCTGGTACATCGACATCCGCGCCAAGGGCCGCAAGATCGAGAAGGACGAACTGATCGCCGGCTTCGAGGCGCATCCGGTCTATTCCAAGACCGAGAAGGTGCGCATCGACGTGCTCAAGCGCTTCGGCGTCTATTCCACCGAGAGCAACGGCCATCTTTCCGAATATCTGCCCTGGTATCGCAAGCGCCCGGAGGAGATCGGCCGCTGGATCGACATGAGCGACTGGATTCACGGGGAGACCGGGGGCTATCTGCGCTACTCCACCGAGCGGCGGAACTGGTTCGAGACCGATTTCCCGATGTTCAAGGAGCAGGCGACCAAGCCGCTGTCCGAATACAAGCGTACCAGCGAGCATGCCAGCTACATCATCGAGGCGCTGGAGACCGGGCGGGTCTATCGCGGCCATTTCAACCGCCGCAACAACGGCATCATCACCAACCTGCCGGCCGACGCCATAATCGAGAGCCCCGGCTATGTGGACCGGTTCGGCATCAACATGATCGAGGGCATCACCCTGCCCACGGCCTGCGCGGCGACCTGCTCGGTGTCGGTCTCGGTGCAGCGGCTGTCGGTCGAGGCGGCGATGACCGGCGACATCGACACGCTCAAGCTCGCCGTGCTGCACGATCCCCTGGTCGGCGCCATCTGCACCCCCGACGAGGTCTGGGCCATGGTGGACGAGATGGTGGTGGCGCAGGCCCGGTGGCTGCCGCAATATGCCGACGCCATCCCGGCGGCCAGGGAGCGCCTGGCCAGATCCACCGTCAAGACGCGCGACTGGGAGGGTGCGGCCCGCAAGCGCGTCCGCTCGGTGGAGGAACTGCGCGAGATGAGCGGCGCGCATCACTGAATCGGGGTGAGGTGTCTTTGGCCTTCCGAGGGAGNGGNCNGCCAAAACGAAGGAGCCCGCCTTGGATGGCGGGCCTTATTCATAGGTGCTGGGGTATGTTCGCCGGGACATCGGCGCCGTCTTCGGCGTATTCCCGGAGCTTGTTGCGCATCGTTCTTATCGATATTCCAAGAAGTTGCGCGGCGTGTGTGCGGTTGCCTTCTGTCTGCCGCAGGGTCGCCAGGATCAGGCTCTTTTCCACCTCCGCAACGGGCAGTCCTACCAGTGCTTCGGTGGCGTCAAGGTCTGGTTCGAGGTGATACATATCGCTCGCTTTCTCTCCTCCGGCTTTGTCTCCTTCATGCTTCCCAAACCATGACCGTAAGGGTGAAACCCAATGGTTAATGCACTTTTAACGTCCGGAACGGCTTGAACCGGAGGAGCGGCGAACTTGCCGAGGGCGGCGGCAGCGCATAGCGTCTGCCGGGGAGGACAAGCGATGGACAAACCGGCGCATTTCGTCATCGTCGGCGGGGGCACGGCGGGCTGGATCGCCGCCTTCATCATCCAGGACGAGGCGCGGCGGCGCGGCTTCGATTTCCGCATTTCGGTGGTGGAGAGCTCGCGCATCCCCACCGTCGGGGTGGGGGAGGCGACCACGGCGGCCTTCCGGGTGCTGCTCAAGCATTTCGGCATCGACGAGTTCGAGTTCTTCCGCAAGACCGATGCCAGCTTCAAGCTGGGCATCCGCCACGAGGACTGGCGGCGCAAGGGCTATACCTATTACGGGCCGATCGACGATCCGCACCAGGTGGTGGAGCCGCCGCCCGGCGCGCCGTCCGACTATCTCAACGTCTATGCCGTGGCGGCGGGGCGGCCGGTGCAGGAGATGCACCTGTTCCAGCCGCTGCTGGAGCAGAAGAAGGCGCCCTATGCGCTGAAGGCCGACGGGTCGCTGATCCCGCTCGGGCCATTCCACTACGCCTTCCATTTCGACCAGGCGCTGGTGGGCAAATTCTTCGCCGGCAAGTCGCGGGGCGTCGAGAAGGTCGATGCGATGGTCGCCGGGGTCGAGCGGGACGCGGAGACGGGCGACATCGCCGCTTTGGTGCTGGACGACAATTCGCGGCTCGAGGGCGATTTCTTCATCGACGCCACGGGCTTTCGCAAGCAGATCATCGTCAAGGCGCTGGAGGCGCCCTGGGTGTCCTATGCGCATGAATTGCCGGTCAACCGGGCGTTGCCGTTCTGGGTGGACGTGAAGGAAGGCGAGGAACTGGCCAACTACACCCGCGCCTGGGCGCAGAGCTCGGGCTGGATGTGGCAGATCCCGACGCGCACCCGCTATGGCTGCGGCTATGTCTATTCCGACGAGTTCACCACGCCCGAACAGGCCAAGGAGGAGGTGGAGCGGGTGCTCGGCCACCCCATCGAGGTGCGCGGAGACATCCGCTTCCAGATCGGGCGGCTGGAAAAGGCGTGGATCGGCAATTGCGTCGCCGTGGGGCTGAGCTCGAGCTTTCTCGAGCCGCTGGAATCGACCTCCATCCACGGCACCATCGTGCAGATGATGCTGTTCGCGCAGCGCTATATGGACGAGCCCGGCCGGATGAACCAAGACGCGCGCGACGACTACAATGCCCGGGTCGGCCGGCAGGTGGACGATTTCCGCACCTTCGTGAACACCCACTACGTCACCGAGCGGGACGACACGCCGTTCTGGCGGGAGGTGCGGGCCAACCGCATCCATCCTGAGACCAGGGCGCGGCTGGCGCGCTGGCAGAAGCAGATGCCGCGGCAGGAGCATTTCCCGAGCTATCTCGGCGGGCTGCCGCATATCGAGACGCAACTGCACTATCCGGTGCTGGACGGGCTGGGCCTGCTGGACCGGAACCTGGCGCGCCGCGAGATGGAGGCGGACCCCAGGCTCAGGCGCTTCGCCCAGCAGACCTTCGACGGGCTGGTGAAGGAATACCGCGCCGCGGCGCAGCAGGCGCTGGGGCATGCCGAGTTCCTGCGGATCGTGCAGGAGATGGCGTGAGCGACTGGACGCCGTTCGTCGTGGCGGTGCTGGCCCTGCTGGCCACGCCGGGCCCGACCAACACGCTGATGGCGGCGAGCGGCGCGTAGCGCGGCCTATGGCGGTCGCTGCCGCTGCTCATGGGCGAATTGGGCGGCTATGCCGTCGCCATCACCCTGTGGACGGAGATCGTCGGGGCGGCCGCGGCGAGCCAGCCGCTGGTGCCGCTCGTCGCCCGGGTGATCGCGGCGGCCTTCCTGTTGTGGTCGGCCCGGAAGCTCTGGGCGAATGCCGGCCGCGCCGACCTGCCGCAGCGGGGCATCACCCTCGGGCGGGTGTTCACCACGACGCTGGTGAACCCCAAGGCGCTGGTCTTCGCCTTCGCCATCTTTCCGGCCGTAGGCTTCATGGCGCGGCTGCCCTATCTGGGCGTGTTCGGGGCGCTGGTCGTCGTCACCGCGATCGGGTGGATGGCGCTGGGCATGGCGGCGGCACGCAGCTCCGCCGGCCTGTTGACGGCGGGCCGGGTGGAGCGGATCACGGCGGCGGCGCTGGCCGCCTTCGCCATCATGCTGGTGGTGCAGACGCTGGGCGGGTGAGGCCCATGCATTGACATCGGTGCCAATACGACCCAATTGGAGCCCGACGATTTCCCCGGAGTAACCCATGGGCTTCAAGATGGGCATCGTCGGCCTGCCGAATGTCGGCAAGTCGACGCTTTTCAACGCTTTGACGCGCACCGCTGCGGCGCAGGCCGCCAATTTCCCCTTCTGCACCATCGAGCCGAATGTCGGCGAGGTGTCGGTGCCCGATCCGCGGCTGGAGAAGCTGGCGGCCATCGGCAAGTCGGCGCAGATCCTGCCGGCGCGCATGAGTTTCGTGGACATTGCCGGGCTGGTGAAGGGCGCGAGCCAGGGCGAGGGGCTGGGCAACCAGTTCCTGGCCAATATCCGCGAGACCGACGCCATCGCCTATGTGCTGCGCTGCTTCGAGGATGCCAACGTCATCCACGTCTCCAACCGCGTCGATCCCATCGCCGATGCCGAGGTGGTCGAGACCGAGCTTATGCTGGCGGACCTCGAAAGCCTCGAAAAGCGCCGGCCCGGCGTCGAGAAGAAGGCCAAGGGCAACGACAAGGAAGCCAAGCTGACGCTGGACCTGATCGACCGCGCCATCGCCCTGCTGCGCGAAGGCAAGTCGGCACGCTTCGTCCGGCGCGAGCCGGAGGAGGAGAAGGCGTTCCGCGAATTGCAGCTGCTCACCAGCAAGCCGGCGCTCTATGTCTGCAACGTGGACGAGGCTTCGGCCGCGACGGGCAACGCGCTGTCCAGGAAGATCGAAGACTATGCCAGGGCCAACGACGCCGGCGTGGTGGTCATCTCCGCCGAGATCGAAAGCCAGCTCGCGCAATTGCCGGACGAGGAGCAGGCCGAATATCTGGAATCGCTGGGCCTCGACCAGCCCGGCCTCAACCGGCTGATCCGCGCCGCCTACGACCTTCTGGGCCTTCAGACCTATTTCACCGTCGGCCCCAAGGAGACCCGCGCCTGGACCATCCACAAGGGCGACAAGGCCCCGCAGGCGGCCGGCGTCATCCACACCGATTTCGAGCGCGGCTTCATCCGGGCGCAGACCATCGCCTATGACGATTTCATCGCCCTGGGCGGCGAACAGGGCGCCAAGGAAGCCGGCAAGGCCCGCGACGAAGGCAAGGACTACGTCGTCAAGGACGGCGACGTGATGCTGTTCAAGTTCAATACGTGATCGGGGCAGGCGGCCGGGAGTTGCTTCCCGGGCTGACTGCTATCCGATCGTGTCCTTGCGCATCTGACTGGGCGTCATGCCATAGGCCTTGCGGAAGTGCTCGTAGAACTGGGTCTGGCTGACGAAGCCGGACTGGAAGGCGACGTTGGCGATGGACAGGCTGCCGTCGAAAAGCAGGC
>Ga0065721_10050581_pt1 | contig 19134 bp, 16 predicted proteins | sample Mesricmetagenome_FD_59108 | JGI IMG/M metagenome (GOLD analysis project Ga0065721, IMG submission 59108) | Mesophilic microbial community from rice straw/compost enrichment Sample: eDNA_1 v2 (version 2) | ecosystem: Engineered > Solid waste > Grass > Composting > Bioreactor | place: USA: Davis... | reverse complement strand
ACTCTTTCTCGTCATCCGCGGCGTTGAACATATCCCAATCAAGGCATCCGTGACGTAAGCAAGGGCACGGGTGATCGTTTTCCCCACGTGCGCGCAACACCGCCGAATGCTCGAGCGAGGGGCGGGCTTCGGTGCCCTCGCTCCACCGCCCATGACGGACAGACCGAAGACGCGGTCATAGAAGAAGAAGATCACCATGAAGGTGATGACCAGCAGGACGCCGATCGCGCCGGCGAACTGCCAGTTCAAGACTTCCCGGATCTGGAAGATGATGAGCTGGACGATCATCGTGTCTTGGGGGCCTCCCAACAGGGCCGGCGTGATGAAGAAGCCGAGCGAGGTGATGAAGACCAGGAGCGCCGCCGAAGCGACACCGGGCATGGTCAAGGGAAAATAGATGCGCCAGAACCGCGTCCCGCCCTTGGCTCCCATGGTGGAGGCGGCCTTGGTCAGGTTCGGATCGATGCCTTCCATGACCGCCAGGAGTGTTAGGGTCGCCAGTGGCATCAGGGCATGCGTCATGCCGATCATGACGCCTGTGAAATTATAGATCATTTGAAGCGGGGCATCGGTGATGCCGATCGCCATCAGCATCTGATTGACAGCGCCCTTGCGACCGAGAAGGACGATCCAAGCGAATGTCCGCACGAGGAAGCTGGTCCAGAATGGCAGCAGGACGAGAATGATGAGCCAGTTGCGGGTCGATCCACGCGAGATCGCGAGCAGATAGGCGACTGGATAGGCGCCTACGACGGACAGCAGCGTCGTCCAGAAAGCCACGTTGAGGGTTGTCAGCAGGACCTTTCCATAAAGTGGCACCTCGACCAGTCGCCTGTAGTGCTCGATCGAGGGTAGGCCGCGACCATCGAGAAAGCTGATTCCCAACAGCATCACGACGGGCACGACGAAGAAGGCAACGAGGAGCAACGTGACTGGCACTGTCTGCCAGTAAAGCCGGCTCCATTTCGGCCAGAAGCGCCGACGGGCCGTGGCATTCGGGAAAAAATCGACCCGAGCCATCACGCGGCCTCCTTCTGGGAGCGAGACAAGACTCTGCCCACGTCGTCATCCCAGCCGATCGTGATCCGTTCGCCTTCGCGAACCCGCTGGGATACGCTCGTCAGCAGCGATATCTTCATCAAGGCGTCTCCAACGTGGACAAAGAGCTTGGTGATGGCGCCCGAGACCACGACCTCGCTCACGTGTCCGTAGAGCCTGTTCGCCTTGTTTTCCGCATCGGCCTGGATCGCGATCGATTCCGGACGGGTAAAATGCACCACGTTGGGACCATTGGGGCGCGGTGGCGTGGATCGCGTCCGGACCGTACCCATTCCCAGCAATTCAACAATGAGACACCCGGCTTCCTCGCCGGTGATCCTGCTGGGGATCAGGTTCGCTTCGCCGAGGAAATCCGCCGCGAATAGGCTCTTGGGCTGGAAATACAATTCGTCCGGCGTGCCGATCTGCTCGATACGACCCTGGTTCATCAGGCAGATGCGGTCGGACATAACCATCGCCTCCTCCTGATCGTGCGTCACGTAGAGCACGGTCATTCCCAGCCGCTCATGCAGGCGCTTGATTTCGAGCTGCAGATGATCGCGCAGCTTCTTGTCGAGCGCGCCCAAAGGTTCGTCCATCAGGATGATCGAGGGGTTGGCGACGAAGGCGCGGGCCAGCGCGATGCGCTGCTGCTGCCCGCCGGACAACTGATCGCAGAAGCGGTCGCCGACATGTTCCAGTTTTACCATCTCGAGCGCCCGCGTGATCGCCAGCGAACGATCACGCGGGCTGACCTTCCGCATCTCAAGGGGGAAGGAGATGTTCTCGGAGACGCTCAGGTGCGGGAAGAGTGCGTAATTCTGGAAAACCATCCCGATGTCGCGTCCAGACGCGGGAACGCTGGTCGCGTCGCGGCCATCGATCCAGATCTTGCCACCGTCGGGATGGTTCAGTCCCGCGACCGACCACAAGAGCGTGGTCTTGCCCGATCCAGAAGGGCCGAGCATCGTCAAGAACTCTCCGTCGGTCAGATCAAGGTCGACATGGTCGAGGGCCGTGGCCGCGCCATAGCGCTTTGTCAGGCCGCGAATGGTCAGTTTCGTCTTCCGTTCAGTCATCGTGAATTCCTCGAAAGCTCTGATGGTGGCAATTGGTAGCCATGCGGCGGATCCAGCCGTCATCCGAGCAGCCAGCTCTCGAAACGCTCTTGCGCCTTGGCGCTATTGCTGCCCCACCACCTGGCATCCATCACGAACATGTCGGGAAAATACCTTGGATTTGTGGGGAGGATGTCGGCCAGTTTCGGTTCGATGAAGTCGAAGGCCCTCGGATTGCAGGGGCCGCTCGTGGAATGTTTTACGAACTCCGCCTGGCGTTCGCCGGCGGAGGAGAACTCGATGAAATCGCGCATCAGTTCGACATTCGGGCCACCTTTGAGGATCGCAAAGCCCGCGAAGGAGAACATCGCGTCCTTCCACACGATCGTGACCGGAGCTCCGTCGTCGATCGCGACTTGCGCTCGGCCGTTCCAGGTTATCAGGCAATCGACCTCGCCCGTTCTCAACATCTGCGAGGTCTGCGCTCCACCCGTCCACCAGATAGGGATATTCTTCCTGATCCTGTCGAGGCTCTTGAACGCGCGATCGAGATCGAGGGGATAGAGGTCCTCCCTCGCGATGCCATCCGCCAGCAGGGCTGGCTCGAGAGTGTCGCTGGCATGCTTGCGAAGGGAACGGGCGCCCGGAATCCCATCGACGTTCCAGAAATCCGCGAAGCTTGTGGGTGGCTTCTTGCCCATGGTATCCGAACGGTACGCCAGTACGGTCGCGTAACCCATCGCGCCGATGAGGTAATCACCGCGGAGGTCCGGGGGGATCTCGGACGCGTTGGGGCCGAGTCCGGCCGGGCCCGCGACCGTTTCAAGGTAGTCGTTGTCGGTGAGGACGACGACGTCGCTCATGTCGAGTAGGGCTCCGTCCCAGGCGTGATTGCCCGCCTCCACCATGGCCTTGATCTCGCCTGTCGGGCCGTGCGAGGACTGGACGCCGACAACGTTGATGCCCATCGCCTTGCTGAACGGCTCGAAGAACGCCTTCTTGTAGGCCTCACCGACCGGCCCGCCAGGATCGCGGATGGTCAATGTCCGGCCTTTTGAGGATGCTGTCTTAACGAAGGGCGCGGCCAGGACCGTCGCCGCTGACGCGGTCAGAAAGCCGCGGCGGCCGAAAGGTGTCACTCGCGTTCGAGTCGCTGCTTGCATTGCTGTATCCCCTTATCGATTTGTCCCGTCGTCTTGCGCGGCGGAATGGGTGGCAAGAAGTCCTGCGTTCGGCTCGGCCCTTCGCCATCGGGATCGCCCAGGTCCTGACGCGACGCGGCACGTTTCAGGGTGATGCCTGGCTCGATCGAAGGCGGCGGATGTCGGCCGAACTGCTGAGAAATTCAGCGGATCGGGCGGGAGAGGTCCAATCGAATTATGACGGCAATCCATAAATGGATGTAATGTGAGCCAGGGACCCGTACCTCCTCGGCCATATTCGGACCACCGGCTCGCGCGGAGCCCGCATGCGCGGCATGATTTCAAAGAGTATTATTACACGTCGGAGAGCGACCGACGTGGCGGATAAGTCGGACCGTCGCGAAACGTCGGTTAGATAGCCGCGAACCGGCTGATCGCTGTGTCCCGCTCTTCCGTCAAGACAGCCAGGAACTTGCGGGCCACGGCGGATTGCGGTCGCGTGCTGGGCGCGACCATCACGTAATCGATCTTGACGGCGGGTCGGAAGCGCCGCATAACCAGCCCGTGGCCTGCGAAATCGACCGCGGCGAACGGGCTGATCACCGACACACCCGCCCCGTTTACGACGAAGTTGCAGACGGTGGCAGCGAATTGCGTCTCGATATGCGGCCGCATTTCAAGGCCAACGTCCTCGAAGATCTGTTCGACCTGCCGCCGCGTCACGTCGTCCTTCACGAGCGCGATGAATGGAAGGCCAGCGATGTCCATTGGCGTGATCTCCAATTTCTCGGAGAGAGGATGACCTGAAGGCAGGATGCAGACACCATCGACGCTCGCGAAGTGCTTCGACCGCTCGTCGCAATCGTTTGGCGGGCCGGGCAGGAAGCCGAGGTCGAACTCCTGCGTCGCCGTCACGCCTCGCACGGAACCGGCGCTGCGAACCTGCAGCGAGACGTTGACGTTCGGATACTGTTTCGAGAAGCGGCTGATCACCCGCGGCAGAAAACCGAAACCGAGTGCTGGCAAGGACGTGATCCGCAAGTTGCCGGTGTTGAAATTGCTTATCGTGTCGGCGATGTGGCGGAGGTTCTCGAGGCCCACGAATGCCCGTTTGACCTCCTCGTAGAACGCCATGCCTTCAGGGGTCGGCTGCAGGCCGCGCCCGACACGAGTGAAAAGCTTCAGTTTCGAGACCCGCTCCAGTCGCTCGATCTGCCGGCTGACGGCGGGCTGCGATAGATTGAGCAGTTCGGCGCCCGCTGTGATACTGCCGGCGCGCATCACCGCCTGAAAGACTTCGATCTGTCTCAAGTTCATGACTGGCACCGGGAGATCGGGGCGGCGGCGAACTGGCCAGCTGATGCGGCGGCGTCTCGCGCGGCGTAACGGCGAGAGCGCACCTCGTGGCATGCGATGGAAGCGAGTACGGAAACCGTCAAAATAGCGCCAACCAAGAAGGAGCCCCGAAACCGTCCGGCGCGGGCTTGGCGACCTGCCATCTCGGTCCGGACGTTACCTATAGGTGAAATGCGCGGTCGTATCTTCGCGCGGTCCATTGCCGAGAAAGCAAGGGATATATGCCAGAAGATGGATCGCGGGGCAATCTGTCGGGATGGGAGAGCCCCAAAAACGGGATCGGCGCTTGGTACTGGCGATCCGCGGAAGCAGACAGGTTCCTAAGGCCGCTAGTATTTTTGTGAGTTGACAGGATGCCTGCCAGCTTCTCAAATTTCCGTTAGGTGACGAACTCCGATTAGGTGCTCTGAGGCGGGTGCATGAAGCCTTTGGTTGTGGTCTGGTCCGGCGATGCGGAATTTCATCTTCTCGCGAACCATATCCTCATGGCGGACGGTTTCCAAACTCTCGTGGCGGACGGATTGGAGGAGGCGTTGCACCTAGCGCGGGAGCGGGAGCCATTCGCCCTGGTGATGGATTGTCGGGCTGACAATTCCCCGGCCGCGGTCGAGATCTGCGGTCGGCTGAAAACCGACCCGGATACGGCTGGCACCGTGGCGGTCGCGGTGATCAGCCAGGGCGCTGAGGAGCACCATCTCGAGTTGCTCAAGGCGGGGGTCGATGAGAGCTGCCTGCGGCCGGTGGCGCCATCCCGGCTGCTGGAATTCCTTCGGGCAAGGCTTCAACGCGCCCCCTCCAAGGGCCGAGGGCTTCCGCATGGCACGGTCCTTCGCTACGAGGGGATTGAGATGAATCTCGCGTCGGTGCGGGTTCGGCGCAATGGCCGGGAAATTCGCCTTGCGCCTATCGAGTTCAAGCTCCTCAGGCTCTTGCTGGAAAGAGCCGAGCAGGTGGTCAGTCGCGACGAATTGATCGCGGCCGCATGGCCATCCACGCACTATGTCGAAGGTCGGACGGTCGACGTCCATGTGGGGCGTTTGCGCAGATTCTTGATGGGCCGCGACGATACCGACGTGGTTCGCACGGTTCGGGGTATCGGCTATGCTCTGGATGCGAAAGGAAACGGAGGCTGACGCCGACATGCACTCGGTTTCAACCTGCCGCGCCCGCATTGATCGGAGCATGGGAGCAATGCTCGGCATGCGGGGCGAACAAGGTCAACGCAAGCGACAGCGTGGCGATGCCGCGATGGCCGTCGAACCGGCGTCGCTGATAAGCGCCACCGAAGAGCGGAGGGGCGCTGGGTCTGCGCATGATCGGATTTGAACGTCCTGTCAGCGTGGCGTTCCTTGTCGAGTCAACTTAAGTCGTGATTTTGCGGGTTCTCTATGTGGGACGGCAGTTCGAGGCCGAGGAAAAATGGACGCGCCAGTGACGCGTTTGGTGGGATAGCCTTTTGCCGAATAGCATCCTAAGGAGTTTTATCATAGTCGTCCCTACGCTTGATGATCTCATTGATCGTGGAGCTCCGCGATCCTCGCGTCGAGCAGCGCGAGCGCCTGTTCAAGCGCGGTGATGGTTTGATCGCTTCGGGGTGTCACGGCGATCACGTGCGCGATCCGATCGCGAAAGTCACCCCGGCGTAGGATAGGCGCCCCTCCCAACGCATGGATCTCGACCTCGACGACACCTTTGACCGTTCGGGCTGAAGCGGGATCGCGGTACCAGCGCAGCACACCGTCCCTGCCGGGATTGAGGAAGCGGATGCCCGCGCATCGTTTTGCCCGTGCGGCCAGGTCGATGGGGTGGCCGAGAGCAAGCTTGATCGTTTCCTCCACCAGGTCGATGCCGTACGCCAGCCTGACCAGCTCGGGAATGAAGTCGCCCGCCAACCGGGGATTGATCTCAATGATGACAGGCCCATTCGGTCCAAGGCGGACTTCGCTATGCGCAGGCCCCCAATGCAGGCCGAGTGCATCGATCGCGGTCGCGACGGCGAGGGTGACCTGCTTCCTCACCCGCGCCGGTAGGCGGGCAGGGAAGTCATGGCCCACCTCGACGAAGAAAGGGTGGGGACCGAGATGTTTCTCGGTGATGCCGATGACGGCTTGTCCCATTGTCTCGATGGAGAGTTCCGGACCGTCGATATATTCCTCGACAAGGACGCCGGGCGATGTCGCGAAGTCGGCGGCTTGCAGCAGGTGGGACGTTTGCGCGCGAACTTCGGGAAGGGTCGAGCAGAGCCGCACCCCCATGCTGCCGCTCCCCACGACGGGTTTGACGATGACCGGTAATCCGACTGCTGCGGCGAATTCCGCTGCATTTCCGGGGGTCGTCGCGTATTTGTAGCTGGGAGTGGGTAGGCCTGCCGCCTTCAATCGCGTCCGTTGCTCGAACTTGTCCTGGCATCGAGAGATGGCGTCCGGGTCCGCGCCAGCAAGCCCAAAAACGCGGCAAGCGCCCGCGGCGACCACAGCATGGGCGCCAGAACTCGACAATATGGCTTGGATATCAAGGGTTGTCTGCAGTCTCTCGCACACCTCCACCACAGCCTCAATGCTGCGCGTTTTTGCGAACACGGTCACGAGGTCGCCTGGATCCAGATCTCGGTATTTGCCGGCATCCTCGCTCAGGAGGATCGGCAAATAGCCGAGTCGCTTGGCGGCGGCATGGAACAGGCGGCCGCTCGTGCTGTTTTCGATCATGACCACGGCTTTCGTTCGCATGGCGGTCATCCTTCGTCCTCGGGCCTCACGGGCAGCTGTCTTCTTCGTCAAATCCTCGGAGGGAGATCGCCCAACACATCGGAAAGATTTCGCCGGCGCCAGGTATACTTGGCCCAACTCGTCATATCGACAGTGGGGCTCGAGACCGCAGTCGGCTCTTCCATGCGCGTACCGTTCCAGCCAGGGATGCTGGATTCGAGCCAGGCCTCGTCATATACCGTGTCGGCGTAGCGGTGCCCTTCGTCGGGAAAGATCGCGACGACCGTCTTGCCGGGATTGCAGTCGCTCCACCATCGCGCGACGCGAAACGCCGCGCCGCTTGTCGGGCCCATGAACAAGCCGTGTCTCCCGTGCAGATCATGGGCCGACGCCATGATCTCCGACGCTGGAAGCCAGTGAATTTCGTCGAACTGGGTATGATCGACATTAGCCGGAACGATGCCGCCGCCAAGGCCACTCACCTTGCGGGGAGCATTCGGCTGACCGAACAGAACGCTGTTGTGGGTGTCGACCCCGATGACCGTCAAATCGGGGAACAGCATGCGCAGATAACGGGCTGTCCCACACATAGATCCGCCAGAGCCGACCGTCCCGACGAGGCAGTCAATCGGGCCAACGGCGTCGATGAAGCACGCGGCGACTTTCGAATAGGAGATCGGATTGTCCTCGTTGTAGTATTGGGCCGGCCAGTAACTGCCGGGTCTGCGCCGCAGATGTTCCTGAAGCCGCTCCAAGCGCGCCAGCTGAAATCCACCGATCGGGTGCGGCTCTTCGACGATGTCAAGCTCCGCCCCGAGCTGGAGAAGGCGGCGCCTCAGGTTACGGTCGAGGGCCCAATCGCCGACGATAAGGAGCCGGTAGCCGTTCAGGACCGAAAGCATCGCGAGCGCAAGGGCGAAGGTTCCGGACGAGGACTCACAGATCGTCCCGCCGGGCGCGAGCTGTCCCCGTTCCACCGCCCGCTTGAGCATAAAGCGCGCGGGCAGGAGTTTCATGAGGAAGAAGCAGGCGCCGAACAGGTGCCCGCCGAGCGGCACCATCCTTGGTTCCTCGAAATCCTCGAGATTGCGCGGTCGGACACGTTCGAACATGGCCGCCTCATGCTCGCTCAAGTTTCAAAGGCGCGCTGACTAAGCCGAGCGCATCGATCGCCTTCCTCGCCAGATGCATGTTCTCCGGCGCGCGGTCGTCCTCTGGGTCGAAGATAAGGCCAGCCATCGTTCCGCTATGGGCGACTTGGAGGCCGGCGGCGTCATATCGGCTCGCGATCGCCTGGAGTTCGCGCAACCCAGGTTTCGGCAGGAAGCGCTCGTTGATCACTGCGCTCGCCGTCGCGACCCGTCCAAGCGAGCGGACGTCGCCGGAATCGATGGCTTTCCGCAGTAGGCTGCGCAGCGGCCGGAACATTTCTATCTCGGCGGGGCAATATCGCGCGGGCTCGAATTCCACCGTCGAGACGGTGCTTTCAGGCGTCGTGTCGACGCTGAGGATATTGAGCGCTGGCAAAGGCTTGCGAAAGACTTCTAGGACGATGCCGTCGCGCTGGGCGAACAGTACGGCCTGCTGCTTAAAGAGTGTTGAGTCACAAGCCGTTTCGGCGTCAACTGCGATCCGCATGATGTGTTCCGCCGTGGGGAAGACCCGCAGGTAATCAAGGACCGCCTGGATGCTCGCGAGAACGTCGGCGGTGGACGAACCCATGCCGCGCCCGATAGGTATGTCGCTGACCAGTTGAATATGTCCGCCGGTCCTGACTTGGGCGAACGACGCGATCGTGAGATCGGCAGCGCGCCTGGCTTTTTCGCGGCCTGTCGGGGAGACGGTGATCTCGGCTCGAGCATTCGGGGTGAAAGTCGCGAGCGACGTCAGCGCGGGGTAGGGCAGTGATACCAATCCCCGGCGAAGGTATCCGTCTATATGGTCGAACACGCCCTGCAGGAGCTCCCCGTGGTGAGCCATTGCCTTGCCGATCCCGGATTTCGCTGACATTCGCGCCTCCTCCCGATGCGGACGTCGACCACTTGTCGCCTATCGGATAGGTGGAAAGATTCTCAGACAGGTGTCCTGATCTCAACGAAATCGGCCATAAATATCGGCGAAAGTTTCAGGGTGCTCCGTTGCTTCCGCGAGGCACTCTTCGCGTGTACGTTGCATGATTTTCACCTTATAGAGTCGTTCCGCAGACGCTCCGCTCGCGAGAATATCTCCGCGGGGCCGGGCTTCCTTGCTTTTCATCCACTAGCGCTACGAGGTCGAGCTTCGTCGATGAGACCAAGATACGACGCAACGCTGTAATGCATCCTCGATTCCGAAATTATTCTCTTCATACCGCGGATAGGCTTCCAGTAGCGAGGCGCCGCTACAGCTACCGCCAGCCCAACTATATGGGTCGCTTCGATGATGCCTTCACCGGCGTTTCAGCACAATGTCCCAAGCGAATTCGATCTCTTCGGTGTAAGAGGCATGGTTCCGAACCCTTCGGCGAAGTAGATATTCGCGATTTCCCGAAGGCTTCTGTGCCGGGCGATGATACTATCCAACGTCGGCATTTTAGTGGGCAATGACGACTTCGGCGCGGCGGCTTTGCGCCCGCATTTCCGGTCGAGGCAGCACCTGGCATCAAATACAAAGCGGCGCTCGGTGTCGCCTATGGCGCGGGCTTGTGCGTCTCCGAGGTCGCGCACCTCAAGGTCGATGATATCGACTCGACACGTATGCTGATCCGGGTCGAACGGGAGGCGTTGAGGGGATGGGGACTCGAATGTCATGATCGGAGCCTGAACGTGTGTTCCGCCGACGGGAACGCTCTCGTTCGGACCTCATCGGCATAGGTCTTTGCAGCTTCCGCCATGAGGCTGCCGATTTCGGCATAGCGCTTGACGAAGCGCGGGGTGAAGTCGTTGAAAAGGCCGAGCATGTCGTCAGAGACGAGGACCTGTCCGTCGCAGGCCGGTGAGGCGCCGATGCCGATGGTCGGTACCGGCAGGGTATCGGTCAGTTCGCGGGCGAGAGGTTCCACGGTACCCTCGACGACGACGGCGAAGGCGCCGGCTCCGCCGACCGCCCGCGTATCCCGCCTGATCTTTGCCGTCTCGCTATCCGAATGACCGACCGAGCGATAGCCGCCGGCCGTGTGCACCTGCTGCGGCATCAGTCCGACATGCGCGCAGACGGGGACGCCTCTCTGAACCAGAAACGCGATCGTCTCCGCCATTTCCTCGCCTCCCTCCAGCTTCACGCCGTCGCATCCTGTCTGCTGGAGGATCTGTACTGCGCTTCGAAACGCCTGTTCCTTCGATTCCTGATAGGTTCCGAATGGTAAGTCGACGATGACGCAGCTTCGGGAGACACCGCGCATCACGGCACGGCCGTGGGCGATCATCATGTCGAGCGTGACGCCGACCGTCGTCTCCATGCCGTAGAGCACCATGCCGAGGGAGTCACCGACGAGCAGCAGGTCGCAATGCTCATCAAGAATCCGGGCAACCGGGGTCGTATAGGCGGTAAGGCAGACGATCGGCTGCTTGCCTTTCATTGCACTGATGCGCGCAGGCGTGAGGCGTCTTTCCTTTTTCTGCACGCTCATCAGGCTGCCCTCGTGACTGCGTCATTGCTCAGACCGATGACCCTGTTATCGAGCAAGCGGGTCGAGCCGATCCGCACGAACAATGCAACGAGCACGGGTCCGGCGCGCAGAGAGTGGACCGGCTCGAGCGTTTCCGGATCGCGAACCGCGACCACTTCCGCGAATGCAAGCGGCTCGTTCACGATGAAAGCGGCAAGTGCGGTCTCAAGCGCTGCCGGATCGTCGAGGCCCTCGCGGTAGTAGCGCTCCGCTTCATCGAGCGCGGCCGGCACGATCCTGGCCGCTAAACGTTCGGCCGGATTGAGATAGACGTTCCGCGACGAGCAGGCGAGGCCATCGGCCTCCCGCACCGTCGGTACGGCGACGACGCGAACGGGTTGGGCGAGATCCTCGACCATACGCTTGATCAGCACGACCTGCTGGAAATCCTTCTCGCCGAAATAGGCGGATTGCGGCTGAACGATGTTGAAGAGCTTCGTCACGACAGTCGCGACGCCGACAAAATGGCCGGGGCGCACGGCGCCTTCGAGTTGGCGACCGATATCCGGCACGTCGACGACGGTCCTCATGGGGCGGGGATACATGTCTTCGACCGTGGGCGCGAAAAGGATGTCGACATCGGCATCCGCGAGCATCTTCCGATCCCTTTCGAGATCCCTCGGATATTTTGCGAGATCCTCACTCGGGCCGAACTGCAGCGGATTGACGAATATCGACACGACGACGATGTCGTTTTCCGCCTTCGCCCGGGAGATCAGCTCCATGTGACCGACATGGAGAAATCCCATAGTCGGCACGAAGCCGATATTCCTGCCGCGATAACCGGCAAGATGGTCGCGCAGGTCGGAAATCTTCTGAAAAACGCGCATGTTCGCCTCCCAACGATACGCCGGCAGCGCCTGACGGAGCGGGATAGAAAATCGATTTTGTATGAGGGGTCAATGCACGGCCGCAATAATATCGATTAGCATCCTTCCGGGGCAGGATGCCGCCAATCGCGGCAATCTCGACGCCGAACGCGACGATCTTTACTGGAGGATGCGTCTGTTATGCGATGGCGCGCGATCTGACGCTCCTGCCGCGCGTCGGCGAATGGAACCAGCGGGAAAAGGCGCTCGCCAACGGACTTATCGCTACCTCAGGCGCGGCTCAGATTGGCGGGAAGCGAAGAGATGAAGTCGGTCAGTTGGTCGCCCAGAAGCTGAACATGATCGCTGGCGGCCTTGCGCGCGGCCTCCGGGTCGCCAGCGTCGATCGCGTCCATGATGCGGACATGCTCGCTCAATGTGCCCAGCATGCGTCCGGGCTGGTATGTGGCCCGCATGCGGTAGGCACCGATGCGCCGGCGAAGCTGCAGCGCCTGATCGGCGATGAAGTGCGTGTGGGCCGCCTCATACAGCAGGTCGTGGAATTTCTGGTTGATCTTGTAGAACGTGACCGGATCGCCCGTTTCGTAGGCCTTCACCAGTTCTTCGTGAACCTGGCGCATGGCGGCGCGCTCGGCCGGTGTCGCGCGGCGCGCGGCCAAGCGGGCACATAGACCTTCCAGCGCCGACATCACGTCGAACATCTCGATGAGGGCCGGTATGGAGAGAACGGCGACATGGGTGCCCTGACGGCCGCGCGTTTCGACGAGGCCGATCGCCAGAAGTGCCTTGATGGCTTCCCGGACAGGTGTTCGGGACAAGCCAAAACGCCGGGCGAGCTCCATCTCGTCCAATCTCTCGCCGGGGGCGAGGCGGCCGTCCAGAATCATCTGCTCCAGTTGTTCGCGCAGCTCGCCGGAACGGGTAGGCGCCCGCCCGGTTGCCAGTTCCGGCGGACGCGTTTCATCCTGATCCAAATCCAGTACTCCACTCGCGTTCCGGGGAACGGCCAATCGGGACTTTGTTCGCGCCATTTATACTTTTCTTTCGCTGGTGCATTCAATGTGCGGATTGTTGGTATACCAGCCGCGTTATGCAGGTTTTGAGCTTTTCCACAATCATTGCGGGAGCCTCGATCATCGGAAAATGACCTGAATCGTAGGAGAGAACCTCGGCACCGTCGAAGCAGGACATGGGATCGGGATGCGCGAGGCGGGCGACCCAGACGGAATTGAGGATCAGGGCCGGGCAGCGGACCAGCGGCCAGCGTTCCTCGGCGTTCCAGGCGAAAAGGTCGTCCTTGATGTCCAGCGCGAAGTCGGCCGGTGCCGAGGCAATCATGTCGTCGGTGATCATCTGCCGAATGGCGTCACCGGTCGATGGATGGGCGATGTTGTCGATCATGGCTCGCATGCGGCCATCATAGTCGGCGGCGAAATCCTGACGACGCCGCCGGATTTCATCGTCCGGCACGGGGCCGTAATAGCCCCTGTCGGTCAGCGTATCCAGACCGAGCAGAGCCTTCACCCGGCCGGGAGCCAGGATCGCCGCTTCTGTCATGATCGGGCCACCCATGGAGTGGCCCACGAGCGTGGCGCAGCCGATATCCAGGTGATCCAACAGACGGGCGACCGCCGCGCCCATCGCGCCGATCGTGTGGCCGGAGCGGGGTGGGGCGGACATTCCGCCGAACCCCGGATGGGAGACCGCGAGAATGCGGAAGCGGCGCGCGAGATCGGGAATGATCGGATTCCACTGGTCGGCATTGCCGCACCAGCCATGGATGAGCACCAGCCAATCTCCGGTGGTGCCGAAGGTGCGGTAGCCGATCTCTCCGCCCATCGGCGCGTCGAGCACGGCGAGGTTTCCCATGGTCTCCGTCATGGCCTAACCCTTGATGCCGCTGGTCGTCATGCCTTGCGTGAAATACTTCTGCAGCAGCAGGAAAAGCAGGATGAGCGGGAGTGTCGCGACAGTCGCGCCGGCGAAGGTCTCGCCCCAGTTTGGTAGTTGTGTCGGCGAACCTTGCTGGGCGATCGCCACCTGGATCACCTGATTGGCCGGATCCTGCACGATCACCAGCGGCCAGAGAAAGCTGTTCCAGGAGAAAAGGAAGGTGATGAGGCCGAGGGTCAGCATCGGCACTTTCACGTTCGGCAGCACGATCGAGAAGAAGATGCGCACATGACCGGCGCCATCGATACGCGCAGCATCCTCCAGCTCCACCGGCAGTTCCTCGAAGGCTTGCTTCAGCAAGAAGAGGCCGAAGGGGCTGGCGATCCAGGGTATCATGACACCCAGCAGGGTGTTGGAAAGGCCGAGACCGGAAACGACCTGATAGAGCGGCACCATCAATGCTTCGATCGGCAGCAGGAACGTGAGCAGAATGAGGACGAAGACGATTTTTGCGCCGGGAAAGCTGACGCGCGTCAGCGAATAGGCGGCCATGGAACAGAGGAGGAGGGTGAGCGCCACCTGTCCGCCTGCGACTATGGCCGTGTTGGCGAGTGCCGTCAGGACATTGGTTCGCTTAAACAACGATTGGTAGTTCTCGATCGTGCCTCCGACAGGCAAGAAGGCTTTCCACGACAGCGGCGTCACGTCGTTGAACAGGGTGAGCTGGTTCTTGAAGGACGAGGCCACGATCCAGGCATAGGGCGCGAGAAAGCAGCACAGGATCAGGGCAATGACGAGGGTGACGAAGAATGCGCGCCGCATGTGATGCTTCTTCATGTCAATAGTTCCAGCGAGAGCGCAACAGCGCCATCTGGGCCATGGAAATGCCCAGCACGACGAGCAGCAGGACGACAGAAAGGGCCGAGGCATAACCGGCCTGCTGCATGATGAAGGCGGTATTGTAGATATGGTAGACGATCAGGTTGGTGCTTTCCTGCGGCCCGCCCTGCGTCATCAGGAAAGCCGGTGCGAAGGCCTGCAGCGAGAATACGGTCATGATCACGACGACGAAGAGCGTCGTGCGCGAGAGAAGCGGGATGGTGACGTTCCACAAGACCTGGCGGCGGGTGGCCCCGTCGATGCGGGCGGCTTCCGTCAACTCCGCCGGCAGGCCCTGGAGGCCTGCAAGGAAGAGGATGGCGCCAAAACCGACCTGTTGCCATAGCGTCATCGCGATAAGCGCGGGAAGGGCCTGGCTGGTGGAGGTGAGAAACGGCTGATTGCCGATGCCGGCGACATTCAGGACGCCGTTGATGAGACCGTTCGATGGATCGAGCAGGAAGGACCACATCGTCGCGACGACCACCGAGGAGGTTACGACCGGAAGCATGATCATGGTACGGACGAGGCCGCGGGCCGGCAGTTTCGAGTTGAGGAACAGAGCCAGCGAGAAGGCGATCGGGATGACGAACAGCACCACCCCGAGCGCAAAGAGGAAGGTGACGCCGAAGCTGACGGCGGCATCGTCGTATTCGATCATGTCCGTGAAGTTGCGCAACCCGACGAATTTGGACGCCGCCGGGTTGAGCAGGCTGTAGTCATAGACGCTGTTGCGGGCCATCAGCAGCAGAGGCACGTACTGGAAGACCAGCAGCAGGATCATGAACGGTGCAAGGAAGCCGGCCGCGAACATCCAGTCTCGCTTCTGCCGGCGGGTGGCGGGCTTCCGCGTCTTCGATTTCGTCTTGGCCGAAGCCTGGGAGGGGGTATTCGAGACCGACATTCTTGCGTCCATCGCTGTTAGCGGTCGAGGACCCGCTGAACTTTCTTCTCCGCGTCAGCCATCAGCTCGGCCGGGTCACCGCCAAAGGCGACGGCGCGCAAAGCATCGGTGACGAGCTTGTCGTATTGGGCGAACTTCGGGCCCGGCGGGCGCGGCTGGCCCCATTCCTGCAACTGGTCGACGAAGACCTTCATGGGATAGCTGTTATAGACTGCGAAGCGCGGGAAGAGGCTTTTCAGCGTCGGCAGGTTGCCGCGCTGGCTGACATTCATGTAAGCGTACTCGCCCCAGGACATGTCGACGACGAACTTCGCGGCGATCTCCGGATGCCTGGAGCGCGCGGTCGCACCGATCGTCGTCGAGCCGGTGTGGACGATGGGCGTCTTGAAATACGGGATCGGCGTGATGCCCCACTCGATCTTCGGATCCTTCAGGAGCGCGTTTCCGGCGGCAGGAGTGTCGATGTAGAAGCAGGCCTTGCCATCGAAGAAGGCATTCGGGATGCCGACCTTGGGCGCTACACCTTCGGAATTGAACAGCGAACGATAGAATTTCAGCGCTTCGATGGCTTCCGGTGTGTTCAGATAGCCCTCCACTGTCTTGCCATCGGGAGAGAGTGCCCAGAACGTCTTGTAGGCGGAACTTGACGGATCGGCTTTCGGATCGCCGGCAGAACGCTGGTAGATCAGATCCTGATAGACGAGGCCCGGTTGGCCGTTGCCGAAGCGGGTCGGACCAAGGCCCCAGACGGTCGGAGAACCGGCCGTGCCCTGCTGGCATTTCTTGAAGGCTTCGAGTGCCTGAGGCCATGTCCAGGCATCTTGGAGCGTTTGCGGCGGCTTGACGCCGGCGGCTTCCACCAGCTTCTTGTTGTAGTACATGGCCACGGTGGTCTGTTCGATGCCCGGCGAATAGACCTCGCCTTCGTAGCTGTGCTCAGCCTTGGTGGCCGGCAAAATGTCTTCGTCCCAGCCTTTCGGAAGGTATTTGGTGATCGGCAGCAGAATGCCCGCCGCGGCATAGGACTGCGTGTTTGGACCGTCATAGACGATGATGTCGGGCGGATTGGAGCTTGCCGCCTGGACGGAAATGGTGTCGGCGAGCTGGGCGAAGGGAACTTCGTTGATCTCGAACTGGACGCAGGGATTTTGTTTCTGCCAGGCTTCCATTGGTGCTGGATAGGGGTAGTTGCCAGGCGTGCGCAGGATGCGCAGCGTCACCGTTTCGCCGGTGCAGGTGGTGTCCTGCGCGTAGGCGCCGGTGCCCCAGAGGGCCGTCGCGCCCAAGAGGCTCGCGAAGAAGAGATTGCGGGTATTCATCAGCTGTTCTCCTTGTTCTTGATGATTGTTATCGGCATGGGGCATCGGGCGGCCGCGTCAAAGTGCGTGGCCGGTCTTTGGGTCGAAAATCGACATTCGATCGAATGCAATGCGCAGCGACTGAACCTCGCCTTCGGGGGCTGCGAGTTCCGGCGGCAGCATGGCGGAACAGGTCATGCCGGCCAGCGTGAAGTGGACCAGCGTCGTGGGGCCCAGCAGTTCGGCCATGTCTATGATCGCGCTAAGGTCGGCGGGCCCGTCGGCCAGGAAGTGCTCGGGCCGCAATCCGATTTCGATGTCCTGTCCGACCCGCTGCAGCACCGCCTCTGCCTTGTGTGCCGGAACCGGAATGGTTGCCTCCCCGATCCTGAGTGCCGGCCGCGTGCTCTCGGTCACGACTTTCGCGGGCAGGAAATTCATGGTCGGGCTGCCGATGAAACCGGCGACGAAGCGGGTGGCCGGGCGTTCGTAAAGTTCCTGCGGGGTACCCTGCTGCTCGATTTTGCCCTTGTTGAGCACCACGACCCTGTCGGCAAGCGTCATGGCTTCGACCTGGTCGTGTGTGACGTAGACAGTGGTCGCCTTCAACCGCTTGTGAAGCCGGCGGATTTCGGCCCGCATCTGGCCACGCAGCTTGGCGTCGAGATTCGAGAGTGGTTCGTCAAAGAGGAACACGGCCGGATCGCGCACCATGGCACGGCCCATGGCCACGCGCTGGCGCTGCCCGCCGGAGAGCTGCTTGGGGCGGCGGTCGAGCAAGGGGGCGATGTCGAGAAGCTTCGCCGCTTCCTCGACGCGGCGGCGAATCTCCGCTTTGTCCATGCCGGCGAGCCGCAGCCCGAAACTCATGTTCTGCGCCACCGTCATATGCGGGTAGAGCGCATAATTTTGAAAAACCATGGCGATGTTGCGCTCGCGGGGCTCCAGTTCGTCGACGCGGCGGTTGGCAATCCAGATCTCGCCCTCGCTCAACTCCTCCAGACCGGCGAGCATTCTGAGCGTGGTCGACTTGCCGCAGCCGGACGGCCCGACGAGGACGACGAATTCGCCGCTGCGGATGTCCAGGCTGAGGTCCTCGATCGTGTTGGCCGAGGCGTTTTCGTAGGTTTTTCCCACCTTCTTGAGGGACACGTCTGCCATGAGGAGATTTCCAGCCGTCCTTGTTATGCCTTCCGAGATCGGCGAAACATTGATGGGTTTTTTGTATTCGTGCAATAGTGTTGCGTATACAAAAAATCAATTTGTGCGGATTTTCGTGATTTTGCCAAAAATCCGGGCAGAGAGATAGAAGTTTCTGCAAAAATGATAGGCTTTTTGCGCACGAAAGAGGTTTTCACCTCACGTGAGGAAAAATTTCTGCCAGCGGGTCAAAAAAATTATGGACAGGATGAGAAATCAGAGTATGCAGAAAGGAGAAAAGTGTATTCATTTAGGAGATACAGGTGGAACTCAATCTTGCTGGCAAGACGGCGCTGATCACCGGGGCCTCGCAGGGTATCGGCTACGCGATTGCCAAGGTGTTGGCGGCGGAAGGATGTCATCTTCATCTCGCCGCCCGTAACGGCGCCGCGATGGAAGAGCTGAAGGCGGATCTGGCTCGATATCCGGTCAACGTGACTGTCCACGAGGCCGATCTCAGCACGACCGAGGCCATGGTCGCGCTCGATAAGGCTTGCGGCGACTATGACATCCTCATGAACAATGCCGGAGACATTCCGGCCGGTTCGATCGAGGATGTGGCCGACGAGGCGATCCGCCGCGGCTTCGACCTCAAAGTCTTCGGCTACATCACGCTTTCCCGTGAATTCTGGAAGCGCCGCAAGGGCAAGGGCGGCGTCATCATCAATGTCATCGGCAATTCCGGCGAGAACTGGGATGCCGCCTATTTTGCAGGCTCCACGGGCAATGCCGCGTTGATGAGCTTCACCAAGGCACTGGGCGGCCGCAGCATGGACGAAGGCATCCGCGTCATCGGGGTCAACCCGGGGCCGGTCGATACCGCGCGCATGCTGAAGATCATGAAGCGCAAGGCCATCGACATGCTGGGCGACGAATCCCGCTGGGAGGAGCTCTATGACAAATATCCAGGCAAGCGCCCGGCGACGGCAGAAGAGGTCGCGGATCTCTGCGCCTTCCTCGCTTCACCCAAGGCCGGCTATATCAGCGGCACGGTCGTTACCATCGACGGCGGGATTGCCGCGCGCGGTTCGGTGATCTGATCCGCCATGGCTGACGCGCGCACCCGCAACCGTTATTTCGACGACCTGTTCTCCACGCCGGATCTGGCATGGATGGGACAGAACACCAATCACGTGCCCGCCCATCCGGCGGTCGCGGAAGCCATGATCCGCTCGGTCGAGGCGG
>Ga0065721_10050580_pt1 | contig 19137 bp, 17 predicted proteins | sample Mesricmetagenome_FD_59108 | JGI IMG/M metagenome (GOLD analysis project Ga0065721, IMG submission 59108) | Mesophilic microbial community from rice straw/compost enrichment Sample: eDNA_1 v2 (version 2) | ecosystem: Engineered > Solid waste > Grass > Composting > Bioreactor | place: USA: Davis... | reverse complement strand
GAGTTCGAAGAGCTCTCCATAACCTATGATGGAGACCAGGATCTGCCCGATGACAACCCCTTGACTCCACGGATGAGGCCGATCCGGATGCCGGCCAATATTTCCGGCAGCGCGGAGAGAAGGATGATCTTGGTGAAGATCGTCCAATGCGACGCTCCGTAGCTGCGCCCCATCTCGATGAGCGATGTCGGCACCTGCATGACGCCGGCCCGGGCATCCAGCACGATGATCCAGACTGCGAACAGGAAGACGGTGACGATCACGGTCGTCTCGCCCATGCCGAACAGGATCATCAGGATGGGCACCAATGCCGACAGCGGGGCGCTGACGAACATGTTAACCCAGAGGCCGAAGATATTGTCGATGACCCTTACCCGCCCCATGAGCATCCCGAGCGGCACCCCAACCGCGATGGCGAGGGACATCCCGTAGAGGAAAGATCGCAGCGTTATCATCGATGCGTTCTGCCACGACCCGGTCTGGACAAGTTCGAAGCCTGCGATGACGATGGAGGTGAACGGCGGGATGAGGAACATGACGTCAAGCTGCCCGACGATCTCCCAGACGAGCAACCAGAACAGGAGCGAGGCCATCATGGGAATGCGTATGCCGAATACGGTCATGGCGCATCACTCCGCATACTGCCGCAAGCCTGCCAGATTTCCTCCACCACGTCGAGGTAACCGGCATCGCGACGAATGTCGTCGGGGGAGCGGAACGGTCGATCATCGGATCGATGATCTGCGAACACGGCCCGGCCGCGGGGACAGAAGAACGATCCCGTCCGAGACATAGACCGCTTCCTCGATCGAGTGCGTGACGAAAATGAACGTCTTCCTCTCCAGCTCGACCAGTTGAAGGAGGTCTTCCTGAAACTTCCCGCGGTTCTGCTCGTCGACGGCCGAGAACGGCTCGTCCAGCAGAAGCACGTCGGCGTTCACAGCGAAGGCGCGCGCGATTCCGACGCGCTGACGCATACCGCCGGAGAGCTCATGCGGGTACTTCTACTCGAAGCCTGCAAGTCCCACCTGCTCGATGTAGCGGCGCGCCGTCCGATCCCGCTCCGTTGCTGGGACGCCCTTCAGTTCCAGGCCGAAGCCGACATTGCGCAGCACCGTCGCCCAGGGCATCAGTGCAAAATCCCGGAAGACGAAGGCGCGTTCCGGTCCCGGCCCGGTGACGACACGTCCGTTGACGCGTATCCCGCTCCAGCACCCTCGCACTTCTGCATCAGTCCTTCCGCTGCTGGGCGGACTTCTGGCCCTTTCCGACCGCGAGGATCTGATTGCCCCAAGCGGGACTGAGCATCACTTGGACTTGTTCAGGAACTCCTCTACCGAAGCTCGATGTTCAGCTGTCGTATAGCAAATCGCCTGCGCCTCTCGCCCGAGAGTGAAAATCTCGTCAGCGGAACTCTCCAGCGACTGGTCCAGAATGGCCTTGGTAAGTGCGATCGCGGCAGGTGCCCCCTGAGAAAGCTCCTCCGCCCAGGCCTGGGCATCCTCAAGCAGACGCTCAGGAGAGGAAACCCGGTCGACCATTCCGATCTGAAGTGCCTCCTCGGCCTCGACCACGCGGGCGGTCAGGATCAGCTCCTTGGCCTTTACCAGGCCTATACGGCGAGGCAGGAAGTACATGCCGCCGCCATCGGAGACGAGGCCACGCTTGATGAAGCTCATCGACAACTTGGCTCCCGACGCCGCCATGATGAAATCGCAGGCAAGCGCCATGTCCAGCCCCAGTCCGAATGCAGAGCCGTTTACGGCGGCGATAACCGGCTTGGTCATGTTGCGGATGACGCTGATGCCCTTGTGCGTCTGTTTCTGGCGAAGCCAGCCATTGAATGCCACCTCGCCCGCCGGCGCCTCCAGCCGTCCGCGCATTCCGCCTATATCGCCGCCGGAGCAGAAGCCCTTGCCTTCTCCCGTGAGAATGACGCCGCGCACCTGGCGGCTTTTGTCCGCCCACTCGAACGCCGCAATGAGTTCAGCGCGCATCTGGTCATTGATGGCATTTCGCACGTCCGGCCTGTTCAGCTTTATGGTTGCGATGCCGTTCCTCAGGTCCGTTGCGATGAAGGTCGCAATCGGCGGAATGGTCGCATCGAAATTTGCAGTCATTTGAAGAGCCTTTGTTAGATTCATTGGTGGGGTCAGGTGATGCGGCGAGAAACTGTCAGCGCACCCGGTGTTTCCTGGCCATACAGCACCTGTTGCTTGAGATTTTCACGGTCGCCATCGTCGAGCGCCACCGCTGCCAATTCGTCGTATTTCTCGATCAGTTCCGCGTCGCTCAGAGGATCGTCAGGATCGCCCTTGCGAGTCTGCTGGAAGTGGTCCAGCACCCGGCCATCCTTTAGTTCGACCCGTAGCCGCGCCATTCGGCGGCTCGGATACGCAGCGGCGATCTCAGGATCCTCGATCACCGTCACTCTCGGCATGAGCGCTCGGATATCCTCCCGCGCCAATGCGTCCGGCGTGAAAGCTTCCATCCGCACGCGTCCGATACTCAGCAGCGCGCCGACACAATACTGCACCGAGAACCGCGCATCCCTTGCAGTCTCCACCATCGTCCGGTCGCAGATGGCAGCGGTCGGACCGTAGCCGTGTACGGCGATCGAGCTGATATCGTCCGCCCCAAATGGCACCTGCGACTGCAATGCCCTGATGCCGTCCAGGGTCGGAAAGATGTGGCCGCAGCAGCCGTGGTTCTTGAAGGTCATGCGCGTGATCGGCGTCCATTCTCCCAACCCAGCGAGAGCCGCCTCCCAATTGCCGGTCGTGTCGCTGGAGGCCGCCGCATAGCCATGGGGCGCGTGTAGGCTGTCCAGGGAACCGGTGACGCCGGCAGATGCAGCAAGACCGGCCAGCACGCCCGCTTCCGCCGCATGTCCGCAATGGAGCGGCTTCGTGTTGCCCAGCCCCTGGAGGTTCTCCTGGTGCCCCCCGGCAAAACTGGTGGAGATGGCGATGGCATGGGCGATCGTCTCGGTCGTCCCGCCCGCCAGCATCGCCGTGGAGACGGCCGCTCCGATCGTACCGACGGTCGCGGTGATATGCCAGTCGCGGTAGTGACTCGGCTGGAGGGCGATTGCGACACGGCATCCGACTTCGTAACCGCCGATGACCGCACGCCGGAAGGCATCTCCGGTCGCCCCGGTATCCTGAGCGACCGCCAAGGCGGCAGAGATCGTCGGGCTGCCCGGATGATACCCTCCATCACGGAAGATGTCGTCGAATTCAGCGGTATGGCTCACCACCCCGTTGAGAAGAGCGGCGTGCCTGGAGGTGCCAGTCGAGCCGTCGACATAGCTGATCGCCCGCCCCTCTCCTCGTCCCGAGACCAGCGCCTTAGCCAGGAGCGGGCCTGGTCCATCCAGGCAGCCCGGCAGCATTGCACCGAACCAGTCGAGGATCGTGCGGCGGGTTTCCCAATCGACCTCAGACGGGAGAACACAGCCGTTCCAGTGCGCAGCCGCCTCAGCCAGTCTGATCAGAGGATTGCTCGTCATTCCAACTACCTCGAATTGCCTGGATCAGCCGCGCTTGAGCAGCAGGCCGCCGTCCACCGGAAGCAGCACGCCCGTCACGTATTTCGCCTCGTCCGACGCGAGAAAGACGGCAGCATTGGCAACGTCCAACGCCTCACCCATGAAACCCATGGGCACAAGCGCATCACGTTCGGCGCGGATTTCCTCGCGGCTGCGTCCAGTCTCGGCTGCGCGGCGCTCGATCGCCATCGGCGTATCGATCAATCCCGGGACGATAGCGTTCGCGCGCACGCCGAAGGCGGCGTTCTCGGCCGCAACATGCTGGGTCAGCGTGTTGATCGCGCCCTTGGAGGTCTTGTAGGCCAGCGTCGGACGCTTCGAGAACGATGAGGTGGAGGATATGTTGATGATCGCTCCGGAGCGTTGCTCGCGCATCACGGGCAGCGCATGCTTGCACATCATGAACATGCTCTTGAGGTTCAACGCCATGATGCGGTCCCACGCATCCACATCGAGTTCCCACGTGGGCTTGTCGCCCTTGGACATGCCGATATTGTTGTGCAGGATGTCCACTCGGCCATAGCGCTCGACCGAGACGTCGACGACGGCCTTGCAGGCATCCTCACTCGTCACGTCCGCTTCAAACGTGCTCGCCGGCGCCCCCTCCAGAAGTTCGCGGGTATCCTCCGCCCACGCTCCCACCTTGTCGACGAGCAGGCAGGTTGCACCCTCCTGGGCAAACCGTATTGCGACAGCCCGCCCATTGCCGACCGTCGTGCCCGGTTGCTGCCCCGCGCCAACCACCACCGCGATCTTGCCCATCAAGCGACCAGCCATGCTTCTCCTCCATCCGCCTCTGTTTGGAAAACGGATAGCATCGCATGGCCGGCGAACAGCCTGATCAAACGTTAGGTGATGCAGAGGTCAATTTTGCTATGGACCATTCAGGGTCGACCGGAGGCCACCTTCGACGCAGCGAAGAATTCCGCCGGTTCGCCTACCTGGGCAAGCAACCAGTCGATGAACCGCTTCGTTTTCACATTGACTGAGGCTGTGGTCGGCCACGTTACGTAAAAGGATGCGCCGGTGGCGATACGCATATCGAACGGCCGAACAAGCCGTCCCCGGCCGACCAAGTCGTCGAGTAGCCCCAACTGGCCGATCGCAAGGCCGAACCCCTGCTCAGCCGCCGAAAAGGTTAGCAGGGAGGTATCGAACTCCATGCCCCGGCGATAGTCGATCTGAACACCGATCGTTTCCGCCCAATGTTCCCAGGCTCGCCGGCGATAGCGCGAATGCAACAGTTCGCAGCGTCCAACGTCGGCAGGGGTTGCTATCGGCCCGACCTTGTCCAGATAGTCTGCGCTGCAGATGACGTCGATCTCTTCGTCCCAGAGTTTGCGGGCCTTCGCATCCTTCCAGTGGCCAGAGCCGAGTTGCACGGCAACGTCGAGGTGTGTTCCTCGGAAGTCGAGCGGCTCGACGCGCGTGTCGAAACGAACCCGGATGTCGGGGTATTTCTGCATGAAGTCCGGCAGCCGCGGCATCAACCAGAGATGCGCAAGCGTGGGATGCACCCGCAGATTGACCGTGCTTTGGGTTTCCTGACTGATGATGCGATGCGTCGCATGCTCCAGTTCGTCGAAAAGGCCGGCTATCTCCAACCCGAATGCCCTGCCCACATCGGTAAGCTTGGCGGAGCGGGTGCCGCGTTCGAACAGACTTACGTTCAAATAATTCTCGAGAATGGCGATCTGCCGGCTGATCGCAACCTGGCTGACGCCAAGTTCCTTCGCCGCCGCGGTGAATGTCTTGTGTCGCGATGCAATAGCGAACGCACGCAAGGGATTGAGCGGCAGATTGAGTCTCTGTTCTTGCATAAGCGCAGGTTTCCCTAGAGCGACAAAAAGCCAGTCAACTTCCCGATAAGTCAGGCTAATGTCGACGGCACACCAATATCGGCTTGTCTCGCTCTCTGCAAATATCCCGGAAATTAAGCAGCCCGGCATCCTATCTGCAGTGAACCTGACAACAGGCTGCATGACAGCGGGAGGAAAATGATGGGGAGGCTTAAGGGCAAGGTGGCAGTCATCACCGGTGCGGGATGCGTTGCGCCTGGTTGGGGCAACGGACGGGCGGCTTCCGTGCTTTTCGCCCGGGAGGGAGCCACGGTCGTCGGCACGGACATCAACATGGACGCCATGGAAGAGACCGCAAAACTGCTGCGGGAAACCGGTGCCGAGCACCATTTGACCCGCTGCGACGTCACGGACAGCGCATCCATCGAGAGTCTGGTTGAAAATGCTCTATCTCGATACGGTCGGATCGACGTCTTGGTGAACAATGTCGGTGGATCGGCCAAGGGCGGCCCCGTCGAGATGACCGAAGAACTCTGGCTCAAGCAGATCAACTACAATCTCACAAGCGTTTTCCTCATGTGCAAGCATGTGCTGCCCATCATGAAGGCGCAGAACGGCGGCTCCATCGTCAACACCGCATCCACCTCCGGCATCCGCTGGACCGGCGCCGCGCAGGTGGCGTATGCCGCCGCGAAGGCGGGCGTCATCCAGTTTTCCCGGGTCACGGCAGTCGAGTACGCGCCGTTCAATATCCGCGTGAACACCGTCGTGCCCGGCCAGATGCACACCCCGATGGTCGAAGCGCGCCTCGCAAGCCAGCGCGCAGGCGGAGATGTCAGCGCATTGCTTGCCCAACGTCAGAGCAGAATCCCCCTGCCCTTCATGGGAGACGGGCGCGATACCGCAAATGCAGCGCTGTTCCTCGCCTCGGACGAGGCTCGTTTCGTGACCGGCACGGAACTTGTCGTTGACGGCGGGATGTCGGCGCGTTGTGACTGACCGGCGCACGCAGGTGAAGCCCGATGCCTCGGTGCTTTCCCGGCGGGTCAAGCCGCTGGCGAGGCTTTGCCTCCTGTTCCTCCTCTCGGCGGTAGCGGGTGCTGCTTTCCAGCGGCTCGGCTCCCCGCTGCCGTGGATGATCGGCCCTCTCGTGATGACGGCATTCCTGTGCATCAGCCGGCTGCTCGTCATCCGGGTACCCAATCAGATAAGGCCGTTCGGCCAGGTGATTGTCGCCTGCCAGGTCGGTCTCACCTTTACGCCGTCGGCTTTCGATAAACTGCTGATCCATGCACCGGTCATCATAGGGACCGCCGTGGCGAGCCTGCTTTGCATTTTTGCAGTCGCAGCCATTTTTGCACGCGCCAGCGGACTCACTTTTGCCCAAGCGTTTCTGTCCGCAGTACCCACAAGCCCCATCGAAGCTGCAGCCATGGCGGTCGACAGCAAGGTCGATCCCATGCCGGTGATCTTTTCCCAGACGCTGCGCCTTTCTGCGGTCGTGATCCTCGTCCCGTTCAGCATGTACGCACTTGAAGGATGGCCAGAGGGTCGCGGCATGATGGTCAACGGATCGGTCGCTTTCGATCTGATGGACATCGCACTTCTCGGAGCAGTCGGCTTCGGCGGGATGCTCCTCTTTCGCCTGCTGCGCGTTCCGAACCCGAATTTTCTCGGGCCGCTTACCTTCACCGCACTGCTGGCCGCCACCGGTCATGGTATTGCGCCGTTTCCGGCGATCGTCCTCTCGGTCGCGCAGGTCGTGCTCGGCTCCTGGCTGGGCTCGACGTTCCGCCGTGAAATTCTCACCGCCGCCGGCAGGCTCACGCTGGCATGCGTACTTGCCGTGCTGGTGCTGATCGGCCTGTGCTCGGGGCTTGCGCTAGTAATGAGCCACATCTCGGGGATGGACTGGCGCCTCCTCGTACTCGGCGCGGCACCGGGCGGCGTCGTGGAAATGGCACTGACCGCCAAGTATCTGCATCAGGACGTGACGATCGTCACCGCCTTCCACCTGACGCGGATATTCCTGTTCATGCCGAACATCCCCTGGATCGTGGCGCTGATCAACAAATACGAAAGACGACGCAATTCCGCACGAGGAGACATGCCATGACAGATTTACGTCCGTTACCGACCGACCGCCGACCGCGGATCGCCGTTCTCGACGATTACATGGGTGTAGCCCATCGGCTTGTACCCTGGGCGCAGATCGAGGCCAGGGCGGATGTCGATTTCCTGCATGAACCGATCGCACAGGGTCAGGTGGGCGTCGAGCAACTGAGTCGATACGACGCGATATGCCTCCTGCGCGAACGCACCGCCTTCCCGGCCGAGCTTCTCGCTCAGTTGCCTGATCTCAAGGCCATCGTCGCCACCGGCCGGCAGAACCGGACGCTGGATTACGGCGCGGCACGGGAGCTTGGCATCGCCGTGATGACCACCACCGGAAGCGGCAACGGCATCTATGCCACGGCCGAGCTTGCCTGGGGTCTCATCCTCGGCCTCATGCGCCACATTCCCGAGGAAAGTGCCGCCATGCGGGAAGGCGGATGGCAGACGCGGCTTGGCAACGCACTCTGGGGGAAGACCATCGGCATCATCGGGCTCGGCAAGCTGGGATCACGGATGGCACTCATTGCCAAAGCCTTCGGGATGGAGCCCGTAGCATGGAGCCCGAACCTGACGCGCGAAAGGGCGACGGAGGCCGGCGCCACCTATCTCGACAAGCGTGCCCTGCTGGCCGAGGCGGATGTCGTCTCGCTTCACCTCGTGCTGGGGCCTACGACCCGCGGCATCATCGGAAAGGCCGACCTCGCCCAGATGAAGCCCGACGCCGTCCTCATCAATACGGCGCGCGGTCCGCTGGTGGACGAACAGTCGCTAATGGACGCGCTGCGTGAAAACCGCATCGGAGGGGCCGGCATCGATGTCTACGATCAGGAGCCGCTGGCGGCGGATCATCCCATCCGCACCCTGCACAATGCCCTGGTGACACCGCATCTCGGCTACTCGGTTCAGGAGACCTTCGAGGCATTCTATCGCGAAACCGTGGAGAATCTGGAGAGCTGGCTGGACGGCCGTCCCATCCGCCTCGCCGACAACAAATAGGAGTACCACATGCGCCTCGGACCACCCGACCCGGACAAGCTTACCGCGGAACAGAAGCGGGTTCATGAGATCATCGCATCCGGCCCGCGCGGCCGGGTTCGAGGCCCGCTGGCCATCTGGCTGCATCGGCCGGAACTGGCGGAAGCCGCACAGGCTCTCGGCGCTTATTGCCGATACGGCTCGTCTCTTGAACCAAAGTTGTCGGAACTGGCCATCCTGTGCATGGCGTGCGTCTGGCAGTCGGAATTCGAGTGGTGGGCGCACAAGCCCATTGCGTTGAAGGCCGGTCTTTCTCCCGAGATTGCCGAAGCCCTGAAGGCGGGAAAGCGGCCCGACTTCACCGATATCGAGGAAGCCGTCGTGCACGACGTCGTTTTCGCGCTCTCGAAAGAACGGAAGATACCAGACGATCTCTACGACAAGGCCGGCACGATCCTGGGTAACAATCGCCTTGTCGACCTGGTCGGCCTCTGCGGCTACTACACGCTCATTTCGATGACGCTGAATGCGTTCGACGTTCCCTTGCCGGAAGGCGAAGAATACGAGTTGACCACCCGATAGCAGAAGGCCGGCACGTGGGTGCCGGCCTCTTCATTTCACTCTCGGCATCAGGAAGAAAGCGATCCAGCCGGAGAACGGTCTCTTATTGGGCGACGATGTTGCGTTCCTTGGCAAGACCGATCCAGAGTTCCATCTCCTTCTCGACCTGCTCCTTGAACTCGGCGGAGGTCGTCTTCCCTGCTACCACGAAGTTCTCTTCCAGCACCTTCTTGAAGCGATCGGTAGCGATCGCCTTGTTCATATCGGCATTGAGTCTCTCAACCAGAGCCGGATCCATGCCACCAGGACCGAACAGGCCGAGCCAACCGTCGATTTCGATGCCCTCGACGCCGTTCTCACCGCTGGACTGAACGTCCGGCAGCAGCTCGAAACGTTCCGGTGCCAGGACGACAAGCGCCTTGACCTGTCCGTTGTTGACATAGGGCATGACCGATGCAGTCGTGCTGATATAGACGTCGGCATGGCCGCCCATGAGATTGACCTGTGCCTCACCGCCGCCCGAATAGTGTACGACATCCGCCGGCAGGCCCGCCTGCTGGATCAGCAGTTCCGCCGCGAAATGGCTGGAGCTGCCCACGCCGGCCGTAGCGAAGAACATCGGCCGCTCCTTCGCCTCTTCCACGAACTTGTCGAAGCCTTCCGATTTTACGCCGGCTCCACTCACCGCCACATAGGGGCTGGTCGCCACCATGCCGATCGGCGTGATGCCCGTCTTCGGGTCGAACGGCAGATCCTTCTGGACAGCCGGTGCCGTCGAGTGGGCGGCGGTGTTGACCAGAAGCGTGTAGCCATCCGGCTTCTGCTGCGACAGGTAGGCCGTACCGATCATCGAGCCGGCGCCGGCTCGGTTTTCGACGATGACCGGTTGCCCCCACATGTCCTGCAGTTCGATAGCGAGCGAACGCGCCATCAGGTCCGTGGAACCGCCGCCGCTGTAAGGAATGATGATGGTCACGGGCTTGGTCGGGAAATCCTCCGCTACCGCCGCTCCCGTCGCTGCGGCAAATGCCAGTGCGGCTGCTGCAAAAATCTTCATGCTCTCTCCTCCGTTTTTTCGGTGCTCTTATCGATTCTCGTCAACGGCGGCACCAACACCGCATAAGGTGGGTGTCAGTTCTCGCTTTCCACCAGCTTCGCCTTGCCCGTCTGCCGGAATGTCGACCACAGGCTCCAGCCGAGCAGAAGCACGCTGATGATCACAAATACGCCGCTGATCGGCCGCTCGACGATGGCCGCCAAATCCCCGCGCGCCAGCACCATCGCACGGCGGAAGTGCTGTTCGATCAATGGCCCGAGGACGAAGCCGAGCAGAAGTGGCGCGGCCGGCATAGCAAAGATCCGCATTGCATAGCCGAGCGCACCGAAGCCGGCGACAGTAAGTACGTCGAACGCGCTGTAGCGTACGGAATAGGCGCCGATCGAAATGAACATCACGATCGCGGGGAAAAGGAGATGATAGGGAATGGTCAGCAGCCTTACCCACAATCCGATCAAGGGAAGGTTGAGGATAATGAGCAGTACGTTGCCGACCCAGAAGCTCATCACCAGCCCCCAGAACATCGCAGGTTGTTCCGTCATCATCTGAGGCCCGGGATGAATGCCGTGCACCATCATTGCGCCGATCATGAGAGCCATGGTCGCGCTTCCGGGAATTCCCAATGTCAGCGTCGGAATAAAGGCGGTCTGATCTGCGGCGTTGTTGGCCGTCTCAGGGGCGACGACACCCTCGACCGCTCCTTTGCCGAAGCGCTCGGGCGTCTTGGAAACCCGCTTCTCCATGGCATAGGAAACAAACGACGCGATAGAAGGGCCTGTGCCCGGCAGGGCGCCGAAGAACGAGCCTATTGAGGAACTCCGCAACATCGGCATCCAGCTGCGGCGCATGTCGTCCCTGGTAGGGATCAACGAGCGCATGGAGACCGCATGGGGGGTGACGGTTGCGGTGGTGCCATCCGTTTTCGTCCGGATCGATGCGATGACCTCGGAGATGCCGAACAGGCCCATGGCCAGCGCACTCATGCCCAGGCCATCCATGAGGTCGAGCGTTCCGAAGGTGAAGCGCTGAATGCCGCTCTGCGGATCCATGCCCACGCTCGCCAAAAGGATGCCCAGCACCACCATGGCAAGCCCCTTGGCCGCCGATCCCTCCGTGATGGCGGATGCGGCGATCAAGCCGAGAACCATCAGCGTGAAGTACTCCGCAGGACCAAACGAAAGGGCAGAATTGGAGATCAGCGGCGAAAATAGGCTCAGCACGAGAATGCCGAAGACACCGCCGAAGAAGGAGCCGATGGCCGTCATGGCCAGCGCCACGCCGGCACGACCCTGCTGCGCCATCGGATATCCGTCGAGACACGTCACCACGCTGGAGGATGTCCCTGGGATGTTGAGCAAGATCGATGCCGTGCTGCCGCCATAGGCCGTGCCGTAGTAAATGCCGGCCAGCATGATGAGCGCCGTCGTCGGCTCGAGATGGTACGTGATCGGAAACAGCATCGAGATGGCTGCAAGGGCGCCGATTCCGGGAAGCACCCCGATGAAGGTGCCGAGAAAGACGCCGAGGAAACAGTAGAGCAGATTGACCGGCGTCAGTGCGATTTCCAGGCCGAGCGCGATATTGGAAAAGATATCCATCAGAAAGGCCACGCGAAAAGAGGAATGGGCAGTTGCAGCCCGATCGCGAAAATGAGGTAGGCAGCGGCACTCAGCACCGTCGCAAGCACAATGTTGCGGATGGGGCGGAACGACAGGTCAGCGAATGCGGCAACCAGCGTCACAAGGAATGCCGCAGGAAGAAAACCAAACGGAATGATGGCGAGGGCAAAGAGGACAACGCTTCCCAATACGATCAGGGGCGTAGCCACACGGATATCCGTGAACGAACCCTCGCGCGACAGGCTCGCCATGGCGACCATGCCACCGAAGATGGACAGGATCACACCCAGACTGAACGGCACCATGCCCGCACCCATTCGCGACACCGTGCCCAAGGGGTAATGCGTCCAGGAGTAGATAGCGAACGCGGCGCCGACGGCCACAAGCAATGCGCCTCCTACCGCATCGCGGTAGTCGATACTGGGCATGCATTCTCCTCCCTAAGCTCTAGTATACTTCGGAGGCGGATACTCCGGACAATCCCCCCCGACTTCAACCTTCAAAAACGCATGCATCCATAACAAAAGGTCAGAGTAGGATGTCCGGCTTCAGTGATTGCCAATTTAGGACGCTTCGGCGATGACCATAATCATGGAAGAACTTCTCGCCCAGAAAGGCTGGCTCTTTGAGTCTGCCGACGGCTTCATCGCCCATATCGGGGGATTGTGGCGCCTCACCGACCAAGCCGGAGAGCATTACGGCTTCATAACCCGTGATATCCATGCCAATCGCAATGGCGTAGTTCACGGCGGAATGATCATGTCCTTTGTTGACCGGGCCTTCGGCATGCACTCACGGTTGTCGAGCGGCGCCGAAAAGGCGGCGACCATTTCCCTGAGCCACCAGTTCGTAGCGCCGCTTAACCTCGGTGAATTCGCTACGCTGACACCACGCATCGTGAAGCTGACATCGCGCATGGCGTTCATCGAGGGGACGGTCATGTGTAACGATCAACCTATCGTCCAGGCGCAAGGTGTCTGGCGACTGGCGCGCAGGAATGGCTGACAGCAAATCTGTTGGCGTGGCGAAGACGGCGAGCGGGATACGCCCGCCATCTCCGACAAGGTAGCGTCTGCCCCTAATCCAGTACCACCAGCGCATCCGCGGCAGCGACACCTTCGCCCTTCGGCATGACGAAGAGCGGGTTTATCTCGGCCTCGACCAGCCGGCTTCCCAGGCTTTCGCCCATGCGGGCAAGCGAGAGGATAGCAGCCACGAGCGCGTCCACGTCATACTCCCCGCCGCCGCGATAGCCGTTCATGATGCGTGACAGCCGTAGCTCGGATATCATTTCCCGGGCGTCCGCCTCTGTGACGGGCAGCAGACGAATTGCAGAATCATCCGACAGTTCGGCGAACACACCCCCTGCACCAAGCAGGACCAAGGGGCCGAGCTGCGGGTCACGACGCAGCCCGAGGATAACCTCGATACCGCCGGAAAGCATTTTCTGCACGAGAAATCCCTCCGGCTTGGGAAGGCCCTGAGCTGCCAGACCCTCCACCATGTCATCCACGGCCTGGCTGATGCTCTCGGCGTCAAGACCGACCTTCACGCCGCCGACATCCGACTTGTGGGCGATAGCGGCCGACAGGACCTTGAGGACGATCTTGCCTCCCAATTCCTCCGCTGCCGCCGTTGCCTCGGAAGCGGTGTGCACGATCCGCTGATCTGCTCCGGAGAGCCCGTAGTGGTCGAACAGGTCGCGAGATTTCGCCTCGTTCAATGTCCCTGATGGCAGCCAGTCCGGAGCGGGCGGAACCACATCTGAGCTTTGGGCCGCCTCTGAGGCAGGCACAGGCAGAGCAGCCTGCATCGCGACAGCGCAGGTTTCCGGATCGGTATAAGCGGGAATGCCCTGCTTGTTGAGTTCTCTCACGATATGGGGGGCATACGGGCTGACGTAGGCAATCAGGGGCTTCTCACTCTTTGCCGCGCCGTTTCTGATCGCACCGACCGCGATTTCCGGCTGGGCCAGCGCGGACGATCCGACGATGACGACTACGCCATCCACGCCCGGTGAGTTGAGGAGTGTCTCGGTGGAGGCAGTCATGATGTCAGGCTTAACGCCCGCCAGCGTCACGTCCACCGGGTTCGCGGCCATCGGCTCGTCCGACTGGAGGATATCCGCAAGCTTCCGAGCCGTCGCCTCATCCAGCAATGGAACGTCAAGGCCTCCAATTCCGCAGCTGTCGGCGACGAGACTGCCCGCACCGCCGGTTGAGGTAAGGACGGCTACGCGCCGCCCTCGCATCTTCCTCCCGGTCGCGAGCATGGCCGGCAGGTCGAGAAGATCGGAAAAGCGCTCGGCACGAATGATTCCGCATTGCTTGAACAGCATGTCATAAACCCGATCCTCACCAGCCATCGCACCTGTATGCGACACGGCGGCCCGGGCACCCGATGCGGAGCGCCCGACCTTGAAGACCACGACCGGCTTGCCCGCACGGCGTGCCTTGTCCGCAGCCTTCCGGAACTTCTTCACGCAGCGGATGCCTTCGATGTATGCGGCAATTACCTGTGTCTCGCCGTCATCAGCGTAAAAGTCGATCAGATCCGCGAGATCGATGTCCACTTCGTTGCCCGTCGTCGCGAGCTTGTTGAAACCGATTCCGCGTGAAGCACCGCGAGAGAGCAGCGCCCCGAGAATGCCGCCGCTCTGGGATGCGACGGAAATGCCGCCTACGGGAAGATCGGCAACTTCGAGAGCGCCGCTCGCCGAAAGAACAATGTTCTCTGCCAGATTCATGGCGCCGATGGTGTTCGGGCCCAGGATGCGCATGGCGCCGGCAGCCCGTCGCAATTCCTCCTGGCGCACCAGGCCAGCCTCACCGGCTTCACTGAATCCGCTTGCCAGCACGATGGCGAGTTTCGTACCTCGGTCGGCCAGTTGCCTGACAGCGAGATGCGCCCGGTCGGCACCAAGCAGTACTATGGCTGCGTCGGGTGCTTCCGGGAGGTCTTGCACCGAGCCGTAGCATTTCAAACCGGAAATCTCCTCGACCTTGGGATTGATCGGGTAGATCCGTCCGGCAAATCCATGTTTGATCAGGTAGTTCACCGGTCGGCCGCCGGTCTTGCTGGGGTCGGCCGATGCGCCTACGACGGCGACGCTTGAGGGACGAAAGAGCGCCCGCAGCGCGCTGACTCGATCGATGGCATTGTCGGACATGCAGTTCTCCTCACTTCAACGGGAGGAGCGATTGGCACGTCCCTCCCACAAATGTCGCGGCAATCTGTTCGCTGGAATCCGCAAGGACAACTGACTAATTGAACTACCGTCCCGACGATGGGTTGGGCATGCCCCGCACATATGCGAGGCGGTCGCCTAACGTGTCTTTTCGGAAAGACGGCGCGCGAACAAGACAGCCGGATCTGCCTGCCTCTTGAGAGGCCCGGCCTCTGCGGCCGATGCTGCGCAAGCTGCCACCATTTCCTCTGAATCCTGCTGCGAGGCCCAATAGAACGGTCCTCCCAGCCAGCGCGGAAAGCCGTATCCGTTCACGAGGACGACGTCGATATCGCTCGCTCGCGCTGCGATCTTGTCTTCAAGCACCAGCCCCGCTTCGTTGACGATGGCGGCCATGGCGCGTCGCTGGATTTCTTCGGCGCCGAGCGTGCGGCGTACGATACCCTTTGCATCCGATGCCTCCACAATCAGGGCCTCGACTTCCGGCGCTCGCTGCGGACGGCCGTGTCCATCATAGTTGTAATAGCCAGCACCGGTCTTGCGGCCGAGACGGCCCATCTCACACAACCGATCCGGTATCTGCACATAGCGCGTGGACGGATCGCGCGTCGCGGCCTGCTGCTGGCGCATCCGCCATGCGATATCGAGGCCTGACATGTCAGCCACGGCGAACGGCCCCATCGCAAAGCCGAAGCTTTCCAACGCTTCATCTACCTCGTGTGGAAGTGCTCCGTCCTCCAGCATGAACTCGCAGCTGGCGCGATATGCGGCATAGATCCGGTTGCCGATGAAGCCGAAGCCGTTGCCCGCCTGGACAGGTTGCTTTCCGAGCGCCTTGGCCACCGCGAGCCCCATCGCCAGCGCTTCGTCGGAACTCCTCGACCCGGCCACGACTTCCAGCAGCTTCATGATATGTGCCGGGCTGAAGAAGTGCAGTCCGATCACGTTCTGGGGTCGATCCGTACTGGCTGCGATCCGGTCGATATCGAGGTAGGAGGTATTGGTCGCCAGAAGTGCATCCGGCCGGGCGATGGCGTCAAGCTGAGCAAAGACGCTCCTCTTTGTATTCATGTCCTCGAAAACGGCCTCGATCACCACGTCGCATTCGGCGAGTGCTCGCAGGTCGGACGAAAGCACAAGGTTGGCCTTTGCCGCCTCGCCCGCCTCGTTCGACGTTCTTCCCGATGCGACCCCCTTGTCGATGGCTGCTGCAATACGTGTTTTGGCACGTTCCAGCACGTTATCGTTGCTGTCCACCACGACCGCGCGGAAGCCGCCCTGCAGAGTCGCAGTCGCGATATCCGCCCCCATCGTACCGGCGCCGACGATGCCGAAACTCCCAAAGCGCCGACCCCTCACGCCGGCACCCAGCCACCCGCGCGCCGCCTCTCGCTCCGCAAAGAAGATATGCCGGAGAGCCTTCGCCTCGGGCGCCACGCGCAAATCCTGAAAATCGGCCCGTTCTGCGGCCAGTCCCTCTCGCGCGTCGACGGTGCCCGCTGCCAGCACATGCTGGATGGCGGCCCGGATATGCGGCCTGTTGGGACCGGCCTTAGCAGCCTTTGCCGCGGCAGCCTCGATATCTTCGGGCTTTTCTTCCGGCACCGGCCTGTCGATCACACGATGTTTCCCGCCGGCCAGGCCACGGACAAGCGCGACCGCCTCCGCACGCAGGTCAGCTTCCGCCACAGCATCGACCATTCCAAGCTGCAATGCCTCGGGAGAAGATACTCTGCCTCCGGCGCAGATCAGGCTGATGGCCTTCGCCTTCCCGACAAGCCTCGGGAGTTTCTGCGTGCCCCCGGCGCCGGGGATTATTCCGAGGGTGCATTCCGGCAGGCCGACAACCGTTCCCGGAGCTGCAATGCGGGCGTCACATCCAAGGGCGAGTTCATAGCCGCCGCCCAGTGCGGCGCCATGGAGCGCCGCGACAAACGGTTTGGAACAATCTTCGATCGCCTGGATCACCTGCGGCAGTTGCGGCGGATCGAGCGGCAGATCGAATTCACGCAGATCCGAACCTGCGATGAAGCTTTTTCCCGCGCCGATCAGGATCGCACCGACGATGTCCGCGTCGGCATTTACTTGGGCGATGCGGGCCAGAAGCGCCTTGCGCACATCCGAGGAGCCGGCATTCACCGGAGGATTGTCGATGACGAGAACGGCGACATCGCCCTCCCGCTCCAGATGTACGGTTCCAGTCATCGTGTAACCCTCGCGAACCCATCGATGGCTCTTACGCCCTGTCCCTGCGGCAGAACCAGCAGCGGGTTGATCTCGAATTCTTCGACGCGCGGTGACGTTTCGGTTGCGAGCCGCGAGACGGAGACGATGGCATCGGCAAGCGCATCGAGATCCCCCTTGGTGCCACCGCGATACCCATCGAGGATGCGGCTGGCCCTGATCTCGCCGATCATCTCCAGCGCAGCCGCACGATCGACCGGCGCCAGGCGCATGGTGCTGTCGCGATAGAGCTCGGTGAAGATGCCACCCGCGGCCAGCACGATCAGTGGGCCGACCTGCGGGTCGCGGCGGAAACCGACCAGTACCTCACCCACGCCGCGCGCCATCTGCTGCACGAGAATCTCGGAAACCTCGATCCCGGTGCTCTTTGCGACCCGCGAGACGATGGCCCGCATGGCATCAGCCAACTGAGCGGTATCGGCAATGTTCAGCACGACGCCACCAGCATCGGTCTTGTGGGGGATCGCACTGTGGAGCACCTTGGCGACGACCGGATATTCGAACGGCAGCTCCGGCACCGGTTCCCCTGCCTTCAGCACGACATGCGCCGCTGACGTCAGGCCATGCCGGTCAAGCATGCGGTAGCAGGCCGCCTCGTCGAGCACTTCCGCTTCGCCGTTTACGGATACATTGTCGAGCAGCCCGGAGCGGGTGGGATCGCGTCGGTGCAGGGCCGCCGCGATGGCATCGCCGCAGGTTTCCGGGTCCTGGAACGCCGGCACGCCCGCCTTGGTGAGAAGACGCGCGGCGTCGGGAGCATCCGGTACGAGAAAGACCGCCAGCGGATGTCCCGGCTCGCGGGCCGCATCCACGGCAGGCTTTACGACCAACTCCGGGTTGAAGCGAGCCGATGAGCCCGCCGTCGCCAGGACGAGATCGAATTCCGGCGCCGCCCGCAGGATGTCCAGCGTCGCCTTCATCACGTCGTAGCGCGTGCCTGCAAGCGTCAGGTCGATGATGCGCCCTTCGCCCGGCTCGATGCCCTTCTCCCGCAGGCGTGCGCGGGTTTCCTCACTGGCCGGCACCACCTCGACACCGCGCAGGGCAAGCTGGTCGACCGCCATGGCGGCCCCACCGCCCGTCGTGGTCACGACCCCGACACGGCCCTTGCGCGGGCCGGTCTCGGATGCCGGCACCTGCTGCAGGAGAGGCATGACCTCCAGCAGTCCCTCGAAAGATTCGACGCGGGCGATGCCGAGTTCGGCGAGGAAGATGTCGGCCACTTCATCGGCACCCGCCAGTGAGCCCGTGTGGGAAACGGCAAGTTCCGCCGCCTCCTCCGACCGCCCCAGTTTGAATGCCGCGACCGGTTTGCCGCGCCTGGCGGCCTCGAGTGCGAACTGCTGCAGCTTGTCGGCGTGGCGAAGGGTCTCGATGAACAGCATATAGCTGGTGATCTGCGGATCATCGAGGGTGGCCATGCAGATCTCACCGATGGAAAGATCCGTCTCGGCGCCAACCGACACGAGGCCGGCGAAGCCGATTCCCTTGCGCTTGCCGCGCGACACGAGCGCACCGATCAGGCTGCCGCTGTGCGATCCTACGAAGATGCCGCCCTTGGGAAGGTCCGGTTCCGCGAAGGCCGCATTTGCCGTCAGGGTGAGGCCGTTGTGAAGATTGACGACGCCGATGCTGGAGGGGCCGACCAGCCGGATATTGCCACGGGCGAGAATGGCTTCGAGACGCACCTGATTGGCGCTGCCCCTTTCTCCTACCTCGGCGAAGCCGCTGGACAGCATGGTCGCGACCGGAACGCCCAAGCGCTGGCACTCTTCCAGCGCGTCCAAAGCCTTTTCCGCATCCGTCAGGATGAAAGCATGGTCGGGACGCTTCGGCAGATCCGCCAGCGACTTGTAGGCCTTCTCTCCCTGGACGGTTTCCCGGCGCGGATTGACGACGAAGATTTCGCCCCCGAAGCCCGCACGCCGCAGGAACTGCAGCGGACGCCCCGCTGTCTTGGAGGGATCGTCGGAGACACCGATCAAAGCGACGGATCGCGGCCGGAGAAGCGCCGCATAGCTCAATGTCAT
>Ga0065721_10050578_pt1 | contig 19145 bp, 10 predicted proteins | sample Mesricmetagenome_FD_59108 | JGI IMG/M metagenome (GOLD analysis project Ga0065721, IMG submission 59108) | Mesophilic microbial community from rice straw/compost enrichment Sample: eDNA_1 v2 (version 2) | ecosystem: Engineered > Solid waste > Grass > Composting > Bioreactor | place: USA: Davis... | reverse complement strand
GCGGTGGGTGCTGGTATCTCCGACCAGGAAGATGCGGTTTTTGCAGACCGGTTCAAGCGGTATTCACTGTTCGTCAACTCAGACCACAAGGTAACTCCTTGGTTGACTCTTGGTGAGACAATGCGAGTTGTTTATGCTCAAAATGCTACCGCAGGATCGAGACCTGGTTTTGACGTATCATTCGTCGCTCCATGGCAACCTTTCTACGACGAAAATGATCCTACTGGATATGCACGTCCGGGAGGCTTGGTCGACGGAACATTCAGGGCAAACCGTTATGGAACTGGTAGTATGACGAATTTCCGTGGACAGGCTCCATTCCGGAAGAACGAGCGCGACATCATTCGAAATATCGGTTCTCTATATGCCGAAGTGAAACCACTGAAAGGACTGCGTGTTCGCGGGACCTATAGCGTAGACCACTCTTACAATATCCGCGAGACATTCGAAGACCAAAGATTCCCTATTTACAACCATACATCGGGTGTGATTAACCCGAATGCTGGGAACACTTACGACCGTCGTATTAACGAAAACCTCAACCTCGTTGGCGAGTTTTTGGTTGGATACAATCGAAGCTTCGGCAACCACAACGTCGATGTGATATTGAACGCGATGGACCAAAAAATATATTGGAACAATACGCAAATGTCAATGTTGCAACGATCTCCGATTCCCAACTGGGAACAAAGACGTATCGAGGAAGGTTGGTCACCCACCGATAAGGGGATGTTCTATGAGCGCGTGCGTTACGGCTTGCAAGGATATATGGGAAGGATCAGCTACAACTACCATCAGAAATACTACGTCGATGCGACCATCAGACGTGACGGCACATCTCGTTTTGCACCCGGCCTGAATTGGGGAACCTTCCCGTCTGTAGCAGCGGCCTGGAGGATATCGAGCGAGTCGTTCATGGATGGTTTAGATTTCCTCAGTGACTTGAAACTGCGTGCAGGCTATGGTAAAGTTGGAAACGAAAACACTCAAGAGTACGCATTCCTTTCCCTCATTAACGTGAACCCTAAGGCTGCGTTCGGTAACAGTAGTGACGTGGGTAACGGCGCGATCGGAGATGCGGCCGCACTCCAAAACTTTGCATCACCCGACCTGACATGGGAGACGCACACAACCTTCAATGTCGGTTTTGACAGCGAGTTCCTGCAAGGCAAATTCCGCTTCTCTGCAGAATACTACAGCCGTTTTGCTGATGACATCCTTCAAACGTATCCGATCCCTGCGCTGATCGGCTTCACTGGAAACCCGGTAGTCAACCTGGCGCAAGTGCGGAACACAGGGTTTGAATTCGAAGGTGAATTCAATCAACAGTTCGGTGACATTACGTTCAACGCCGGATTTAACCTGACCACTGTCCGCAACCGGGTATTGAAGCTTTATAACGATGTGCCTACTGGTGGTGGAAGCGCAACAAGTGGCCGCATCCAGGTGGGAGAATCAATGAACTCTCTTTTTGGATACAAGACTGCCGGAATTTTCCAAACGCAAGCTGAAGTCGATGAATACATGGCAACTACCAACGACCCTGGCTACACCGCATTCAAGGGTCCTGGAGACGTTCGTTATGTAGACTTCGCAGGTGCTCCGCCAAGTGGTGCGCATCCCTCGATCTATCAATCGATCGGAGCCGATGGAACTGTGAATAACTTCGATCAAACGATCATTGGAAAAACTATACCGGGCTACTACTACGGTATCAACCTGGGCGCAATGTTCCGGAACTTTGACCTCTCATTGTTCTTCAGAGGAATGGGTGATGTGAACAAAGCAACCTCGTTGGGTCTCCTAAGTGTAGGAGGCGCTGGGGGTAACTACGTGACCGATTATCGCAATCGTTGGACTGAAGAGAACCCGTCGAACAAAATTCCTCGTGCGATTCAAGGCGATCCATCTGGAAATGGTCGATTCTCAGATCGTTTCGTGCACGACGCAGGATTCATCCGACTGCAAAATGTTCAGCTCGGATACACGCTCCCTTCCGACCTGGTTTCAAAATTGGGACTCAGCACGGCGCGTGTAACAGCAACTGGAACAAACCTGTTCGTGATTTCTCCTTACCCCGATCTGGATCCGGAAAACATCACTACTCCGACTACTTTCATCCTGGGTCTAAACTTCGGGTTCTAATTCTAAACGAATCAGCATATGAAAAAATTATTTATATCAGCTTTTATCGCGGTTTCGATGTTCACATCGATATCGTGTGATAAGGATACTGTTGAGATCACTCCCATTGGATACACCGAAGCCGGATTCTTCTCCAGTGAACAGGAGTTCGATTGGGCCGCACGCGGCGTCTACATGAAAATTGGGATCTACTTTGCTTTTCAAGGCGATCCAAACCGCGTGATTGCAGCATTGTTCATGCTTCCTGACGACGACCTCACCACAAGGAACGGCGTCTTCGCCGAAGAAAACTTCGTCGGGCTGAACGGTGCAAATGATCGCGTCTCGCGTTTCTACAATGCATCCTACCAAGCAATCCAACGGGCAAACACTTTGTTGGAAAAACTTGAAGAAAGAGGAGACGTGTACACTGTTAATCCTGACCTGAAGAACTGGCACAAGGGTGAGGCGTTGTTCCTGAGATCTTATGTCAACTTCATGTTGTGGAATGTTTTTGGAACGGCCCCGGTGGTGAACAACCGAATCAAAGTTGTTGAGGAAGCAAATGCTTTGGGGAATTCCGCCGGTACTCAGTTGTTAGATCAGGCAATCACTGACCTCGCTGAGGCGGCTACCCTCCTTCCTGAGTCATGGCCGAGCACGTTGCTCAACCAACCTACTCTTGGGCGTGTGACTAAAAACTCAGCGTTAGGCCTTCGTGCAAAAGCCCTCGTTTTCCGCGCAACCGTTACTGGTTCAGCAGCTGACTACACAAGCGCGATCACAGACATCAACAACATCACAGGCAGGACGTTGATGGATAACTATGGTAAGAACTTCGACGCAGCTTTCGAAAATAACAGCGAATCTCTGTTTGAGTATCAGGCCAACCGTTCGATTGGAAACGCGAATGCGTTCCTGCCTCCTGACGACTTCGCTGCGATTGGTGAGATCTCACACTATGTCGGCTACTACAATCAAATGCCTTCATGGGTGGGCGACCGTTTCCACGTAGCTACCGAAGACCTCTATAATGCATACCCCGCCGGTGATCCTCGAGTGTCACACATCTTCGTCGACGCTCCATCCTTCACTGGTACAACACCGAACATTGTTAAGTACGTGAAGAACGGCGCATGGCTCCCCGGTAACATCCCGCCCGCAGGTAATGGTCTGAACGCTAACAACCCGCGAATTCTCCGCTATGCAGAGGCGCTGTTGTTGAAAGCGGAAGCGATTGCAATGTCTGGTGGCGACCTGAATGAAGCCATTGCGTTGATTAATGAAGTGAGGGAACGCGCTCGCAACTCCACTTCCGATGGTACACCTGCAGCAGAGCCCGCCGACCGCGCGCTGGGAGCTGACAAGCAAACAGTGATCGATTGGATATTCGAAGAAAGAAGACTTGAACTAGCTTTCGAACATGGAACACGCTGGTTCGATCTGAGACGCAGACACCTGGCTGCTGACCCGGCGCTTAAGATCGATCTGACAACGCATGATTTCAGATCAGTACAAGTCGGCACTGACTTCGAAGAGCACAATCTCTTCTTCCCGCTGCCTAACGGCGATGTGCAACAATTGCCACTTCTTGACCAGAATGATGGTTACTAAGAGGTAAAGACTAAAACGAAGAAGCCGTCTTTCACGACGGCTTCTTTTTTTTTGTATTTAAACCAGACCTGAATGCGCTATGTTCCCGCGATCAGCCGAAGGTATTTAGTGAAGGTGATCAAAACTCACAGAGGCAGGTTGCGACGTTATGTTTTTACTTCCGACGGGCAAATCGAAAACTTCTTCTTAAACGCCGTTGAAAAGTGGTTGGCATTCTTGTATCGCAAGAGACGTGCAATCTCAGCGACAGTCTTGTCGCCTTCACAAAGCAACTCCCTTGCGTAATTCATCCGTTCTTCAGAGAGATAGTCAAAGATGCTCTTGCTGAACTGCTGACGAAATACGGTCATCAACTTCGTTCGGTTTGTTCCAAACTCACGCGAAAGGCCCTCGAGTGAATGATCGTCAAGGAAGTTCCTGGTGAGGTAGTCTCTCACGGCATAGGCGAGGTCGACATCTCGATTATCTGCTTTTGATGTACCGTCTAGTTCTCTACCAAACAAGGAATACATTTGAAGCAGGATAATCTGGGTCACTGATGTCTCCACCATAAGGTGGCCAAGTTTGCCGGTGAGCGGGCAGTCGTAAATATTCCGAAGAGCAGACAATTGAGCTGCCTGAATTGGTTGGAATTCTCGCCCAATAAAGCGTTGTCTCTTCTCAACTATATTACGAAGCATGTCGGCCCAACCCTGCTCCTGTGGAAGCAACTCTTTGAAGAATTCCGTCCTTACGGCAAAGTGCGCAAGATGGAGTGACGTGTTTGCATCTATGAAATGCACGCACTCATTGCTTGGATCGTACTTGTAGTTTTGCGAGTAATCGAATGAAGAATTCTGAACGATTGATGTTCCTTTTAAGAAAGAGCGGACTTCACCCTTAATAAACAAACACACGCCCACGTGGTTTTCAGAGGAAAGGCCTCTTTCGTTCACAAAAAATGTGGGACGATCAAAGTCTCCCTTGTATTCACGCATGGAGAAGTTCGACCGATACATGTCGGTAACCCGGACGGACCCGACGCATTCTTGAGGGGTTCCTTCAAAGAACGTTGAAAAATCACAGGGATCGTCGTCTGTGACCGTGGCGCCAATCACCGGGATTTGCGGATTGTCGACCGTAACGTACTTATTCTTTTGCATGGAGGTTCCTTGATGCAGGGCGTATCCCCGTATTTTAGGTATGCCGTAGTTATACGGCCCATGGTCAGGAGAGTTTCGCCTCCAGGTACCCTCCTAATTTTTATTCTGTTTCTCTAAACCGCGGGATCAGAAATCCGTTTGATACAATTTTTCGAACTGTTTGTCCCTTATACCTGCCGGAATGCTGCGAAAAAATGCGTTGCGAAGCTTCATAATTATCGGGTTTGAGGCCTGCGCGACCTTTCCGATCACTGAAGACTGATTAGTTATGAAATGGGTTCGTTTTAATCGTCTCTTTTCGAATCGCTGAAAGATTTCCGTAAAGAGGCCTCCACGCATGAGTTCATCATACAAGACCGCAGCATCCTCAATTGCCTGGCACGCCCCTTGTCCCATATTAGGAGTAGTAGCGTGTGCGGCATCACCTATCAACAAGACTCGGTCAAAAGCGTAGCGAGGTATCGGTTTCAAATCGATGATATCATTCCAAATGAGCGCGTCATTTGAAGTCGATGCAATAATCTCCACGGTCTCCGACGGATACTCGCGAAACCATTCTTGCAAATCTGCAACACTGAAGTTCTTGAATTGAGCATTGTTGGCCTCGCTATTGACAGTAGCGAACCAGTATAGTCGATCATCCGCGAGAGGAACAGCTCCAAATCTTCCCTTTCGCCCCCATATCTCATAGCTGTGCTCGATATTAAGTCTTCGATTATCGACCACTGCCCTCCAACAGGTGTAGCCAGCATACCGCGGTTTGGAATCGGGAACCAACTTTTGGCGTATCTGGGAGTGAATTCCATCCGCGACGATCACATGGTCAGCATCATACTCACTGCCATCTGCAAACTTCAATCCGCACCTTACTCCAACACGGTAGTCCACGCACTTCTTTCCCGTAAAGAGATTTTCTTTAGGGACTTCACCGATCAATACTTCGTGAAGACTCGAGCGGTGTATGGTAAAATTATCCAGGCCATATTTTGCGCTCACCATTCGGCTGTCTGTGTGAATAATGACTTTTCCTTTGTCGTCCTTTATCTCGAAAGATGGAAGAACCCTTCCTCTCTGAATCACTTTCTCTTTGATTCCGAGTTTGTCGAATGCCTTGATCGCATTCGCAGCGAGGCCTAATCCTGCCCCAACAGGTTTTAGCTCTTCCGCGGCCTCAAACACAACTGGCGTATAACCACTTTTCTGAAAAGCGATGGCCGCCGTCAGCCCCGCAATTCCTCCGCCAACAATGGCGACTTCAGTCTTCTTGCTACCGTGATTCATTTCTTGTCAACGTAAATGGTCCGCGATACAATCAAAATCTATTGATCCTATCAAGAATTTTTTCAACGGATTTAGAATCATCACAGAAAATGCTATTTTTCTCAGATAAACCTGAACCCCATGCAGCAATCTATTGCTACTGATGTTTTTCTTCCCCTGGCCCTTGGCGTCATCATGCTGGGTCTGGGTCTATCCCTGACCATCGAGGATTTCAAGCGAGTCGTTAAGTATCCAAAGGCAGTTACGGTCGCGTTGGTCTGTCAAATGATCTTGCTTCCAGTGGTCTGTTTCTTCCTGGTCAAACTTAGCGGACTTAGCCCTGAACTTGCAGTTGGGTTAATGCTCCTTGCGGCATCGCCCGGAGGGCCGACGGCCAACCTCTATAGTCACCTATCGAAAGGGGATGTGGCTTTGAACATCACCCTCACAGCGGTCAACAGCCTTTTGACTCTTTTCACGCTTCCGCTGATTGTAAATTTTTCACTCGGCTACTTCCTGGATTCAGACCAATATGTGCCGATGCAGTTTAAAAAAGTGGTCGAGGTCTTTGCCATCGTGCTGATTCCAGTTGCCCTTGGAATGCTTATTAAGGGTCGCACGCCGGGCTTCGCCGCCAAGATGGATAAGCCCGTGAAAATAGCGTCGGCCATCGTGCTGGTCATCATCATCGTATCAATCATAATGAAGGAACGGGAGGTGCTGATGGCGTATGCCGGCACCCTCGGGTTGCCAGTTCTCATCTTCAATGTGGCCAGCATGGCGGTAGGATACTACATTCCAAGGTTGGTTAATGTGGAAAAACGGCAGGCCATTGCCATCGGCATGGAGATCGGTATCCATAATGGCACTCTGGCGATATACATCGCCTTGAGTGTTGTGGGTAACTCCGCCATGTCACTCCCGGCGGCGATCTATAGTATTGTTATGTTCTTTACCGCGGCCATCTTTGGTTTCTGGGTAAATCGCAAGTAACAACAACCCGGAGACTGGATTTGTTACAAAATCACAACATCCTGTTACAAATCGGATAGCCATTTTTGTCTGGTTGCAGCGATACTTGCTGAAAAACGGCAAGTATGAGACACATCGCGAGATCCCTTTTTTTGCCCGCCGCCCTGGCGGTTATGACCGCCCTTTCGTGTTCAGACGACCCTGAAGAAGACGATCCAACACCCTCAGGCGGGGAGGTGACCATTACCAGTATCACCCAGGATGCCTTTTGGGGTGACGAAATGATTATTACAGGGACCGGGTTCAGCACGGTTAAGGAGGAGAATATTGTGAAGTTTAAGAACATGAACTATTTGAGCCAGTCGTGCGTCGAAAATCCCATTGAAATTATCAGTGCTACGGCCACTCAAATCAAACTTAACGTTCCCCTGAAACGAGCGTCCAACGGCAACCCTATCTGCGGCCCGCACAAAGCAGATATTGAAGTTACCGTCAAGGATAAAGTAGCCGAGTTCAAGGATGTCACATTCAGTCCAATCCCAGTCATTCACGGATTCGCATATCATTACGGATGGTTCGATATTTCAACAGTAACCAAAATCGGAGATTCAGTTATGATCAACGGTGGACTACTGGCAACTCCAAAGGGAGAATCGAAACTCTGGGATAAATTAAGCCTTACCGTTGGCGGCAAACCCGTGCCCATCAAGTTCAGAACCGTCGGCCTGGAGAGTGGATGGTCGTGCTTCTTGCCGGTGGAAGACTTCGGCGAAATCAATTGTTCCGAAGATCCCGATGGATGGGGAGCGCGCCAATTGCCGTTCACATTTTATATTCAAGGTACATCAAAGTCGGCCTCAAAAGACCTCTATGTTCAATATCTTCCCACGCCTAGCCACGGATGCAGTGGTTGCCCAACTACCATCTACAGGTCGGCTTTGGAGGTACAGAAATGGACAATAAAGGGGAAACACATGTTCGTCACGGAAGTTGAATTTTCTCCGGTCACTTGTGGAGGCCCTGCTCAGTCGATGGAACTCAATAAATCAACCTTCGCCGATGAGTTCGAATTCGAGATTCCTCTAAGCATTTTGTCAGACTTTTGCCAGTATGGAGTCACTCTGGTAGCACCTTGTGGAGAAAGATACTATCTGGGTGGACTGACAGTCCAACCATAAAATGACAGAGCAGCGCCCCCAACGCTTTTCCGTTGGAGTCGCTGCTCTGCAATTGAAATTCCTTTCAGTTGTAGAAGAATATCGCAGTCGCCGAAGTGGGACGATCAGTCACCAATCGCACCCAGTGCGCCTGATATCCATCGGGGAACTCATGATGGACATACCCGTTAGCGGGGACGGTGATTGTTTGATATGCTGTCCATTCTTCGCTACCGATGAAGTCAACCTCAATCGTGAACTTTACACTCTGATTGGAGTTGTTCTTCAAGTGAAGTACCTTCTTGTCAAAGCCAGTCATCAGGTACGGGTCTGAGTGTTCACCTGCTTTGACTTGTGTGTTGTGCCACGGTCCTCCCCAACCGGTTGGTTTTCCAAACGACCACAGGTCATCCGTCTTACCAAACCACAGTCCGGCTTGTGGTTGGCCGGCAAGAGGATTTCTATCAAGGTTGGTTGTCTGAAACTGCATTGGAGTAGATTGATTTCCAGCCAGGACAAGCATTCCACGCCACGAACAGAAGTCGGGGACCACACGAAGGTGTTTTGATATGGGTCTTATACCCCATATAGAATTCCCGTACGTATGATAAGACAGCTCATAGAAGAGGCCATGGCAATCCATAAGCGCTCGCTCTGTCTCGACTTCCCTGATACGCATCCATTCAGTATTGCTCGTCTCGTCAAATGCGAAGCTTGATTTTGGCAAACGGTACGTCTTCCAAGCGCCATTGATAAATGCTTTCAAGATCACAGACTTCTGATCCCAACCCGTTGCAAACATGGGCTGACCGAATGCTCTCGCACTAAAGACTTCGGTAAACGGGAATTCTTCAAGAACGGTCCATTTCTTTCCATCCCATTCAGCGAGTCGGCCGGCGCGTTGTTGGCCGTTGTAATCTTTTGTATTGTAACTGTTGTTGGCGACAACAACGCGACCATGATGTGTAAATGCACTCTTGAAGTGAGGCTTTGATCCCTTGGGCTCGTTAAGTTCATCCATAAGGTTGAACAATTCCTTTGTTTCGAGTGTATGAACATCCACTTCAAAGAATTGCCCCTCCATCGCAAGGAAGTACACTTTGTTGTTGTCAGTCAAGTGCTCCATGGTTGCGGCGAGGCGATGATCCTTGACACCATCAATCGTTCGAACATTCCCCAGCGTGTCGATGATATGGGGCCCAATGATTAACTGATTTGACGGCCCGTGTATGAGGCGATTCGCATAAGTTCCGACCACGCTCTCCGGTCTTTTCCGGAGCGTCATAGTCTCATCAATCTCGTAAAGTCCGGTACCACTTCCAGTCCTTTTCATGTGAGCCACATATGTTACGAGCCATAGCCGATTTGCCCAAGGCACCATTGCTCCGATGCCAGCTTCTGTTCGGGGGCTATGCCCAGCCACCATCGCCAGGTCCGGAAAAACTCCACCCACATTTATTTTTGTACCGGTTGTCGGCTGCTGTGCTTGCACAACTATACTCACACACAAAACCAACACGATTACGGAATAAATTCTAGCTAATTTCTTTTTCATCTCCTTAGTATCTCGTTCTTGTTTATCATTATTCAACCGTCGGAATTCTATCAGTTATAATCCAACCATGTAGTCACAGTCGACGGCTTGTCGACTTTGAAACGAATCCACCGAGCCTGAAAATGATCGGGGAAGGTGTGCATCACGGCTTCGCCGGGTGCAACGACTATCTTGCGGTATTCCATCCATGGGCCGTGCCCGATCGGTTCAACTTCGATTGTGAAAGTGATAGCCTCGTTCGACTTGTGCGAAAGAGACAGAGTCCTCTTATCGTAGAACCCAATCAAGTATGGATCAGAAGCTTCGCCAGCTTTGACGGAAGTTTCCTTCCAGGGACCTCCTCTCCCCGTGGGCTTACCAAGCTTCCAAAGGTCATCAATCACTCCAGCCCAGACGGCCACCTTTCCATCCTCAGAACGAACCACGTGAGAATTGTCTTTCACAGCGGCCGGATCTATGCCCGTCATGATTAGCAGACCGCGATAACTTGCGTAGTCGTGAATTCGGAATCCATGTGACGCCACCGGTCTGATCTTGGCAAAACCGTCTGCATTCTCTGCGGGGAGTTCATAGAATGTGCCATGGCAATGGAAAAGGTCCCGTTCCGTTGCAACTTCGCGATCGATGCGCAAAGCTGCGGCATTGGTCAGGTCTGTATAGGCCTGGTCTCCCAATGGCAATCGCCAACGACGTCCTTTATCATCTTTGATGAGTACAGATGACTCATCAACTGTAACGACATTCTCGGGAATTGCGAATTTCTCCCGAATAAAGTTCGCGGTTTCTACATCTTCCTTCGGAACCAACTTCATGTCGGCCCCCATCTCATAATATCCAACCTCGGTCTTCTCAGTGCCATTGAATGTCATTCCAAGAATGCCCAACGCCCTGCGGTCGTTTCCGAGTCCATACAATAGACCTCCGGTCACATTTGCAGACGTCACTGGAGCCAGACCATCAAACATCCTATCAGAGGAAGTACCACGTTTCTCTTCGTCATCGTAGTAGAAATGTACGGTAGCTGTCGTCGCCGAATTCGTTAACACGCGAATCCATTCACCTTGATCACGATCGGAAAAATCAACCATAAGGCTACCCGCAGCAGGAACGGTGACCGATTTCAGTTCGGACCACGTTCCGTTGCCTTGACGGTCAGTTTCAAAAGTAAAGCGAACTTCCTTTCCACCTGCGTTGTGTATCCATGCAATGCGCTTGGCCCAGCCTGCGAAGAGAAATGGTTCAGAAGGTTCGTTTTCCTTAACAGGTTCTTTCAACCATACTGCACCTTCGGCCGTGGTAGGCCCAAGACGATCAGGGATATCGGTGGGTGTAAACCAAAGATTCGAGTTCGATTGCCCCGGTCCTTCAATAGAACCTTTTACACTTCTCTTGTTTAAGAACTCTCGTTGCGCTGAGTCATCGCAGCCAAAAACAAGAACGTCGTTCCATCTCGTATAGTCGCCAATCACCTTGAGGTATGCAGACCGCGGGCGAATACCCGCCGAGTTGGCAGCGGAGAATGTTCCGGGGAATCGCCAGAACATGCCGTGCATTGTCATGAGATAATCTGGACGTTCAGGCGTTCCCACATCGCGAATTCGCGGCCACTCAGTGTTCCATCCGTGAGCACCGTCGTAGCTATGGCTGGCTTTTGGCAACCTGTAGAAAGACCATTTTTGTGGATCGCGCACACCAACAAGCACAGACTTGTGATCCCAACCAGTGGCCCAAATCGGATCAGTCGCGGGATTTTTGTTACCATAGATTCCACCGGGACCTGTGACTTCCACAAACTGATTTCGGCGTACCGCCTTCCATTCACTCCCATTCCATTCCGCAAGCACACCCGACTCGATGTCGAAGTCAGTCAACGCCTCCTTGACTGCTTCTCCGTTGTTCGAGTACACCAACACACCTTGACCTGAGTATGCTCCTTTACCATGAGCTCCAGGCAGCAACGATCCGGGCTGATTCGTAGAAATGTCGTCACCCTTCTCCCGACGAACGTTGATGTCTTCGTAGAGCATTTTAGTCTCCAAAGTATTTACATCAACTTCGTAAAAACCTTCCTCCATTGTCGCGATGTAGAGTTTCGACGAAGGTTCTGTGAGATGACGAGCCAATCCCGTGTATCTACCCGGTGCTTCCGTGTACGGAATGACTCTCACATTCCTGTCCTTATCGATCGCGTATGGCCCAATGAAGAGTTGGTTGCTCTCCTCGTGAATCATTCTGTCAGCGGGTGTTCCTCCCACACTTTCGGGTCGAACGATCTGCTGAAGGTCGGGGGTGATCTCATACAGCTTGTCGGAAGAGCCAAAAGGGAGATGCGGACCGTACGTAATCACCCACAAACGATCTGCCCAAGGCACAACGGCCCCGGTACCGCATTCTCCTTCATTGTTATAATATGCAAGATGTGGATAGACACCACTAAAACTCAAGGGTTTGTCGGCAGCACTCTGCTCCGAAGACTTACACGCCACAAGACTCAACGTCGTAGCAGCAAAGAGACTTGCAATAACACTTTTTGACATAAGCATGTTATTTATATTCGAATTGCGCCGACACCGTAGCAGCGGCATTTGTCTTCAATCGCACCCAGTGAGCGAGGTAGCCGTCCGGAAATTGATAAACCAATGTCTCTCCCGGTTTCACCGTGAATCTTTCAAAAGTTTTCCAATTGCCGTACGTGGTCAAATCAACCTCCACTGTGAATTCTACAGGATTATTGGAGTCGTGACTCAACCTCATTTCCTTCTGATCATAGCCAGTCATCAAATAGGGGTCTGAGTATTGGTTCGCTTCAACTTTTGACCTGAGCCATGGGCCCCCAGTTCCGACCGGTTTGCCAAACTTCCACAAGTCATCAATAGTTCCAAACCAAAGTCCAGTCTTTCCATCCTCACTACTGAAATAGTTTCCGTTGTTTGATGCTCCTGCAACATTTCCTGATATTACCATCATTCCACGCCATGAACAAAAATCGTAGATTAACCTATTGTGAGTGGAAATTGGTTTTATCCCCGCAACACCTCCCGCAGACTCGCGAGGGAGTTCATAGATCGTACCGTGACAATTAAAAAGACTTCTCTCAGTTACAACTTCGCGTATTCCGCGCAAAAGTTCATTGTCGAATTGCTTATCACCTTTCGGAAGTCGAAATGCCCGGCCATTTCCATCATAGACGATCACAGATGATTCATCCACTTTGAAATTGGAATCCTTAAAACCAATTTTATTTTCCAGCCATTGACCAATCGTGTCATTCGGGATGGGGCGCATTTTCATGTCACCACCCACCTCGTAATAGCCAAGGGGCCTCAATCCTCCGTTGTCTCTTTCATAAGCCTGGAACTGGAGACTGATGTCATCAGAACTTCCTGCGCGCACCAAGCCGTAAGTGACGTGCTCAGCGCCGGCTTCAGCCAGCGTACTGAAGATCGGTGGCTTTTCAGCTGCCTTGCGTGTGTCTTTCTGAGAAAGTGTAAAATACGCTGTAACAGCATTGCTTGCGGAGTTTGCCTTCACTCTAACCCAAGTCGCCGAAAAATCAGCAGGCAGAATGCGATAGGCATATCCCTTCGCCGGAACCAGGATGTCGTCATACCGTTTCCAATCACCTGTACCATTTTCATCAACCTCAAGAGTGAATGTCAGAGGTGTGTTATCATTGTGCGCAAGGTGCACAACCTTGTGATCAAATCCTTCAAGCAGGAATGGAACTGACACTTCATTCTTTGCAACTTTGTCATCGATCCACACTCCACCAAAGCCGTTCCTTGGTCCGAATGTCTTCAGTTGTTCAGGCTTGATAAACCATAAGTTCGATTGAGGACGACCAACGAGAGGATTTTCAAACGTTGATGCGTCATCGCAGCCAATCACCAAACGATCCTGCCACATTGAGAAGTCGGGAATGATTTTCAAGTAGCTGGAGAGGGGCCGGATGCCTGCGCTCTTCCTGATCGAAAAATCACGAGGAAATTCCCAGAACATGCCGTGCATGGTCATGAGTTTGCGACCGTTGTCGATGTCTCTAATTCGCGGCCATTCAGTAAAATGTCCATGCAATCCATCGTAGGTAAAGCTTGCCTTGGGCATCCTGTAATCATACCATTTTCCGTCTTCAAGAACCTTTAGGATAACGGAGCGCTGATCCCAGCCCGTTGCCCAAATCGGATCCGATTCGCGCTCGTTGCCATAAATCCCACCGGGTCCCGTCACTTCTACATATTGTTCGCGACTAACATCTCTCCATTTCTCTCCATCCCATTCGCCCAGTGCACCCGTGCCTTCTTCCGTTGATGCGGTCGTCCAATCGCGAATACCGTTGTTGGATATAACGACTCTCCCCTGACTCGAATAAGCACCTTTGGCATGTGTGCCGAACACATGTTCACGATCGATTACCTGACGACGTGGTGTGACAATGAACCCGTCTTCGTACAGCGTCTTCACATCCAGAGTCTTCACATCAACCTCATAGAAACCTTCTTCCATCGCGAAAAAGTAAACCTTGTTGGCAGGATCAGTGAGGTGTCTGGCAACGCCCGTGAGACGACCCGACATCTTACTCGACGGGATAGCCCGCACGTTGCGATCCTTGTCTACGAAATAAGGGCCGATGATAAGTTGCTCCGACTCCCGATGAATCATTCTATTGGCATGAGTACCACCAATACTCTCGGGACGAATAGTAACATTCAGATTGCTATCAATCTCATAGAGCTTGTCAGCTCCACCGTAAGGATGACTCGCAGCATAGGTCATCACCCACAGGCGTCCACTCCATGGAACAACAGCGCCCACGCCAGTTTCCCCCACACCAGCATCACGAGGCCTCTCATTGTACATAGCCAGGTGAGGGTATATTCCGCTGATTTCAATCGGGGCCTCAGCAGGAGGGCTTCCCTTGCAGCCTAGTAAAAATATTATTGCAACAAAATAAGCTCGTTTCATTTCCATTTAGTTTTAACGGAGTCGTCTGTTAGGGTTCTATGCCTTCAGATATTCCCCTTCTTTTTCAATTTCTTCTCAACGGCCTGATAGCTCTTCAGGCGCGCTTCCCGGAACCTCTCCTTGTCGCGAATCCGCGTATCGATAAAATGCTTCTGTATTTCCGGCGAATCAGGTTTGAAACCTTTGTCATCAATTTCTTCCAACCAACTCATGAGCTCTTTCTCCAGTCCCTTTCGAACATCCGCGTAGGCTGGATCATACGCCAGGTTGATAGTCTCTTCCGGATCGTTTTCGAGATCATATAACTCTTCGAGCGATAGTGGTGTTACCAACGTCTTCTCTGCGCCCGTCAGTTTGTTGTAATTATCGAGAATGGCGATCGCGCTATAACAAGGGTAGTGTGCTTTGGCATACTCCGTTGTCGCCTCAAGGACAGAACGTCCGTTGTTAAAGTTTTTGATGTACTTGTATTTTTTGGACCGGACCGATCGCGTCTTCAAATAAGTACCACTGATCCGATCAATCGAACTGAAGACCAGTTCCCTGGGTTCTTCTCTATTTGATCCCAGAAAGACTTTTCCCTGCATATGCGAAGGCTTTGCAATCCCGGCCAGCGCGAGTGACGTTGCTGTGATGTCAATCGACGAAATCATCTGGTCGTTCGTCGTACCCGCAGCGTATCCTTCGACCACACCGACGCCGTCAGGGACATAAACGATGAACGGTATGCGAATACCGCTGTCATAAGTCCAGTACTTTGCTCTTATAAAAGGCCGGCCGTGATCAGAAAAGAAAAAGACAATCGTATTCTTCAGCAGTCCTCGTTCGCTAAACTCCTTTAATATTGCGCCAACCTCCTCATCGAGCAGTTGTACGTTTTCGAGGTAAGCCGCCCAGTCTTCTCGTATCGGGTCAACATCAGGATAATACGGCGGAAGTTTGACAAGCCTCGGATCAACAGGATTTTTTTTATCTTTTTTGAAAACCCTGTGAGGAAACGTTGAATTCACTTTGGCGAAGAACGGTTTTGTCGGATCCAACGAAGCGATGTCGTCATACTGAAACGATCGGCCGTCCAGCCGAAACATATAGTCGTCCTTTCCGACACCCAGTGTTTGATATCCGTTCTCATAAAATATCGATTCCACCGTCTTCACACCCGAAGGAAGCTCAGGTTTGAGTTCGTTCGAATACCGCATATGCATCGCACCAATTGACGTCTGATACATTCCTGTTACCAGCGCAGTTCTGGAGGGTGCACATACCGCAGACGTTGTAAACATATGCGTGAATCGCATACCCTTGCGCGCGAGGTCGTCAAGGTGAGGAGTCTTCACGATAGAGTTTCCGTAACATGCCAGATCCTGAGACATGTCTTCGGAAATGATCCACAGTATGTTTGGTCGCTTGTCGACTTTGGCAAAAGCTCCGAGATACGTTGTCAACGCTATGAATAACACCAGGACTTTCATATTCGAGTGGTTTCGGGAGAAAATTGAATCCCCGGGAAGGCGGCGAAAATCGCCGCCTTCAGGAATTCAACTGAATTAATGAACTGTTTGTTTATTCCGCCGTTAACGAACGCTTAGTACCCATCATTCTGTTCGAGATTGTCATTGATGATGATCTCAGATGTGGGGATAGGCCAGAGATATTGCTTGCTTGCGTCAAAGTCTCTCAGGGCCAGTCGCTGAATAAGTCCAGCCTGATGCATCGCGGTGAAATCCGGGCAGCCGTCCTCATCGATTTCAGGAATATCAGGAAAGAACCACAACCCTTGGTTTACGATCTTAGTCCTGAGTTCAGCAACTTCAAGCATACCGTAGATATCACGATTGAGCACTTTTTCAGCAAGCCTCCATCGAATGAGGTCCATGTACCTCAATCCTTCCATTGGCAACTCCATCCGACGTTCAATCCTTACCAACTTCCTCAGTTCGTCTTGGTCTGTTGTAGTGACTGCGGGATAGTTTCCTGTGTCAGTATGAGGAACCTTATAGGCCCTTGCCCGTACCATGTTGATCGCGTCCAGAACGGACTGATCAATTTGGTTCATCTCGACGCTTGCCTCAGCATACATTAACAATACATCGGCATAGCGAACGATAATCTTGTCGGGATCGGTTCGGTTGTCGTCCGACCAGTCTGTACTCACGCCTTTTTTGAAGACGAGTCCATTGTAGGACGTGAACTGAGCAACTGAACGGGTATCGTTGTTGGTTTGATAACGTCCAGTGTTGAAGTTCCATACCTGTAGTGAATCAGGATGTGGCTGATACATAACTCCAAGGTGAGGTGTTTGAAACTCGACAATGGTATATGCGCAGCGTGGATCGCGATTCTCGAATGGTTCACGGGGATTGAATAACGGCGACTCATCGATAGGAAGACCGTCTGTGCAGAGATACGCGCAGAACAGATCCCATGACGGAACCTTGGCAGAGAATCCGCCGACATTCCGAGTAGTGATGTCGCGAACCCAACTCTCATTTAGATAGCTGCCCAATGCGACGGACCTGGGGATCCCGAAAATGGTTTCCGGCGAATTCTTCGTACTTGACAAGAACAGATCGCCGTAGTCCGGGTGGAGCGAGTATGCCTGAAGATCCATACATGCCTTGGCTGCAGCACGGGCAACTGGCCAATCATTGTTGTAGAGTGCAATCCGTGCCTTCATCGCCAGCGCAGCACCCTTCGTAGCGCGCTTCAATTCACTTCCGGCATAACTTGCAGGCAGGTGCTCGGCGGCAAAATCATAATCTTCATAGATACCCTGCAATACCGTAGCCTTATCTGTCCTACCGAGTGAGAAAGCCTGATCGAGATCAAGTGCCTCAGTGAAGTATACAACATCGCCAAAGTGGGATATCAGCAATGAGTATTGTCCAGCGCGCGCAAAACGCGCTTCGGCGGCAAAACGCTCGATGGTAGCTTCCGGCACCTTATCAGCAGCCCGCTCGAGATTTTGAAGGATTGTATTCGCGCGGGAAATCGCTTTGTACGAGTTTGCCCACAAATCCTTGAGTACACCCCATTCACCATTGATCGTTGCCGAGATGATGGGAGATGTAAAGTTCCTCCGGATATAGTCGTCAGTCCATGGGTCCTGGTTGTATCGCGGATCTTCGTCCATATGCCAGAAGACATCTCTATACAAGTCATTCAAAGACATGTTGATCTGGCTCTCGTCACTGTACCAGGTAGCAGTCGATCCCTCCGATAGCGGATTCAAATCAAGATCGTGGCATGCCGTCAGGACGATCAGTCCTATAGCGGTAAATATTTTCTTCTTCATGTTGATCAACTCTTAAAATTTGACAGATGCTCCGAAAATGTAAGACGCCATAATCGGGTAACCCGATGAAGTCGCCTCCGGATCCCAGCCTTGCGGATACTTGTCTATGGAGAACAAGTCAGATACCGAAGCGTAAAACCTCACACCCTGGATCTTAATCCTGTCGGTGACCGCCTTCGGGATGCTGTACCCAAGTGTAATGTTCTTCATGCGCATGTAAGCGCCGTTGAACAACCAGAAGTCAGACATTGCATAGTTGTTTCCGGCTGTCACTTCCGACAATCTCGGATACCTTGCGGAGAGGTTCTGCGCCGGAGTGTTGTACATACTCCAGTAGTTGCCATCGAGGAACGATGGTACGGCAGTGTTCTGGGTTTGAAGAGGTCTCACCATATTGGGTTCGAGCCTTGCGTTCTGCTTTCCAACACCCTGAAATACCACAAGCAAGTCGAATCCTTTGTAATCGAGTCGAATGTTTCCTCCGTACAAGTAACGGGGCAGTGAACCGCCTAACAAAACACGATCGTACTCGGGAGAGATCAAATCATCGGGACTGCCATTCGCACCGCTAATGTCAACATACTTGACATCACCAGGTCGGATTGCAGCGCTCGTCGTCGCAGAGTTATCGATATCTTCTTGCGATTGGAACAATCCATTGGAGCGGTATCCATACCACTCGTTAAATTCGCTTCCCTTCTTCTTCACTTGAGATCCAAGGAATTCAGTGCCACCGAGGTCGCCCATGATTGAACGGAAGTCTGACAAATTCGCCGATACTGAGTAGTTCAACTCGCCGACAGATCCGCGATATCCGATTTCCAACTCCCAGCCTTTCGTCTCCATCTCGCCAGTGTTTTGATCAGGATCATCGAAGCCAATGAAATCCGGGATATCGATTGGCAACAGCATGTCCTTTGTCGTCTTGTGGAAGTAGTCGGCAGTCACGCGCAAGCGGTCGTCGAAGAAGTATGCGTCGACACCAATGTTCGTTGACTGTGTTTTCTCCCAGGAGATGTTCTGGATCGCATACTGAATCTGCGCTGCTGTTTGTGATGACACAA
>Ga0065721_10050577_pt1 | contig 19147 bp, 14 predicted proteins | sample Mesricmetagenome_FD_59108 | JGI IMG/M metagenome (GOLD analysis project Ga0065721, IMG submission 59108) | Mesophilic microbial community from rice straw/compost enrichment Sample: eDNA_1 v2 (version 2) | ecosystem: Engineered > Solid waste > Grass > Composting > Bioreactor | place: USA: Davis... | reverse complement strand
GGGAGCACCTCCCCGCCGTGTCAGGGAGCCGTACGCAGCTCGACCGGAACGCGGACGAGGTCCCGGTCCCAGGTGACCTTGCAGCCGGTGAGCTGGTAGCGCGTCAGGTAGAGATAGGCCTTCTCGCCCACATCCTCGAAGGACGGGGTGCGCGCCTGCGGGTCGAGGAGGCTCGGATAGAAATAGGCATCCGGCCGGCCGCAATCCCTGTCCCAGAGAAGCTGTGCCTCCATCACGAGGATCGGCCGCGTCCAGGTCAGGAGGTCGGCGGAGGTGGACGCATAGATCCCCTCGACCGTTCGCCCATCCGCCGCGCGGCGCTTGTCGCCGAACACGGCGACGACCGCATCCTTCCCACGCACCTTGGAGATGCTGCCGATCATCCGGCCGATCACGTTGGGGGCGACCGGTTGGCAGACATGGGAGGCAACATCGCCTTCAGGCGCCCGGAACGGGTCCGTGAAGGCGGTTGTGAAGTCCTTTCCGTCCCAGGCCCGCCAGGAGCCCGGATCGTCCAGGGTCTTGGTGCGGATCAGGCAGTTGCCTCTGCGCTGGTCCCGATAGCCGTCCGCGAAGATGAAGGCGTAGTACCACCCGTCCCGCTCGATGATGTTCGATGGGTTGGCATAGCCGACCCGCGCCTTGCGGTCCGTCGGATAGGCGTAAGGCAGCGTCGCCACGACCGGGGGCGTGGCGGAGGCTTTCTCGAACCGGCGGCCGCCATCATGGGAGACAAGGCCTGTGACGGTATTGAGGAGACAAGCGCTGTAGCGCCCCGCCGGGCATTGCCCGGGCGTGCGCTCGCCGCGCAGCTCCGTATGCGCGAGGGCATAGACGGTCCTGCCGTCCCGGGTGTAGACGGCGCCGATCCAGCTCAGATCGTCGAAATCGGCGAGACGGGCCGAGCGACTTCCCTCGTACACCACGTCGCAGCGGGGACGGACCGCATCGAGACCGGGCCCTACGAAGGCGCGGTTGTCGTTGTGGCTCGCGATCAGGCGAACCTCCCCGTCCGCATTGCGGAAGGCCCGAGCCGAGGCATCCGGCACGTGGCTCTTCGCGCAGGCATCCCGCGACCAGTCGAACACCGCCTCGACGGGTCCGGCCGGCACGAGGGTGAAGTCCCGGCGCCCGGCCGTCTCGGCACGAGCGCCGGTCCACAGCGCGCTTCCCGCCAGGAGAGAGATGGCGAGAAGCGCCATCGGCCGCTTCATCTTTGTGCCCTCACGCCACCTTCTGGACAGGCTCCTGGACCTTCTCCATGACGTCGACCATCTTGGTGTCGGCGCCGTTCTCGACCAGGAACTGCCGCATCTCGCGATAGGTGTGGTGATAGGCCCGGTTGAACTTGTCGAACAGGGCCTGGTCCCAGTAATCCTCGAGGACGAAGTCTTTCCCGGAGAAGACATCGAAGCTCGGGATCTGGAAGGTCTCGGCGAATTCCGTCGTCCGGCTGTCGTAGGTGAAGTAGATCGACGGCGTTCCGTTCGACAGGGCCATCAGGTTGCCGTGGAGACGATAGCCGAGAACCAGATCCTTCTGCTGCACCAGGTCCTCGTAGTCCGAGACCACGTCGGAATAGAACAGGCGCTCGCGGTGGAGCTGCTCCATGGTCTCGTCCAGATACCAGTCGGAGACCCACTTGTTCGCCCGCAGGGCCGCGAAGGCTTCCTCCTTCTGCTCCTGGGTTCCGAAGACGATCTTCTTCTCCTCCACCTCGCCCTGAGCCATGAGGACCACGTCGAAGCGCTGCGCCAGGGATTTGACGAGGTCACGGTGGAAGGTCAGGTAGCGCTTGATGTCCTGCGCATAGGCCGGCGAGACCTCCCGCCGCATGGTGATGCCCGCATAACGGACCTTGTCGAGGGACGGGAGCTGGATCGACAGGTTCGGGTTGTTCCGCCGGAACGCGGTCGGGCAGCCGATGATGCGCACGTTGCGGATGCCGATATCCCACAGGACCTGGGCCGAATAGGTGCCGCGCACGCCGATGGAGGTGGTGGAATCCGCCATCATGCGGAGCACCGTCTTGGTCTCGTCGGACAGTTCGATCTTGCCCTTCACGGGAGCCTGAGCGCCGATCCCGAAGGCGATCACCGGGATCTTGAGGCGTTTGAGGACCTCGATGGTCTGGCTCCAGCGCATATCCTTGTGGACATAGTTGGACCCGCGCAGGAACACGTAGTCGTATTCCTCGTTGAGACGGTCGATATCGTCGAGATTGGGGTTCGCGATCGGCAGGACCCCGAGCTTATCGAAGTTCAGGAGCTTCAGGGACGAGTCGAAGACGAATGCGTCGCCGATATTGTGGTAATGGTTGATGTGGTTCTGGACGTCGTTGTAGCGGTACCAGCGAACGTTGTCGTGGTCGTAGACTTCCCCCGAGGGGATCATCACGAGAATGCGGGCCACGTTGTCTCTCCTTCTGGTTATGGGCGTGTGCCGGGCGAATGTCAGGCCGAACGCACGGCGGGCACGGAGTCGCGGTTCGCCGCGACGGTGTAGTAGAGGTCGAGGTGCTTCTGGGCGCAGTCCCGGTGACTGATCGGCTGCGCGATGCCGGCGCGAAGCCGGTCCCAGAGCCCCGGATCCGTCAGGGCCTCGACCATTCGGTCGATCAGGTCCTCGGGCGACCCGACCCGGAAATGCAGGCCGTTGACCCCATCGGTGATCTTCTCGGCCATGCCGCCGATATTGCTGGCGATCATGGGACGGCCGTGGAAGAAGGATTCCTGGATCACGATGGGCGAGTTCTCCCACCAGATCGACGGAATGACGGTCCAGTCGATGGACTGCATGAGGCGCGGCATCTCGGCGTTCTGATAGGCGCCATAGAAGCGTGCCCGCGGGCCGGCCTGCTCGACGAGCTTCTCGATCTTCTGCCGGAAGGGCTCAGGCTGCCGTTCGAGATTGCCGCCGAAGATCATCAGCTGGGCATCGTCGCCCCAGACGGATTCCGGAATGCGCGCCACCGCGTCGAGCAGCACGTCGACCCCTTTGAACGCAGTGATCTGCCCGAAATAGGCAAACCGGGCGCGGCGTCCGCCGGGCGGCAGGGGCCGGGGCGGTGTCGGCTCCACGATGTCGAGGCCGTTCTCGATCACCGTGAACTTCGACCTTTCGAGTCCCCAATCCACGTAGCGGTCCACCAGAAAGTGGCTCGGCGAGACGAAATGGTCCGCCAGTTCCAGAAGCCCGCGCACGAACTTCTCCCGGCGCAGGAAGCGCGCGGGCGAGATGTCCGGAAAGCAGGCGTTGCAATCGGCCGGTGAGGCCTGCCGGCAGAGGTTGCCGTTGCCGGTCTTCACCATCTGTCCATGGTGGTGGCAGATGGACAGGAACTCGTGGAACGTCACGACGATGAGCGTGTCCGGCAGGGCCCGCCGGACCGCATAGAGGCATTCGAGGCCAAGGCCGATGAAGTGATGGAAGTGGATCACGTCCGGCTTGAGGTCGAGCACCACGCGCAGGAAGTCGCGCTCGACCTCCTCGGTGTTCCGATTGGACAAAAAGAAATGGTCGTAATCGTCGGCGTGATAGAGGATCTCGCCCTGCTTCTGCCGCAGGCTCAGAAGCGCCGTCCCGCCATGCCGCACGACCGGATGGCCGACGCGCGCGAGGAAGCGGGAATTCACGCCCTCGAGGGCGTTCAGCCCCTTGTGGAGGTTGTAGGACGCGACCTCCGCGCCGCCGAGGGACAGGCTCGGATGGCCGTGGGAGACCACGAGAACGCGCAACGGGTGAACAGTCATTCGGCTCCTCGCATGTTGGCGACCAGGAGAGACCAGCGCCGGTCGAAGCTCCAGCGGTCCACGTGCTGCACCAGCCGCTGCCATGAGAGGCCCACTTCGGCCGGATCGCCGTCCGCCGCGACCATCTCGACATCCGGCAGCCAGATCGAAGGCGTGCCGGCGAGCTTCAGTTTCAGGCTGAGATCGCGGCTCTTCTCCCGGACGCTCAGGTAGGACTGGCTGTAGCCGCCGATGTCATGGAACGCCGCACGGGAGAGGATGCAGCATGCGCTCGACCCGGCCATGACCTCCATGGGCTCCGCGCCGCGGATGACGTCGCACGGATAGCCCAGGAAGCTGTCGACCAGGCGCCGCTCGCGCGGATCCAGGATCGTTCCGGCAAAGCAGACCGAGTCGTCCTCGAACAGGATGGTCGGGCTGACCAGGGCCTTTCCGTTTCGCGTCCGGTAGGCCCGTTCGAGAACCGGCAGCCATCCCGAACGGCGCGGCATGACGCCGGCGGACAGGAACGCGAGCGTCTCGACCTTCGTGGCCTGGGCGGCCGCATCGAGAGCATCGCACGCATCCTGCACACCCTCGGCACCCACAAGCCTGACGCCGAGGCCGTAGAATCGCGAGAGACGCTGCACCTCCGCGGCGATCTTGCCGTAGAGCTCCATCGGCACGCAGACCACGAGAGGAACGTCGTGCATCGCGGGATCGAGGGCCAGGAGCGAGAGGGTGACGAGCACCTCCTCGCCGTCGCGGCGGCCGCCCAGCGCCAATGCGAGGCTGGACGCACTCTCGTCATAGCCGAAATCGCGCTGTTCCACGGGCCGCGGCTTGGGATGATCGAACACGTGGATCATCGGCCCGATATGGGTTTCGATCGCCATGCCGGTCGCGGCAGAGCGCGGATCGAGCGCCGCCACGATCCTGTCCAGGGCGCGGCGGGACGAGGCCCGCACGGGCTTGAGCGGATAGAACGCGGAGGTATCCTCCCCGGTCACGATCTCGAAATAGACCGGGTCTTCGCCCCCGGGAGTGAGCCCCGGCACGAAGGCCAGGAAGCCGTGGTCGTGCCGGTGCGGATCGATGCTGTGGCCGAAGGCCGGATCGTGCTGGAAGGCCGCGGTCACGTCGGGCCGGGCCAGGCGCGTCCATGTCCCGTCGACGCGGGCGGATTGCTTGCCCGCATGGAGCACCACCTCCCTGACAACCTGCTCGGGATCCAGCATCCAGCCGCTGACGAGGATGCCCCCCTTCGCCAGGTCCAGGACCGCATCCATCCCGATCCGGACGGGCTCCTTGAGGGACGAGACCGTGTCGCGCCCGTCATAGCGCGCGCCCACTTTCTGCAGCAGGGCCAGCGTTTCGGCCTCGGCGGCCGCCCGGGGCAGCACGTCGCGGATATGAGCCGGCACGTCGAGGGATGCGAGGCGGACGCGCCTGTCATAGATCTCGAGCGTCCGCCAGCCCTGCGGGCCGCGGAAGAAGAGGCGCTGCAGCCTTTCGAGGTCGAGAGCAGTCTCGCCGGTCTTGAGGATGCCGACGAAGCCGTATCCTCGATCTCCCAGATCGTCGCGCACCACCTTGGCGGCCGCGAAATCGCCGGACGTGAGGCCCTCATGGGAGATGATCAGGCGCGAGCGGTCGAGCGGCAGCTCGCTCGACCAGCCTTGGAGCAGGATCTCGCCCGTGTCGAGCGCGCCCATGACCTCGACGAAGCCGTCCGTCCGCGCCGCCGCCGTGAGGATGGACAGGGCCGCGGCCGCGCGCTTGGGATCGGCCCGGCCGCTCACCAGGGCCTGGGCGACACCGTCCGCGACCTTCGGAAACTCGGAATCCGCATCGGCCGCCACGATGTTCATCAGGCTCATCAGCGGCAGGGCGCGCCGCACCAGGGTGTAGCGGAGCGGCTGCCCCTTGCGGCGCATCACGATGGAGCGGATGCGGACACGGCCCGCGACCTTGACCGGGACGACCGCCACGAAGCCGATGCAGGCTTCCGGAGGCGCCTCCTTACGGACCCACGTGACGACGTTCGCGGTCATCGAAAGCGCAGGATCGCCGTTGAGGAGAACCGGGACCGACCGGGACATGGCGTCCGTCACGCCTGCGAGGAGCAGCAGGTCCTCTCCCACGGGCGCAGCGATCACGGTTTCGCCGTCGATCGGAAGGCTCAGAGGATCGCCCAGAAAGGCGCCGCCGACAGGGTCGGCACGGACGATACGCGGTGCATCGTTCTGTGGCGGATGGCGGACTGCAATCGTCATGGACACTCCTATCGCAGCGCAATCACAAGGGTCGAAAGGGCACTGGCGGCCGAGATGCCCGCCAGGGCAATCAGGACCGCGACAGCGCGGCGCATGGGCCGGTCGGCCGCGTTCGCCAGTTCGGCGATCCGCTCGTCGAAGCCGGCGATCATCTTGTCGAAGCGCATGTGGAACACTTCCACGTCAGCAATGCGCTGAGCGAGCTCACCATGATTGGAGCGGACGACCTCCAGGGCAGCGCCGATGCCGTCCTCCTGCGAGGCCATGCGCTCCACCTGCCCGGCCGTCTCGCGGATCCCCTCCACGGCCTCTCGCAGGATGATCTGCGAACGGTGCTGCGCGGTGATCAGCACTTCGAGCTGCTGAAGAACCCGGTTGAGCGGAGCACTGATCGCCGCCTCCGCGGCGCGCTCGTCCTGAGTCGGCGCTGGAAGGACGATCTCCTCACCGGTCTTGCGCGAGACCGCCACGACCTCGAGATCCCCGAGATCCTGGCTGACGCTGACGGGCAGCTCGACCTCGAACGCATAGGCCCCGTCGCCGATGCCGTTGCGCCTCAAGTCGACGCGCGGGCGGTCGGCGGTGGCGGAGGCCACCATGCGCCCCCGGAAGAGCACGCGCACGAGGAGCCTCTCCTGCGGCTGCGCGCGGTCCCAGACCCAGCCGTAGAGGCGTCGGCTCTCGACGGCATCGAGCCGTCCCTGGATCTGGCCTCCCGTTGGTTCCGGAGCCTGCCGGACCGGTGTCTTGACTTCTGCCATGCTCATGAGGTCGTCCCTCCCTGCATCAGGCTGCCTGCGCGGATGTGTCGAAATCGCCGTAGAGGCGAAGGTGTCGGTCCGCCGTTTCGGCGATGGTCGGAGGCGGCCGGATGCTCTCGACCAATCTGTTCCAGAGCTGCGGCTCGTCCATGGCCTGCGCCATCGTACGGGCGAGCGCGACGGGATCGTCCGGGCGCACGTGAAGCCCGTCTCGGCCATCCGTCACGGCCTCGGCCATCCCGCCGATCCCGCTCGCGATGACGGGGCGCCGATGATGGAAGGCCTCCTGGATCACCAGGGGCGCGTTCTCCCACCAGATGGAGGGCATGACGACCCAATCCACCGCCTCCATGAGGGCCGGAAGCTCCTCGCGGCGATAGGGCCCGAGGCGCACCACATGGGGCTCGACCGCACGCGCGAGGTCATCGACCTCCTCCACGAAGCTTTCCGCCTGGAACGGCGCTCCGCCATGGAGGCGCAGCTCGAAATCCTGCCGTCCCTCCGCGATCAGACGCTGCACAGCCCGCAGCAGCACGGGCGCGCCTTTCCAGGGATTCAGATTGCCGAAATAGCCGAAGACGGAGCGGCGCCCATCCGGGGAGGCGCGGTGAGCCGCCACCGGAGCCTCGGGCCTGCCGTTCGGCACCACGTCGATAGCGGCCTCGGGCAGTCCCCAGGCGATGAAGCGGTCCTTGATGAACCGGCTCGGCGCGATGAAGCGGTCGACCTGCGCGAGCAGCGTCTTGAGATAGCGCTCGCGCAGGAGGAAACGGTCGGCAGAAATCTCGGGAAAGCACCCGCTGCATCGGTTCGGCGAGGCGCGCTCGCAGCGCTCGCGTCCCTTGGGCCGCATCATCAGGCCGTCATGGGCGCAGATGGCATAGTAGTCGTGGAGCGTCATCACGATGCGCGCCTGCGGCAGCACGCGCCGGATGACGGCAATGAACTCCACGCCGAGAAGCAGGACATGGTGGATATGAACCACGTCGGGACGGAACTCCCGCAGAAGCGCAGCCAACTGCGGAACGACCCCGTAAGTGTCGACCTGGCTCAGATAGAAATGATCGAAATGCCCGCTCCAGAGCACCACCTCGTCGGGGGCGTCCGTCACGGCCTGGAAGCTCGTGCCCGGGCGCGGCTCCCGGTGGACCCGGTTGGTAGCCGCGAGGAACAGCGCTTCGATTCCGGGCCGCGCGCGCAGCTCGCGGAACAGGTCGTGGGCGAAGATCTCGGTGCCTCCGGGATGCAGATCCGGATGGTTGTGGGCGACGACGAGAACCCGCATGTCAGGCGGCCTTCCCGGGTTTCGTCGCGATGATGACATCCTGGTAATGGGTGCTGTCGATGTCGCGCCAATGCCCAAGGCTGACCCGCTCGATGTCGAGCCCCGCCTCGCGCAGGGCCTGCTCGACCAGATGACGGTCGAACCCGATCGCAGCGAGGGGCGCGGCCGGATCGCCGTACCAGGTTCCGTCCTCCTTGCCGGCCGTGAAGCGGGGGCGCGCGCCTGCCCTGTCCGCATCTCCATCAAGGACCAGGAAGGCCGTCATGAAAAGCCGCCCGCCCGGGGCCAGCAGGCGCATGACCTCGCGCGCATAGGCGGCGATCTCCGAAACCGGCAGATGCGTCGCGACCGACACCATGGCGGCGAAATCGAAACTCGCATCCGAGAACGGCAGGACGACCTCGTGCCCCGCAAGGGAGCCGCCGGGATTGTAGAGTTCGTGCGCCAGGTCGATCTGGCAGAACCGGAAATGCGGATAGGCCGGCGTGATGTTCTGCACGCACCACTCGATCCCCTCTCGCACGGGATCGACGCCTTCGTAGCAGCCCGTTTGCCCATCGAGATACTGGGTCAGCGGCACCGCCATGCGGCCAATGCCGCAGCCGATATCGAGGACGCGATCCGAGGGCTTGAGGCCACCCAGCCGCACGAAATGGCCGAGATATTCCGCGCCGATGGCGCGGTAATCCCCGTCCCCGACGAAGACGTTCTCGGGCGGTGGCGCTGGAAGGAAGCGGTTGCGCGCAATCCCTTCCACGACGGCTGAGAGGCGTGTCTCCTCGGCGGGAGAGAGCAACGGTCGATAGGCGCTGACCTTGCTGCCGACCTGAGCATTCATGCGGCTGTCCTCTTGTTTTTGGGAGTTCGGTGCTGCGCGTTCATGATGGCCGCGATCCTGTCCCCCCACCGGGAGGCATGGAGTGCGCAGTTGTACTGCCAGGCGACGCCCTTCATGTAGTCGCTGCTGAGCGTCATCGATTTGCGCTCCAGGTGATAGAGCTCGACATCGGCCGCGTAGAGAATCCGGCGGTCCGCGGCCGTGATCTTGAGGCACAGGTCGCTGTCCTCGTAATCGCCGATCACGTAATCCTCCGTGAAGCCGCCGACCGTCTCGAACAGGGTCCGCGACATCACGAGGCAAGCACCCGTCACGGCAGGCACTAGGCGCTCCTCCGTCGCGGGAGCGTAAAAGCGGGGCATGCCCTTGTAATAATGGTGGTTGAGCCAGCGTCCGCGATGGTCGCGCTCGAAATACATACCCGCATGCTGAAGGGAGCCGTCCTCGAAGAGAAGCTTCGGGCCCACGGCGCCGATGCGCCTGCGGCCCGACAGCCGCGCCACGAGCGCTTCGAGCCATCCTGGTGCGACCGGAACCACATCCGAATTGACGAGAGCGAGAACATCCCCGCGCGCCAGGGCGGCGCCTGCATTGCAAGCCCGGGCATAGCCGCCGTTGCGCTCCATCACGGCGAGCAGGACCGGGAGCCCATAGACGAGATGTAGCCCGCCGATCACGTGCTCGACCTCCGCGGCCTGTTCGGGCGAGTCGAGCACATAGATCAGCTCGGCATTCTGCCTGAACCACGGATCCATCGCGAAGGCGGCGATCTGGAAGCGCAGGAAGTCGAGCGCCCGGTAGAGCGGGATGACGACCGAGGCCTTCGGGCGGGGCAGCGGCTGGCCGATCTGGTGGATGCGCGGTTCGTTCGTGCCCGAGCGCGCCCTGTCGTGAAGGTCGGCGATCACGGGCGCGAGCACATCCGCCAGAAGGGTCTCGTCCACATGCTGGGGAGGCACGGCACGCAGGGCCGCCGCCCGCGCCTCGGCAGGGTCGGCCGGCTGCGGGGCCGGAACGAGGGGATGATAGGCGCCTGAGCGCAGGAGCAGGCGAAAGCGCGGCTGGAGAAGAGGTGCCGCTCCACCGGCGGCAGGCGCCAGGGCCGCGAACCCGACCGCGTTCACACGACCGCCACCCGCATCCTCGGCCGAAACCGGAAACCGGCGGAGACCTTCGGTCAGATCATGAACCGTGCCGTCGCGTCCCACGGCGGCCACGCCGGCGACAAGGTTCAGCGGGTCGCGGAACCAGCCGGTCACGAGCGTTCCGCGTGCGGTGGAGAGCGCACAGGCGATCTCGGCCGACAGGCCCGCACCCGTGACCCGCTGACGATCGAGAGGTGCGCCGAGCTGCGCCTCCACTGACGCGATTTTGCCCGAAGCCGTGAGGCTCGGCAGCTCCATCAGGAGATGTTCGCGCAGGCCGGCCGCGCGCTTGCCGTGTTCGCGCAGCCACGTCGTCAGAGACGGCACTTTCTTGTCGGGCCGCAGGATGGTTCTTGCCTGAAGCCCATCGGGCCCGGCGAAGACGAGCCAGCCACCCTGCTCGCCCGTCTCCTCGGCAACGGTCAGGAGATGCAGCGCCTCCCGCCCTCGCCCGAGGCGCGAGCGGTGGGGCTGCCCCTTCAGGCGCTCCACCCCGCGGGGGCCGACACGATGGATCGCATGGATGGCCCCGAAGGCGGCGGGAAACGGCGCCTGAAGCAGGACGAGATCGTCGACCGCCCGGGCCACGATGGCGGCCGGCTGCGGCGATGGCTCCAGCCGGCGCAGCATAATATTCACGTTGCGGAGGAAGGCCGGGTTGCGCTGAAGACGAAAAAGACCGCTCCACAGGCCCAGCAGAGTGGATATGAGGGTGGCGCCCGCCTGGTCTTCGAGATCGTCGAGGAGCGCAGCCGCATCGAGGGCCGGAAGGGGCGCATCGCCCGCAAGGGACAGCTCGGCGCTCAGGCCGAGGGCATCCGCCGATAGGACAGCCTTTAGAGAAACGCGTTCGGGCCGGCGCAGGGCCCAGAGGAGACGGGTTCCGCCGTCCTCGCGCGGAAGGCGCAGCGACGCCGTCGGAGCGACGACCGCATCCGCGACGGACAGAGACGCGGGTGTCCGCATCGGTTCGGGAACGTCCCAGACGATCAGCATCGCGGCACCGCCGAGATGAAAGGCCTGCGGCCGATCCGTTTTGCGATCCGTATTGCTTGTCGTCGAAACCGTGTCCGATAGATCGAGCAGCGCCATGCCGTTCAAACACCTCGCAGGATGGGGCGCTGCAGCCATGAGCTGCAGCGCCTTGGCAGATCAGTTGACCGAGAAGTAGTCGTCCGGGCTGTTCTGCACGTCGTCCGCGTTGACGTTGACGAGCGTGACCGTGTCGCCGTTGCCGAGATCGACGAGGGTATTGTCCCCGACCTGATGGACGCGGCTTGCGAGATCCTCGGCCGATGCGATGTCGGTGCCGTTGATCCCCTTGGAGACCTGCAGCAGATCCTCGCCGACCCTGAAGTCCATGACGACGTCGTTGCCACCGCCGCCGGAGAACACGAAGACGTCATGGCCGGAATTGCCGTGCAGGACGTCGTCGCCCGCACCGCCCTGGATGATGTCGTCGCCCGAGCCGCCGCGGATGAGGTCGTCTCCGGCGCCGCCCTGCAGCAGATCGTCGCCGGCATTGCCGTCAAGGGTGTCGTTGCCGTCACCGCCCTGGACAATGTCGTTGCCGTTGCCGCCCCGGAGGTAATCGTCCCCGGCACCGCCCTGCAGCGCGTCGTCACCGTTGCCGCCGAAGAGAACGTCGTCTCCGGCGCCGCCCTGCAGCAGGTCGTTGCCGTTGCCGCCGAAGAGGTTGTCGCTTCCGGCCCCGCCGAACAGCGCATCCTCGCCTTCGCCTCCGAAGAGAAGGTCATCGCCCTCGCCGCCGAAGAGAGCATCGCCGCCCCCTCCGCCGAAGAGGAAATCGTCCCCTCCATTCCCGAAGATCACATCCGGGGAATGGGTACCGTGAAGCGTGTCGTGATAGGCACCGCCTTCAAGAGTTGCCATACCTGTCTCCTTGCTGACTGGGACCGGAGGGACGCCTGCCCGCCGGATGGATAGGTGGAGTTGATGCAGGCGAACACCTTTGGCGTATCCAAACGCCGGCCGCGCAAATGCGCATTCCTGTTCGCCGCGACAGAACACTGATCAAGGCCAGCTGATTTGTAAAGAGCAAAATTCAATAAAGCTTGAGAAAAGTCAAGTATAGTTCGCCCAATAATACGATTATTTATCCCCGTAAAGCCAATTTAAACTAGTTTATTTTTAGTTCGACTTTCAAAATATTTGAGCAACATTTTCCATCACTCTTCAATAGGCCCAACAACTCTTTTGCCTGCTGTATGTTCCGTGCCGCCGCGAGAATTTCTTGCGGCGCGATCACTCCTCGCGGAATGCGCGGTTGAAGCTTTCGGTGATCGGCGCGAGGAGATAGTCGATGGCCCGGCGCGGCTTGTTGATGATGAGGATCTCGGCCGGCATGCCCGGATAGAGCTTGACGGACGGATTGTTCACCAGGCTCTCCGGCGCGATCGACGCACGCACCACGTAGAAGGCGGATTCGTTGCGCTCGTCGAGCTGCTGATCGGCCGAGAGATAGGTCAGTGTTCCGGCAAGCGGCGGCGTGCTGCGGTTGTTGTAGGCGGTCAGCCGCACCTGAACCGGAGCGCCCACATGGACGGAGTCGATGTCGCGCAGGCCCACCTTCGCCTCGATGATCAGGGGCTCCTGCTCGGGAACGATGTCGAGGATCGGCTGGCCCGGCGAGATGACGCCACCGGGCGTGCGGCTGCGGATGTTCGTGACGATGCCGCTTTGCGGCGACACGACCACGATCCGGCGCAGGACATCGCCGGCCGCACTCATCCGCTCGATGGTCTCGGCGAGCTCCAGCTGCGCCGACTGGAGATCCGCTGCGACCTGCTGCTGGAAGTCGTTCTCGATGGACAGGATCTCGAGTTCGGCAGCCGATTTCGCCTGCTCGGCCTTCGCCTTGCGGGCCACGAGCTCAGCGGCCCGGCCGACAAGTTCGCTCTCGCGCGTCTGCAGCTCGGTAAGGCGCGGACGCGGCGCGTAACCCTTCTCCACGAGGGACGAGACGGCCTGCAGCTCGCGATTCAAGAGTTCCGCCTGACGGGTATTGGCAACCGTCTGGGCTTCGATCGCAGCGAGCTCCGCTTCCTGCTGCTGCACGGTCTTGCGCTGGATGTCGACCTTGCGGTCGAACATTTCGCGGCGCGACGAGAAGACGTTCCGCTCCGCCTTGAGCACCTCGGCGGCGATCGGGCTCGTCGAGTTCGCCACCTCGTCAGGAAAGGTCAGCCGATCCTGCCGGGTTTGCTCCGCCCGCAGACGCACGAGGCGCGCCTCGAGGCCGATCCGCTTCGCCCTGAGCTGTTCGAGCTCCGCCTTGGCGCGGGTGTCGTCGAGCTGCAGAAGCGGTTGCCCCGCCTGGACGAGATCACCCTCCTGGACCAGCAGGGTCTTGAGAATGCCGCCTTCGAGATGGCTGACCGTCTTGCGTTTGGAATCGACGATCACGGTCGCGTTGGCGACAGCCGCGCTGTCGAGGCGCGCCGCGAAAGCCCAGCCGACGAAACCGCCGAGGCCCACGACGATGGCGAGCGTTCCGGCCAGAAGCGGGGTGCGCAGGGAAGGCCCGGCGCGCTCTTCGCTCTCGAAGCGCTCGACCCATGGCCGCGCCGTATCCGGCTCATGCGGAACCGGCAGCTGCGCGGCGCGATGCCGGCTCTGGACGAGAATCTCAGTGCTAGCCACGGGTTGCGTCTCCCTGAACGGCCCGCACGGCCTGTGCCTGAGCGGGCTTGGCGATTCTTTCGCCGCGGCCGTCGATATCCACCACCGATGCGCGCGGCCCAAACTGAGCGATGCGCCCGTCCTGGAGGACGAGAAGCTTGTCGACCGCCTGCATGATCGACGGCCGGTGGGCGATGAGAATCACGATGGCACCGTCCGCCCGCGCGGCCTCGATAGCCCGGATGAGGGCGCGCTCACCTTCCGTATCGAGATTCGCGTTGGGCTCGTCGAGGACGATCATGCGCGGCCGCCCGTAGAGCGCCCGGGCGAGCGCGATCCGCTGCCTCTGGCCGCCCGACAGAAGGAAGCTGCTGTCCCCCAGGCGCGTGTCGTAGCCGAGCGGAAAGCGCCCGATCATGTTGTGCACGTCCGCAAGGCGCGCAGCTTCCAGAACGCCTTGAGGATCAGCCTCCTGCATCCGCGCGATGTTCTCCCGGATGGTTCCCTCCAGGAGCGACACGGATTGCGGCACGTAGCCGACCATGCGCCCGAAGGATTCGCGCTCCCACAGGAAGACGTTGTGCCCGTCGAGATAGATGCCGCCCGTGGTCGGCTTCAGCACGCCGACGAGAAGGCGCGCGAGGGTCGATTTACCGGCCGCCGAAGGGCCGACGATGCCCAGCACCTCGCCGGGAGACAAAGAGAACGAGATTCCCTTGAGGACCGGGACGTCGGAGCCGGGCGGCGCAAAGACGAGACGGTCGACCGTAAGCTCTCCGGAGGTGCGCGGCGTCGGCTGCGTGTCGCGCCGCGGCGTCTCGTCTTCGAGCAGGCTCACGACCCGTTTCCAGGCTGCTGCGGCGAGCACCCATTGCCGCCATCCGTCGACCATCGAATCGAAGGGCAAGAGCAGCCGACCCATGATGATGCTGGCTGCGACCATGGAGCCCGGGCTTGCCTCCTGCCGGATGACGAGCACCGCGCCGGCGGACAGCACCGCGATCTGCATCATGTAGCGGCAGGTCCGCGTGAGGGACGACATGGCGCGTCCGCGCCTTGTCGCCATGTCGAGCAGGTCCTGCCCGTGAAGCTGGGCGTGGCGCCAGCGGCGAGCAAGGGCCGGCAGCATTCCCATCGCCTCGATGGCCTCTGCATGGCGAAGGCTGCCGCTCATGTCGCTGATGCCCCGGATCGTCGAATCGTTGGCGCGCTTGAGAGTCCGCCGCGTCAGCAGGTCCGAGATCAGACTCAGCACCACGATGATCGTCGCGGAGAGCAGCGCCACGATGCCGTAGAGCGGATGCAGCGCGAACAGGACCACGAGGAAGATCGGGCACCAGACCGCCTCGAGCGGAATGCCGATCGCGTTGCCGGTGATGAAGGATCTCAGGTCATTGATGTCCCGGATCGCCTGACTCGCGCGGCTGCTCCCCTGCTGCACGGATGCCGCCACGGCGGCCTGCAGGACGGGGAGGTTCAGCCGACGCAGAAGAAGGCTGCCCATCACCTGGAACGTGAGGGAGCGGACATAATCGAGGGTGCCGAACAGAATCAGCCCGATCGCCGCGATGATGATCAGCATCGTGAGCGTATCGGTGCTCTGGCTGTTCACGACGCGGTCGTGCACCTGCAGCATGAAGAGCGGCACGGTGAGCTGCAAAACGTTGATGACGGCGCTCAAAAGGCCCGCATAGGCGAGCCCGACAAAGAACGCCTTGCGGCCGCGGTGGATGAGGTCCGCGGCTCCCCCGGAGACAGTCGCCTTGTTCATGCGGCCATTCCTGCAATGATTTGTTGGTCGAAAATGTGACAAAGCGATGAGTAATCGACGATCCGCATGAAGGATTAATTTCGGCCGCTTTACACATTGATAATTCTCTATACCCTCCTAGGGTGATCTTGCGGGATGCCATTTCATTTTAAGCATACCCTTTATAACGCATCGCAACATAACAACTTAAAAGTTTAGGGAATACGCCCTCGAATAGTTCGAAATTCGAAATAATCATTATTGAGCAGCAGGAAGGCAAGGCATGGAACACAAATACAGCAACGAGATCGGATTGTTCCGAGAAGTGTCGACTGGAGGTCTGGCCGAGTTGCCACCGGTCCCGCGCCCTGCAAAGGCACAGGATCAGGCGGACGCATCTCCCGCGCCAGCGGATGAACCACCGGGCGTCACCCATCTCGACCTCGTGCGCGTGGTGGAGCGCTTTCATCGCCGGTATCTCGATCTGTTCCGGCTCGATCTCGGTCGTCTCGGCGTGGACGACCTCAGCCCCTCGCAGGTGATGATGCTCTTCACCATCGGCTCGGACGAGCTCACGGTCCGCGATCTCATCGACCGCGGCTATTATCTGGGCTCCAATGCGTCCTACAATCTCAAGCGCCTGGTCGAGGGCGCCTATGTCGACCGCAGTGCCTCCGAGCGCGACCGGCGCTCCGCGCGCATCCGCCTGTCGGAAAAGGGGCGCAAGCTGTGCGAGGATGTCCGCCGGATGGACGAATCCTACCACCGCCTCGTGACGCGCACAGCCGAGGAGAAGCGCGACCTGGAGACGGCCTTCAGGACCCTGCAGCGCCTGGAGAATGTCTGGACCGGCGCCCTGCGCTATGGAGAGACCGGACTCGCCTGAGCCCCTGCCCTTTCGTCCGAATCGTCCGTCGGCCGTTTCCAGCGCATGGAACCGGCCTGTTTTCTGGTGCCCCGCATTTTTTGGCCGGCGCCGGATCCCCTTCGCGGAAAAATGCTCTAGTTTTCCCTCAAAGGCGCTCCGGCGGCCCCTGTGCCCCGGAGTTTTCTCTCACGGGTTGCAACATGGCCAGATTCCTCGTTACCGGCGGTGCCGGATATGTCGGCAGCCACACGGTTCTCGCGTTGGTGGAACGCGGGGACGATGTCGTCGTTGTCGATAATCTTTCCCAAGGGCATCGCGGAGCGGTGCCGCCCGGTGTCGAGCTGATCGTTGAGGACATCGCGGATACGCGCCGCCTCAACGAGATCTTCGCAGGCTGGCGTTTCGACGGCGTTGTCCATTTCGCGGCGCGCTCCCTTGTGGGCGAGAGCATGCGCGAGCCGCTCATGTATCTCTCGGAGAACGTGAGCAACACGCTCCGCGTGGCCGAAGCCGCGATCAAGTCCGGCTGCATGCGCTTCGTCCTGTCCTCCACGGCGGCGCTGTTCGGGATGCCGGATCGCATTCCCATCGACGAGGAATCGAAGCTCCACCCCTTGTCGCCCTACGGCGAGTCGAAGCTCATGGCCGAGCGCGGGCTGGACTGGGCGCAGAAGATCCACGGCCTCCATTGGTCGGCCCTCCGGTATTTCAACGCGGCAGGCGCCGATCCGCAGGGACGGCTCGGTGAGGATCACGACCCGGAAACGCATCTGATTCCGCTGGCCATCAATGCGGCCCTCGGCCTTGGGCCGGAACTGACCGTCTTCGGCAATACATATGACACGATCGACGGCACGGCGGTGCGCGACTATGTGCACGTGACGGATCTGGCCGATGCCCATTGCCGGATTCTCGACCGCCTCGCCGAAGGCCAGGGCGGCTGCTACAACGTGGGCAACGGCACGGGCTATTCGGTGCGCCAGGTCATCGACGCGGTGGAGCGGGTTTCGGGCCGCAAGGTGCCCCATCGGGTCGGTCCGCCCCGCCCGGGCGATCCGCCAGTGCTCGTCGCCTCGAACGAGCGCCTGCGCCGCGACACGGGATGGTCGCCCCGTTATGCCTCCCTCGACGACATCGTGCGGACGGCCTGGGCCTGGCGCTCCGCTCACCCGCACGGCTTCGAGGATTCGACTTCGCCAATCGGCAAGGGCTCCCTGGCTCAGGCCGTCTGATCGCGAGGCGAGAGCCTCGCGCCGTTGAGCTCGGCCACCACGTCGCTCAGCATGGGGACGAAATCGTTCCCATGACCCAGGCCCACGGCGGTCGCGAAACTGTTGCGCACCGCCGCGCCCAGGGGATTGGCGAACTCGGTCGCCTGGGCGAATGACGCCAGATAGGTCATATCCTTCAGGCCATTCCTGAGCGTGAACTTATGCGCAGACGGATCCCGGTCGAGAACCCATTTGAAAAAGGTCTGGTAAAAGCCGCAATCCATGCGGCTGCCGCGGATCACGCTATCGAAGAGCTGCGGCGTGACGCCTGCCTTGGCGCCGAGGGCGAGGGCCTCCGCATAGAGCGCGGCATATCCCATCGAGAGAAAATTGTTGAGGAGCTTCATCGTGTGGCCCGTGCCGGTCGGGCCCGTATGCACGATGCGACCCGCAAAGGCCTCCAGCACCGGGCGGATCCGCGTCACAACGGACGGGTCGCCGCCGACCATCACGTCGAGGGTGCCCGCCTGCGCGTCGGCCGGCGTGCGTCCGAGCGGTGCATCCACCAGCACGATCCCGGCCGGAGCGAGTTCCGCCGCGAGCCGTGTCGTGACCGAAGGGTCCGAGGTCGAGCAATCGACCACGAGACGTGGTCCGCCGGCGGATGCGATCCCGTCAGGCCCCTGGATCGTCGCCTGGACCTCCGGGGATCCGGTCACGCACAGGATCACGATGTCCGACATCTCCGCGAGTTCCCGCGGCGTCCGCGCCTCGGCGGCGCCGCGGGCCTTCAGGTCCTCCACGGGCTCCCGCCTGCGATGCCCGAGGATTGTCAGCGGCCACCCTTTCTCCACGAGGTTCCGCGCCATGCCATGGCCCATATGCCCGACCCCGACGAACCCGATCCGTTCCTTCGCCACGCCTGCCTCCGTCCATTCTGCACACCCAAGATAGGGCGCGGAGGCGCGGACGGGTAAGGAGCGCCGGACTCCTCCGGTCCTGCGAGGGTTTGAACGCCCTGTCTTAAGCTGCAAAGCTCGGCGGCGATTCGCATTGGATCGGGCGACACGGGATGGAGCGGCGGCATGCCGACATATCTTGGCATCGATGTGGGGACCTCAGCCGTCAAGGCGGTGATCATCGACGAGGGGCAGGAGGTGCTCGCCGAGGCGAGCCGGCCTCTCGCAATTTCCCGTCCGCACGACCTGTGGTCCGAGCAGGATCCGGAGACATGGTGGGAGGCCGTGGAAGGCGCCGTCGAGGCGCTGCGCACCAGCGTGCCCGCCGCTTGGACGGAGTTGCGCGCCATCGGGCTCTCGGGCCAGATGCACGGCGCAGTCCTGCTCGACGACCGGGACAGGCCTTTGCGGCCGGCGATCCTCTGGAACGACGGTCGCTCGTTCCGGGAAGCCGAGGAGCTGGGCCGGCGGCATCCCGGCCTGTCCCGCGCCATGGGCGTCGTGCCCATGCCGGGCTTCACGGCGCCGAAGCTCCTCTGGGTGGCACAGCACGAGCCGGAGATATTCCGGGCCGTCGGGACTGTCCTCCTGCCGAAGGACTATATCCGCCTGAAGCTCACGGGCGAGCGCATCACCGACATGTCGGACGCGGCGGGCACCTGGTGGCTCGACGAGGCCGCC
>Ga0065721_10005967_pt1 | contig 19153 bp, 14 predicted proteins | sample Mesricmetagenome_FD_59108 | JGI IMG/M metagenome (GOLD analysis project Ga0065721, IMG submission 59108) | Mesophilic microbial community from rice straw/compost enrichment Sample: eDNA_1 v2 (version 2) | ecosystem: Engineered > Solid waste > Grass > Composting > Bioreactor | place: USA: Davis... | reverse complement strand
GAGTCTTAACTTCTGGTTATTTTCATTGATGATCCGGAAAGTTTGAGTAACCGAACCAACGCTGGTAAAAACAGTGTCATAGTGAAGTGTATCGGCTGTGATGCTCACGGATGCATCCGGGCTTGTAATAAAGCTATCCTTCCGGCAGGCGATCAGCAATAAAAGTGAAAGTGTAAATACGGTTAAAGCAGTCTTCATTGATATCATTTAAACTTGGAAGGTTTTGGTCTCACTTACCGCCCGGCTGAACAAAGTGTCGCGACACTCAGCTTTACGTTGCCGGCAGTTAATAATTCCGTACCGCAGGCTTCCAGTGTGGCACCTGTGGTGATCACATCGTCAACCAGCAGCAGGTGTTTGCCTTCAATTGCTTTTGGTCTCACCAGTTCAAACTTCCCTTCCATATTTTGCCAACGGTCAATTCTTCCCTTCCTGGTTTGAGTTTCAGTATGATGAGAACGAATAATCACGTCTTTTAGTACCGGCAGCTTCAAACTTTCAGCCATGCCATCGCAAAGTACGGCTGATTGATTATAACCTCTTTTCTTTTCCCGCGATGCAAACAATGGCAGTGGCACCAGGGCATCTACCGCAAACCGCCCTGATTTCCGGATAGTTTCACCCATTATTTTACCAAGGTAAAATCCAATCTCCCGGTTTTTTTTGTATTTAAACTGATGCATCAGTTGTTGAATCAAAGATTCCCGGGTGAAATAATACTGGGCCGTAGCCTGTTCCACCTGCAGCCTGCCCCAAAATCTCTTTTCAACCGGGTTGCCGGCCAGGATTTCAAAATGCGTTTCCGGGAGAGCAGCCATGCAACGCATGCAAAGAATATTATGCCGGTCCAGGTTTTCCGACATACAACCACAACATACATGCGGAAACACCAAATGAATGATCGCATCCCTGATCCCTGCCACACTAACCATAGTCTTCTTTTTGGTTCAGCAAATCAATTGAAGAGATAACTGTACACTTCTTCCACCCTGGCCATGGTGATTACTTCAATATTGAATTTTTGTTTGGAAAGTCCTTTCTGGTTGTATTTCGAAACAATGATTTTTTCGAAACCAAGTTTCTCTGCTTCAGCTATTCTTTGTTCAATCCTGTTTACCGCCCTTACCTCACCGCTCAGTCCCACTTCACCGGCAAAACATATTCCCGGGTTTACCGGAACATCCTCATACGATGAAAGCAATGCACATAAAACTGCGAGGTCAATGGAAGGGTCTTCAACCCTTAATCCTCCGGCAATGTTCAGGAAAACGTCCTTGACGCCAAAGTGAAAACCACCCCTTTTTTCAAGTACTGCCAACAATAATTGAAGTCTCCTTAAATCGAATCCGCTGACAGTGCGTTGTGGAGTACCATAAACTGACTGAGTTACCAAAGCCTGTACTTCGATCAGCAAAGGCCGGATGCCTTCCATGGTTGCCGCAATGGCAATGCCGCTTAGCTGATCTTCTTTTTGCGTGATAAGGATTTCGCTGGGGTTAATGATACCACGCATTCCCTGTTCGGTCATTTCATAAATGCCAAGTTCGGAGGTACTGCCAAACCTGTTTTTCAGCGTACGTAAAATGCGATAGGCATAATGCCGGTCGCCTTCAAATTGCAACACGGTATCCACCATGTGCTCAAGGATCTTGGGTCCTGCAATGCTGCCGTCTTTGGTGATATGCCCGATCAGCATCACGGGTGTGTTTGTATCCTTGGCAAACCGCTGAAACTCCGCAGCACATTCCCTGATTTGGGAAACTGAACCAGGAGAGGAATCAATCAATGGAGTATGAAGCGTTTGAATCGAATCAACAATTACCAGGGTGGGTTTGAGTTTTTTTATCTCCTGGAATATCACCTGAGTGGATGTCTCGGTTAACAGGTAAAATCCATTTGTGCCCATGCTGTCGCCAATTCCATTTCCAGCAGCTACACGATCTGCCCTCATTTTTATTTGTTGTTCACTTTCCTCGCCACTGATATAAAGTACTCTTTCATTTGTTAACCAGAGCCCGTTTTGTAAAAACAAAGTTGACTTTCCTATTCCGGGTTCTCCACCAATTAACACAATACTTCCCGGTACAATACCACCACCAAGCACCCTGTTAAGCTCGGCATCAGCAGTGACGATCCTTTTTTCTTCGTTACTCCTGATATCATTTAATGCGATGATGCGGTTACTTCTTTTTTGTTCATGATAATTCTTCCAGTCGTTACCATTCTTCTTTTCTTTTTGCACTAATTCTTCCACCAGCGTATTCCATTCGCCACAACCAGGGCATTGACCAACCCACTTCACCGTTTCATGGCCGCAATTTTGACAGAAGAATGCAGTCTTAACTTTACTCATGCGATAAAGATAGAAGTATTGCGGAAGTGTTTAACTGATGAAAAAACGGAAACGTGTGTCGAAAAAACTTTTCCCGAAAACCGGGAATGATGACTGTTTTTTGATCTCTGAAACGAGCCGGAATATGACAATTCATAAAATGTAAAAGGGGCCAACCTTTCGATTGACCCCTTTACTTACTAACCCATTAAATTCTTTAGCTAAGTTACAATTCTAGCCAACATTTCAAAATAAAATTTTCACCCTGTGAATAACTTCCGAAGCAGCATATTGAAATACAATTTACTACGAAATGTATAAAAATTTAACGACTTATTATATTGAAAATCAGTATATAATATTGAATTTGCGTCGGTTGGTTTTGCAGGAATAAATTCCTTTATATCCGACTGTATTTCATTAGATAAATGACAAAAAGACTGTTTTTTTAATCTTTAATCCAAATGGTTACAAGTTTGTTATTGGAATAGTAATCAAACAAAAAATTTTCGCCGAATGAACTCAATCTTGCTTGTTTCTCTCCTCTTTATGGGGATTAGTATGCTCGTTTCAATGGTGCTGAAGGGTAAGTTCAGCAAGTATAGCAAAGTACCCCTTCGCAGCGGCCTGACCGGGCGTGAGGTCGCAGAAAAAATGTTACGGGAAAACGGGATATATGATGTAAAAGTAGTGTCTGTAGATGGCTTTTTGTCAGATCATTATAACCCGGTGAACAAAACTGTAAACCTCAGCCCGGATGTCTACAACGGAACCAGCGTAGCGGCTGCCGCAGTCTCAGCCCACGAATGCGGTCACGCGGTACAGCATGCCACTGCCTATCAATGGCTGACCATGCGCAGTAAGATGGTACCCGCAGTACAAATAAGTTCCAGCCTGGTTCAATGGATACTGCTGCTCGGTCTTATCATGGCAATTTCCGGTGGAAACACAACGGTACTGCTGATTGGAATTATCCTTTTATCCGTTACCGTGCTGTTTAGTTTGATTACGCTTCCGGTGGAGTTTGATGCCAGCAAAAGAGCGCTGGCCTGGCTAAACAATACCAACGTTACCACCCGGGATGAACATCCCATGGCAAAGGATGCCCTGAAATGGGCGGCAACAACCTATGTGGTGGCGGCACTCGCGGCAGTGGTGCAACTGGCACAATACATAATGATATATCTCAACGCCCGCGACAGAAATTAATTTGGTTTAGTCTCAATACACAGGGTCACCGTTTTTACGGTGGCCCTTTTTTATGTGTATAATGATGGAAAAATCAGTTGAAAAAATTTTCTTATGTTTTATATGAACGGTTTAAAATAATGTTAAATTGTTATATACCTATTTAACCGCACACTTTAAACGTTCACATTATGAGAAAACCAAACCTGCTGCTGTTCAGCATGATGCTATTGCTATGCTCCAGCACGTGGTCACAAAAGGCCATCTCGGGAAAAGTAACCCATTCCAGACTTGGGACGCCTGTCCCCGGTGTATCAGTGGTAGTGAAAGGCACAAATTCCGGAACCGTCACAGACGCTGATGGTAATTACAGCCTGACGGTACCAGACAAATCGACCACGCTTGTATTTAGTGCTGTAGGGTTCACGCTTAAAGAAGGAATAATTTCAGGCTCCACCCTTGATCTTAGCCTGGATGAAGGTGAAACCCGGAGCTTACAGGAAGTAGTGGTTGTTGGATTTGGTACAAAGATCAAAAAGGATTTAACAGGTAATATAGCACGGATCAAAGGCGAAGAAATAATCAACACCCCGGTACCCAACCTTACCCAGGCCATACAGGGTCGCGCTGCCGGTGTGTTTGTAGAAGCTAATAATGGTAAAGTCGGGGAGGGTGTTAAAGTTCGCATACGCGGCGCCGGATCCATCAGTGCCTCGAATGACCCCTTGTATGTAATTGACGGAATTCCGATCAATACAGGAGGTCTCAGAGGTAACCCGCTTGCGGATATCAACTTTAACGACATTGAAACCTTCGACATCCTGAAAGATGCATCAGCTGCAGCTATCTACGGTTCACGGGCTGCAGGTGGTGTGGTTTTGATCACGACCAAAAAAGGAAAACAGGGACGAACAAAGATTAATGTCAACATGCAGTATGGTTCAAATAAGCCAACCAATCATCGCCGCTTTTTAAATGCTGCAGAATACGTAGAACTGATTCGCGAAGCGGCTACCAACAGCGACATTATCGAAGGTGTGGATCCCGCTCACCCCGATTCATGGCTCACCTTTGTTGAAAGCCGCCTGACACGTTATGCAGGGCATACAGACTGGCGTACACTTGAGACAAATACAAACTGGGAAAAACTTGCATACAATGATGATGCACGAACAAAGATCCTGGATGTAACTGCTTCCGGTGGTAACGATAAAACACGCTTTTACATCAGCGGTGGTTACAGTGACCAGGATGGTATATTAATCCTAAATAATTTTGAGAGGATCTCTGCAAGATTTAATCTCGAACATGATGCGAGTGAAAAGATCAGGATCGGTTTCAACCTCGGTATATCCCGTACCGTAGGCAACCGTAATAACCTTGACAACGCTTTCCAGACTCCGTTACAACTTGTTGCACTTGCGCCAATCACACCTCCGCGTGATCAGAATGGCGTATACTATGACAGGCCTGTGACCACATATTATAATGGCCTGATAGAAACCGAAGACTCGCGATTCAAATCAACCATATTCCGTAATATCGGAAGTGCATTTTTCAATTATAAGATTATTAAAAATCTTTCATTCCGTTCTGAAGTCGGTTTGGATATACAAACACAGAACGATGATCTGTTCAGGGGATCCCGCACGTTTACTGGTCTGTCAACAAATGGTTACGGGCAGTCTGAATGGAACCGTGATGTAACACTAAATACAAACAACTACCTCAGTTATATCAAATCCTTTGGGGCGCATGACCTGGACGCAACCCTGGGGATGGCTTATCAGAAATTCAATACTGACTATACACTTGTAACCGGCGAAGATTTTCCGGTAGACGCACTTCAGAAACTGGCCAGTGCCGGTAAGATCACCGGAGGTTCTTCTACATTGACTGAATCCGCAATCGCCTCCTATTTTGCCCGCGCCAACTATAAATTCCAGGACAGATACCTGCTGTCATTGAGTGGCCGGGTGGATGGTTCATCAAGATTTGGTAAGGAAAACAAATACGGTGTTTTCCCTGCAATATCTGCAGGATGGATCCTCAGTGAAGAAAACTTTATGGCCGGTTCAGGATTGATCAGCTTCCTTAAATTAAGAGGCAGCTATGGTCTTACCGGTAATGATGCCGGCTTCGGCAATTTCCCTCAATTAGGTCTTTGGGGTGCGTCTAAATACAATAACCAGTCAGGCCTTGTGCCCACCCAGCTGGCCAACCCTAAACTGAAATGGGAAAAATCAAAGCAATTGGATATAGGAGTCGACTTTGGATTATTTGACAACCGAATCTCCGGTGAGATTGATTACTATGTCAGGAAAACCGAAGATCTCATCTATAATGTTCCTGTTCCTGCTATTACAGGTTTTGCTACTCAAACTGTAAATGTAGGCTCAATGGAAAACAAAGGTTTTGAGTTTGTGCTTAATGCAAACAATATTACCTGGGGAGATTTCAAATGGAGTTCAAGTCTGAACCTGGCAAAAAATATAAACAAGATCACCAAACTTGATGGTGACCAGACACTGATCCCTGGCAATGACGGCCGTTACCTCAATTCATTGATCGTAGGTGAAGCCATAGGTATATTCTATGGGCCGAAATACGCAGGTGTTGATCCGGCGAATGGTGATGCTCTTTATTACAAGGAAGATGGTAAGACAACAACCAATGATTACAACGAAGCGGGCAACTTTATAGTTGGAAATCCCAACCCTGACTGGATTGGCGGTTTCAACAATACATTCTCTTACAAAGGCATAGAATTAAGCATTTTGTTCCAGGGTGTATTTGGAAACGAGATCATGAATGGCGCCGGTGGTTTTATGTCTGCAAGTTTCGACTGGTTCGACAACCAGACTGCTGATCAGCTCCGCCGCTGGAGAAACCCGGGTGACATCACTGATGTACCTCAGCTGCGCCTCGGATATGGAAATGGGATCGCTGCATCAAGCCGCTATATCGAAAGCGGGTCTTATGTCCGTCTCAAGAACCTGACACTGGCTTATAACCTGAGTCCGAAATTGCTGAGCAAATTAAAGATGCAATCAGTCAGAATTTATTTCACCGGAGTGAACCTGGCAACTTTCACCGATTACACCGGCTGGGATCCCGAAGTAAATACTGACTATCGCGCGGGCAACCGCAACCAGGGCAGTGATTTCTATGCTGCTCCTCAGATCAAGTCCATGACTATCGGACTCAACCTTGGATTTTAAAGCTTAAAAAAAGGAATTATGAAAAACATCATGATAATAGTTGCAGTGAGTATGATTGCATTTTCCTGCGACAAGAAACTGGACCTGCTCCCCTCTCAAAGTGTGGCAGAGGATGTGGCGCTGGCATCGGATGCCAATGTAAAAAAGGTATTGAATGGTGCATATGATGCAGTGAGCAGCGGTAACCTGTATGGAGGTAATCTTCAGTTATTCTCAGAACTGCTGGCTGCCGATGGTGAGATTCGCTGGGAAGGAACATTCAACCAGCCACGTGAAGCATATAATAAAGCATTTTTAAGGACAAACAGCTTTGTTCGTGATATTTGGAGCAGTGCTTATCGCGCCATCAATATCACCAACAACGTCCTGAGTGCAATTGATGTAGTAAATGATGCAGACAAAAACAGGGTAAAGGGTGAAGCATTATTCCTTCGGGGTTCAATGTATTTTGAGCTTGTAAAATTATTTGCCCAGCCTTACAGTGCCGGATCGGCCGGCTCCAATCCCGGTGTTCCCCTCGTATTGACACCAACAAGAGGGATTGATGAATCTTCATATGTGGCACGGAGTTCAGTCGAACAAACTTATGTCCAGGTCCTCAACGATCTGACAGAAGCAGAAAACCTGTTGCCCGAGGCTAATCCTGGTTCCAATGCAACCACAAGAATGGTATTTGCAACCAAAGCAGCGGCAGCAGCGCAGTTGTCAAGGGCATATCTTCAAATGGAAAAATGGAATGAAGCGGCTGCAGCGGCCAACAGGGCAATTACTGTTGCTCTCGCCAACGGCAGAACATTGGCTGCATCCTATGCCGGTGCATTTAATAATTCGACAAATGTGCCCGAATATCTTTTTGCCATACAGGTTAATGACCAGGATGGGACGAATAACATGCACTTATACTGGTCCATTCCCGCTTATGGCGGCCGCGATGGTGATGTGGCCATACTTGATAAGCATCTTGCTTTATATGAAGCAGGCGATGAGAGAAGGCAGCTCTTCTATACCGGTGCCGGCTCCACCCGTAGTGGTAAATGGCAACAACAATACAAGAACCTGCCCATCATTCGACTGGCTGAATTGTACCTCACCCGGGCTGAAGCGAACCTGCGTGCCGGAACTTCAGTGGGTGATGCTCCATTGGACGACGTGAACCTGATCCGTAACCGCGCCGGACTAAACGATCTGGGCTCTGTGACCATCGACGACATACTGAAAGAAAGAAAACTGGAACTGGCACACGAAGGCCAGGGTGCGCATGATTTGAAGAGACTAAAGCTTTCAGCAGATGGTTTTGCGTACAATGACCCCAAAATGGTGCTCCCTATTCCTCAAACCGAGGTTGACGCTTCACGCGGAATCATTGTTCAGAATAACGGGTATTAGACTCGCATGAATAACTGAACCTAAAGCGGATGGTTTCTTATCATCCGCTTTATAATTTTTGTTTACTTTGAAAAATTTCTTTTTAATGACAAAGAAAGGTGTTACGCTCATTGCCCTGCTGTTTGTAATGAGCAACCTGCTTGCACAGGTTAAGTCTCCCGAACAATTCCTGGGTTATAAAATCGGTACACGCTTTACGCCACACTGGAAACTCATAAGCTATTATAAATATGTCGCGGAAACAGTGCCGGGTTCTGTTAAGCTTCAGCAATATGGTGAAACAAATGAAGGCCGGCCATTGTACCTCGCCTTTGTATCGTCGCAGGAGAATATCAGCAACCTCGAGAATATTCGTTTGAACAATCTTCGGTTGGCAAATATTGCTAAAGACAGGATGGCTCCCCAGGAAAATGCACCGGCCCTGGTATGGCTGAGTTATAATGTGCATGGCAATGAAGCTTCTTCATCCGAAGCATCAATGCTCACACTTTTTGCACTGGCAGATCCTTCAAATGGCCAGGCCAAAGAATGGATGAAAAATACGGTTGTCATTATTGATCCCTGCGTAAATCCTGACGGAAGGGACCGATATGTAAATTGGTATAATTCTGTCGTCGGCGCAAACTACAATCCAAGACTTGATGCCAGGGAACATCGTGAACCATGGCCGGGTGGCAGAACCAATCATTACAATTTTGATCTCAACCGCGACTGGGCGTGGCAGACGCAGTTGGAAAGTCGCCAACGCATGGCTGTATACAATGAATGGATGCCGCATGTTCATGTGGATTATCATGAGCAGGGTATCAATCAGCCATATTATTTTGCTCCTGCCGCGCAACCTTACCATGAAGCGATTACAAAATGGCAGAGAGATTTTCAGACAACTATCGGAAAAAATAACGCGAAATATTTTGATAAAAACGGCTGGCTGTTCTTTACAAGGGAAGTGTTCGACCTTTTCTATCCTTCCTATGGTGACACTTATCCTGTGTACAACGGCGCCATCGGTATGACCTATGAACAGGGTGGTGGCGGAGCCGCCGGTCTCGGAGCGGATACTGATGAAGGTGACACCCTTACACTCTATGATCGGGCAATGCACCATTTTACTACTTCACTCAGCACCATTGAAATTTCTTCTCTCAGTGCTACTTCGCTGGTAAAAGAGTTCAGGAAGTTTTTCAGCGATGGTGTTACCGGGCAGATTGGTGATTACAAAACCTATGTCATTAAAAATAATCCGGGTGAAGAGGAGCGCGTAAAATCTTTGATGGCACTGCTTGATAAAAATGGCATTCAGTATGGCAGGGGTGCAGGAAGTGGCAAAGGATTTAACTATTTCACTTCAAAAGAAGAGTCGTTCACAATTGCCGAAAATGATCTTGTCATCAGTGCTTCCCAGCCCAGGGCTACCATGCTAAAAGTATTGTTTGAGCCCCAATCGAAGCTGGTGGATTCTGTTACCTATGATATTACAGCCTGGTCGCTGCCTTATGTATACGGTCTTACGGCTTATGCCAGCAAAGAAAAAATTGCAGTACGTTCCGCTGTTACTCCCTCTGACGTGAAAAATACCGTGAATGATGCTTATGGCTATATCATCCGCTGGCAGGGCCTTTCTTCAGCACGCACCACTGCACAACTGCTCAAACGTGGTTTACGTTTGAGATATGCTGAAATGCCTTTCGAAAGCGGTGGTCAGCAATTCGGACGCGGTTCTGTCATTGTATTGAAAAATGGAAATGAAAAATTTGGCGACTCACTCTGGCGAATCGTTGGCCGTTACTGTGATGAGAATGGCGTAAAGATGACAGCAGTAAGCAGTGGTATGGTTGATAGGGGATATGATTTTGGCAGCTCCAAAGTGCATCCGATAAAAGCCCCGCGTGTTGCCATGTTTACAGGGGAAACAGTTGGTTCAAACGCCGCAGGTGAAGTTTGGTTTTTCCTTGAACAGGAATTGAAATATCCTGTTACTCTCATTAATGCAAATGATTTTGCGCGTGCTGACTGGACTAAAATCGATGTGTTAATACTACCAGATGGTAATTACCGTTTCCTGGGAGACAAGGGACAATCTGAACAGTTTGCACAATGGATCCGCAGCGGCGGACGTGTGATAGCTATGGAAAATGCGGTGACGCAGATTTCAAAACTCGACTGGAGTGCCATCAAACTGAAGAAGGATGAGGATAAGGATACTTCGCAAAAAGATGATCCGTATAAGACGCTCTTCACTTTTGAAAACAGGGTAAGAGATGAAATACCGAAAACAACACCGGGTTCGATCTATCGTGTTGATATTGACAATACTCATCCCTTGATGTATGGTTATCCGAACTATTACTATACGTTGAAGATGGATACCAATATTTTTGAATTCATCAAAGACGATGGATGGAATGCGGGTGTGATCAAGAAAACAAGCCAGGTTGCCGGTTTCGTTGGGCACAAGTTAAAAGACAAATTGCAGGACGGACTCCTGTTTGGTGTTCAGGATATGGGTAGAGGAACTATCACATACCTGACGGATGATGTGCTGTTTCGCAATTTTTGGGAAAACGGAAAGCTGATGTTTTGCAATGCAGTTTTCTTTGTAGGACAATAAACGGTACAGTTATGAAAAAAGAACCCAACGTTCTTACGTTGGGCTTTATAATTTGATTTCTTCGTCGCGGCTGTCGAAGAACTTGTATTCCGTGAGGTGGTAGTTTGTGTCTGCTTCGATGCGTGTTTTTTGTCCAAACTTCTTTTTCCAGGCAGCCATCTTTGTTTTCCATGGCCATCCTTTTGTTAAGTAAGCGTACATGATGGGATTCACCACAAGCTTGAGATTTTTGTGCTGGTGTGTGATCAGGTAGCTCAGGTTTTTTTCAATTTCATCTTCGAGGAGCAATGAAGATGAAATTTTACCGGTACCATTACAGCTTGGGCAAACTTCCTGTGTATTTATGTTCATCTCCGGCTTCATTCTTTGCCGGGTGATTTGCATGATACCGAATTTGGAAATGGGGAGCACCGCGTGTTTCGCGCGATCCGGTGACATGAACTCTTCCATTTTCTCCACAAGCTTGCGCTTGTTTTCCGGCAGCTTCATATCGATGAAGTCCACCACGATGATCCCGCCCAGGTCACGCAGGCGGAGCTGACGGGCAATTTCTTCGGCGGCTTCGAGGTTTGTCTCCAGTGCGTTTTGTTCCTGGTTATTGCTTACGCTCTTGTATCCGCTGTTTACGTCAATTACGTGTAATGCCTCAGTATGCTCAATGATCAGGTAAGCGCCGCTGTTCATATTGACCGTCTTTCCAAAAGACGATTTCACCTGTTTGGTGATACCAAATGAATCGAAGATCGGTGAGCCGTTTTGATAGTAGGAAACGATATCGGCTTTCTCCGGCGCAATGCGTTGTATATAGTTTTTGGTATCAGTATAAATGGTGCGATCATTCACCACAATCCTGTTGAAATCTGCATTGAGCAGATCGCGAAGTATGCTGTTGGTTTTGGTTTGTTCGCTTAGTATTTTGGCGGGAGCCACTGCGCCGCGAAGATTTTTCTGGATTGTCTTCCACATATCTACGAGGGCAGACAGATCCTCATGAAGTTCGGCAGTATTCTTTCCTTCCGCTGCTGTGCGCACAATCACGCCAAAATTTTTCGGCTTAATCGCTTCCACTATTTTCTGAAGGCGTTTGCGTTCCTCCGAAGAATGTATTTTCCTCGAGACAGCAACTATATTGTTGAAGGGTGTGATAACGACAAAGCGTCCGGGCAGCGATATTTCGCAGCTCAGTCTGGGGCCTTTAGCCGCAATGGGTTCTTTCAATATCTGCACGAGTATATTTGGCTTGCCGCCAAGTACTTCGTTGATCTTACCGGTTTTTATGATCTCCGGTTCAATTTCAAATTTTGAAAAATCAAGCCCTGACTCACTTTTATCATTTATCGTTTGTGTCGTGAATTTGAGGAGCGAGCGTGCATAGGGGCTCAGGTCAGTATAGTGGAGAAATGCATCTTTCTCAAATCCTACTTCTACGAAAGCTGCGTTAAGACCTGGAATCAGTTTCTTTACCTTACCTAAATAGAGATCACCTACGGCAAAACGTGCATCGCTTTTTTCCGTATGCAATTCAACCAGCTTCCGATCTTCCAGCAAGGCGATTTCAACACCCTGAGGAACGGCATTAATAATGAGTTCTTTGTTCATTACAGCTTCATAAAATGAATGTGCTTAGTGCTGTAAACACCGGTTGCCAGAAATCCGTATATGGATGCGGGTGGGATAAAGGTTGCAGCAATTGGTGGGGTGCAAACTAATACGGGCGGCAAAACAACCAGTCAAACTGAAACCCCTGTTCCCGCCAGGGGCGGGAACAGATGTTTCCTTCCAAGAAAAGTTATTTCCTCTTCTTATGACGGTTCTTTCTCAGTCTTTTTTTACGCTTGTGCGTCGCAATTTTATGACGCTTTCTTTTCTTACCACAAGGCATACTCAAATTAGTTTTAAAAATATTATTAATTGCTTTAAAGTCGCGATTGCTTCGCTATCCAAAAGCAAACCCGACTTACTACTTTAAATTCGAAATTCTTTTTTCAATCTCTGCCCGCACATCCTGTCTTGGAATGTATTGCAGGCTTTTCCTGTACCATTCAATAGCTTCTGCTTTGTCGCCTTTACGTTCATTCACTTCGGCTAACAACAGAATTGCTTCGATATTGCCAGGGTGTATTTTATTTACAAGTTCCAACCTCTCGATCGCTTTGCTCATCTGGCCGGACATGATTAAGCCCCTGACTAATGTCAATTGTGCATAAGCATTTGTGCTGTCCTTTTCCACCACCTCCCGGATCTTGGCAATTCCTTCCATTGGATTGGGAGATATGTTGCCAAAAAGGTAACATGCTCCGAGACCCACACGGCTTGAATCATTATCAGGATTAATCTTCAAAGACCTTTCAAACAAGTCTTTAGCCTGCATTGCCTCCCATTTGATCAATCCCGGGTTGGATTCATGTTGCAGGTTCTCTAAAAACAAGTGGGCTGCAAAGGTGAGGGATTTTTCGGAATTTTCCAATCTTGCGGCCTCGGCTTCATACCAGGCGTATGGCGGAAACAACCGCATTGAATCGCCCCAGAAATGAGAAAGCTGATGGTAAACCTTAATCTGCTGATCCTTAACATCACCTCTTGAGATGGAATTCTCAAGCATGTTTATCCGGGTAACCTGCTCAGAATTAAGTTGTTTTTTGGCAATCAACAGGATGGAATCGATGGTAAGTTCATCCGGTGTACCATGGTCATGACCATCGTCTTCGGAATGTGTTTCGGCAACTACCTGCTTTTTCTCAGGTACCGTACGACCAAAAAAGAAAATGATTAATACTGCAACAAGGGCGGCTGCAATGGTAATCCACTGAGGTTTTTTCACTATCAATTATTTGAAATGCAAAAGTACCGCAGCGAAATTGAATAACGCCAATAAATTGATTAGGAACAGGTAAATTATTCCTTAAACTTAAACTATGCATCCTCTCCCGGACCCTCGTCAGGCTTGGGTTCTTTGAGTTTTTTTACTTCAGCCACAAACTCTTTTGCTGGTTTAAATGCAGGTATATAATGCTCAGGAATATGGACAGCAATATTCTTTTTAATATTGCGCCCGATCTTCGCAGCTCTTTTCTTGGTAATAAAACTACCGAAGCCACGTATATAAATGTTTTCGCCCGCAGCCAATGTGTCCTTGACTTCTTTGAACATTGTTTCAAGCGTTACTAAGACGTCTACTTTGGGTATTCCTGTCTTTTCAGATATCTGGTTTACGAGGTCGGCTTTTCTCATTTTTATGAGGTTTAAGTAGTTTGTAATGCCAATTTAAGATAAAAAATGATGATTGTCAAAGGGATAGCCGAATTTTTTTACAACAAATTCAGAGCCATGTTCCGGATCATGGCAGTTTTATAATCTTTATTTCTTCAAAAAATGGCCAAAACAGGCGATCAGGACAGGGTAAAAAGGCAGTTTACAAGGCTGCTGATGCAGTGGAATGAGGGGCAAAACCGGCGGCAAATGCCCTGGAAGGGAGAAAAAGACCCCTACCGCATCTGGCTAAGCGAAATCATCCTGCAGCAGACGCGGGTTGAGCAGGGACTATCATATTATCAACGTTTTATCACAAATTATCCAACTATTCACCACCTGGCCGGGGCCGGCGATCAACAGGTTTTTAAAGATTGGGAAGGATTGGGGTACTATTCGCGATGCCGTAACCTCCTTGCAACCGCAAGGTTTATTTCACAAAACTTGAATGGTGAATTTCCCAAAACCTATGCGGAGGTCCTGGCACTTAAGGGAATTGGACCCTATACTGCCGCAGCCATAGCATCATTTGCGTTTAACCTGCCCCATGCGGTCGTAGATGGAAACGTGTTCAGGGTTTTGTCAAGGGTTTTTGGGATATCTGTTTCAACCAGTTCCGGCGAAGGGAAAAAATATTTTACCAGGCTGGCAAACGAAGTACTTGATAAAAAAAATCCGGGTTTATATAACCAGGCCATTATGGATTTTGGCGCAACCATTTGTAAACCCCTTGCAGCAGGTTGCAATGAATGTGCTTTAAGTGAAATATGTTTTGCGCATAAGAATAATATGGTTGCCAGCTTTCCCGTAAAAGACAAAAAAGCTCCCATTCGTAAAAGACATTTCCATTATCTCATAATAGAACACCGTGGCAAAATTGCAATCAGGCAACGAGAAGACAAAGACATCTGGCGGCATTTGTATGAATTTGTCCTGGTAGAAGATGGAAATGAAAAATCAGTGAAGGCAGTTGTGGAGACAGCCGCAAAGAATGGAATAATTGATAAAAAAGACTGGGCGCTGGTGTCGGAGTCCCCTCTGTTTAAACAACAACTGACGCATCAGATGATCTCAGCAAAATTTATAAGATTGAAAGTTGCCAGAAAGCCGGAGAATGGATTTCAGTGGATATCAAAAGAAGACATCAAACAATATCCATTTCCAAGACTTATCAATAATTTCCTTGAGTCCTGCGAAAGCGAATTGAAATAGCTGAATTTGAATTTCGAATCACTTATTGGATTGTGCAGATGTTGCGGAACTGTAAACTTCCCGTTCCTTCCACACTCAGTTCAATTGAAGTTGCAGACCCTCCCTGCAGGTTTAGTTTGATATCGTTACGCCCCTTTTGAAGAGGTACCCTTGTGTAAAAGATAGTATGAGGAAGGCTTTGCCAGTTGCGTGTATCCGCCTTTTCAGTTACAAAATTGAATATCTGCATGCCGAGTGCCAATGCTTCTCTCTGGTTTCTTTCGCGCTTTTCTTTTTTCTTTTGCTCTTCGGTTTTGTTCTTGTCATTGGATTTTTTTTCATCCGGTCGCACGGCAGCTTCTGCCAGTTTTTTAATAGCAATTCGTGTCAGGGTTTTTGCAAGTTCCCTCAGCATTCTTTCCTGCAGGGTGGCGAAAGCCAGTTCGTTGACATTCTCAGCTGCTTCCAGTTTGAAATTATCGCCATTTAATTCTGCGATTGCCCCTCTGTACCTCAATGGTTGCGCTTCATATTTTGGCAGGGCTACATGGAGACTTCTCAGGTTTTCAAGCTTTATATTTTCCCGGTTGTAACCGGTGCTGAAGTCAAAGGGTATGTTGTAGAGACCGGCAGCATCGGCAAACATAAAATTACCATTTGCATCTTTGAAGAGCGTAAAAAACAGGTCCTGTTGTTGCTTTACAGGTGCTGAACCATTTTCCCAAAAAATAACCAGTTCCCCGCCCCCGGCTTCCGGATGATGTTCATATTTAGTTTCCAGTATAGATTCATAACGCTGCAGTTCATCCATAAATCCATTGGCATAAGCCATGCGCAACAGATCCTTTTTCAACTGGGCGGGAAAGGATGTGCCATAATATGACCCATTATTTTCCAGGTAGACGTTTGCAGCATTGCGATAAGCAATAAATGCATTGTTGATATCACCGCCTTTTTCATAGATCAAACCCTGGAGCATAAGAGAGAAAGCATCTTCAGAATATTTTTTGCGATTGCCTGTTTTATCTTCCTGCGCCTGCGATCTCAATGTGATTCGTCTTGCTTCTACCAACGCTTCTTCCGGCTGGTTGAGCTGAAGGTAGTTGAGAGCTTTGTAATAATGCACCAGGTATTTTTCAAAGTCCTCACCTTTATACTGCTGCATCATTGGGTTTAACAGCGTACCGGCAGCAGCATCTCCGAAAGATGATCTCGCATCTTCCATGATTATATCAGCTTCATTAAAATACCGGTTGCTTTGATCCCAGTCCTGCATCAGGTGCAATACCTTGCCTTTTTCAAGCAGGTAAAGCAGGCGGTTCCTGTTTTTCTTGAGCAGTTTGGTATTGTCGAGGGAGCTTGAGGCCTTCTCGTAATTGCCTTCGCGCAAATTGTTGTAATAGACCGATGCCTGGTTATTGTAGCTGGCACATGATGCAAACATCAGCGGCAACCAAAGCAAAGCCGTTACCCGGATAATATTTAAGCGGGAGTACCACATCCTGCATCCTGGTTATGCGCTTAATTCTTGACGTATTTGGCTATTTTTTTCTCACCGATCCAAACCACTTCGTTTGTCTCGATATTGGTCAGCTCAAGGTTGGTCTGGTAGTAAACGACCTTTTTCCTTTTATGGGAATCCACGATGGAGTTGATAGAACCCTGGAGAATGTAGTCTGCTCCCTGTTCAAGTCCAAATTTTTTCATGCTGCTTACGCTGGCATTTGTCTGCTGATCCGCTTTTTCTGCACGGAGTTCTTCTCTTTTTTTACCACTCTGAACCAGCCGGACTTTCTGACTTTGCAGGAATGAATTTTCTACATCTTTTACAAAGGTTTCAGCCTGTATGTGCTCATGGCTCTTGTTGGCAACGAAACCCACGATCACTACGGGGCGCTGTCCGTTTTTTGCAGCCATATGATCAGTAATCCAGTTACCACTCAGAATGGTTTTTGTCATATCCTCAGCTACAAGCCTTGAGTCGGTATTATTCCAGCGGCCACTGATATCCACTTGTTCTTCGGGATCGATACGTGTTACTTTATGGGAACATGCTGAAAGAAAAATGAGAGCGCTGACAGTAATAGCGGAAAGTATAATTTTTTTCATGGTTATTTGAGTTGGTTTTTGTAGAAGGTATCATTGATCTTAACGCCACCAGAAGTCAAGTCCGTAATAAGGTCTTACACCCCAACCTGATCTCCGGTGATTATAATAATATGGGCGGTAATAACGTCCATATCCATAATTATTATAGTACAGATCGCTGCCATACCAGCGTGCTCTTTCCAGTCTCAGTTTTTGACGGAACTCACGACGGTCGGCACGGGCTTCCCGGCGGTCTTCAAGCCAGTCGATCGCTTTATACATGTCGTGTTGGGTCGTGCTGTGCCATTCGTTGAGCGAGTCGGCCATCCGCACATATTTTTCCAGGCTTTTGCGGTAATCAGGATTCTGATCCGGCACAGTCGCCTGCTGAGCCAGTGCTGATATACCCAGTAAGGAAAGAAGAGGGGTGGCGATCAAAGAAAGTATCATTCTTTTCATAGCACCTGTTTTTTGGTTTTGAAAACACAGGGCTAAAGTACTACCTGCCCCGTTAATCCACAGTTAAATGTTGTTTTAAGTGCGGGTTTGAGGGTATGAATTGATCAGTGGAAAGGTTAANTCAACAGGTAAAATTCCTTGCACGCCGTTGGAAGAGCCGGANATTCATAACAGGAAACTAAATTGTCCGCCGGGGACTTGCATTTGTAAAAATTTTTCATTACGTCAAAAAAAATTAACTTTAAATAGCAGCGACCCGGAGAAAATAGTAAATCAGAAAAAAGAAAAACTATGAGAGGCGTAAACAGAGTAATGCTAATTGGCAACCTCGGAAAGGATCCGGATGTACAGTTTCTCGAAGGTAATATCGGAGTTGCAAAGTTTCCCCTTGCTACTACAGAGACTTTTAAAGACCGGACCGGTAAACTTGTTTCTCAAACCGAATGGCATACTGTAGTGCTCTGGAGGGGCCTCGCCGAACTGGCCCAGAAATACCTGCATAAAAGCAGCCTCGTTTATATCGAAGGCCGGCTCAGGACCAGGAGCTGGGAGGATAAGGATGGTAACAGGAAGTTCGCCACCGAGGTGGTGGGGGATAACCTGATCATGTTGGACAAAAGGGCTGACGGTACCGGTCATCCGGCTGAGGGTGGTATCGAAAACATGGGCAATGCTGATATCCCGCCTCTCGGGGATGCAGAAAACCATCCCTTTTAGTTTGCTATCATTAAATTAATAACTTTGCTCGCACAAAAAACCGGCAGGCCATTTGACCTGCCTTTCTAATTAAAGCCTTATTAAAAGCGGTATCTTGGAGAGTCATTCGATAACCCGTCTAATATCTGAAAGCTTTTCATTCTTTTTCCTGGCAGCAGATACTCAGGGCATGACGCTTTTGGTAGCACTGCTCTGTGTTTTACTGGTCCTGAGCTTTGTTATCTCCGGAGCAGAAGTTGCTATATTTTCATTAAACGAAAAGGATGTCAATGTGCTGAAAACAAAACAGCATCCCGCTGCGCGCCGCATCATTACCCTGCTGGAAGAACCTAAAGAGGTGTTTGCTTCACTGCTCATAGCCGGTACTTTCTTCAATATCTGCATTATTGTCCTGGCAGGTTTCCTGATCAATCAGTTTGTGCCATACGGCACGCTCCAGGTTTTTGGAAGCAGGTTTTGGACATTTCTGTTTGAACTGCTGATACGGGTTGCCATCATCGGTTTTATCCTGATTTTTCTTGGACAAATTTTGCCAAAGATCTGGGCTACCCAAAATAATCTGCGGTTCGCCTATGGCTCATCTGTAGTGGTGGAGGCGGTACACCTCGTCTTCAGGCGGATCAGCAAATGGCTCGTATCACTTGCCGATAGTATCGGCACAAGGATGGGAGCCAATAAATCGGAGGCGCTCACCATGCAGGAACTTGATGA
>Ga0065721_10050576_pt1 | contig 19157 bp, 20 predicted proteins | sample Mesricmetagenome_FD_59108 | JGI IMG/M metagenome (GOLD analysis project Ga0065721, IMG submission 59108) | Mesophilic microbial community from rice straw/compost enrichment Sample: eDNA_1 v2 (version 2) | ecosystem: Engineered > Solid waste > Grass > Composting > Bioreactor | place: USA: Davis... | reverse complement strand
CCGCCGTATTGGCGGCATCGGCCGCATGGCTCTTGTCCCACTCGTCCATTGCCGCGAGGAACACAGCGGCAAGGCCGCTGGCCGCGCGCCCGCCATAAGCCTGGCGCAGGTCGGACAGGGACGCGTTCTGCGCGAAGGCGCGGTCGAACGCAGCCATGTCGCGCCGCGCCCGCGCATAAGTTGAAACGCGGTTGGCGATGATTGCCCAACACCACACCGAGGCCAGCAGCAGCCCCAGCATTACCGATTTGACCACCCAGTCCGCCTGCATGAACAGGGCGAACATAGAAAAGTCATGCGCCTCGGGAGTCATAACGGTCAGACTCCGAAGGTGATATCGGGGCGTGCAGTCGGCACCAGCCCGGCGAGGCAGCTCTCCGGAGCCAGCCCTTCGCCTTCGCACGCGCCGATATCGTTGACGAGTACGCGGCCGACGTCCTCGCAGTCGAGCCCTGCTAGTTCGAATTGCAGCACCTTGGTCTTGCCTTCGCTCAGGTTCTTGAAGTCGAGGGTGACGATGCGGTCGATGGCACCGCTGGCGCTGAACAGCGCCACCTCCACCGCAGCCCGATCCAGCGATCCGCCGAGCTTGTTGGTGGCGAGGAACGTAAGCCGGCACCCTGCATCGGCTGGCTGGAGGGCATTGAGCTCGAGCGCGAACTCGGGGACGGCGGCGTCCTGCGCCAGCGGTGCGGCGCAGAGCAAGAGGCTGGAGGCAAGGGCAAGAAGACTACGGGACATCAGGCAACCCTGGAGTGAACTGGCGCATCGCGCCGGATGGATTGGGGCAGGACGAAGGGCGCACCCCCGGACGGAGCGAGGCCGACCTGGAGCGGGCACTCAAACACGTCGGCGACGACCTGGTCGGTGATGACCTGCTCGGCGGGGCCGGCAGCGACGACTTCACCGCGACGCAGGGCGACGACCTGGTCGGCGTACATGGCGGCCAGGTTGAGGTCGTGGAGCACGGCGATCACGCCACCTCCGCTGTCGGCGAAACGGCGCGCAACGTCCATGATCATCAGCTGGTGGCGCACGTCGAGGCTCGACACCGGCTCGTCCAGCAACAGGTAGCGCGGCACGCCGTCGAGCACCGGCCGCCAAACCTGGCACAGCACGCGAGCGAGTTGCACGCGCTGCTGCTCACCGCCCGACAATTCGCCATAATAGCGGCCGCCGAACCCTGGCAGGTCGACCGCCGTCAGCGCCTGTTCTGGCAGGCGCAGCAAGGCTTCGCCGGTCGGCCCCGGGCGCCCGGCGGTAAGGCCCATGGCGACCACTTCGCGCACGGTGAAAGGGAAGGGCAGGTTGCTGGACTGAGGCAACACGGCCCGCTGCGTAGCCGCTTCCGCCGGTGACAGCGCGGTCAGGTTGCGGCCGTTGATCAGCACCTCGCCGCTGTAGCGATGGTCGCGACAGAGCGCCTTGAGCAGGGTCGACTTGCCCGACCCGTTGGGCCCGATCACCGCCGTGAGTTGTCCGGCCGGCGCCGACAGGTCGACACCCTGCAGGATGGTTCTGCCGCCGATGTCGACGGAAAGGTCATGCACCTCGATCATCGGGCTACCACGCAAAGGCCGAGCGACGGCGCAACAGGATCCACAGGAAGAACGGCCCGCCGAAGGCTGCGGTGATGATGCCGATGGGCATCTCCGCCGGTGCGACGATCAGGCGGCTGATCGCATCGGCGAACAGCAGGAACGAGGCCCCCAGCAACGCCGTGGCCGGCAGCAGATAACGGTGGTCCGGACCGATGACGAGGCGGAGCAGGTGCGGCACCACGATGCCGACGAAGCCGATGCCACCGCTGACAGCCACCGATGCGCCGGTGGCGGCAGCCACCACAACGATTGTCACGAGCTTAAAGCGCTGCACGGGGATGCCGAGATGCGCCGCCGTGGCTTCGCCCAAGGTCATGGCGTTGAGGCCCTTGGCGAGAAAAGGCGAAACCGCCAACGCCGCGAGAATGATCGGGCCGGAGGCTGCAACCTTGACCCAGTTGGCGCCGGAGAGCGAGCCGAGACCCCAGAAGGTGAGGTCGCGCAGCTGCGCATCCGTCGCCACATAGACCAGCACACCCGTCACCGCCCCGGCGAGCGCACCGATCGCGATACCCGCCAGCAACATGGTCGCGATGGCGGTTTGGCCGCTGCGCGTGGCGACGCGATAGAGAATGAAGGTGGTGACGAGCCCACCGAAGAACGAGGCGAGCTGCAGGGAGTAGATGCCGAGCAGCGCCGTCAGTGGCGCCAGCACGGTCGTGCCGAGGACGATGATGCTCACCGCGCCAAGGCTGCCGCCGGCCGACACGCCGACGAGGCCGGGGTCCGCCAGTGGGTTGCGGAACAAGCCCTGCATCAGCAATCCCGACACCGCCAGCGCCGCCCCGATCAACACGCCCAGGATCATGCGGGGCAGCCGGATGTGGTAGATGACGGCGTAGTCGCGCACCCCATCAAGTTCGCCGGGTGCCATGCCCAGCCACCCCTTGAGGATGGTCCACGCCGAGGCGCCCGAGGCGCCGGTAGTCATCGACAGCACCATGGCCAGCACCAGCACCACGGCGAGCACCAGCACGGCGGCCCGGCCGAGATGGCTCCGATCACCGGCTTCGCGGCGCTGCCGAATGATGCCCGCCATGGTCATGACGCTGCTCATGCTGGTTACTCCGCCTGCGCGTGCTCGCTATAGAGCAGACCCGCCAGCTCGGTAGCCGCGGCCGCCGTGCGCGGGCCGAAACCGAGGAGGTACGAGCCATCCAGGCGGTAGATGGCCTTGTTCTCAACCACCTGGGTCAAGGCAACGGCCGGGTGGGCGAGCAGTTCGGCGTCAGTGGCGGCATGGTCGCCGCCGCGGTCCATCATCACGATCGCGTCTGGCGCCGCCGAGATGATCGCCTCCTCGGTGAGCGCCTTGTAGCCGGAATACTCGGTGATGGCGTTCTCCGCCCCGGCAAGCGCGATCATGCCGTCAGCGGCAGTGTCGGTGCCCGATGCCTGGATCTTGCCGCCTTCGACGGACAAGACGAACAGCACCCGCTTCGGTTCTTCGATGGAAGCCGTGACCCCTGCGAGTGCAGCGAACTGCGCCTGCACCTCGGCCGCGTAAGCCTCTGCCTTCTCCTCGATTCCGAGCGCCTCACCGACGGCATTGATCTTGGCGATCACCCCTTCGGCCGAATAGCTCTCCGGCACCGTCTGGTACTCCACGCCGGCCTGAGACAGCACCTCCAGCGCTTCGGGAGGACCACTGCCCTCGAGAACCAGCAGCGCCGTCGGACTCACTGACAGCACGCCTTCCGGCGCGAGTTGGCGCGCATAGCCAACGTCCGGGAGCGCTGCCGCAGCTTCCGGGTAGGTCGCCGTCTGGTCACGTCCAACCAGGCGGCCTTCTTCACCCAGCGCGTAGACAATTTCGGTCAGCGAACCGCCGATGGCGACGAGCCGAGAGGAGTCGGCAAATGCGTGCAACTCCTCGGCCGCAGCATGCGGCGCCGCGGCAAGGGCGGCACCGACGAGGAGGGAAATCAGGGACGTGCGCATGAGGACCTCAGGCCGCATCGGTGCGGTTGAAAACGGGGAGCTGTTCGACCACGGTGCGCCAGGCGGCGCGTTCGTCGGTGCCCTCCTGGCGCTGGCCGAAGAACTGGATGATCAACTCGCGACTGGCGTCGTAGACTTCCACCGAGGTGACATGTCCGTCGCTGGTGGGCTTGCGGACCGCCCACGCCGAAGCGATCTGGTCGAGCCTGAGGTGCAGGTGGAAGGTCTCGTCCATGACGTTGAGCCAGGGGCCCATCGGCTTGACGTTGGTGATCGGCCCCGAGTGAATCTGGATGCAGCCCTTGTTGCCGACAAAGGCCATCACCGGCAGATCGGTGCCGGCCACGGCATCGAACAGACCCTTTACGGCGCTGTGGTCGAGCTGCCAGGCATAGTCCTCGCCCACCATCTCCAGCGCTTCGAGGCGCGGCAGGTTCAGCTTCTTCAGCATCGGGAAAAACTGATGGGTATCCGTCATTGCGGACCACTGCTCGCGCAGCGCCGTCACGTCAGCCGGAGCACCAGTGGCGTCGGTTGCCGGAGCCGGTTCGAGCACGATGCTGTCGCTCTGGTCCGCGTGGCGCAGTTTCTCCACCAGCAGCGCCCAGGCCTCGAGATTGGTCGCGGGTCGGGCATGCACCTTGAAGACGGCAACGCCCTGGCCATCGAAGAACTGTAGTGAGCGCCGCACACCGCCCTCATCGGTCGGCTTTTCCGCCGAGAAGCCGAACTTCCAGCGAGTGGGAAAGATTCGGAGGTCGATCTGTTCGCCGAGCGTCATCGAGGCCATAGGGCCCACGACGACCTTCTCCACTGGCCCGATCTTTTCGTGCACCGCCGACTCGTTGCGCGTCAGAGTCATGATCTCACCGCAGGCAACAAGGCCGTTGAGCAGGGTCCCGACATTCGGCTGGAGCCGGATGACCGAACGGCTGGTTTCCGCTGCGACCAGTTCGGCCTCGGAGATGGAATGGATGCGGGCAAAATCCCGCTCCCGCATCTGCGGATGAAGGCCGCGCAGGCGGCGGATTTCCTCGGGTGTTTTTGCGGCTAGTTGGGTCAACTTCTTGGCCTATTTGGTCAGAATGAGCTTGTCTTGGCGGGTGATCCGAAGCCGGTACGAGACCCCCTTGTGGACGATGATGATCTCGTGCGCTCCCTCGAACAGCTCGTCGCTATTCAGCACGTGAGTGACGGCGTCGTCGGCAATCGGGTTCGGCGGCGTAATCATGGATAATCCGGCACTGTCAGGAGCTTAGGTCGGCGTTCGGCCGACCCTTCGCCCCTTCAAGAAAACTTGACTCCCATAACCAGCTTATCTACACAGCGCAATAGGTGATTGGCGGAGTCATAATTTTTCTTCGCCAAACCGAAGCCAGCCAGCCGCCGCCAGCCAGCACGCACACACAAGAATTCTGGAGTTGTCGAATGGGGCTGGTTAAGAGCCGCGCCGCAGCATTGCTGGGCGGCGTCGCACTGGGGGCGATCGCGTTGCAGGGAGCTGTTGCGCAATCCAACTTGAACGCATCGAACGTGACGCTGCTGGAGCGGTTGGTCATTGGTTTGGGCGGTGCGCCCAAGGTCGCAATTGACACGCCGCAGGCGGTCACCGTCATCAATCAGGCGGATATCGACCGCACACAGGCGACCACTACGGGCGACCTCTTCGCAACCGTTCCTGGCGTGACGATCGTCGGCTCAGATCGACAGCTGGGTGAAGCCTTCAACATCCGCGGCATCGGCACGACGGAGAACCCATCGGACGCAGCGCGCATCGTCGTCAATGTCGACGGGCAGCCGAAGTTCTTTGAACAGTACCGAATGGGCTCGTTCTTCTCCGACCCGGAGCTTTACAAGCAGGTGGAAGTGCTGCGCGGCCCCGCCTCATCGACCCTGTACGGCGCTGGCGCCATAGGCGGTGTCATCAACCTCACCACCAAGGACGCTTCGGACTTCGTCAACGAAGGCTATACTGGCGCCCTGCGGCTCAAGCAAACCTTCAACAGCAATGGCTCGGGCACCCTCACCTCGGCGGTGCTCGCCCACCACCTGAACGACACCTTCGAAGTGCTGGCTGCTGGCAACTGGCGGCGGTCGGACGAGATCGGCAAGGCCGACGGCATGCCGCTCGCTGGCTCGGCTTTCAGCAGCCTATCCGGTCTGATCAAGGGCACCGCGCACTTCGGCGACAATGACGAGCAGACCCTAGCCGCTTCCTACCAGCGCTTCGACAGCCAGACGGACCAGAGCCGCTACTCGCAGACGGGTGTAATGACGGGGGACCCCTTCGGCTATATCGATCGGGACGTCATCGACCACACCGCCGTGATCAAGTGGTCGAACCCGGCCGCCGACAATCCCTGGCTCGATATCAACCTGGCGCTGAGCTATTCCGACACGGTGAACATGCAGCGCAATCACCGTCGGGTACCGGGTGGTCCGCTCACCAACGCCGCCCCGCCGAGCACCTTCGCAGACACCGACTACCAGTACCGCACCTGGCAACTGACCGGTGACAACACGGTGGAATGGATCGGCGACGGCTTCGACAACTACGCCACGGTCGGTTTCCAGGCGAGCACGCAGGACCGCCTCGTCAACTTCCCGCCGGTCGGCCACATCCCTGTCACCACGCACCCGGAGGGGACTGAGAACAAACTCGGATTGTTCGTTCAGAACGAGTTCATCTGGGACGACCGGCTGACCCTGATCGCCGGCGTCCGCGGTGATTTTCACGACATCGATCCGAAAACCCCGGGCGTGCCCGGACGCTCGGACTCGGCCTTCTCGCCCAAGCTCGCCGCACTCTACGCCTTCAGCGACAATCTCAGCGTCTTCGGCTCGGTTGCTCACACTGAGCGGCTTCCGACCATTGACGAGCTCTACTCCTCGAGCTCCGTCAAAACCACCAGCCTTGACCTCTTGAAGGAACGGGCAAACACCGTGGAAGGTGGCTTCGCCCTGTCTGGCACTGACCTGTTCAGCAGCGGCGACTCTGGCGCGCTCAAGACCACGGTGTTCTACAACCGGATCGAGGACATGATCGCCTCCAATCCCAGTGTCCGCGGTCTGCCTTACTACGGCAACATCGCCGAAGCCGAACTCTACGGCATCGAGGTGGAAGCGGCCTATGATGCCGAGTGGGTGTTCGCCAACCTGGCCTACTCCCTGACCGTGGGCCGGAATCTCGTCACCGATACCCCGCTCACCACCGTGCCGCAGTCGAAGCTGGTGGCGACGCTGGGCGGCCGGCACCCGGAGTGGAACATGGATTACGGCGCTCGCCTGACCATTGCCGCGACGGGCGAGTACATCGTCAGCCCCGTCGATGGTGCCAACGGCACAGCGGAAGGCTTCACCACCGTCGATCTCTTCGCCTCCTGGAAACCGGACTACGGAGCGCTTGCAGGAACCGAGGTTCAGCTCGCAGTGGACAACCTGCTTGACGCTGACTACCGCGAGAACCTGTCTTACGATCGCTCCACCGGCCGCACCTTCAAGATCAGCCTGGCGCGCCAGTTCGACTACTGAACCTGAAACGGGCGGGCCAGGCCCGCCCGTTCACATGCGTGGAGGCGGAACTCGCTGGCTGACATCTGCCCATCACGAGCCTCCGAACTCGTAACCTTTCTCCACCAGGTCCTTGAACCAACTTGCCTCGATCTGCGCCGTTGATCTTACGACCACATGATGGTTCCACCGGTTGGCCCCGACCTGCTTTACGTACTGGAAGTGTGTCGAGCGGATCTCGCGATCCAGGCAAACTGTCATGTAAAGCGTGCCGTCTGCTGTGTGCTGATAGCTCCACAGCCATATGAACTTCCGCTTGCGACCGAAAGTCAGCTGGGATTTGGTTTCACTGTGACTGGGGCCGAGGCTGGCAACGATTGACACGATCTGGTCAGCCAACTTCTGCGTCTCCGGCTTGTTGCTGAAGTCCGCCGTCATTTTAGTCCCCGGTATAGGCGGGCTGTCGGACTTCGGCATCGCTACCTCAGAGCTGAGCAGTTACACGGAATGAACCCAGGTTCTTTTATAACAACTATGAACGCGTAGTATCCCGTACTTGGCGCGTGCATGACCCTGGCCTGATCACCGACATCCTGAAAGAAGCTAACAACAGCCACAACTCAGGTGCTGAGTGGCCTTCCACGACCACCGGCGATCTAAATTTACCTGGGAGCGTTCGGGCTGCATTTAAGCAGATGCAGGGACCCCGAACGAGCCACATGACAGACCTGAGAAACTTCAACCGCGATGCGGCGGCGCGATCTTGAACGCGATCTTGAAAGCGATCGGGTTGACGATGCGTGTGTAAATAAACGCAATCGGCCAAGCGGTAATAAAGGTCTGCGGCCAGCGGGACAGGAAGTCCGCACCCCCATTGATGAACCCCAAGGTGCCTGACATGGTCAGCGCCATCATGAAGGTCATAGCAAGCTGAAGAACAAGGGTGGTTTTCTTGGACATTGGTGGTCTCCGAGGCGAAAGGCTGGAGGACACCACGTCCATTCAGCACCATTCGCCAGAATTGCGATGGTGCCGATGGGACGCATAAGCGACGAGAACCAAGCATGTAGCTTTGGGGCCGGGATACCAACCGGCGACTTCTTCTCGGCGGATCGTCAGTAACTTGGAGAAGCAGCGACGGCAATAAGCCATAAAGGATGGCACCCGTGCGGTGATAAAGCTTTTCATCGGTGGCAAATTGCTATCGAGCGCCGACTCTATCCGATGTCACGGCTGCCGACGTGGGCGTAGATCGCATCGCGCAGGTGTTTAACCTCGTCGTTGAGCGCGCCTAAGGCCTTTGGCGATTCCCCCGACGCGGTAAGCAGGGCTTCGTTCAGGCAGCGGGTGTCCGGCCGAATCTTCCGTCCGCGCGCGGTCAGCGTCACGAGCACCTGCCGTTCGTTCTCCGGATTGCGCGTGCGGCTCACTAGTCCCGCCTCCTCCAACCGCTTCAACAGCGGCGTCAGCGTGCTTGATTCGAGTTCAAGGCGGCCGGCGATGACACCGATGGGCAGCCCGTCTTCGGCCCAAAGCACGTTCATTACCAGATACTGCGGATAGGTCATCCCAAGCCGGTCGAGCAGTGGCTTGTAGAGCCGCTGGATCGCCATGCCCGCCGAATAAATGGCGAAACACAGCTGATCGTCTAGTGGAACTGGGTTCTTTCCGTCAGCCATTTGGCTACTCCCTGGCGTCTTCCCCGCCCCATATAGCACCTTCCTCGCGACAAAACATATCGCGATATAAATTATTGTTGACGGGCTGCATCCTCGGTCTCTATAGATACTGTTATCGCGATAAATGATATCGCCATGTGAAAACCTCGACCCTTCAAGGAGGACGCATAAGATGACCACCCCAAACGCAATCAGAGCCGCCCGAAACGTTGTGCTCGTCCATGGCGCGTTCGCCGATGGCGCCGGCTGGCGCGGCGTCTACGAAAACCTGACGACCCGCGGTTACCGCGTCAGTATTGTGCAGAACCCACTGACCTCCCTCGCCGACGACGTGGCCGCAACGAAGCGGGTGCTCGACCGACAGGACGGGCCGACGATCCTTGTCGGGCATTCCTGGGGTGGCACGGTGATTACCGAAGTCGGCGTCCATCCCAACGTTGTTGGCCTCGTCTACGTGTCCGCCATTTCTCCCGATGCCGGCGAAGACACGTCCAATCAGTACGAAGGCTTCATCACCCCACCCGAATTCATCATTGAAGAGCAGGCCGACAATTTCGGCTTCCTGTCGCTCGAGAAGTTTAAGGCGGGCTTCGCGGCCGATCTCAGCGAGGCCGACGCGGCGTTCCTGCGTGACTCGCAGGTTCCGATCAATCTGTCTGCCTTTGCCACGGTCCTGACCCAAGCGGCCTGGAGATCACGGCCCAGTTGGGCGGTGATCGCCACGGACGACAAGGCGTTCGACCAGAAGATGTTGTTCGCGATGGCTGAGCGGATCGGCGCGGATATCACTACCGTCGCGGCCAGCCATGCGGTCTATGTGAGCCAAGCCAAAGTCGTTGCCGACGTGATCGATCGCGCCGCCAACGCAACGGCAGCAGAGGTTGCATAACGCTGGCGCGGTATCGGCCACCGCGACTATCAGAGAAGGGGCGGGTGGCGCGTCAGCGTGCCGCTCATCTCGAGGGTCTCGCACGCAGCATCATCTAGAGCTCTCCTTGCAGGAGCGGGATTCGGTCCTCAGCTTTCGATCGGACTACTGGGATCTGCGGTCAGGTAGGCGGGACCGCCTATAGCGCCTCCAGTGAGTTGTTCCCCGATCTATGACGACTTTCCAGCGCAGGCACCCGAAACCTGCCTTTCCGCTTTCCACCCCGTCACAGGGGTAGCGGCGGGGCAAGCCGATTGGCAGCTTTTGGAAAATTCCCGAAGCGGTTCGAAGGACCGAGAAGGGGCGCCTAGGCGACATCCATTGCATCGCGCAATCGTGCCTACCGAGGTACCTGCGGCGGTCCCCACATTCCAGTTAGCGGGCATTTCCCTGGCGGAGTACAACCGAACGCGTCAACACCACCCCAATCGAGCTCGGCCGTGGCAGTCAACGCGCACAACGTTATCATAGCAATTGCTGTCCGCTACCTTGATGCGGCGAGGGTCCTACACAAGAACTCGACCACAGCGGATACCTTTTGGGAGCCACAAAACCACCTTTTCGCGATGGCAGCAGAGTTGGCGCTCAAGGCCTTCCTCGAACGCGCCGGCGTCTCGGAAAAAGAGCTTAAGCGGCAAAATGTCCGGCATTCACTAAATTCTCTCCTCCTTCTGGCGATCAGCAAGGGCCTTCGGACAAGCCAGGAGGTTGCCGAAGTACTCATGGAGATGGATGAAGCCCATTCGTCTCATTCCTACCGTTACGTCCCACGCCCGGAGGAAGGTGAAGTAGTCAGCGTTTACTCCGCCCGCCCAGCAAGCGCATATCAGGCGCTCCAGCGGCTGATGGACCAATGTGCAGCCGATCTGGCGATCCTCAGAACAAAGACCAAGTTTCCGCAGGAGTGGCCGCCAGCCTCTCTGCCGGTGCATCCTGCCACCATTGTTCAGATGCAGGACTGGATAGCGGAGAAACAAAGCCTTCGAGAATTTTCGAACACGGTCCATACATCGCGGGCGGCCGGCAAAGACTGATTCTCCACCCCATGCAGTCCTTCTGCGTGTCGAACGAGAACGTCCGCGTTCAGGTCATCGCGATGGCGGGCCCAACGGCCGAAAGGGGGCGCGAGGCAGAAGTGGCAATCTTGCTAGTGTCGGTTGGCGCGCGCCGCGGCCTGAAGGGCGGTGAACACTCCAAAGCGCCGCTCATGAAGTTTTGCTAGATTCCCTTTGGCGGGAGGGAAGACTTCAGCGCTCCGGGTCATTGCCGCCATTGCGTCGCGCATCGTGTCGTATCGTTTACTGGCCAGAGCGCCGAGGAGAGCTGCGCCGAGGAGAACGGGTTCCGCGGCTTCGGTAGAGACCACTGGCAGGCCTGAAGTATCGGCGAGCAATTGGCGTACAAGATCGTCTTGGCCGGCGCCGCCCGAGATGATCACCCGCTCGACCGGGGCCCCGTGGCGCGACTGGACATCGATAATCTGGCGCAGGCCGTAGCCGATGCCGCTGACACCGGCCACGTACAGAGCCACGAGACTTTGCTCCGACTGGTCCATGCCCAGGCCGGCGATGGTGGCGCGCGCGTCGGGATCGGCAAACGGGGCGCGGTTGCCTAGAAATTCGGGGACGACATGCAGCCCGTCCGCCAGACGGATCGCGTCGGATGCGGTGGTCGACTGTGCTACAGCCGCGCGCGACAGATAAGCGAGCAGCGAAAGCCCACGATCTGCGGCCTTCGTTCGCGTCTCCGGGGCGGCGGGATGCAGCGCGACGAGCCGGTCGATAGCTGCTCCGGCTGCGGACTGGCCGCCTTCGTTGAGCCAGAAATCGCTCAACATGGCGTCGTAGTAGGGGCCCCAGACGCCAGGAACGAACGCGGGCAGCGCAGTGGTCGTCATGGTGCAGGAAGAGGTGCCGAACACATAGGCCATGTTCTCTTCCGGCCTGCCGATGGCGCCCACGGTGCCCACGCCGCCAGCATGGGCGTCGATGAGACCGGAAGCCACGGGGGTCCCTGGCAACAGGCCAAGATCCGTCGCTGCCCTGTCAGTCAGTCCGCCAATGCACGTGCCCGGGGCGACGATCTCGGTGCCAATGCGGGAAAAGCCTTCATCGGCGAGGACATCAAGGCCGATGGACTGGAAGTAGCTCGGGTCCCAGCGCCCCTCATGGGCGAGGTAGGTCCATTTGCAGGTCACCGTGCACGAGGACCGTGCCACGCTGCCGCTCATGCGCCAAGTGATGTAGTCGGCCAGATCAAAGAAGTGTTCGGCGCTGTCAAACACGGCAGGCCTGTGTTCCCGTAGCCAGAGCAGCTTGGGCGTCTCCATTTCGGGGGAAATGGTGCCGCCGACATAGCGCAGAACATCATGGCCGAGGGCGGTGATGCGGCGGGCCTGTTCGGTCGCGCGGTGATCCATCCAAACGATGATGTTGCGCTCTGCGTCTTCGGACGGACCAACCGGCAGGGGGACGCCGCCGGAGCCTACCACCACCAGCGAGCAGGTGGCATCGACCCCGATGCCGCAGATGGCGGAGACGTCGATGTCCGCATCTGCCAGCGCTATGCGGACTGACGCACAGATGGCGTGCCAGATGTTGTTGGCGGACTGTTCGACGATCTCTCCAGCTTCATAAAAGATCGCGATGTCGTGCTTGGCGCTGGCCAGCATTTCACCGTCGGCGGTGAATATGCCGGCACGGGCGCTGCCGGTGCCGACGTCTATCCCGAGAAAATGCTGGGCGGTGGTCATGGACGCACTCTATAGATCGACGGTGGTGGGCAGGATGACGAGGTCGCGCACCGTGACGCCCTTGCCACGCGTCACCATGAACAACACGGCTTCGGCCACTTCGGTGGGCTGCATCAGGCTGCCATTTGCAAGTGCTTCGTCCATCTTGGCCTTGGGCCAGTCCCTGAGCAAAGCCGTGACCACCGGGCCCGGCGCGACGGCACCGACCCGGACGCCATCGGGCGCGACCTGGCGGCGGAGGGTGTGGACGAAGGCCTGAACGGCAAATTTGGAGGCGGTATAGATCGGCTCCCATACGACCGGCACCAGGCCCGCAATGGAACTGGTCAGGACGATGTCGCCAGATTTTTGCGCCACAAGATGCGGCAGGACCGAGCGGACGGCCCGGAAGGTGGCGTTGATATTGAGATTGAGCATGCGCTCCCACTCGTCGGGGTCGCCTTCGACCAATGGGCCACCCACATAGGAACCAGCATTGGCGTGGAAGATGTCGAGTCCGCCGGCCATCTCGATGATGGCTCTGCCCAGCCCGTCGACGTCGGCGTGGTTGAAGAGATCGACATTGAGCGCATAGGCGCGGTCGCCGAGTTCGGCGATCAGTTCCTCGAGCCGGTTGGCGTCGCGATCGATCAGCACCACTTTGGCCCCTTCGGCATGCATGGCACGGGCGCATTCGAGTCCGATGCCCGAGGCAGCACCCGTCACGGCGGCGACCTTGCCGCTCAGTTTCTGGGTCATTTCAACTTCTCCGAATAGGTTAGGCACGTCCGTGTGAGACGCGGCTGCGACGCGCCAGTGAGTCGACGATGACGGCAATAGCGAGCACGGCGCCGGTGATCATGTAGCGCAGGGACGAAGACAGATTGAGCAAGGTCAGGCCGTTAGAAATGGCCTGGATGACGATGATGCCGAGCACGGCGGACCAGGCGCTGCCGCGCCCCCCGAAGAGGCTGGTGCCGCCAATCACGGCAGCGGCGATGGCATTGAGATTGACGTCACCGGTACCGGCCTGCTGGCTGGAGGAGGCAAGTCGCGCGGCCCCGAGGATGCCACCTGCTGCCGCCAGGGTCGAGCAGAGGATAAAGGCCGACATGTAGATGCGCTTGACGTTGATGCCGGCGCGGCGGGCCGCTTCGCGATTGCCGCCGACTGCAAACATCGAGCGGCCCCACTTGGTGCGGGTCAGCGCGTAGTTGAGCACCACGGCGATCAGAACGAAGAGCGCGAACATCCAGGGTAGGCCACGGCCGAGGTTGAGATACCAAGCGGCAACACCCAGAGCGATGGTGAGCACCATAGCCTTGGCAAGGACCAGCCGCATGGCCAGCGGGGAGAGGCCGGCCGCGACACGGCGCTGGCTGGTGCGCCAGCCGGTGACGGCAACCACGAGGCCGGGGACCAGCGCGAGCAGATAGGATAGCCACTTGGGCATGATCATGGTTTGGCCGAAGCGCACGAGATCGGACTGGAACGGCAGGTTGATCGATCCTGTGGAGCCCAGCAGGTAAAGCTGCATGCCCAAAAGGGCGAGGAGGCCCGCCAGCGTCGCGACAAAGCTTGGCATGCCCAGGCGGGTATAGAAGATGGCATAGACGAAGCCCACAAGGGCGCCGGTCGCCAGGGCGGCGACAATCGCAACCGGCAGTGGCACGCCGGAATTGACCCAGAGCACGCCGATAATCGCGGAGGCGAGGCCACTCATCGAGCCCACCGAGAGGTCGATTTCACCCAGCATCAGCACGCAGACGATGCCGAGGGAAATAACGCCCACGGTGGCGCAGTCGAAGAGCAGGTTGACAAGGTTGTTGGGCGCGAGGAAGACCGGATTCAGCGCGGTGAAGACGGCCGAGATCAGCACGAGGCCCACCATCACGGGCAGCATGCCGAGGTCGCCGGAGCGGACGCGGTCGACAAAGCCGCGCCAGGCGCCAGCAAAGCTGTCATCGTTGCGAACGCGCGTATCGGCGCGGTCGAGGGTGGCGGCGGTTTCGGTATCCGGCGTGGTCATAGTCCGGCCTCTCTGGTGGCGGCTTGGGCGGCACGGAATCTCTGACGGCGGGTGACGGCGTTCTCAGCGGCGCCGGTTATGGCAGCGACGAGTTCCTGATGGGAGGTTTCGGCGGTGAAGACGCCATTGTTCCGGCCAAGGCGCAGCACGACGATGCGGTCGGCGACGGCGCGCACGTCTTCCATGTTGTGGCTGATAATAATGACGCCTAGACCGCGATCGCGGACGCGCTCGATGAGGTTGAGCACTTCGGCCGTCTGGGCAACGCCAAGGGCGGCCGTCGGCTCGTCGAGCATGATGATCTTCGGTTCAAGCAGCAGGGAGCGGGCGATGGCAACCGTCTGGCGCTGACCGCCCGACAGCGAGGCGATGGGCTGGCGGACCGAGGGGATACGGGCGGCCAGCTCTCGCAGCAGCGACCACGCGCGCAGTTCCATGCTGACTTCGTCGAGCTGGAATGGCGACAGTTCATGGCCCAGGAAAAGGTTGGCAACGACGTCGAGATTTTCACACAGCGCCAGATCCTGGAAGACAGTGGCGATACCCAATTCGAGCGCCCTGCCGGGGCCGTCGAGAGTCACCTGCTTGCCCAAATATTCGATGGTTCCGGCGCTTGGCTGGAACACGCCGGCAAGGATTTTCACCAGCGTGGACTTGCCCGCGCCATTGTCGCCGACCAAAGCAACAACCTCACCCGGATGGACGTCGAGCTCGATGTCTGTGAGCGCCGAGACGGCGCCGAAATTCTTGGAGATGCCGCGCAGCCTGAGGATCGGTTCGGTCTGGGATGGAGGCGATGGACTCATGATGCTGCCTTCAACGGTGTGGCCCCGCCCTCGGAAGGGCGGAGCCTCGGGGGAGCTGTTACTGGATGCCGAGTGCGGTGCAGGCCTCAGCATACTCGCCGGTGCACACTTGGGCAGCCGTCTGGATGCCCTTGTCGAAAATCTCCGCCTTGATGTTCTCGGCGGTGACCACGGCAGGGGTGAAGAGTTGCGACGGCGTGTCGTATAGCGAGTGGGTCGCTTCTGGGGTTTCGCCATTCATCAGTTGGACGGCGACTTCGGCGGCGGCGCGAGCCACGATCTCTGACGGCTTGGAGATGGTGTTGTACTGGTCGCCGGCGATAATCAGTTGTAGGGCGGCGATGGTCGCGTCATTCCCCGAGACCGGCGGGACTGGGTCCACACCGGCGGCCTTGAACGCCGCGATAGTGCCGCCGGCGGTGCCGTCATTGGCCGCGACGACGCCTACGATCTGGTCACCAAAGCGGGTGATCTGGCCCGCAACCCATTCCTGTGCGGCCGGCGGCGCCCAGTCCGGCGTGTCGAATTCGGCCAGGGTTACGTAGCCCGAAGAGTCCAGTGCGCTGTCGATGCCGTCGCGGATGAGGCCGGCGGCGGCGTCGGTCGGCGAACCGTTGACCTGGAGCACGCCGGCGCCTTGGGGAACGCCTTCGGCCTTCAGGTGATCGACCAGCGACTGGGCGATGGCATTACCGATGCCTTCATTGTCGAAGGACACATAATAGTCGGCCGGCAGGTCGGGGATCGGACGGTCGTAGGCGATGACCTTGACGTCCTGGGAGTGGGCGATCTCGACGAGGGCCGCGGCTGCGGCGGAGTCGACCGGGTCGAGCACGACGATAGTGGCGCCCTGTGCGATCACGGAGTTGAACTGCTGCTGCTGCAGGGCGGCATCGGCATTGGCGTTCTGGTAGATTAGCGTGCAGTCGGCGCAGAGTTCCTTCATGGCAGCTTCAAAGCCTGGCCAGTCATGCTCCTCATAACGGGTTGAGGCCTGGTCGGGCATGAGGAAGGCGACAGTTGTCGCCGCCTGAGCTGCAACTGCGCCGGCCATGGAGATGGCGACGGCGGCGGCGGTCTTGAGTGCAAGGTCGTTCATGTTTCTCCTCCGAAACGCTTGGCAAAAGAACCGACGGGTGTCGGGTAGTGGCCGTTCGCTAGGCAAAGACCGTCCTCTGCGATCGGGACACAGGTTCCCGATCCGCCAGTCATGCGGTTGCGAATGGATGTCGTGACCGCCAGGGGCGGGGTCGTCACTCCGTTCCGGGCAGACCGGGTACCGGAGTTCGGGATGCTGGGTTCATGCGGCCTCCTCGAAACTCTTGTTCTCCAGAAGCAGCCGCCGGAACTGAGTCGGCGTGACCCCGCGCAGGGACAGGAACTGCCGGTTGAAGTTGGAAACGTTGTTGAAGCCGGAGGCGTAACACACGTCGGTTACCGTCCCGAAGTCTGAGGACATCAGCAACTGGCAGGCTAGGGTCACGCGCAGGCGGTTGACGTATTTGGTCAGCGACTGGCCAGTGTGACGGCGGAAGCTGCGCGACAGGGTAGAAGGGGTAACACCGGCAAGGCGGGCCAGCGTCGCCTCGTCCAGCTCATCGGTCAGGTTGTCGTTAATATGTGCAAGCACGGCATTGATGCCGGTCGACATGAAACCCGAAGGGTCAGGCAAATAATGAGGGCTGGTCAGCGTCTGGGCCCCGCGGTCCTGCTCGAGCGCAGCAATTATCCCGAGGAACAGTGCAACCCGCTCGGTGCCAGTCGCGGAAATGATGCGGCGCATCATGTCGGCAACGCGGTAGGAGATTTCCGAGCTGAACAGCACCCCAGCGCTGCTGCGCTCAAAGATTTTGCGGGTGGACGCCAGTTCGGGGAAACAGCTGATGGTGCGGCTGATGAACTCTTCTGTGAACTGCATCACCCGGCTGCGAAGCGGCACGGTGGTTTCCTCCGCGACTTCGCTCACCCAGTTATGCGGCAGGTTCGGCCCGACGAGGACCAAATTTCCGGGGGCGAACTGACCAATATAGTCGCCTATGAAATATCGACCGGAAGTGGCGCAGACCAGGTGCAGCTCGTATTCGGGATGGAAGTGCCAGCGAACGGTGTGGAAGGGATAGCCGTGCTCCCAGGCCTTGAACGACTCCGTCTCGCTTATTCGAACGAGCTCGAGATCCGGTTGCACGACATCCTCCCCCAAGCCAGCACCGTTTCGGCTTTGCTCGGCGTGGGTCAGGTTGCTCCCGATCTCCACGTTCTTGAAGCTATTGCCGACCTCAGGTGAAAGCTACCACGCACTTGTCCCTGCTTTGATACTTTTTTGTCGACCGGTTGTTCCTGCTGGCAGAATTTTATCATCCGTGAAGTACGTATCTCAGCGATTTATTGTGCTGATGAAGACACTGATTTCCACGCTGGCGGACCTGGCGACGTCCCCTACTGGGAACATGAGGTGTCTAGTCGAGGACAGAGATGGGGCGCATGGCAGAAGACTACCTTGGCTAATGACCACCCACCGACAATTCCCTGCGAACGCTCAGATCATCATCCAAAAATTCGGGCTCAGCCACAGCTCCAACGGCGTCAAAGTAGCGGCTAAGGAAATTCCGGAAGGAGGAGGCTAGCGCTATGTCCGCGATATTAAGGTCCGTAAGACCTACGGCGCGAAGCGCGTCGATATCCGCCTGGGTGATGCGCGAGGCGTCCACCGTGATCTGCTCGGCATAGGCTAGCATGGCAACTTGCTGGTTAGTGAGCCCGGCATTGCGGTAGTTCCGGTGCACAGCCAGTGTCTGTTCGCGCCCAATCATACCCGACAACGCTTTGAAGTAGACGTGAGAGCAATAGCTTGAGGGCACATGCTTGGCCACGATCAGGGTGATCAGGCGAAAGTTGACGAGTCCCAGAGAAAACTCGTCTCTTATCCGGTGCAGCAGATTCTCGACAGGCGACAATATGTCAGGTCTAGCTGACCAACATTGGGTTGCCTGCATGACCCGTCCCATCGATGCCACTTCATTGGCATAGATCAACGCTATCTCACCCTCAGCCTTGGCCGGCTCCACAGTCCGTACAAACATCGCCATCTCCCGTAGCGCGTGCGTTGCACATCCTCGCTCTGCTGAGTTCCAATTGAAAGCGGTGCCAAACGGACTAGTCCAACATGTTTTCTTCTGAACAGCACGTCCGCTGCCGGGAACTTCTTGAGAGTGCTCGAACGGCCGGAATGGGGCGCGGAGCGGCCATTGGGCCAAGCTGGTCCTCCGCAGTCGAAAACGAGGTTCAATGTGTCCGCCACTTAGGCCTCCAAGGGCCAGAGTTTGGGCGGTGTTCAGCTTTGATTTAGGCTGTGTTCGCAGCGATCGGCAACCAGGTGCGGCTGTTGCGCAATTCCTGCCTGAGCCAACTCCCGCCGTCTTGAAAAACGGGGTTTTGACCATCCTCAAAAGGAACTCATGGCTGCTAACTTATTGACCGGATTGAAGGGTTGATAACACGACCAGTGAAAAAAATAACGCGACTTCATGAAAACGGACACGTTGCGCTGGCGCCACAAGTGCCGCTCACACAATTGCGAGCGATTGCTCCCGTTAAGGTTTCAAGAGTATTGCTCGGAAGCGTTAGCGGCCGGGCGTCGTGGCCGCTTGCGTGTGTGGGAGCGCTCATGAACAGGTTCGTATTCTGCCTTGTTGCCGCCTTGGCTGGCACTGCACCAGTCGTGCCGGTGGTGGCTCAGGAACTTGCTGCAGGACTGGCTGTGTCGCCGGTCGTGATCGCCCCACCCGCGACCCCCCTTGCAGCCACCATCAAGGCCGGGCTGTCCGCCGCCTACTACACCGCTGCCCGCGACTCTGCCGCCTACCGCGAGGGGCAGGACCTCTATTTCTTCTATGGGGCGCGTCACTTCGAACCCATCTGGCTCGATGAAGCCG
>Ga0065721_10050575_pt1 | contig 19158 bp, 22 predicted proteins | sample Mesricmetagenome_FD_59108 | JGI IMG/M metagenome (GOLD analysis project Ga0065721, IMG submission 59108) | Mesophilic microbial community from rice straw/compost enrichment Sample: eDNA_1 v2 (version 2) | ecosystem: Engineered > Solid waste > Grass > Composting > Bioreactor | place: USA: Davis... | reverse complement strand
AAGATCCGCTCGACTTGCATGTATTAGGCACGCCGCCAGCGTTCGTCCTGAGCCAGGATCAAACTCTCCATAAAAGTAGAACTTTTATCGAAGAGCCTTTCGGCTCAATCAGTTAAAGCTGGTTTGTTCGCTTGAAGCGAACGATTTATTACCGTAAATTACGCTCGATGTTCAGTTTTCAAAGAACAAGCTGTGTTGCTCGTCCGTACTTCGTTCACCGAAGCAGGAATTACATCTTACCGCGTTCGCCATCCGATTGCAACGATCAATTTTTACCATCTCGCTCATTGCCGTCCGATTCGCTCTCGCGCCCGCCTCGTTGTCCGAAGCAGGAGTTACATCATACCTCGGAACACCAGTCTACGCAACATATAATAAATTCCATTACGGGCGACGCCTGCGCTAGAAAAAGGAGGCTGACCCCAAGCATTGAGTGAGCTCGTAATTAACGCCTAAGCGGCACCTCGGCTACATTTTCGACCGAATCATTAAATATAGAAAATACGGCGCGCCAATAACGGCAACGATGACGCCGGTAGGCGTATCCTGCAACCACATCCTGCTTATCGTATCCGCGGCGATGACGAGTAATCCTCCCACCAGCGCCGAAGCCGGCACAAGCACTTGATGCTTCGTTCCGACCAACCGCCGGGCCAGATGCGGCCCGATTAAGCCGACGAAGCCAATGCTGCCGCTGACCGAGACGCACGCGCCGGCCAGTCCGATCGCGGCGGCCAGCAAGCCGGCCTGTTCCCTCGTCACGCGAGCCCCGAGGCCGACGGCCATCGTCTGCCCGAGGTTAAGAACGTTAATCGTTCTGGATTTATACATGACGTAAGGGATTAATACCGCTAAGAAAGGCAGCACCGCCAATACGAACTTCCAATCCTGCCCCGAGAGAGTCCCCGATATCCACCGCGCATAGAACTGATACTGCTCCGCATCGATCCGCTGCGTAATGACGATCGTCACCGAGCTGATCCCTGCCGTGATCGCGATGCCGTTAAGCAGCAGTCGCGTTGACGAGAAACCCCGATGCTTGCGATAGGATAGTCCGAATACGATTACCGCGGATAAGCCGGCTCCCACCCAGGCAAGCAGCGGAAGCATGTACACCGGCGATGCCGCAGGCGATGCATAGAAAGCCGTGAACACGAGCACGAACAACCCCGCTCCGGCGTTAATGCCGATAATACCGGGCTCAGCTAGCGCATTGCGGGTAATGGCCTGCAGGACGCATCCGGCAACGCCGAGTCCGGCTCCGACCAATACCGATAAGACGATACGCGGCAACCGAAAAGTGAATAAGATGAGATCCTGATCGCTCGTCCCTCCGCCGAACAACGTGCGAAGCACTTCTAACGGGGTAAGCCGAATAGACCCCGTATTCATGCTGACCAAGAACACGGCGACGATGAGCACAGCGAGAACCGTAAACATGATCGTGATCCGTCTGCGTTCGCGCTTCTGGGAATCCGATAGGACGTATGTATCTTGCATCATAGCGATCTTTCCTCCTTGCGAGCCAGGTAGAGGAAGAAAGGAACGCCTATAATGGCGATCAGGGCCGCGACCGACACCTCGGAGCCCGGATTGATCATCCTGGATGCTAAGTCTGCGAACATGACGAGCAATGCACCAAGCACGGCCGAGCAAGGAATGATCCAGCGATAATCCACGCCGACCAGCTTGCGCGTAACGTGAGGAATCAGCAAGCCGACGAACCCGATCGCGCCGGCTACGGCTACGGCCGCTCCTGCCAAGACGAGGACGATCGCCAGACCCGCCAGCTTGACGCGTCCCGTGCGAAGCCCAAGCCCGCGCGAGACGTCTTCACCCAAGCTAAGAAGCGTAATCGAACGGGACAGCGCGATCGCTCCGAGAAGCGCAACGGCTACCCATGGGAACATAATCTGCAGTTGCGACATCCGAATGCCGGCAATCGCACCGGCATACCAGAACGACAAGTCCTTGCCGATTCGGTAATACAGCGCGATGCCTTCGCTTATCGCCGTTAGCAGCGCCGTGACCGCAGCGCCGGCGAGCACGAGCCGCACGGGCGTCATTCCGCCCTTAGCCATCGAGCTTAAGCCGAACACCAATAGAGCACCTAGGCCCGCCCCAAGAAAAGCAATGAGAAGGAGCACATTGAACGATACTCCTTGGAAGAACGCGAAGACGAGCGCTAGAGCAAACCCGGCTCCGGCCGTCAACCCGAGTAAGCTGGAATCAGCGAGCGGGTTGCGGGTCATCCCCTGCATGATCGCTCCTGCAACCGACAAGCCTGCGCCGATTATCGCTCCGCCCAGCACCCTCGGAAGCCTCAACGAATGGATGATCTGATGCTCGCTCGAATCCGGATCGAATCGGAAGATGGCCTCCCATACCGTGAAGAACTTAATGTCTTGATATCCGTAATTGACGCATACTGCAATCCCTAGAGCTACGGCAATCAGGCCGATCAAGAGAATTGCCGCACCTGTCCAAGGACGCGCGTATACTTGATTCATCGCGTCTGTCGTTCGAACGTCGACTTCCGCGCCTTGCTGACTATTCGTCCCCATAACTGCCACCTTTGTTGTCTGCATCATGCTTCGATTGCCCGTTTAACCGTCTCTCCATTGTATTTGATAATAATTCTCAGCGTCAACAAGCGCGAACTTGCATCCCGCCTGCTGTCAAGATAGTTTGCGGTATTTTCCAAAGACGGATACCGCCTCGCCGATATTGAATTCGTAAGGCAAGCCGCATTAGATAAGCGATTCGGTGAAATGCTGAGTAAACCTGACTTTTCACGAATTGGTCATTGACTTCGAACAATCAAGAGCGGATAATACTTCGCATGCGAAATAAATTGAGGAGGATGTTATTGAACGACAATCAACGCAAATTGCAGCAAATTTTAAACGTGAACCGGGAAATCAATAAGACGTTCCATCATTTGTTGCATAAGGTCGCGACCAAACACGGAATCTCCCCTGTGCAGCTTTTCGTTCTCGGCAAGCTGTCCGAACATCCGAACATTCGGTTATCCGACCTTGCCGAGCTGATGTACATCGGCAACTCCACGATGAGCGGGATTGTCGATCGCATGGTCAGAGACGGCTACGTCTCGCGAGAACGAGCAGAAACCGACCGCAGAGCGATGACGTTGAACTTGACCGATAAAGGGCGAGAGCTTAGGAAAGCTGCCGAAGAAACAAGAATTACGATGCTTGAGCCGCTGCTCCAGCTATCCGACGAAGACCTGCGGGAGTGGCATCGCCTTCAACAAGAAATCATTCGCATCATTAAAACGATCTAGAGAGGAAGTACAATATGGCTACAATGGTTACCGAAACATTGCGAAGAGGGCCGATTATGGCTTCTTTGCTTATCGCCGCCTTCGTGGCGCTGCTAAGCCAGACGGTATTGAACGTCGCTTTGCCGGTTATGATGAAGGATCTGGACGTTACCGAGAATACGATTCAATGGCTGTCCAACGGCTACATGCTCGTCAACGGCGTGCTTGTGCCGATCAGCGCTTATTTCATTAACCGATTCACGACGCGGCGTCTGTTCCTGATTTCCTCCATTTTGTTCGCGCTCGGAACGCTTCTATGCGCCGTCTCCCCTAACTTCGGAATCCTGATGACCGGTCGACTCGTGCAAGCTGCGGGCGCGGGCATCCTCATGCCGCTCATGTCGATCGTCGTCCTTACGATCTTCCCCGTCGAGGAACGCGGGAAAGCGATGGGCCTCATGGGGATCGCGATGATCTTCGCGCCGGCCGTCGGTCCGACGTTGTCCGGATGGATCGTCGAGCATTACGATTGGCGGGTGCTGTTCTACATCATCCTGCCGCTAGCTATCATCGCCGTTGTCTTCGGAGCTTACGCCATGAAGAACGTGATCCAGACCTCCAATCCGCAGCTGGACGTTATTGGCGTAATTCTGTCCACGCTAGGCTTCGGCGGACTGCTGTACGGCTTCAGCGATGCCGGCCGAGACGGCTGGAACAGCTCGACCGTTATCGCCTGCTTAATAGTAGGCGGAGTATCGTTACTGCTGTTTATCATTAAATCGCTCCTGGCCAAAAAACCGTTACTTGAGTTCCGCGTGTTCCAATATTCGATGTTCTCTCTGACGACGCTCATTAACGTCATTGTGACGATGGCGATGTTCTCAGCTATGATTCTTTTGCCGATCTTCCTGCAGAACATACGCGGCTTCTCGCCGATCGAATCGGGCTTGCTCCTATTGCCTGGCGCGATTCTAATGGGGATCATGTCGCCGATTACGGGAATGATCTTCGATAAGATCGGCGCCCGTTGGCTCGCCGTGATCGGTCTGGCCATCACCGTGGCCACGACGTACGAATTCAGCGACCTGCACATCGACTCTTCCTATAGCCACATGATGCTGCTCTATACGCTGCGCATGTTCGGGATGTCGATGCTCATGATGCCGATTCAGACAGCTGGTCTTAACCAATTGCCGCGTCGCTTGAACGCCGACGGCTCCGCGATGTCCCAGACGCTGCGGAACGTCGCAGGCGCGCTCGGCACCGCTTTGCTGGTAACCGTTATGACGAACCGCGCAAGCTCCCATGCGAAGACGCTTATGGCCGGCGGAGAGACCGATCCTCACCAGATCGAAATGCTGTCGACGACTTACGGCATTAACCAAGCGTTCTTGGTCGCTACCTGGATGACGGTAGCCGCGCTCGTACTCGCGTTCTTCATCAGAAAAGTCAAACCTCAAGAAACGCCGCAGCAAGCTCCATCCCCATCGGAAGCTCAGGCGCAGAAGTAAACGTAAGGAGGAGCAGGGGTTGTCCCTTGCTCCTCCTTTTTTTGATGGCTCTGCCCCGTAGTTGCGCCGTAGTAACGTTGTGTGACAACGCTATTTCGCCCATCTGCCAGGGATGCGCCGCAGTAACGTTGTGTGACAACGCTATTTCGACTCCCTCCCGGTGGTGCGCCGTAGTAACGTTGTGTGACAACGCTATTTTGCCCATCTCCCGGTGATGCGCCGTAATAACGTTGTGTGACAACGCTAGTTTGCCCATCTGCCGGTGGTGCGCCGTAGTAACGTTGTGTGACAACGCTATTTCGACTCCCTCCCAGTGGTGCGCCGTAGTAACGTTGTGTGACAACGCTATTTCGACTCCCTCCCGGTGGTGCGCCGTAGTAACGTTGTGTGACAACGCTAATTTGCCCATCTGCCAGGGATGCGCCGCAGTAACGTTGTGTGGAGCATGATTAGAATATCAACTAGGCGTGTCTCCAACTCCTACTAGTACTTAAACGATATCGATGAATTCTTTGATTTCCGGAAGCGGACTCTAGAATGTTCATGTTAATAAGAGACTGGAGAGTAGATCGAGTAAAATTATGCTTTTTTCCGAGAATCTGACGAGCATCTTCCGCCGAAAACGGTGTAGATGACCGCATAGCAACCCGCACAAGTTCACGTTGGTAAATGTTCAGTTCACGCATGAAGGAGTCTTCCTCACCATACCAGCATATTAGCATTCTGCGTATCGTTTTCTGGCAAGCTTCCGGATTTTCTTTTAGCTTGTCGATCGAGAATCGAAGGATATTCCAGTCGGAAAGTACGATCTCGTTCTGTCGATCAAGCGCTCGTGAGAACTGATCTCTATCGATATCTCGGGCATGTGAACTAAAGCTATCTGCTTCCGAGGCGGTCGGTCGTGGATTTCGGATGTAGGCAATATCGATAAAATAACGTTCGCCATTGATGCCGATTAATTCATATTCCGGATGTAAAAGCTCCAGACTACCTAACACGGGCCACCATCCTTGCTCTAACAGTAGTTTTTCCCCGAAACCATGTCGCTTGTTCAATCTCCTCAATCTCTCACCGCTCGCTGCGGCTTTGTGCATATCAAGCCACTTTACATACGCTTTTTCAAAGTTACTCATCAATCAAAAACCTCCCTTAGATAAAAAAATAACCGCCCAATCCCTAAATAGGATTTGGACGGTGTGCTTCACTCGTTTGTAAAAATAATACATTAAATTAATTTATTGCGCAAGTTCTATCGTTGTGTGGGAACGCTACTTCGACTCCCTCCCGTAGGTGCGCCTCAGTAACGTTGTGTGACAACACTATTCCGACTCTTCCCCGTAGGCGCGCCTCAACAACGTTGTGTGGCAACGCTACTTCGACTCCCTCCCGCTGGTGTGCCTCAGTAACGTTGTATGACAACGCTATTCCGACTCTCTCCCGCTGGTGCGCCTCAGTAACGTTGTATGACAACGCTATTTCGACTCTCTCCCGCTGGTCCGCCTCAGTATCGTTGTTTGACAACGCTACTTCGACTCCCTCCCGTAGTTGCGCCGCAGTAACGTTGTATGACAACGCTATTCCGACTCCCTCCCAGTGGTGCGCCTCATTAACGTTGTGTGACAACGCTATTTCGACTCTCTCCCGCTGGTCCGCCTCAGTAACGTTGTATGACAACGCTATTCCGACTCTTCCCCGTAGGCGCGCCTCAATAACGTTGTATGACAACGCTATTCCGACTCTTCCCCGTAGGCGCGCCTCAATAACGTTGTATGACAACGCTATTCCGACTCTTCTCACTGGTGCGCCGCAGTAACGTTGTATGACAACGCTATTCCGACTCCCGCCCGTAAGTGCGCCGCAGTAACGTTGTGTGACAACGCTATTCCGACTCCCGCCCGTAAGTGCGCCGTAGTAACGTTGTATGACAACGCTATTCCGACTCTCCTCACTGGTGCGCCGTAGTAACGTTCTGTGGCAACGCTAATCGGACTTACGTGCACTATAACGACTTAATCATGATCATCTCCAGCGGCTCGTTCGGCAGGAGCAAGCAACCGGCGTCTTGGTAGCCCAGCTTCCGGTAGAAGTGCTGCGCTTCTTCGTTCGATAGCGTAGAGGTCATGACGAGCCCGAAGCCCCGCCCGCGCATTTCGTCCTCCCATTGCAGAACAACTTGCTTGCCGATGCCTTGCCCCCGATACGGTTCATCGATCCAGATCATGTTCATGAAAGGCGTGTTGTCCCAGAAGTATCCGTACCTCATCCAGCCGATCGTCGTCCCGTTCATATCCCGCAGCATGTAAATCTCGCGATTGTCTATTTTCTGCAGGACAAGCGATTCAGGCAAATGGCGATCTCGCTCGCGTATAACGTCATAATCTTTATCAGTAGCCAGTTCAATATTCATCAATAACACCTCATGGTTATGGTACAATTATCCATAAATTATTTCAAGAAAGGGGTTGTTGAGGAGATGCCGCACTATATATTCGATCAACTTGCGAAGGCGCGCAGCATAACGTTAAATGCGGTGGAGGGCGTTACGGAAGAGATGGCCGACCGTATCCCGGAAGGGTTCCGCAATCATATCCGTTGGAATCTCGGGCACCTTTACGTTGTCCAAGAAAGGTTCGCCTTCCAGTATGTCGGTCTACCGCTTCAGCTGCCGAACGGCTTCCGAGAGCTGTTCGAATACGGTACAACGCCGCTGTCCCCTCCGGAGAACGTAACACCTCCAACCCTGCCTGAGCTGGAGGCGCTGCTGCGCGATCAATCGCAACGTATTCAGGACGCGCTGGCCAATCGGTTGCAGGAAACGATCGATCCGCCGTATACGACATCGTTAGGGTTCGTTCTAGGGACGCAAGAGCAGTTGCTGAGCTTTAACCTCTATCACGAGGGATTACACGTAAGCATCATTAGGCTCTATAAAAAGCTGCTTGGCGTCTAAGCGAACACGCTCTTCGCGCAACCGACGGCTTTACTGCTGAATTCCTTCAAGTAGTCTATGTACGTACCTTTGGCATCTCCGTAGTTCCCTACTCGGTTAGCCATTCGCACGACGACTAGATCAAGCTCCGGAACGACCAAGACGAGCGGCCCGTAGATGCCTACGATCTTATAAGAGTCCTTAGGGACGTCTTGACCGATCAGGCACTCGGCCGCTTCTCCTTGTTTAACCAGCCACAAGCAGCCGTTACGAGGATACATGGCCGGCAATCCGGCTGGCGTCTGCACGGAGATCGCCGTGCGGACTACCTGCTCCGGCACGATCGTCTTACCGTTGACACGGCCGAGCTTCAGATGCAAGTACCCCCAGTATGCCAGCTCCCGGGCAGACACGAATAAGTTGCCCCCGCTGCCATCTTTCCGCGGATCCAACACGATTGCGGATCCATGATCGCCGATGACGGGGACGAGCTTCTCCGACGGCGACGTCCGCCAGCTTGTCTCCTTCCAGCCGAGCGGCTGGAACACCCGGGATTCGAGCACCTCGGCGATGGAAGAGCCCGTCGCTTGCATGAGCAGATCGCATAGCAGATCTATGCCCAAATTGTTATAGTCCCAAGCTAAGCCCGGATCGAAAATTCGGGCAAGCCGCCCGTTAATGCCCAATGTGATTCCGTGCGTATGAGTAAGCAAATGCCGAATCGTTACGCCTTGCAAAGCCGCTCTATCATCTTGATCGATCGAAATATAGTCTAGTATCGGGTCGTCGAACGAGCGGATGGCGCCATCGTGAAGCGCCCATGCCGCCGCCAATCCGAGATAGCTTTTGCGTACGGAAGCGACGTTGTACTGCGAATCGGCCTCGGTCGGCCTTGAACCAGCTACTCCGCGATAATGCTCCGCGACGACTTGATCGTTCTGGATCACGAACAGCGCGCAGGAAGTACCTCCGTTTGAACGGTTGATATGCTCGGCATAAGAGATTAACTCATCGTATGCCGGCGACGGGTTGCTGCTTAACAAGCGCCTTCTCCTCCCCGTTATGAAATAGCCTATATCACTCGCTTTATCGTGTATAATCTAACTATTCCACAATTACCCAGTCGGCGATGAACAAATCTTGCTCTATTATCTCGCTGAAATAAGGAGCGCAATATGCGTGCCCAGTCCCTCTTGCATACGATCGAAGCCGTCGTTGACCATATAGAAGAGAATATCAAGTCGCCGATCTCGTTGGAGTCGGTAGCCTCGCATATGCACATTTCCAAATTCCATCTTCATCGGATCATGCGCTCCGCGACGGGTATGCCGTTAGCCGAATACATCAGGGCCCGTAAGCTGTCGCATAGCGTCCCCATGCTGCTTCAACCCGAGCTTCGGATCATCGACATTTGCGCGGAGTATCATTTCCAGTATGAGCAGACCTACATTCGCGCCTTCAAGAAGCAATTCGGGGTCACTCCGGCCGCGTTCCGTACCCAAACCGAGGGCTTGCGGATCGTCGAGAAATACGACGTCTCTCGCCTCTCGGACGTAGCGGGCGGCATCGTGTTCGAGCCTTCCTTCGTCGTCAAGCCAGCTTTCACGGTCGTCGGGCTGTCCTATCTCATTCATGCCAAGACAAACTATACCGCGAAGACGGCGACGCACGTCGGCAATAACTACTATTACCAGCATCGTCCGCTGATTCCGAATAGAACGCATGACACGATCTACATCGGCTTAACGGAGCTGGTCTCCCATCCGGAGTATTCCGAATATACGCCTTCATCGGAGGTTCATTCCGCCCAAGGAGTGCCGGACGGCTATTCCATCAAGCATCTGCCCGCGAACACCTACATTGTCTTCAAATACGTCGGCGACTTCCATGCGAGCCTCATTACGTTCAGCCACTTGAAACAATTGTGGGAGTATATCGACCGATGGCTGCCGGCGTCGCCTTACTATCATTGCGCGCCGTATTTCTTCGAGCACATCGATCTGGGGATATCCAGAGAGGATTATTGCGAGGTAGAGTTGTTTATTCCCGTGAGAAGTCCCCGCCGTCCAGAAGACGGCGGGGTTAGACGACCGCGCTATTCGAGCAGCGCAAGCAAGTAAACCAAAGATAAGAACAAGCATAGAGGGCTGTAATATTTCGTATCGTTAACGGCGAAAGGCGTATGTTTAACTCGTTTAAAGAACCCCATGTAGTTGAATTCGCCGACCGCCCTTAGGAAGAAGACGAAAGCGCATACGACGCAGATGTACCGAATGTACGGGTTAGCATCCATGAACTGGGTCACCCCGCTCTGAACGAGCAGCGACAAGCAAGCGATCAATAACAAGACGGCGACGGCGATCGTCTCCGGCATTCTCGGACGGAACAACGCTTCTCCGCCAGGCTTGCGAGGGACCGCCACCGTGCTCCCCCAGCTGCCGCCGAATGCCCAATACACATGGATAATGCTAAGTATCATGAGAAATAATGCCGCCACAGACGCGAGAATCGAAGTCACGCTCCTCACCCTCCAGAATGGTCATTTTCCCATAGTTTAACATATTTGTCCGGAAGAAAGGCCCCTGTGCAATGACAATTATGCGAATGTTATTGCACTTCTCCGACCGATCAGTCCAGCCACCCGTTCTTCGCGGCGATCGCGATCGCATCTACGCGATTCTTCGCTTCCAGCTTCTGAATCGCTTCGGACCAATAATTGCGCACCGTGCCTGCCGTAAGGAACAACTGAGCGGCGATGTCTCCGGCGGACATCCCGTCTCGCGCAAGCCTAAGCACCTCGCGCTCCCGCTCCGTGAGCGGATTCTCCGTCTCCCAGAACGATAGCGCAAGCTCCGGGCTGACCGCCCTCTTGCCCGCGAAGACGTTGCGCAACGCCGTCGCGAGCTCGTCGATCGGCGAATCCTTGAGCAGAAACCCTCGCGCCCCCGCTTTCATCGCCCGCTGAAAATATCCCGCCCGCGAGAACGTCGTCAAGATGATGACGAGGCACGGATCCTTATCCGCACGCAACTGTTCGGCGACGTCCAGTCCGGTCATGACGGGCATCTCGATATCGAGCACGCACAGGTCCGGCTTCAGCTTGCGAATCATGTCCAGCGCCTGCTCCCCGTTCTCGGCTTGCCCGACGACCTCGATATCCGGCTCCATGCTTAGAAGAGAGCTAAGCGCCCCCCGCAGCATGCCTTGATCTTCCGCTAACAGCACTCTCATGCTTGTCTCTCCTCTCCGGATGTCGAATTGATTTTAGGCACGGTAATGGTTACCCGGGCGCCTTTGCCCCTCGGCGAGTCCAAGCGCAATTGCCCGTCCACCAAGTCCAACCGCTCCTGCATTCCTCTAAGACCGTTGTGACCAGGCTTCGAAGTCCATGCTTCCATCTCCTGCCCAGCCGTTCCTACCCCGTCGTCCGACACGATCAGACGGTACAGACCGGGCTCCTCCGACCAAGCGATCGTGCACATCCGTGCTCGGCTATGCTTAACGACGTTCGTGACCAATTCTCGAAGGCACATGCCCAGCAGATTATCAAGCAGCGGCTTCACCGAGATTAGCTCGAATGGCCCTTCCAGCTTCAGACCAATCGATGCTGCAGAGAGAATGCGCTTGGCGTTCGCGAGCTCGTCGCGAATCGTTACCGCGCTCATGCCGGTCACGAGCTCCCTCACTTCCTTAAGGGCCGCGCGGGACGTCATCTGCACATCGCGAATTTCCTGCTTCGCCCGCTCGGGCTGGCTATCGACCAGTTTCTCTGCGAGCTCGCTCTTCAACGTCATCATCGTCAGCGTATGGCCGAGCGTATCGTGCAGCTCCCGAGAGATGCGCTGCCTCTCCTCGCTCTTGGACAGCCGCGCGATCTCGTCGTTGGCGAGCTGCAGCTGCGTTCTAAGCCGCCGCGACCGCCTGCCGACAAGCATAGCGAACGGCACGAGGAGCAGCGCGACGATTACCGGAATCAGCTCCAGAAAGTCCCCCGAGCTGTCCGTCGTCTCGAACCGATACACATCAAGCCCGAACAATAACAGCAGCCCCGAGAACGCGATCCCGATCTCTCGCTTCGTTCGGAGCAATCCCAGCAGGGACACCGTATAGAAGGCCATATAGATAAAGCTCTCATGGTATCTCCATATGAAGTAACCGAGAATGATGAGTTGGACGATAATGGATGCGAGTCGCCAGGAAGCGCGATTGAATCCGACAACGTATAGGACTACGAACACGACAAGCAGAGGATACGCGATCCATTGCTCCGCTGAAGGAAACTCAGCGACCGCATCGAGCGGGAACAGCATATAGATCAGCCAGACTCCGGCAAAGAGGAAAGGCGGCCCCTCCTCGGGCCGCTTTAATAGGAATTGGCGAAGTTTCGTCAGTAGTTGCATCTTTTAGACCGCTTCCTGTTTTCTCATGACATAAGAGGACAAGACTAGGAACACCACGACATAGCCAACCAGGATCAGCACCCCGTTCCAGTTGACCGAAGCGCCCGCGACGGCATCCCATGCGCCTTGCCCGAGCCGGTACGTCGGCAGGACGTGCGCGATATTCCGCATCGTGCTCGACATCGTCTCGGTCGGGAACCACAGTCCGCCGAGGATGGACATGCCCATATAAATGATCATGGACAGCACTTGCACGAAGTCCGCGTTCTTGATCGAGCCGATCAGCGCTCCGATGGACATGAACGCGAAGCCTCCCAGCCAGATGAACAGCCCGCTGGTGAACCATGCGCCGGCAGACAGATCGATGTGTTTGACGATACCGCCAACGAGGAACATGATCAAGATAATGCACAGGTTAATGAGGCCTTGCGCCATGACCTTGGATACGACATATGACCAAGAAGGCAGAGGCGTTATGCGAAGAAGCGACAGCCAGCCTTCCGTCCGTTCCTTGGACAGCCGTTGGGCGAACGAGGTCAAGCTCGCTCCGACGACGCCGTAGACGGTCATAGACATGAGGTAGTAGTCCTTCCAATCGACCCCGCCTACTTGCTGATCGCCGCCGACCGTCTCGGTGAAGATAAAGTAGAAGATAACCGGCATAATAACCGAGAAAATAACGAATCTTCGATTGCGAATCGTGCGCAGCAGCTCCGCCTTGCACTGTCCTATCGTCGCTCTAATCGTAGTCGCGCTCATGATTATTGGTCCCCTTTCTGTCCGACGAGCGCCTGGAACGCATCGTCCAAGCCTCCGCTTTGAATTTCGATATCCCGCATGTCGAACCGCTGCTCGATAAGGAGCCTGATCAACCGGTCCGTGTCGCCGCTGTGCAGTCTAGCTCGGCGTCCGTTCCATTCGACCTTCTTCACCCCGGGCAGCTTATGCAGCATATCGTCCGTTACCGAAGCGCCTGCCGTGAAAGAGATAATCCTGCCCGTCGTCTCGGCTTTAATCTGACTCGGCGTTCCGTCGGCGACGATCCTGCCCTCGTTAATGACGACGACGCGATCGGCCAAGTTATCGGCTTCTTCGAGGTAGTGCGTCGTGAGCACGACGGTTCTGCCTCTGTCCGCCATGGCGCGGATCGTCTCCCAGAACATCTGGCGGGAAGTAACGTCCATTCCGACTGTCGGCTCATCTAGGAAAATAACTTCCGGATCTCCCGCCGCGGCTAGCGCGAATCCGAGTCTGCGCTGCTGACCGCCGGACAACGAGGAGGCCATTTTATCTTTCTCGTTCTCGAGCCCGGAAATCCGAAGCAGCTGTTCCAGAGACTGCGGCTTCGTGTAATAGCTGCGAAACAGGTTAATCGTCTCCGCTACCTTCAAGCTATCGATCACGTTGACATCCTGCAGCATCGCCCCGATTCGATTACGAATACCAATATCCTTGGGATCTCCTCCGAGAAGCTTCACGTTACCGGACGTCGGCTGCCTCATACCGAGAATCAACGAGATCGTTGTCGTCTTGCCCGCCCCGTTCGGTCCGAGCAGCGCGAACACCGTGCCCTTCTCTACCTTCAAAGATAGATTGTCGACCGCTTTCTTACCTTTGTATACTTTCGATACGTTATTCAGCTCGATTGCTGTGTTCATTCGGCTCATCAGCTCCTTATGTACCCATCTTACCGGTTCGCGGAATGCATGCATACGCATGAAAATAAGGAGATGGATATGATAATTATCATGTGAGGAGGCTGGAGCAGGGGAGGAGCTGGACTATCCGATATTAAATATCGTATAAGTTCGCTACAGGAAAATTTATTGCGATTATCCGATAATTTATATTATATACGGCAGTTATTAAGAGGTCTTCCTTGGATTCTGACTCTTATCTGATATTTAATATCGCATATCTCGCGCCATCATTGGACTATTAGGATTATCCGATATTTAATATCGTATAGACTCCATTTAAAAAGCTGCGAGGATTTGCCTCTTGGCATCCCATCGCAGCTTTATCGATTAATCGTTATACAATACGGCCTCTAGACGATCCAGGTTCTGCTCGTTGGCGCCTTCTGCGATCGGCTTGATCGCTTCGTAATCGCTGGCGTTATCGAACTGCTGGCGGAACGTCAGCTTCGTGCCCCCTTCCACGGGATCAAGCAGGAACGTCGCCGTAAAAGGTTTCGAGTGCCTGATGACGAGCTTGTTCGGCTTTGAGATCTCGACGAACACAAGCTCGTTCGGAAAGTTGGCGCGATTCTAACCGATCATTTAGGCATCTGGAATGTAGCTTTAGTAGATCCTTTTGTCAATGCAGGCCTGCGTAATCGAGTAAAGGGGAACCTACAAAAAAAACCGGAACCCCTTTCGAGGGGATTCCGGCACCTATGGATAGTGAGAACTCAGCCGCGAATCGGAGGCATGCTGCGCATCGATACGGCAAGCCGGTTCCAGCTGTTGATCATAATGATGGCGCCGACGAGGTCGCAGATGCCTTTGTCGTCCCAGTGCTCGCGGAGTCGAGCGAACAATTCGTCGCTGACGTGGCGGGACGGGAGCAACGTGAGCGTCTCCGCCAACTCCAGCGCTACGCGCTCCGCTTCGGAGTAGAGCGGGGCTTCGCGCCATGCCGCTACACAATGAATGCGCTGCTCGGTCTCGCCTTTCGAACGCGTCTCATGCGTGTGCATGTCAAGGCAGTAGGCGCAGCCGTTGAGCTGGGAGACGCGAATCTTGACGAGCTCGACGAGCTTGAAGTCCAAGCCGGCTTCGCTCGTGTACTGTTGCAGATGCAGCATGCGTTGGAATAGCTCGGGCGCAACCTTCGTATAATTGATGCGTTGTTCCAATGTGGTTGTTGTCATCAATGGTTCCTCCTTGAGAGTTGCAATAGGATTATGAAGCTTACATCACCTATGACAACTTAGGATTCCCATTTGTGACGCCTTACACGTGAATGTGATTAAGTTTATCCGGATTCTGAATCCAATACACCGCAACGATCCGATTCGAGTCGTCCAGTGCGACGGTCATCGCCTTCCGATTGGTCGGACGTTGATGCAGGAGTCCAGGCAGGCCGTTCACGAGCACCGGCGACCATTCCCAGGATAGCGACCCTTTGCGGAACAGCCCTTCGAAGAATGCCGCCACCCTGTCGCTTCCGAAGATCGGCCGAATAGCCGTACGCACCTTGCCCCCGCCGTCGGAGACGAGCATCGCCTCCTTAGCTAGACGTGCGGTCACTTCGCTGAAGTCCCCGTCGCGCGCGGCTTTCAAGAAAGCTAGCATCCAAGCCGACGCATGACCGGCATCCGGCCGTTCCACCGCTCGAGGTACGTCCTTCAGCTTGGCAGCCGCTCGAGAATACAGCTTACGGCAGCCGACTTCCGTCTTGTCCAGCATCTCGGCAAGCTCTCCGTACTCGTAACCGAACGATTCGCGCATCACGTACACAGCGCGCTCGGCAGGCGTCAATCGCTCGAGCATTACGAGCCACGCATAGGACACGTCGTCGCGGCTGGCTAGCTGCTCTTCCGGTCCGGGCACTGCCGCCTCGACGATCGGTTCGGGCAGCCACGGTCCAACGTACTTCTCTCGGCGTCTTCGAGCTGACTTCAGAATATTAAGGCAGCGATTCGTCGTTAATTTGGCCAAGTACGCCTTCGGATGCTGCATCTCGACGGGCTCTGCGGCAGCTAGACGCTCGAATACGTCCTGCACCGCATCCTCGGCATCCGATACCGAGCCGAGCATTCGGTATGCAATCCCTCTCATCCGGCTTCCGTATTCTTTATATAAAGCTTCGTACATCTCGCTTCACCTCAATCGTTGCTTCGGGCGCGCAGGCCCGCTAACTCATAGGTTCCGCAGACTGCGTTATTGTGACAGCTCCGGCATAATTGCCGCGAAACGGTTCTGCTCACTTCCTACTTCGCCTTAATGCGTTCTTGCACTCGCTTCGGAGCGACCTTCGCGGCTTTGCTGCCGAGCAGCTTCCAGTACTGCTTGTAGTGCCCCTTGGCGGCAGCCTTCTGCCCGAGCGACCATTCCGCGTCCGCCAGGTTCAAGTAAGCGACGACCCTGCTTGGCGCGAGCTTAATAATGTTCGCCAGAATCGGCTTCGCCTCTTTATTGCGCCCGGCCAAGGTCAGGAAATAAGCATAATCGTTCAGAATCGCCACGTACTTATCGAAGCCGATCGTCGGCGGATTGAAAGCGTCCGGCTCGCCCACGATCTCGGCCTTCGTCACCTTGCCGACGGCATGGTCGATCATGAAGGTATCTCCGTACTGCCGCAAGCCGTAATCCAAGTATCGAATCGCCGTCTTCACGTCTTTTTTGTACAAAGCCAGCGCCTTATCGTAGGACAGCAATAAAGCCGGACCCGCGAGCTCGTAATATTCTTGGTAGAAGCCCGGGTATTCCACCCATCCTTCGGCTTCTTGTGCCAGCAAGCCCTTGATGTCCTTCTTCTTGATCAACTCGCTCTTCTTATCGTAGAACCGTTGGGTCGGATCGTCGTATTCATGAGACACAACGCGCAGCGATTGACCGTTCCACTCGAGCACCGCCAAGGACGAGAAAGCCCGGAAAGGCGCTTGCGACCACACGTTCAGCCGATTACCTTCATACGTAACGTTCAATTTAGACGTGTTAATGAACAACCATTCTTCGTCCGCACCTTCGGATGCGCGCGCTAGCAGCGTAAACTTCTCCGCCTTAGCATCGGCAGCTAGCAGCAGAAGCTCGATTCCGTCTTCGTCATAAGTGAGCGCCACGAATTCTCGCGTATAACCGGTTGGTAACCCGCCCAGAGACACCTCCATCATCGGTACGGTTCCCATATCGTCTATTTGTTGACTCGTCAGCTTGAGTTCCTTCGCAATGAACTTGCTCAGCCTGGCGCCGATGGCTTCTCCGTTCGGGAGCTCCTCGACATAGACGGCTTGCTCTGGCTCCTCCTTCTGGGCTATGGCTGTTCCAGCTCCTGCTGCGGACGCGATCGGCGCTGCCTGAATAAGCGAGCCGGCAATGAGGAGACTGAGCCCTGCTATCGATACTTTGCGAGTCCAACTTCGTAACCCTGACATGTACGTTTCCACCTTTGTCGCTTGGATGATAGACCTACAATAATCTCTCGAGTACGACTGCTACGCCATCCTCATCATTACTGGCGGTGACTTCGTCGGCGATCGCTTTGAGTTCATCGATTGCATTCCCCATCGCTACCGAATATCCGCACGCGCGAGCAAGCCCCAGATCGTTATGATCGTCTCCGAACGCCATGACGGAATCCATCTCTAAGCCATAGACTCGGCACAGCTTCAACACGGCTTGCTCTTTCGAAGCGTTCAGCGGCATCACCTGAACAAGCTGATTGTTATCTGTGTACAAAATATGGGCACGGTCGCGGAACGGTTCATATAACGGAGTACCCTCGAATGAGCCGGACAGCAATATTTTCGTAGCGTTGTGTTGCTTGAATTCGTCAAGTGGTATAACGATGGGATTCGCCTCCGCGTTCATCGTGGCGCGATAATCGTGCTCCCGCAGGCTGAACCATTCGTCGCGAACCTCCATCGTCAAATCCAAATCCGGATGGTGCTCCAGACTATAGTCCGTAATCTCGGCCGTCACCTCGGGCGGAATCGATTCATGGAATTCCGTATTCGTGTGAGGACAATACGCCTGCGCGCCGTTGTAATAGACGAACGAGGCGATTTCGAGCAGGACGTCGGGAAGAAACCACTTGACCGCTCTAGGCGGCCTGGCGGTGGCGAACACAATCTTCATTCCTCTGCGGTAACAGGCCATTACGGCCGCCAGATTGCGCTTCGATACTTCCTTGTTGGAATTCAGAAGCGTTCCGTCCAAGTCCAATACGATTACGCGATAGTTGTTCATGCTCGCCTCCTGAGACTTATTAAAGCAAATTTTGTCATAACGGCACTCCGTTAACAAGCACGAAAAAACCGAGACTAAGTAGTCTCGGCTCTATTGACGCATATCGGCGGGGAATATAACGCTTAAGTCGATCGTGAGGCACGGAACGGTCGCGGACACCAAAGTATCGCTTTCTGACAAAGTCGCCGCGAGCTCGTATCGGCCTTCCCGCAGCACGAATTGGTCGACGGTCCGATATTGCGGATCTGCCAGCCAATACTCCTTAACCCCGAAATGCTCATACTGCTTTTTCTTAATTATCTTGTCGCGGCGTCCCGTGCTATCGGACAAGATCTCCACGAGCAAATCCGGCACGCCGAAAATGAAGCCGTCGCGAATGATGTCCAGCCGTTCACGGGAAATGTAGATGACATCCGGCTGCATAATGTTATCTTCGTCGAAGTGCACGTCCATCGGTGCCAACAGCACTTCTCCTTCCTGACAACATGCACTGTGGAAGGCCAGATGAAAATTCGTCAGGATTTTCTGATGCGCGTACTTCGGAGAGGACAGAAAATCATATCTCTCTCCGCCGATGATTTCGTACCTTTCATCGATCAAAGAGTAGTTGTCCTGCTGCTCTTTGACTTTCGCGGGACGTTCGGGGGGCTTGGACCGATTCATCGCTGGCGCTCCTCCTTATTAGTCCGCGTTCTTCTGGATTTTACTAGGGTTGTTGATCTTGTACGGGACGGGATGCTTCAGCAGCTTCTTCGCCGCGATCTTCGCATCGAACGCTAGCTTGTCGCCGACCGCGAGCTCGAGCTTCTTCAGCGTGGCGCTGTGACTCGACCAGGCATCTCCGACTTCGAGCGCCGGCTCTAGGATCGCAACCGCTTCGTAGATCACGACCTCGTCGTCTTCCTCGGTAAAATGGTTCGGAACCGTCGCGAACTCCTTCACGACCGCCGTCATCCTGACCTTCTCCTCCGGGAGCTGCAGCTTCTGTTTCTTGCCGCCCTTAGCCGCTGGTTCTTTGGCAGTCGCGGCCTTCGCTGGTTCCGTCGAGGCTGGCTTGGCAGCCGGCAACTCAGCCACGGACTCCGCTTTCTCCGCCGCCGCTTGGACTTGTGGGCCCGCA
>Ga0065721_10004949_pt1 | contig 19167 bp, 14 predicted proteins | sample Mesricmetagenome_FD_59108 | JGI IMG/M metagenome (GOLD analysis project Ga0065721, IMG submission 59108) | Mesophilic microbial community from rice straw/compost enrichment Sample: eDNA_1 v2 (version 2) | ecosystem: Engineered > Solid waste > Grass > Composting > Bioreactor | place: USA: Davis... | reverse complement strand
CCTTGTACGGCGGCGTTAAATCTTCGTTGACCCGCCGAGGCAACTCCCTAGATTTCGGGCCAACCTATGTTAACCCGAAATTCGTTGGTTGCTGGAGAAAGAGTTTTTCGCATCCGACTTTGGAGTGTTTTGATCGGATTGGCGTCATTGATTTTCCTGAACGATGCGATGGCGCAATCCAGTTCACTCGGCATCAAAATGGTCCCGGTAACGCTGCCGGTGCCGGAACTCCAATTAAACGCGCCGCTCGGCAGCACGAACGCGCTGGAAATCTCGACCAACCTCACGACGTGGCAGGAAGTGGCTACGTTTGTTTTCACGACGACCAATCTGACGTGGCGCGATTTGTCGTTGCGGCACGGCGCGTATTATCGGTTGCGTCGCGTAACCACCGGCGGTAGCAATCCGCCTTTTCCTGCTCCGCTGCCCAATCTGGTCTGGATTCCGCCGGGACAGTTTCTGATGGGCAGTCCTGAAACCGATCCCGATGCGCTTTCGGCGGAACTGGAACAGACGCTCGTGACGCTGACGCAGGGATTTTTCATGAGCAAATATGAAGTGACGCAAGCCGAGTATCTCGCTGTGACCGGATCGAACCCGAGCCAGTTCGGCGGTGATCCGGATCTTCCGGTGGACAGTGTCAGTTGGCAAAATGCGACGAATTTCTGTCGCTTGCTGAATCAACAGGAATCCACAGCGGGACGCTTGCCGGCAGGTTACGCGTATCGACTGCCGACGGAAGCGGAGTGGGAATATGCCGCCCGGGCAGGGAACACGACGCGCTTTCACTGGGGCAACACGTTCGCTCCGTTGGATGACTATGCCTGGTATTCCGGGAATGCCGGTGAAAGCACGCATCCGGTCGGGCAAAAACTTCCGAATCAGTGGGGACTGTATGATATGGCCGGAAACGTTTGCGAATGGACGATTAATTCGTTCGATACGCTTGACTCGTATCCGGGCGGGGAAGCCGTGGATCCGATTTCAACGGCTGGCAATAACAGGGTATTTCGCGGTGGCAGTCATGCCGATGAAGCAGCATCGTGTCGGCACGCAGATCGGAAGAATATCTCGGATTCCCTCGCGTTAAATATTTTTGGCTTCCGCATCGTGCTTGCGCCTCTTTGAGGCCATGCTGACAGCGGCATTCTTAATTGTGATCAATATTGATGGTTCGTCTTGTGATTGAGTTCGGGTGATGTCCAGCCGACTGAAGGATATAACGGTGCTCAGGCCGCGCCGGAGTAAATCGGTCACCCGTGCTTGACGCTTCAATTGGTTTTGCGCCCGTTTGGTCTGGAAAACTGTGACTGAAAAGTTATTGCGCTGAGAGGCAGGGGTGGTAGAACGACCTCGAACTCGGTTCGAAATCTGTCAGGAAAGTTGATGCGAATGAACTGACCTGAGTGGAAGGGCATGATGAGTTATGGGTGAGTTTCCAAAACCAAGAACCGCCCCCTTTACGGTGGCCGACGCCAAGAACAAGAAGCCTCATCCGTATAACACGGATTGCGGAAACCTTTGCGTGCCAGGAAAAGGAATCGACACTGATTGACCAAAGTCGTATGAAGACCCTGACCTTACTGCTCGTTGTCGGCGTCACGATTTGCATATTCGCTCAACAATCCAGTCATTCGAACAACACTGTGTCCTCTGCCGACTCATCTACGAAGTTCGTCAGCTTGCCTCGCGAAGGCTTTAGTTTTGATTCGATCCAAGCGATGGAATCGTTTGCGGCCAAGTCATCACCCGGCGGTGGATCAGTTCAGGAGATGGTTGTTGGAGGTCAGCCGGTTTTTGTTGTGACAAGGTCTGTTTCTCTCGGTGGCTCGACAGTGGAAATCACGTTCTTCAAGAAGAGCTTTGACAGATACGTGTGCTTTCTCGCAATGCCATTGAGCTACAGCGAATTTCGTGTCGAGCAAGTTGAGGACGGAATTCTTCTGAGTAGGTCCGAACACGCGACCAAGAAGCGCGTTAGGGTGTTGGCCATCTACCAACTGCCATAGTTCATTGCGGTGTCCCGCCAAACAGTGTGAAAGGATCTAGCTCACCTCAGGCCGGTTCGATAGCAGGTCGGCCACTCGCGCCTGCGGCAACACACGCCTGCCTGGCTTTGTATGGAGTCTGTTGATTTTGCCGCTATTCCTACGCCGCTGGTGAAAGCACGTATTCGGTCGGACAAAAAACTTCCTTCGCGTTGGCTACTATTTCGTCTGGCGCGAAAACCACTTCGCTGCGGCACCGTGTGCCAGGACGACATCCGGATCGCGTTGCAACGCGTCGTAGTAATGTTTGGAAAATCCGTCGCCGACTTCGGAAGCTACGAGTAATTCGCGCGCCCGGTTGATGAGGGCTTGTTTGTCGGCATCAGTGACCCGATGGCGTTTGTCGTCCAACGCCTGATCCATGGCGACAATCAAAAGCGATAGCGGATGCAACCACGCAAACCACGGATCGTCGTTCAGCAAGTTCAGAAAATGATAGGGCGAGGAAATTGTGCCGATGGTCTGCTCGTAACTGATGCGTTCCGAGTCCACCAGGGTCTTATGCAGGCGCAGGAGCGCTTCGCGCAGTTGTGTCAATTGTTCATGCACGAGTCACCATAGCATACGCTCGCTCACCGTCAGGCGAGCGAGCGGAGCGGGGGATAATTACATTCCGTTCAATACATCCACCAATTGCCGCAATCGTCCGTAATCGCGTCGATTGAAATTGAACGCGATGCGTTGGAGCGCGAGACAATCTTTGTCTTCGCGTTCTTCTGCCGTGGCTTCAATGCGTTTGATCGGTGAGCCGACGATGATGTCCGCAAAGTCTTCGTTGATTGCTTCCAACGCGGTATCGGTCGGCGCGTGTTTCAGGCGAATGACAAGCAGGTCTTTGACGAATCGGGTCGAGTGGAAGTTGCGATAGAAACGTGACACAATTTTTACCGCTTCATCCGCGCTATCGGTGATGCGATAGAGGTTCAGGTCATCAGGGGAAATCAATCCATCGCGCAAGAGATGTTCGCGGATATTTTTATCCCACGTCTTCCAATACGTGCCGCCGGGTTTATCCACGAGCACGAGCGGCATGAGTTGGCTCTTGCCGGTCTGCATCAACGTGATGGCTTCGTAACCTTCGTCCATCGTGCCGAAGCCGCCGGGGAAGAGAATGATCGCGTCGGAATGACGAATGAACGTCAGCTTGCGGGTGAAGAAGTATTTGAACGTTACAAGCTTTTTGTCCTGCGCGATGACGGGATTCGCGCCTTGTTCCCAGGGCAGACGAATGTTCGCGCCGAAACTGTTTTCCGGACCGGCGCCTTCGTGACCGGCTTGCATGATGCCCGGGCCTGCGCCCGTGATGACCATGAAACCGGCTTTGACGATTTTGCGTCCGACTTCGACCGCCTGTTGATATTCCTGTTTGGTCGGCGCGGTGCGTGCCGAACCGAAAATCGTTACTTTGCGACGATCCGCATACGGCGCAAAAAGCCGATACGCATAGCGCAATTCCCGGACAGCCGTCTGAATGACGCGCACGTCGCCGGTGTCTTTGACGTCCTGCAGGAGTTTGAGGGCATTCTCGATGATGTCCGCGACTGCTTCTTCATTGTAACCGCCGCCTTTGTATTTGATCAGGTCAAGGACGCGCCGGTGCAATTCCGGATCTACCGGAGTTTTTTCAGCTTTTGTTATCACGGGCGCGAGAATAACGCGCGGTGCAATGATTGCAATCTTGCACCGACCCGCGGTCAGTTGCCGGAATCCGGCGGCGCGGTTTCCTCACCGGAGGAACGAGGCGCGGGTTTGTCGGTTGGTGGCGCGGTGACCGCGGCGGGCGCATTGTGTTTCCAACGTTCCCAGTCGCAAAGGAAGAGTTGTTCCGGGAAATATCCCTCGCGGGCATATCGTAAGGGGAATTTTTCCGGCGCGCGGCGGTTAAACAGAAACTCCAGAATGAACGTCGGCCAGCTCTTTTGTCCGGCGCGTACCCATTGCGATAAAATCCGGCTGTCAGTGGTCAATGGCGTGAGATACAACGCTCGGATTGGCTTGAGGTAATCACTGATGGCGTAGTAATCCGCATCGGCATTGGAAGTGAGCCAGACGCATTGGCGATCGCCATACCACGCGACGGCCCACGGAATGTCGCTCATAATCAATTCATTGGTGCGCATGTAGCGGGAGACTTCCTGAATTGCCGGCAGGAAGTAAGGCGGGTATTGCCACGGACGCGACTTCGGGGTGAGGAAGATGAACAACATCGGTAAGCAGGCGATGACGCCAAACACGCCGATGACGAGATAACGAAACTCGCGCAGCTTGAGATTCATCTGGTCGAGCAACAGGAAGAACAAACCCGCGCCGTAGATGAACACCAGCGGGACAGCGAGCACGATGAGATTTTCAGAATTGAAGATGGGAGAGTCGTCGGAGAGATGCGTGCGGCCCATGGCCTGGACGACGACGAGAATCCCCAATGTTCCGAGCAGGAAATAACGCAAGCGCCGCAGCGCGAGACTGCGAAACGGAAGCAGCAATCCAGTCAGAAACAACGCCGTGACCCAGCTACCGCCGAGTCTGGGCAGTTGGTCCTGAAGAATATCGCGGGTGTTGGCGGTCAGTTTGTTCAGCAACGCAAACAGCGTGACGCCGGAAAAATCCGGATTGAGCGAGCGAACCAGCTTCGTGTCCGTGAGCATGAACGTTCCGTCCACGACGGCGAAACTGGCGATACCGAACGGATAGCCGCAGATGGTGTAATTCCGCCAGAGCCACGGCGTGACGATGCCGAGAAACACCAACGTCACGAGCGTGATAATCGTCCAGCGTCGCAGCACGCAGAAAATTCCGAGATACACGACCACTGGAATGAACAGCCAACCGAACGAGTAGCGCGTGAGTGTACCGGCGGCGAGCACTGCACCGATGCCGAGCGCGAGCCAGATTTGAGCGCGATGACTCCAGACCGGTTCGCGTTCCTCGCTTTCAATCCAGACCAACAGCCAGACCAGTGCGAGGAAAATGTTCATCAGGAACATCGTTGAAAGTCCGGTCGTGCTGAAGCGCCACAGATATTCGCAAAAGATAATCAGGAAGAACGACAGCCACGCCACGTAGCGATCGAAAAGCCGACGCGCGAGAAACGATGTCTGCACCGCGAGCAGCACGAGCAGAAACTGATTCACCAGACAAATGACGAAATCAGGCTGATAACGCTCCGTCGGGTCGGTGGGCGGTGTCGGTAACGCATTGGGATCGGCCTGCCGCCAGAAATCATACGGCAATACTTTCATCGTGCCGGCAAGGAACAGCGGATACAGCGGTGCGTTGGCGAGATCCGGATGAGGTGATTTCAAGCGCGCCATGTCGGAAAGCCAGTTGGTCTCCGTGGCGATGCGGGATTGGTTGTGGGATTTGACGAGATGAATGCTCAGCGGCCGGATGAATTGCGTGGAGAAACCGTGGCCTTCCGCGATGTTGCGTCCCAATTGCGCGGTATCCATCGCTTCCTGCGTGCCGAAATTTCGGTACGACCGCCAGTTGTAGCAGATCATCACCGTCAGCGTGATCAGCACGACAAAGGCGAAGGTCAATCCGCGTCCGCCTTTTTCTTCAAACTTGTGAATCAGGTTTTGAACCCCAGCCATACTCAGAATCCTTCCAAATGATACGTGTGCAACTTCCGATGAAACGTCCGCCGCGGCATGCCGATTTTCTTGGCTGCCAGAGTTCGATTTCCTTTGGTTTCCTTCAAGGCGCGGATAATCAATTGTTTCTCCGCTTCCTTCACGGTCAAGTCATTCCTCGCCAGTAATCGTGCGGAGTCGCTGCTCGGTGCGGCTTCGGACCGGACCGTCCGTGGCAAATCCCGGGCCGAGATGCGGTCGCCGCGACACATCACGACCGCGCTTTCGATGGCCGCGCGCAACTCGCGCACATTCCCGGGCCAACGATGGTTCAAGAGCATCTCCAGCGCATCGGCGGTAAAATCTGTGACCGGTTTTTCGTTCTCTTTGGCGAACTGACGCAAAAAGGTTTTGGCGAGTAACGGCACGTCTTCCAGGCGTTCTCGCAACGGCGGCAGATGCAATTCCACAATGCACAAACGGAAATACAAATCTTCGCGAAACGTTCCCGCCTTCACCATCGCTTCGAGATCTTTGTTTGTTGCGGCAATGACGCGTACGTCCGCGGTGAGGGTTTTATTTGAGCCAACCCGTTCAAACGTGCGTTCGCCGAGAAAGCGCAGCAGTTTGATTTGCAGCGCGGCGTCAATTTCTCCGATTTCATCGAGGAACAACGTGCCGCCTTGCGCCTGTTCAAAGCGACCAATGCGCCGTTCGTGCGCGCCGGTGAAAGCGCCGCGTTCATGACCGAATAATTCGCTTTCAAGCAGAGTAGGGGACAACGCCGCGCAATGGACGGATACCAGCGGCTGTTTCGCGCGGGGACTGAGCTGATGAATCGCCTTCGCGACCATCTCTTTGCCCGTGCCACTTTCGCCCAGCAACAGCACCGTCGCGCGAGTTGGGGCGACCTGTTTAATCTTGTCGAAAATATCCTGCATCGCGGGCGCTTCGCCGACGATGTTTTCGAGGCCGAACTTGGAATCGAGTTGTTGCCGGAGTGAGATATTTTCGCTTTCCAGTTTTTGCGTGCGCACCGCGCGGGCAATGCGCATTTCCAGCTCGTCAATCTGCAGGCGTCCCTTCGCGATGTAATCATCCGCGCCGCGTTTCATTGCTTCGACGGCGAGTTCTTCCGAGCCGTAAGCCGTCATCAGAATGCAGATCGGCGGTTTGGAAAGAGACTTCGCGCGCGTAATCAATTTCATGCCGTCTTCGTTCGGCATTTTGAAATCGGTGAGCATCACGTCGAAGTGTTCACTCTCCAGCAAATCCATCGCGCTTTTGGCGTCTTCGGCGAGATAGACGTCGAATCGTTCCTCCAGCGCCGCGCGCAATCCTTCGCGCGTGGGCTTTTCGTCATCCACAATGAGCAATGTCGGTTTCATGACGGTTTCATTTCGGGCGCTCCAAGCAAGCGCGGTTTCTTCTCATGCAACGGCAGCAAGATGCGGAACGTCGTGCCGTGGCCAACCTGACTGTCGAGTTCGATGCGACCGTTGTGAGCGCGCACGATGCGTTGCACAATCATCAGCCCGAGGCCTGTGCCTTTCTTTTTCGTTGTGTAAAACGGTTCAAAAATCCGATTGATCTGTTCCTGCGGAATGCCGCCGCCGGTGTCGGAAACACTCACCCAGATGGCGTCTGCGCCCTCGCCGGTTTGCAATGTCAGTGTGCCGCCGCGGGTCATCGCCTGCATCGCATTCTTCACCAGATTCACCAATGCCTGTTGCGTTTGCGTGGGATCAATCGCGGTCGGAGGCAATTGGCGCGCGAGTTTCGTTTTGACGTGAAGACCGCGGTTGTCGAGTTCAGGACGCAACAACGCGAGCGTGCGTTCGACCACTTCGTTCAGCGACGTGACTTTGAGTTGCGGCGTGGAAGGGCGGATGGCCTGGAGAAATTGTGTGACGATGTAATCGAGCCGATTGATTTCGCCCTTCGCCACGGAAAGGTATTGCTCGAGTTTGTGAGCGGCGGTAGCGGTGTCCTGAGTGGCGACGGTTTGTGCGCGTCCGCGCAAACTTAAACCGGGTCGCGCCGTGGCGGATTTCAGCTTTTTGACTTCGCGCTCCATCAACTGCAGATGAATGTGCAGTGCGTTGAGCGGATTACCGATTTCATGGGCTACGCTCGCGGCGAGCAGCGTCAATGCTTGCACGCGTTCGCTTTCGATCGCTTCGAACGTCTGTTGCCGCGCTTCGGTGGCGTCGTGCAAAATCAGCGCCATGCCGGAACTGCCGGCGTGTTCGCCATCCAATGGCGCGGCGTAGAGTCGCAAGAAACGCGGGCGCGGATATTCGACCTCAAACTCGTGTCGCACGACGTGTTGACCGCCATCTTTGTCGAGTTGCGAAATTTTCTGCCAATCCGCTTCCGGCAAAACTTCATCAATGTGTCGGCCTTCCGCGCTGGGCTGCAAACCAATCAGACGGGTGACGGCCTGATTGAAGTAAACGATGCTGCCATGTTCATCCACTACGAGCACGCCGTCTTCGATCGTGTTGAACAGCGTTTCGAGCAAAGCCCGCTCGCGCGCCAGCCGTTGCACAACGGTCTGCAAGCCTTCGGCATCGAGCCGGCTGATGCGCCCGAGAACTTTGTCGAGAAAGCTGGATTTCGTTGTAGCCAAGTTGGTGTCAGGTGTCAGGTGTCAGGTGTCAGGTGTCAGGTGTCAGGTGCGGCGGCGCGCGAGGCTGTTCTTGAATCCGCCGATTAAAGCTTTTGTGATGCGGGCCTGTTCATAATGCTGCGCGAAATCATTTTCATCGATGTAGTGGGTATCAAGTGCGACGTAGAGCAGTGATTGCACTTCGACTGCTGAGCGTCGAGCGATGCCGAGGAAGCGTCCGAATTCCGCTTTGGAATCACAATCAAAGCCTTCGGCAACGTTGCTCATTGCGGAAACTGCCGCGCGTTGAATTTGATCTCGTAAACTGAAGTCACGGGCGAAGCGTTCGCGTTGAGTAAGTTGATAAATCTGGCTGGTGAGCGCGCGTGCTTCCTGCCATGCCTTGATTTCTTCAAACCGTGTGATTGCTCCCATAATTTTTCCCATTGTTATCTTGATCTATGTTTGTTGCGTCCTACCCCGACATCCTGCAAAACCTGACACCTGGTCCCACGCACCTGTTCACCCGAAATCAGAACCAATTTCGTTTCCGCAAATACCAGAAGGTGGCGAGGGTTGTGAGTGCGGTCAGCGCAAACGCGTACGCATAGCCGTGTTGCCAATCCAGTTCGTACATGTCGTGTCTGAAGTTCATGCCGTACCAGCTCGCAATAATCGTCGCTGGCGTGGACAGAATCGTGATGAGTGTCAGCGCTTTGACGACTTCGCCGGTGCGATTCGACGACATGTTCAGATAGACCTGCAAAATGCCCGTAAGCGAATCCGTGTAGTTTTGCGCCAGTTCTGAAATGTGAAACAGCGCGTCATAAACGTCGCGGTAATACGGCACGAGATGCGCGCGAATGAGTTTGAATTCGCCCCGCGCGAATCGCCCCAGCACTTCGCGTTGCGGACCGATGATCTGGCGCAGGTGCAGCACTTCTTTTTTGACCTGGATAATTTTGTTGAGCGTATCTTTGCCGGGTTTTTGCAACGCTTCTTCTTCGAGTTCGCTGATCTCGAGTGAAAGCTCCTCCAGGGCCGGTTTGTAATTGTCCACGATGCTGTCGAGTAGATTGTAGGCGACGCGGTCGGGCGCGCGGGCGATGGCCATGGTGCCTTTGATGGCGCGTTCTTCTGTCAACGAAACGCTGCGCGACGGGCCTTCGTGGTAGGTGACGAGAAAGTTTTTCCCGAGAAAGAAATTCAGTTCTTGCGTGCCGAAGCGACCGTCCTTGCGATTGTAATCCACCGCGTGGATCACCATGAACAGATACGGCGCGAATTTATCGTCTTCCTTGGGAGTGAATTCTTCGACCTTTGGTGCCGGGCTCGCAATGATACAGTCCTGAATCGAGAGCGGGTGAAAATGCAGGAGCGTGTCGAGAACGAACTTGGTTTCGTCCTCGGTCGGACTTTCCAGATCAATCCAGAGAAACAGATTCGTGTCTGTGAGCAATGTCGGCATCAGGAACATCTCGATGTCGCGCGTGTGCAGCCGTCCTTGAGTGGTAAAAGCAAGTGAACGAATCATGGGTTTCCTTCGATTGACGTGACGTGTCAGCCTGGCGCAAAGGTTAATTCAGGTTTCGCATGAAGCAAGTGCCGGTTTGCGCAAAAGCGGCACAGCGGCGAAGGCGCTGAAGTTTCGACGACTCCGGTAATTCGTAAGAATCCAGGAGTGTGGCTGGGCTGCGACCGGTAATTTGATTGTCATTCGGTGGTTCTCGCGATAAGAACGCGCATGGCTTTGCTCATCAAGAACGGCGAAATCATCACGGCCAGCGAGCGCTACACGGCCGACATCTTTTGCGAAAACGAAACCATTACACGAATTGATCGCGGTATCTCGCCGCCCAAAGGCGCGGAGGTCATTGACGCGAAAGGCAAATTCGTCTTCCCCGGATTCATTGATCCGCACGTGCACATTTATCTGCCGTTCATGGGCACGTATTCAAAAGACACCTACGAAACCGGTAGTCGCGCGGCGCTGATTGGCGGCACAACGACGCTTATTGAAATGTGTTGTCCGGCGAAATCCGATGAGCCGTTGAAAGCGTTTGAACTGTGGTGGAGCAAGGCGGAAGGCAAGTCGGCCTGCGACTTCACGTTTCACATGGGCGTGACGCGGTTTGATGAGAAATCAGAAAAGCAGCTTCGCGAAATCGTCAAACGCGGCATCAGTTCGTTCAAAATCTTTCTCGCTTACAAAGGCGCGTTCGGGGTGGATGACTCGGAGCTCTATCGCACGCTCAAACTCGCCAAGGAACTTGGCGTGATCGTGACCGCTCATTGCGAAAACGAAACGCTCGTCAGCGAACGTTGCAAAGAATTGCTCGCTGCCGGCAAAACCGGTCCGGCTTTTCACGAACCGAGTCGTCCCGCGCAGGTTGAAGCCGAGGGGGTGCATCATCTGATGACGTTTGCCGAACTCACCGGCGCGGCTACTTACATCGTGCATCTGAGTTGCCGGGAAGCGTTGGCGGAAGCGATTGCAGCACGGCAACGCGGTGTGCGCGTCGCCGTGGAAACGTTGATTCAATATCTCACGCTCGACAAAACATACGCCGAGAAACCGCGCTTCGAAGGGGCGAAGTACGTCATGTCTCCGCCGTTGCGCGACAAACGTAACCAGGAAGTGTTGTGGAATGGATTGCGCGATGGTTTGATTCAGACGGTAGCGACGGATCACGCGCCGTTTGATTTTCGCAAGCAGAAGGAAATGGGTAAAAATGATTTTACTAAAATTCCCAATGGCATTCCGTCGCTCGAAGACCGCATCAACCTGCTTTATACTTACGGCGTGAAATCGGGGAAGATTGATCTGCACACATTCGTCAACGTCGCCAGCACGCAGGTCGCGAAAACGTTCGATCTGTTCCCGCGCAAGGGAACGATTCAGCCCGGCGCGGACGCGGACCTTGTAATTTATGATCCGAAATATCGCGGTAAAATTTCCGCCAAAACGCAGAACATGAATCTGGATTACAGTGCGTTTGAAGGCTGGAAAATCGAAGGTCGCCCAAGTGTGGTAACGGTGCGCGGACAGGTTGCCGTGCGCGATGGAAAATTTGTCGGCAAAACGGGACGCGGTCAATTTCTCGCGCGTAAACCGAGTCATTTTTAGAAGCCGAGTCGGTTCGACCTTTTGCTGCGAGCGATGTTCGTTTGATCGGATGGGGTTATATTCCGGTCGTTTCGATTCGCGAAGGTGGCTGATTCGATTTTGAGATTTGAGCGAACGCAACGATTCGCAATTTATGCAACAACAGGTATTAACTTTACTCAGTCGCAAAGATTATGTGCCGGGCAACGTGCCCGAATTGCTCGCGCAACTCCGTTGGCCGCCGCAGCGCCAACAGGAATTGCAACGCATCCTGCGCCAACTCGAATCCGCCGGCCGCATCGCGCGCACCAAAGGAAATCGCTACATCCTCGCGCGTGCCGCCGATCTCATTCCCGGTCGCATTCAAATCAATCGTCAGGGCAAAGGATTTTTGCAACCGGACGATCCGGGCATGAAGGAAATTGTAATCCCCGAAAGCGACACCGGCACGGCGCTGCATGGTGATCGCGTTCTGGTGCGCCGCAATTTGCGCCCGCGCGGATTGCGTTCCGATAGCTCGCTTCGGGAAACCGGATCGGTGGTTCGCATTCTGGAGCGGAAGCGGACGCAGATTGTCGGCACATTGCAACGCGGTCGGCAATTTCTCTACGTCATTCCCGACGACCCGCGGATGCCGCAGGACATTTACGTGCCCGAACCACGCGATGTCGGACGCAAACCCAATCTCGGCGACAAAGTCGTGGTCGAACTCCTCGAATGGGAATCGCGCCACAACAATCCCGAAGGCGAAATCATTGAAGTGCTGGGCCCGCCGGATGCGGAAGGCGTGGATATGTTGTCGGTGCTGCGCCAATACAATTTGCCGCTGCACTTTCCGAAACCGGTGCTTGCGGCGGCCCGGGCGTTTGGCAACACCGTTTCGGACGAGGAACTTATCGGACGCGAAGATTGCCGCGCGCATCAGGTCATCACGATTGATCCGGATGATGCGAAAGATTTTGACGACGCATTTTGTCTGCAGCGCATTTCGACTGAGCAATGGAAATTGTGGGTTCACATTGCCGACGTTTCGCATTACGTCACGACCGGTTCGCCGCTGGATGAAGAGGCGCGCAAGCGTGGCAATTCCACCTATCTCGTGGACCGCGTTATTCCGATGCTGCCCGAAGCCTTGAGTAATGAATTGTGTTCGCTCAAGCCGAACGTGGATCGCCTGACCAAATGCGTGGAGTTTCTTATTTCGAATGATGGTCGTGTGTTGAGCACGAAGTTTTATTCGGCTGTGATTCATTCCAAGCGGCGTTTCACTTATCAGGAGGTGTTCGCCATTCTGGAACGAAAATCACCCGATGCGACGGCTGGTGTTTCTGAAAGCATTGTGCGGATGTTGCGCGATGCGCACGAACTGGCGCAAAAGATTCGCCGTTTGCGGTTCAAACACGGTTCACTCGCATTGGATTTTCCGGAAACAAAAATTCGTCTCGGTGAGCGTGGTCGCGTCTCGCGCATCGAGAAAGTGGAGAACGATGTTTCGCATCAGTTGATTGAAGAGTTCATGTTGCTGGCGAATGAAGCAGTCGCATCGCATCTGATGAGTCGGAATCAACGAGCGATTTATCGCGTGCATGAAGAACCGGACGAACGTCGGCTCGCGGAATTCCGGGAGGAAGTGCTGAGTTATCACATTCCTTGCGGCAATCTCACCAAGCGTGCCGAAGTTCAGAAACTGTTGTCCAAACTCGACACTATTCCCATCGGCGCCGCGTTGAAGATTGCTTTTCTGCGCTCGCTGATGCGTGCCCGATACGCGGTTGAACCGCTCGGTCATTACGGTTTGGCCAAGACCAAGTACGCACATTTCACGTCACCGATTCGGCGCTACGCCGATCTCGTGGTGCATCGTGCGTTATTTCAATCCGGTCACGGCTCGGTGCATTCGCTCAAAGAAACAGCCGAACACCTTTCCGATACCGAACGCAATTCCTCGGATGCCGAACGCGACAGTAAAGACGTGAAACTTTACGCGTTTCTTGAAGCGCAATTGAAACTGTCGCAACCGCCCGTGTATGCCGCACTTGTCACGGATGTGCGCAACTTCGGATTTTTTGTGGACGTGTCCGAACTGGCGATGAGCGGTCTGATTCATTGTTCCAGTTTGACGGATGATTTCTACGAGTTCGATGAAGCGCGCGGTACGTTGACCGGACGCCGCACTCGACGTGTGTTTCGACTTGGCGACCGAGTGAACGTGCAAATCGCGAAAGTGGATCGCTTCAAAAAGCAGGTGGATTTTCGACTCGCTCGTGAGGAACGAGTTGGCGCGGCAAGGTCGCAAACAAAAGCTCGCGGCGCATCGGCTGCGGCAAATAAATCACACGATCATCATTCGCACTCTCCAAAATATCGAGAGCAACGAGGTGATTCGAATCGCGACCGTTCACGCTATGAAGCGCGACCGCAACAGTGGCCGTCGCGGCGTTCGAAAAATCGCCAGCCAACTCGCTCGCAATCCTCACTCCCAACCGATCAATCCTCTCGCTCATCGCGCGAGAACCGCAGCAAATCATCGCGCGAAACTTTTCGTGTCGGTCCGTCGCGTCCGCAGATTTCATCTTCTCACTCGCGTTCAAAATTCCGTGGCCGCCGACGAAGATGATGCGAGGGAGGGAAGTGCAATGAGTGGTCTATGATTTGGCTCTGAGCCGCGAAACTTGTGTCGGATTCGCCAGGTTGCGCAGATTAGCGCGTTGCATTTGAGTGCAAGCAAGGCTTATTTCGTATAAGTTTCATTGCCATGCTGGTGCGGAGTCATTAGATTCTGCTTCCATTGCGACCATTCAGGTCGGCAAGAAAAATCTATCCGTTTCCAATGAGCATTGTGACGGGAATTCTTAAGTCGTCGCTCGGCAAAAAGTACATCATGGCCGGCACGGGGGCGCTGCTTCTCCTGTTTGTCATCGGTCATCTAATCGGCAACCTCCAGGTGTTCGGGCCGCCTGAGCTGATCAACAATTACGCGCACTTCCTCCAAAGCAAACCGGTGCTGGTCTGGAGCGCGCGATTAGGGTTGCTTGTCATTCTCGTCGCGCACGTAACCACGGCGGTGCAACTCGCGGCAATGAATCGCGCCGCTCGCCCGGTAACTTATGCGCCAACCGAAAATGTTAGTTACGGCGCCAAATGGGCGTCGCGCTATATGTTGCTCAGCGGTTTGGTGGTGCTTGCGTTCATCATTTATCACCTCGCGCATTTTACGGCGTTAGTCCCCGGCATCAACGGAGCCGAGGATTTTCGGAAACTGCGAACGGTCATGCATGGTCAGTCGGTGCCGGATGTTTACGGGATGATGATTATCGGATTCCAAGTCTGGTGGGTATCGCTGTTTTATCTTATCGCACAAGGGCTGCTGTTCATGCATCTGCAACACGGAGTTTCCAGTGCGTTCCAATCGTTCGGCTTCCGCAATCATGTCTGGTGGCCGCGGATTGAAACTCTCACCAAGATTGTGACGATCGCGATTTTCATCGGCTACGCGTTGATTCCTACCGCGATTTATATGCGCGTGGTCGGAGCAGATTACGCTGACAAGGTTCGCGCGGAATTGAAGCAGGACGGTACGGTCTCACCGGCTGAATCTCCCGCTGCTGGAAAGGAGACGCACTGACATGGCTACTTTGAATTCCAACGTTCCCTCTGGTCCGATTGCGCAAAAGTGGGAGCAATACAAGTTCAACACCAAACTCATCAACCCGGCGAACAAGCGGAAATACAAGATCATCGTCGTCGGGGCGGGATTGGCCGGTTCATCCGCCGCCGCCACGCTCGCGGAACTCGGTTACGAAGTGCATAACTTCGTGTTCCATGATTCACCGCGTCGCGCGCACTCGGTCGCCGCGCAAGGCGGTATCAACGCCGCGAAGAATTATCAGAACGACGGCGACTCGGTGCGTCGTCTTTTCTATGACACGATCAAAGGTGGCGACTTCCGCGCGCGCGAAGCCAACGTGCATCGCCTCGCTGAAGTGTCGGTGAACATCATCGATCAATGCGTGGCGCAAGGCGTGCCATTCGCGCGCGAATACGGCGGCTTACTGGACAATCGTTCGTTCGGTGGCGCGCAGGTTTCCCGCACGTTTTACGCTCGCGGCCAGACGGGACAACAGTTGTTGCTCGGCGCATACTCGGCGTTGGCGAAAATGATTGGGGCCGGGGCGGTCAAGTCCTATACGCATGCGGAAATGCTGGACCTCGTCGTCGTGGACGGTCACGCGAAAGGTATCATTGTCCGTAATCTGCAAACCGGTGAAATCACGCGGCACAATGCGGATGCCGTGGTGTTGGCGACCGGCGGTTACGGCAACGTTTACAATCTCTCGACTTACGCACGCGGCTCAAATGCTACCGCCATCTGGCGCGCTTACAAACGCGGTGCGTGCTTCGGCAATCCGTGCTACACGCAGATTCATCCGACGTGTATTCCGGTGAGCGGTGATTATCAATCGAAGCTCACGCTCATGAGCGAATCGTTGCGTAACGACGGTCGCGTCTGGGTGCCGAAGAAGAAGGAAGATTGCAAGAAACGCCCGCAGGATATTCCTGAAGAAGATCGCGATTATTATCTCGAACGGATGTATTCGGCGTTCGGTAATCTCGCTCCGCGTGATATCGCTTCTCGCGCCGCCAAGATGGTTTGCGATGAAGGCCGCGGCATCGGAGAAACGGGCTTAGGCGTGTATCTCGATTTCGCGGACGCGATTCAGCGACTCGGCGAAAGCAAAGTGCGCGAGCGCTACGGCAACCTGTTCGCGATGTATCACGAAATCACGAACGAAGATGCGTATCGCACGCCGATGCGCATTTATCCGGCGGTGCATTACACGATGGGCGGCCTCTGGGTGGATTACAACCTGATGAGCAATCTGCCGGGGCTGTTCGTGTTGGGCGAAGCGAATTTTTCGGATCACGGCGCGAATCGGCTCGGTGCGAGCGCGCTCATGCAGGGTTTGAGCGACGGTTACTTCGTGCTGCCGGCGACGATCAGCGGCTACCTCGCGTCGCAGAATCCGGGCAAACGTCCGAAGACCGATCACGAGTCGTTCAAGGAAGCGGAAGAGAACGTTCAGAACATCACCAAAAAATTGCTCAATAATAAGGGCAAACGCACGCCGGCAAGTTTCCACAAGCAACTCGGCAAAATTATGTGGGAATATTGCGGCATGGCGCGCAATAAAGCGGGATTGGAAAAAGGTATTAAAGAAATCGCCGCATTGCGCGAGGAGTATTGGAAGAACGTCAACGTGCTCGGTGGTGCGGGCGAGTGGAATCAGCAGCTTGAAAATGCCGGACGCATCGCGGATTTCCTGGAGTTGGGCGAATTGATGTGTCGCGACGCGCTGCATCGCGAAGAAAGTTGCGGTGGGCATTTCCGCGAGGAATATCAGTACACCAAGGACGATCCGGAAGTGCAGCAGGGCTTGGTGAATCCAGGCGACGTGAAGCGACGCGACGATGCCTTCGCGTATGTCGCGGCGTGGGAATACGCCGGGTCAGTTGACAAAGCGCCGATCCTGAACAAAGAGCCGCTCGTTTACGAAGAGGTTCACATGAGCACGCGCTCTTATAAATAAGCCGTAACCAGAAACGATTTCGACGTCATGAAAGTTAAATTGAAAGTGTGGCGGCAAAAGGACCGCAATTCGCCCGGCGAATTCAAAACCTACGAATCGCCGGCGTTGAATGAGAACATGTCGTTTCTCGAAATGCTCGACGTGGTGAACGAGGAACTCGCCAACAAAGGCGAAGAACCCATCGCGTTCGATCATGATTGTCGCGAGGGCATCTGCGGCACGTGCTCGTGCGTCATCAATGGTAAACCGCACGGACCGCATCGCGGCGTCGCCACCTGCCAGACCTACATGCGCAGTTTCAAGGATGGCGATACTATTGTGGTCGAGCCGTTCCGCGCGAAGGCATTTCCGATCATCAAAGACCTCGTTGTGGATCGGAAGGCGTTGGACCGGATTCAGTTTGCCGGCGGTTTCATCAGCGTGCGAACCGGTTCGGCGCCGGATGCGAATTCGATTCCTGTGCCGAAAGAAAATGCCGATCTGGCGATGGACGCCGCGCAGTGCATTCAATGCGGTGCGTGCGTGGCCGCGTGCAAAAACGCCAGTGCGATGCTGTTCGTTGCGGCCAAGGTCTCGCATCTCGGACTGTTGCCGCAAGGCCAGCCGGAACGTTACAAACGCGTGAAGGCGATGGTCGCGCAGATGGACGCCGAAGGTTTTGGTGCGTGCACCGTGACCGGCAGTTGCGAAGCGGTTTGTCCGAAGGAAATTTCGCTCGATTTCATCGCGCGGATGAATCGCGATTACGCGGTGGCGTTGTTGAAAGGCGATCCGAAGCCGATTTCCGGCGGCGGTGCGGGTTAAGCGATTTTCATGCAAAAACGCCGGACGATTGTCCGGCGTTTTTTATTTGAACCAGTCGATTAAGCCAAGGAAGGCGCGGCAGCCCGACTACTTTCTTCCCGCGGATCGAACTGGACTCGACCCATTCTCCGAATACCACTTTTCCCTTCGCCTGCCTTCCTGATTCACCTTACGCTTCAGGGCAGGGCAGGCAAGCATCCGTCAAAAAAATTGCTTTGCATTTCTTGCCCGGGACTCGACAAGTAAAAGTTACCGTGCGGCTACAGTGCTTCCGGTGAGACGCCGATACCCACGATGCTGCACGCTTGAATCACATTCACTCCCAGTCGTTCTGCGGCGGCGAGCACTTCGTCCGATTCCGTTCCCGGATTCAACCAGAACTCATCGCAGCCTTTCGCTGCGATGTCCGGCAACACTTTTAACAACACCGGTGGTGGCAGGTACACGCTGATTTTATTCGGTCGCACCGGCACGTCGGCGATGGATTTGTAGGCGCGCAGACCTTCGATGGTTTCCTCCTTCGGATTGACGGGAAACACTTCGTAACCCTGCTGTTGAAACGCGCGTACGGCTTTGTTGCCGAATTTATTCCGATCGTTGGACGCGCCGATGATGGCGATGGTTTTCATACTTTCTTGAATTCAGATTAATTGCGTCGCGGCCGATTCTTGTATTTCTCGTAGAGCCGCGTGTGACGATTCTCCAGACTGACTTCTTTTCCGCCAATCCACATCCGTTTCACATTCGAGCGAATATCCAACACATCGCCGTCGGTTGCAAAAATCGTCGCGTCTTTGCCCACTTCAATCGAGCCGAGGTGGTCCGCGACGCCGGCCATTTGCGCGGGATAAAGCGTCAGTGCTTTGACCGCTTCACCGGCGGGCAGACCGAACGCCACTGCTTGCGCGGCCTCATAAGGCAGATTTTTCACCAACGACGCGCCAGTGCCGCTGAAGGCGATTTTTACACCGGCCCGATGCAACACTGCCGGTCCGCTGTATTGCGCGGCGTAATCGTCCGTGTCGCGCTGCGGGAGATTGAAAACATGATTGAAGATCACCGGCACGTTGTTTGAAGCAAGCAAGTCAGCGACGCGCCAGGCATCGCGCGCATCGGCCAGAATCATCTTGAACCGATTGGTAGTCGCCCAGTTCACCGCGGCGCGAATCTCGCGCACATCATCGGCATGAATGGTCACCGGTAATTCACCGCGCACAACCGGCAGCATTGCTTCCCATGCGGGAACGGGCTGAAAATCTTTTGCGCTTTCTTTGGCCTTGGCGTAAGCGCGGGCTTCGGCGAAGAATTCATCGAGTTGCCGCAGCTTTTCTTTGCGTTCGCGATCCTGCTCTTCGAGCGATTTCCAGGTGCGCGGATTGCGAGTGCGTTCTTTCGGCGTGGTATCGAGATTGGCGCGCGGCCAATACACATGCAACGC
>Ga0065721_10050574_pt1 | contig 19168 bp, 15 predicted proteins | sample Mesricmetagenome_FD_59108 | JGI IMG/M metagenome (GOLD analysis project Ga0065721, IMG submission 59108) | Mesophilic microbial community from rice straw/compost enrichment Sample: eDNA_1 v2 (version 2) | ecosystem: Engineered > Solid waste > Grass > Composting > Bioreactor | place: USA: Davis... | reverse complement strand
CCAACCGGCGATTCCCACCCGGGCGTCCTCCACCCGCCGCTCGTCGGCGAGCCAGTCCAGCCAGGATTCCACGTCGGCCCGGCGTTCGTCCGCCGGGCGCGCAGCCCAGTCCGGGACCAGGGTGAAATACCCCCGCGCCGACAGGCGGCGGGCGATCCGCTCGGCCTGGGCCAGACCCGTGCGGGCGGCGAGTACGATCACCGGGGGCCGGCGTGCCTCGCCGTCCGGCCAGGCCGCCAGGGCGTCGATGCAGCCGTCCTCGGCCTCGATCTCGATCCGGGCTTCCGGCATGGCGCGCTCCTCGCTTCCGGCGAGCACACCATATTCCCATCAACTCGCTAGGATTATCTCGAAAGTCTGCGCTGCCCCGCAGAATTCCTGCATCTTGCCCCGCACTTCGCCCGGGAGGTCGCCCTAGCGATCAAACACCAGCAAGGTCGAGGTCGCGGTCGCATAAAGCCGCCCCTGGGCGTCGGTCAGCCGCCCCTCAGCGAAGGCGGCGCGGCGGCCGAGCTGAATCACCTTCCCCTCGGCGCGCACAGGCCTGCGCATTGACTTGACCCAGGGGGATGCCCCCAACTTCCTCCAAAAGACAAAGACAGTACGGGAGGGAAGCGGATGTCCGAGTGGACCCTGGCGCCGATCTGGGAAGCCATCGCGCAGGCCCAACCCGACCGTCCGGCGCTGATACAGGCCGACCGGACCGTCTCCTGGCGCGACTTCGACGCCCGGGCGGACGCGCTGGCCGCCCACCTGCTGCGCCGCGGCCTCGGCCACCAGGCCAAGGTCGCCGCCTATGTCTTCAACTGCCCGGAATACCTCGAGACCTATTTCGCCGCCTTCAAGGGCGGCATGGCCCCGGTGAACACCAACTACCGGTATGGGCCGGAAGAACTCTTCTATCTCTTTGACAATGCCGACGCCGAAGCTGTTGTCTTCCATGCCCATTTCGCCGAGACCCTGGAGCCGATCCGCGGCCGGCTGAGCAAGGTGAAGGCCTGGATCGCCGTGGCCGAGCCCGGCCATGCAGCCCCGGACTGGGCCGAAGACTACGAGACCATCGTTGCGCGGCCGCCCGCGAGCCGGCCCGTTCGCGGTCCCTGGGGTCTGTCGCCCGACGACCTGCTGCTGCTCTACACCGGCGGGACCACCGGCATGCCCAAGGGTGTCATGTGGCGGCAGGACGACCTCTTCAATGTGCTGGGCGCCGGCGGCAACGCCCTCCTCGGCATCCCGCCGGCCACGTCGGTCGCCGAGCTGATCGAACGCATCCAGGGGCCGGAGCATCTGCGGCCGACCACCATCGCCGCCGCGCCGCTGATGCATGGCACCGGCCAGTTCTCGGCCTTCATCTCCCTCAACATCGGCGGGACAGTCTGCGCCCTGCCCTCGCGCAAGTTCGACGCCATCGAGCTCTGGAACGAGGTCGAGCGCCTGCGGGCCACCAATGTCGTGATCGTCGGTCTGGCCTTCTCGACGCCCATGCTGGAGGCGCTGGACGCCGATCCCGGCCGCTGGGACCTCTCGTCGGTGCGCTCCATCAGTTCCTCCGGCTCCATGTGGAGCCAGGAGAACAAGCGCGGCCTCCTGCGCCACATGCCGCAAGCGATGATCGCCGACAGCTTCGGCTCGTCCGAGGCCGTGGGTTTGGGCGCTTCGGCCTCCATGTCGGGCGTGGAGGCGCCCACCGCCGCCTTCACCGTGGGCCCCAACGCCGCCGTCTTCACCGAGGACGGCCGGCGCGTGCAGCCGGGATCGGGCGAACGCGGCCTGGTGGCCGTGTCGGGCTTCCTGCCGCAGGGCTACTACAAGGACCCGGAAAAGACCGCGAAGACCTTCCGGGTGATGGAGGGCGTGCGCTGGTCCGTGCCCGGCGACTGGGCGGAGGTGGCCGCCGACGGTTCGCTGAAGCTGCTGGGCCGGGGCTCGGTGTGCATCAACACCGGCGGCGAGAAGGTGTTTCCGGAGGAGGTGGAGGAAGCTCTCAAGACCCATCCGGCCGTGCGCGACGCGGTGGTCGTCGGGGTGCCCGACGCCCGCTTCGGCGAACGGATCTGCGCCGTGGTGGAGCCGGAAGGCGGCGCCGACGTGGGGCTGACGGAGCTGTCCGATCACGTCCGCGCCCAGCTCGCCGCCTACAAGGCGCCGCGCGAACTGGTGCTGGTGGACAGCATCGGCCGCGCCCCCAACGGCAAGGTCGATTACAAGGCGATCAAGGCTCGCGCCCTGGCGGCGCTGGGCGTCGAGGCCTGAGCGGCTACTTCCCCCGCGGCTCGCGGCTGAGGCGGGTCATCAGCAGGGCCGCGCGCTTGGCCTGAAGCGGGATGCTGGCGAGATCGACGCTCTCGCCAGCAGCGTGCGAGCCCTGGCCCGCCGGACCGAGGCCAGCCAGGCTGTCGATGAAGGCGGTGAAGGAGCTGTCCGCCGCGCCGCGGCTGGCCGGATCGCCCGCGGGCATGGCCGGCAGGCCCAGGGTGGCGTTCACGGTGTTCAGCTTGTCCAGGAGCGCCTGGTTGCCGGGCGTCGGCGCCATAGGCGGATAGGCGCCGTCCAGGAACGTCAGCTCGGCCTGGGCCTTGTCGAGATGCTGGGCGACGATGGCCTGCATCTTGGCCCTCACCCGCGCGTCCTGCTCCGGCGTGAGGGTGCGGATGTCGCCAAGGGCCATGGCCTCGCCGGCGATGATGTTCGACTTGCCCGCCGCCTGGCCGTTGGTCAGCCCCTCGTTCAGGCCAGCCTGGGCCCCGCCCACCACGATGCCCACATTGTAGGTCAGGTTCTTCTCCGGCAGCTCGCGACGGAAGGCGTCGAGGATGCGGGTCAGCTCATAGATCGCCCCGCAGCCCACGGCGGGCATGCACACCCCTGACGAATGGCCCGAAGGCGCCCGGGTCTTCAGGGTCCAGGAGGCGGCCGAGCGGCGGGCGATGGTCCCGATGTCCTTGCCGTCGATCCGCGAGAGGCCTTCGAACTCCAGGGCCACGTCGCTGGCCCGGCCCGCGGCGATCAGATCGGCGCGGGCCGCCTCGATCGGCGCGCCGGGCTTCTCCTCATCGCCGGTCAGGACCACGGTGATGTCGGCGCCCTTCAGGGTCCCGGCGGCCTGCATGGCCCGCAGCGCCGCCACGATCACCACCATGCCGCCCTTGTCGTCGCCGACGCCGGGGCCTTCGGCGATGTCGCCCTTGCGGGTCCAGGCCTGGAACGGATTATCGGGCTCGAAGACGGTGTCCAGATGGCCGATGAGCAGCAGACGCTTGCCCCGGCCGTCGCCCTTGTGGGTCGCCACGATGTGCCCCGCCCGGCCCACATGGCCCATGGGAACCCACTTCACCTGAAAGCCCAGGGCCTCCAGCTCGGCCGCCATCATCCGGCCGACCTGCTCCACGCCCTTGAGGTTCATGGTGCCGGAGTTCACCCGAACCAGGTCTTCCAGCAGCTTCACATGGCGCTCCTGCTCGGCGTCGACCGTGGCGATGATCACCTTCTCCGCCGCGGTCGGCGGGGCCGAAGCGGCCGGCGTGGCGAAGGTGAGGGCCAGCGCGCCCCCGGCGGCGAGCAGGGCGGAACGGATGACCGACATGGTTGGAGCTCCGGAGCGGGCTCAGCCCGGTTGATTGCTGCGAAGGCTGCGGACGAATTCCACCAGCGCCGAGCGGGACACCCCCCGCGGCAGATCAGCATAGGCCTTGAGCAGGTCGAGGGCGCCCGGCTCGGACAGCAGGGCGGCCACCTCGTCCACGGCGCTGGAGGTCGGCGAGGCCTCGCCGAACATCTCCGACACCGGCACGTTCAGCGTCTTGGCGATGCGGGCGAGCATGGAGGCGCTGACGCGGTTGGCGCCGCGTTCGTACTTCTGGATTTGCTGGAAGGTCACGCCCGCCGCCTCGGCAAGCGACTGCTGGGAAAGGCCCTTCAGCTTCCGAAGCAGCCGGATACGCGCGCCCACGGCAATGTCGACGGGATCGGCAACCGCATCGGGTTTGCTGGCCATAACCTTCCGGAACCTCCTTGAGTCTGACGGTGCGCTAGCGCGCCCGGCTCGCTTCGTCATCTGCCGGAGGGGCCCAGTCTTCCTGTGGCGTGGCCTGGTCCGAGATGCAGTAACACGCCTCGGCGATCACGATGCCGACCGCGCGTCGCAGCGCCCCCACGGACGGGCTGACGCGCTCAAGCGCCATCAGCTCCTCCTCGTATGGCGCAAGCAGCTCGACGAGATTCTGCGCGAGCCGCCTAGCGTGCTCGGGATCGTGACTCATTGCGCCCCCTGTTGAGCGAGATTTGTCGATAGCGGCAGCATTGGCAAGCAACCAAGGGTCAAAGCTCACCCGCCCTCACTCGCTGAGCGCGCCAGCGGCGCCGTTCAGCCCTGGACGCCCAGTGAACGCCCGCTTGACCGGCGCCCTGCGCCATAGGCGGGCCGGGCCTCCCAGCGCAGGGCGTCGGCCACGATGCGGTCGAGGTCGGAGCAGGCGGGCTCCCATCCGAGCAGGGTCCGGGCGCGGCGGGCGTCGGCCACGAGACTGGGCGGGTCGCCGGGGCGGCGCGCGCCGATGCTGTGCGGCGTCGGACGCCCCACCGCCCGGCCGACGGCGTCCACCACCTCTCGCACCGAATGGCCTTTTCCGGTCCCGATGTTCACCGCCTCGAAGGCGCCCGCCGGCAGATCGACTTGCAGGGCCGCCACGTGGGCCGCCGCCAGGTCGTTTACGTGGATGTAGTCGCGCAGGCAGGTGCCGTCGGGGGTGTCGAAATCATCGCCGAACACCGTCAGAGCCGGCCCCTCGCCCAGGGCCGCGGCGATGGCCAGTGGGATCAGGTGGGTTTCGGGCTCATGCGCCTCGCCGATCTGGCCTGACGGGTCGGCGCCGGCGGCGTTGAAATAGCGAAGCGCGACGCCGGTGAGGCCGTAGGCCTTGCACTGGGCCGCGATCATCCACTCGCAGGCGAGCTTGGTGTCGCCATAGGGGCTGGCCGGCGCCTTGGCGGCATCCTCCGGGATCGTCTCCAGGGCCCCTCGGCCGCCCTGGCCATAGACCGCCGCGCTCGACGAGAAGACGATCCGCTCCACGCCCTGGTCACGCATGGCGGTCAGCAGGCTGACGGTCCCGCCGACGTTGATCTCCCAGAACAGGTCCGGCCGGGCCACCGAGCGGCTCACCTCGATGAGGCCGGCGAAGTGGATCACGGCCTTGGCGCCATAGTCCCTAAGCGCCGCACTGACCGCCCGTCCGTCCCGGATGTCGCCCTCGACGAGCGCACCCCAGCGCGCGGCCTCCCGGAAACCGGAACTCAGGTTGTCGAACACCACCGGAAAGAGGCCGCGCTCGCTCAGCGCCTTGGCCGTGTGCGCGCCGATGTAGCCGGCCCCGCCCGTCACCAGCACGGCGGGCTTCGATCCGCGATCCATGCGCTTGTCCCCCAATGCCGCAGGTTCTACCGGCCCGCCCGCTTGCGCAAGGGCGAGCCGGGAGCAGGACTCTACTGCCGTCAGTTGGGCGTGACCGGAGGCTCCTCGTCCTCCTCGTCATCAAACGCGTCATCTTCCGAGAGCAGTTCGTCCAGGGCGTCGATCACCGCGTCGAGCTGGTCGGGGGTGGCCGAGAACTCGACGGTCTCGCCCGCGGCGTCCTGAAGATGCAGCACGAAATCCTCCTCGCGGACCGTGATGGCGAAATTGGCGAGCTGTCTCATGGCGGCTTCCCTCTCGCGGGCTCCTTGGGACGCACCCCCTGCCCGCCGCAGGGGATAACCGCCGAGCCGCCGTTCGGTTCGTTGGCCCCACCGTCCACCGCGATCGTCCATAGCCGGCCACGGCAGGGAACCGTCCCCACGCCCCGGGGCTTTCCCCGGCCATGACCGCTCCCCGAAGCCGCGCTGATCGTCGGAAGCCCTGTGAAGTCATAGACTTCGACGACGCGCTCCTCGACGCCTGCTCCGCCGAGGAGAAGGCCGAACTGCTCGGCGAGGCGCGCATCCTGGCTCGGGCCTTCGCCGCCGAGGGCGGCGCGGACGACCTGGCGGACATGGCGGAGATCCTCTCATCCGGCTTCCGGGAATCGGAGGTTGAACGAGCCTACGCCCGCAAGCTCTCCGCCGCCCTCAAGCGCCTTGCCCGCGGCGAGGACTAGCAATCCTGCCGCCGCGCCCCGCGGCGCCGGAACTTGACCCTCTGGGCGCCGTTTCGCCCTGGGGCGTCCGTCAGCCCTCCGCAGGAACCGAGCCCCCTTCAAGCGCATGTCGCAACCGTATGACGCCGCCGCCTTTGACCCGCCGCCGGACGCCGAGGCGTTCTACGCTGAGAGCCTCAGGCTACTGAACGAATCCCAGATTCCGTTCCTGCTGTCGGGCACCTACGCGGTGACCGCCTACACCGGCATATCGCGGCCGACGAAGGACCTGGACGTCTTCTGCAAGGCCGGCGACTACCCGAAGATCCTCGCCTACTTTCAGGAACGCGGCTACCGCACCGACGTGGAGGACGAGCGCTGGATCGCCAAGGTCTGGCAGGACAACCGCTTCTTTGACGTCATCTTCGCCATGTCGAACGGCACCGCCCCGGTGACCGACGCTTGGTTTGACGACTGCGACACCATCAACGCCTACGGGGCCGAGGCGCGGATCACGCCGCCCACCGAGCTCCTCATCTCCAAGATGTTCATCCAGGACCGCTACCGGTACGACGGGGCGGACGTGGCCCACGTCATCCTGCGCGCCCACGACCGCATCGCCTGGCCGCGGCTGATGACCTACATGGAGCCCTACTGGGAGGTGCTGCTCACCCACCTCCTGAACTTCCGCTTCATCTATCCCACCGAGCGCGACCTGATCCCGCGCTGGGTCATGGACGAGCTGTCCGCCCGCCTGAAGGCCCAGGTCGGCCTGCCTGCGGCGCGGGTGAAGGTGTGCCGCGGCCGGCTGTTCAGCCCGCGGGACTATGTGATGGACATCACCGAGTGGGGTTTCGCCGACGTGGTGGGCAAGGGCCCGGAGGAACGGCATGAGCCTATCGCCTGAGGGGCCCCGGCCTGCGCCGTCGGCCGGGGGCCTGCGAGTCGCCGCCATCGGCGACCTGCATGTGGGCGAGACCCACCGGAGGCCCTATCGCGAGCTTTTCGCCCGCATCAGCCAGGAAGCCGACGTGCTGGCGCTGTGCGGCGACCTGACCAACTTCGGCAAGACGCCCGAGGCCGAGATCCTGGCCGAAGACCTGCAGGCCTGCGCGATCCCCGTGGTCGGCGTCCTCGGCAACCACGACTATGAATGCGGCCAGCCCCAGGAAGTGGCCCGCATCCTCCACGAGGCCGGCTTGAAGCTGCTCGATGGCGAGGCCTTCGAGATCGAGGGCGTGGGCTTTGCAGGGTGCAAGGGGTTCATCGGCGGTTTCGGCCGCCACATGCTCTCCGCCTTCGGCGAGCCCGAGATCAAGCAGTTCGTCCAGGCGGCGGTCGAAGAGAACCTGAAGCTGGAGACCGGCCTGCGCATGCTGCGCAACGAGAGGATCGTGGTGGTCACCCACTATTCGCCCGTCCCTGACACGCTGCAGGGCGAGCCGCCGGAGATCTACCCGTTCCTCGGCTCGGCGCGGATGGGTGAGACGATCGACCGGTTCGAGGGTGTGAAGATCGCCTTCCACGGCCATGCCCACCGGGGCGCCTACGAGGGCCGCACCTCCCGCGGGGTGCCGGTCTACAACGTGGCGAGGCCCGTTCTGAACCGCGATGTCGGGATCGAATTCGCCCTGTTCGACGTCTGATCGACAGGGTCAAAAAAAGGCCGCGTCCGAGGACGCGGCCGAGTCATAGGGAGGAAACGCCCAAAAGGGCGAGGCCTTCATGCAACTTTGCTGCACTGCACGCAAGTCACAAATTCATGTCGCTGAGAAATATCCTGTTACTCCACCCAATCCGCGACGAGGCGGCGGGCGGCCAGGGCGAACAGGCCGGCGGCGACCACATAGAAGCCGAGGCCGCAATAAATCGCATAACGTAGCGATTCCGCACCGAAATGAGGTGACAGTGCGTCTGACACCGCCCCGAAGAACCAGGTGCCCAGCCCCAGGCCGATGAGGTTGTTCACGAACAGGAAACAGGCCGAGGCGGTGGATCGGTGTGACGGCGTCACCAGATGCTGCACCGCAGTAATCACCGGCCCCAACCACACCAGGTTGAGTCCGGTGGGGACCAGGAACAGCAGGAAGGCGACCCACAGCGACTGGGACTGGGTGGCCAGCAGGAAGCACGGCAGGGCCACCAGATACGCCACTGCCGGCGTCAGCAGGTAGAACGCCGGACGGGCGCGCCCCAGCTTGTCCCCCAGCCAGCCGCCCAGCCACACCCCAGCGACGCCCCCCACGAGATTCATCGCACCCAGGAACAAGGAGCGGTCCACCAGGCCCATGCCCAGGCTGCGCTCGAAGAAGGACGGCAGCCAGAAGGTCACGCCATAGCCACAGACCGACGAGGCCGCCGCGCCCAGGGAGATCAGCCAGAAGGTCGGCTTGGCGAGCAGCGCCGCCACGCCGCCCGCTCCGGGCCCCGCCTCCGCGGCCGCGGGCGATGCGACCTCGCGCGGCGGCTCGCGGACGATCAGCCGGAACAGGGGCGCGAGCGCCACCCCCGCCAGGCCGACAGTGATGAACGCCGCCCGCCAGTCGATGGCATGGGCGATCAGGCCGCCGAACAGGATGCCCAGGGCCGAACCGATGGGGATGCCGAAGGAATAGGCCGCCAGCGCCCTCGCCCGCTGCGCCTTGGGGAAATAGTCGCTGATCAGCGAATAGGCCGGCGCCACGCCCCCTGCCTCGCCGACCCCGACGCCCATGCGGCAGAGGAACAGCTGCCAGAAGCCGCCGGCCAGGCCGCAGAGGGCGGTGAAGCCGCTCCAGACCGCAAGCGCTCCGGTCATGATCCAGGTGCGGCTCCAGCGGTCGGCCAGCCAGGCGATGGGAATGCCCAGGCCCGTGTAGAACAGGGCGAAGGCCAGGCCGCCCATGAGACCGAGCTGGCTGTCGGTGAGGCCCAGCTCCGCCTTGATGGGGCCGGCGAGGATCCCGAGGATCTGCCGGTCGAGGAAGTTGAAGGTGTAGGCGAGGATCAGGACCGACAGCACGACGGTCCGGTAACCGCCACTGATCGCGCGGGCGTCTTGGGCCATTGGAGCTCCGGCAAGGAGAAACGCCCGGCTCCTGGGAGCCGGGCGTCCGCTGATACTAGAACTTCGCCTCGAGGGAGAGGGTCACGGTTCGCGGCGGCCCGTAGTAGGCCGTCACCGAATTGCCGAAGAGGCCGCCGGGGAAGTTATAGCCGCCGATGCGGTACTCCTCGTCGGTGAGGTTCTTGCCATGCAGGCCGACCCGGTACCTGTCGTCCGCCGAGGTCCAGACCAGGCTCGCGTCCACCAGCCAGTAGCCGTCCTGGTCGAGCAGCGACGGCGTCTCGAACATGCTGAACGAGGAGCGGTACGAGGCGGCCGGAATGAAGGCGATCTTGCCGCGCTCGCCCAGGTCGTGGGTGTAGGTGAGGCTCACCGACCCGTTCCACTTCGGGGTGTTCTGGAACACGCGGCTGTCGGCGAAGTCCTCGATCAGGCCGGTCACCGGGTTCAGGGCGCGGTATTCGTCGAACTTGGCCTTGATGTAGCCGACCGAGAAGTTGGCGCTCAGGCCCCGCGCCAGCATGGCAGAGCCTTCCAGTTCGGCGCCGTACATGTGCGACTCGCCCACGTTGAGCACCTGGCTGGCGATGGACGCGCCCACAGGCGTCTGGATGGTGACCTGCTGGTCCTTGTACTCGGCGTAGAAGACCGCCGAATTCAGGGTCAGCCGGCGGTCGAAGAAGTACCCCTTCAGGCCGCCCTCATAGGACTGCACCTTCTCCGGCTGGTAGCCGTCGGCGGAGTCGGGGGTCAGGATCTCGTCGGCGCGCATGTCAAAGCCGCCCGACTTGAAACCCTGGCTGTACGAGACATAGCCCGTCAGGTCGGGGCTGAACTCGTAGCTGGCGCTGACCCGCGGGGTGAACTTCTCGTAGGTGTCCGAGCTCGTGAAGTCCGAACGCAGCAGGCCAGGCTCGGCCAGGGTATTGCCGAACAGCGGGCTCTTCAGGCCGGTGAAATTCTGCCGATAGACCTGCCCGGTCTTCTCGTCGCGAGTGTAGCGGCCGCCCAGCGACAGCGACAGCCGGTCGGTGACGTCGTAGCTCACGTCGGCGAAGACCGACCAGCTCTCGGTGTCCACATAGCCCGCCGTGGCGGTGGTCAGGTTGGCGTTGCCCAGCACAGTGTCGAAGGCGCCGGCGGCGGTGGCGTTCAGGTAGAAGGCGCCGAACACCCCCTGCAGCCGCTCGCCCGAGAACAGCAGCTGCACCTCCTGGGTGAACTGGTGGTCGTTGTAGCGGGCCGGGATGTCCAGGTACGGCGCCAGCTCGGCGTCGAAGTCGATGGTCCCCTCGGTCTCACCGGCGCGATAGGCGCTGATCGACTTCAGGGTCAGGGTGTCGCTGATGTTCCATTCGCCCAGGAACGAGACGCCCCGGGCCTCCACCACGTTGTGGTCGCCCGAGCCGGCGCGGGTGTCATAGACGTCGCCCAGCACCTCGCCGCCCGCCACCGGCAGGCCCAGTACGTCCAGGACAGGCAGCTCCCGGTGGCCGTGCCGCGGGTTCGAGCGGTCGGTGACGATATCGCCGGCCAGGCGGAAGAACAGGCTGTCGGTGGGGGTGAACTCGAGCGTGGCGCGGGCCGCGGTCACGTCCTTGTCGTAGTGCTCGGCGCCCGTGACGAGGTTCTTGCCGTAGCCGTCGCGATTGAAGCTGGCCCAGGTGAGGCCCAGGCCGAGGGTGTCGGTGAGGCGGGCCTTGGCCGAAGCGACGATGTCGCGCTGCTGATACGATCCCACCTGCCCCTTGAGCTTGAGCTCGGGCTCGCCCTCGATCTTGGCGGTCACATATTTGATGGCGCCGCCGATGGTGTTGCGGCCATAGAGCGTGCCTTGCGGCCCGCGCAGCACCTCCACCCGCTCGATGTCGAAGATGTCGAGCACGGCGGCCTGGGGCCGGGCGATATAGACGTCGTCCACATAGAGGCCGACCCCGGGCTCGAAGCCCCACAGCGGGTCCTGCTGGCCCACGCCCCGGATGAACGAAATCAAGGTCGAGTTGGAGCCCCGGGCGACCTGCACGGTGGTGTTCGGCGTGGACTGCTGGAGGGTGGTGAGGTCCGCGGCGCCGGTGGCGGCCAGGCGCTCGCCCGAGATGGCGCTCACGGCCACAGGCACGTCCTTCAGCGATTCCTCGCGCCGGCGGGCGGTGACGACCAGTTCCTCGACGACCCCGGTTCCATCGGCGGCGGCGGTCTGGGCTTGAGCAACGGCTGGAATGGCGGACCAGGCGGCGCCCGCGAAAAGGGCCGCCTTCACGAAGGCTTTCATAGCATCCTCCCGACAGCGCCGTTTCCGCCCCCCGCTGGGACGGCCGACGCCTGAAATTTCACCGACAGGCGAATTGATCGGGAGTGTTGGGCGATCCGGCGCGAAATCTCCAGCATCCGCCCGGCTCGTCGCCCCGGTTTTTAATCGGCTGGTGAATTTGTGCCACAGTGGCGCTGGCGCCGGGGCTCAGCGCCCGCGGGCGACGACGCCAGTCAGGCCGGCGGCGCAGTAGGCGTAGAGACGCGAGCGCACCGCCTCCAGGTCGGTGGAGCGGCACAGGCCGTCCGACAGCTGGTCGATGCGCCCCGTCTCCGAGAGGGTCAGCATCATCGCCCCGGTGAGGAATTGGTAGCACCAGTAGAGGTCGCGCACCTCGGCGTCAGGCATGGCCTCCTTGAGCGTGTCGATCAGGGCGTGGACTACGGGATCGAAGAACCGGTGCATGGTCTCGCCGCCCCAGGCCGGCGTGTTGTTCACCAGGGCCACCAGTCGGAAATAGTTCTTCCAGCCCTCGTCGTTGGTCAGCGACAGCTCGATGAGCGGGCCGATGAACGCCTCGATGATCCCTTCCACTTCCATGCGGCCGGGATGGGCGGCCTTGTAGGCGCTGAGGGCTTCCAGGCGGGCGGTGTTCAGGATCTCGGCGCGGCGCGCGAAGACGCTGTCGAACAACTCGCGCTTGGCGCCGAAGTAGTAGTGGATCAGGGCAGTGTCGACGCCGGCCTCCGCCGCCACCTGCCGCACCGTAACGCCATAGAAGCCGTGACGCGAAAACAAGGCCTCGGCCGCGTCGAGGATCGCCTCGCGCAGGTCAGGCCCCTGCCCCTTCGGCCGCCGTCCACGGGCGACGCCAGATCGTCCGTCCGCTCGCGCCATTCGCCAAATTTCCCCCCCGCCTCCGCGCTAGGCTGGAAGCGCGGGGCCGGTCAAGCCCGGCAGGGACCGGCGGCGGCGCCCGTCAGCTGACGACTGCGTGAAAGAGATAGCCGCCGCCACGCAGCGTGCGGATCAACTCGCCGCCGGCGTCGCACGCGTCCAACGCCTTGCGCAGGCGGGCGACGCGGGTGTCCACGAGCCGGGCCGTCAGCCCCTCGGCCGCCTCGCCGTGGAGCAGGGTCATCAGCTCGGCGCGGTAGAGCACCTCGTTGGGGCGCTGACTGAAGATCTTCAGAAGCTCCGCTTCGCTGGGGCTGAGCCGCACGCACCGGCCGGAAGGCCCGGTCAGCAGGCTGGTGAGCATGTCGAGGGTCCAGCCGTCGGGTGCAGCGGGCCGCTCGCCCCGTCGGGCGCGACGCAGCAAGGCCCGGACACGGGCCAGCAGCTCCAGGGCGTGGGCGGACTTGTGGAGATATTCGTCGGCCCCCGATTCGAGGCCGGCCACACGATCCAGGGTGTCGGCGGCTGCGCTGAACAGCATCACCGCTGCGCCGGTCTCCTCGGCCAAGCGCCCGCACAGCGCCAGCGGATCCTCTCCCGGCATCACGGTCTCGAGGACTACCAGGCTGGGCTCGGCCAGCGCCCAGGCGGTCTCCAGTTCGGCCAGGGTGTCGAAGCGGCGCACCTCGAAGCCCGACCGCCGCAGCATCTGGATATGTCCCTCCACGGCCGCAGCGTCCGGGTCGGCCCAGTAGACGAGGGACGGACCGGCCGGCTCGCGGGCTTCAGCCGCCGCCGGGCCGCCCGGAGGACGAAACGCCACCTTCCGCGCGGGCTGCGGCCACGCGGGCCTGTCAGCGCGGGCCTGAGGACGTTCGGCGAGCAAGGCGGCCATCGCGGGCTCCTGGGTTTCAGCTTCGGCGCAAACTAAACGGCCCCAGGAATTCCATGTGACGAAATCTCGTCACACACCGGATGAGAAGCCCTCAACATCAGGACAACCCGGGCCATCCTGCCCAAACTCCAAGCACCTGTCTTTTTTATGCAACAACTCTCGGGCAACGTAACTTGACCTAGACCTCGCCCGCGCAGGCCAAGCTGGCAGACCACCAACTCAAGACATCGATTTTTCGTTATTATTCAATATCTTAATTTGAGACCGGCTCTACCCCCCTTCTAATGTAGAGTCGCCCTCAACTTGCCGGTTCGACAAATTCACTCAAGCCGGTGAACGGCGCTCACTAGCGTCCGCCCCCATCGGCGCGCGGCCCCGGCTGGCGCCCGATTTCATTTTGGGGCTCGGCCCGCGCACCGCGCGGCCGCTGGAGGAGTAGACCTTGAAAATCAAGACGATGCGAGAACGCCTGCTGGCGTCTTCGATGATCTGCGGCGCGGCCATGCTCGGCCTCGTTGCCACGGCGAACGCCCAGGAGGCCGGCGAGGTCTCCGAGGTGGTGGTCACCGGTTCGCGGATCCCGCAGCCGAACCTGACCAGCGCCAGCCCGGTGACCGTCCTGGGGGCCCAGGACGTGGCCACCCGCGGCGTCACCCGCACCGAAGACCTGGTGAACCAGCTGCCGCAGGTGTTCGCCGCCCAGGGCTCGACCTACGCCAATGGCGCGCTCGGCACGGCTTCGGTCGACCTGCGGGGCCTCGGCCCGAGCCGGACCCTGGTGCTGATCGACGGCCGCCGGCTGCAGCCCGGCACGCCCTCGGCCAACGCCGCCAACCTGGCCCCCGACCTCAACTTCATCCCGGCCTCGCTGATCGAGCGGGTCGAGGTGGTGACCGGCGGCGCTTCGGCCGTGTACGGCGCCGACGCCGTGGCCGGTGTCGTGAACTTCAAGATGCAGCGCAACTTCGAAGGCGTGCGCATCGACGCCCAGTACTCGGGCTATCAGCACACCAACAGCAACGACTTCATGCAGGAAGTCACGCGCCGCCGTCAGGCCGGCGCTCTGCGGCCCGAAGACTTCGCCCTGCCCGAGAAGGACGTCTGGGACGGCGGCACGACCGACCTGAACATCGCCATCGGCATGAACTCGCCGGACGGCAAGGGCAACGTCACCGCCTACGCCGGCTATCGGAACGTGAAGAAGGTGCTGCAGTCCGAGCGGGACTACGCGGCCTGTAACGCCAACTTCTCCACCAGCCCGACACTGTCGTACAACAACTTCGCCTGCGGCGGCTCGGGCACCACGGCCCCGGCCCAGTTCATCACGGCCGGCGGCAACGGCGCCGCCCTGACCCTCGACCCCGACGCTCCGGCGGGCCGGGCGTTCCGCGCCTACAACGGCAATCGCGACGCCTACAACTTCGCCCCGACGAACTACTTCCAGCGTCCAGACGAGCGCTACACCCTCGGCGCCTTCGCCAACTACAAGTTCAACGACCGCGCCGAGGTCTATGCCGACTTCATGTTCATGGACGACCGCACGGTCGCCCAGATCGCGCCGTCGGGCATCTTCGGCTTGGCCATCAACATCAACTGCGAGGGCAATCCGTACCTGACGGCCGCCATGGCCGAGCAGATCTGCGCCCCGACGATCGACCAGCTGCCGGACGACGTCACCAATCCGCTCACCCTCGGCCTGAACACCGACGCCGACCCGACGACCCCGGGCCAGCAGGCGAACCTGGTGATCCTGCGCCGCAACATCGAGGGCGGCGGCCGTCAGGCGGACCTGCGCCACACTGACTACCGTGGCGTGATCGGCATGCGCGGCCAGCTGGGGGACGGCTGGAACTACGACGTCTACGGCCAGTACGGCGTGGTCGTGTACCAGCAGGCCTACTACAACGAGTTCTCGAACACCCGCATCACGCGGGCGCTCGACGTGGTGATCGATCCGAACACCGGCCTGCCGGCCTGCCGCTCGGCGGTGCCGTCGCTCGCCGGCACGAACTTCGACGCAGCCTGCCGTCCGTATGACATCTTCGGCCTCGCCGGCCCCAGCGCCGAAGCCCTGAACTATGTCCAGACGCCGGGCTTCCAGAACGGCGAGTATGTGCAGAGCATGGTCAGCGCCAACCTGACCGGCGACCTCACCCAGTATGGCGTCAAGACGCCCTGGGCGAACGACGGCGTCGGCGTGGCCATCGGCGCCGAATACCGCCGCGAGCGGCTCGACCTGAACACCGACATGGCCTTCCAGACCGGCGACCTCGGCGGTCAGGGCGGGGCGACCTTGCCGGCGGCCGGCTCGTACGACGTGTACGAGCTGCTCGGCGAGGCGCGGATCCCGCTGATCCAGGATCAGCCCGGCTTCCGCAACCTGTCGGCCGAGGTCGGCTACCGCTGGTCCGACTACTCGCAAGGCTACAGCACCGACACCTACAAGCTGGCGGGCGACTGGTCGCCGACCGACGACTTCCGCTTCCGCGCCAGCTACAACCGCGCGGTGCGGGCGCCGAACGTGGTCGAGCTGTTCGCCACCGCGAACGTCCAGCTCAACGGCCTGACCGACCCCTGCGAGGGCGACGATCCGACGTTCACCCTGGAACAGTGCATGCGCACCGGCGTGACGGCGGCTCAGTACGGCAACATCGCGCCGAACCTGGCCGGCCAGTACAACGGCCTCGTGGGCGGCAACCCGGACCTCGTGCCGGAAACCTCCGACACGGTGTCGTTCGGCCTGGTGCTGACGCCACGGTTCCTGCCCGGCTTCAACATGTCGGTCGACTGGTTCAACATCCAGGTGGAAGACCGCATCGGCCAGATCGGCCAGGACACTATCCTGCAGCGCTGCGCCGACACGGCCGACGCCTTCCTCTGCGGCCTGATCAACCGCGCGCCGGGCACCGGCTCGCTGTGGCTGGGCAGCAACGGCTACATCGTCGACACCACCTTCAACACCGGCAAGCTCGAGGTTGAGGGCGTGGACATCGAGGCGAACTACCGCTTCGACTTCGGCGACTTCGCCGCGACCCGCGCGCTCGACAGCTTCGGCGGCATGTCCTTCAACTTCCAGGGCAGCTACCTGAAGGACTATCTCGTCACCTCGCTGCCGGGCGACGACCCGTTCGACTGCGCCGGCCTCTACGGCTCGATCTGCACCGGCTCGGCGACGACGGCCTCGGCCCCGCTGCCGAAGTGGCGTCACAAGCTGCGCGCCACCTGGCGTGCGCCTTGGGACCTCGAGCTGTCCGGCACTTGGCGCTACATCGACTCGGTGAAGGTGGACGCAAAGATCCCGGGTTCGGGCCCGACCCACGCCCAGGGCCCCGACGCCAAGCTCGCGGCCCAAAGCTACTTCGACATCGCCGCGAACTGGGCGGTGCGTGACAACGTCAGCATCCGCTTCGGCGTCAACAACGTGTTCGACAACGACCCGCCGATGGTGGGCTCGGGGGGCACGGCCATCAACAACTGCCCTTCGGGTCCGTGCTCGGGGAACACCTTCCCGCAGACCTATGACTCGCTGGGCCGCTACCTGTTCTTCGGGGTGCGGGCCGACTTCTAAGGCCTGACGTCCTCAGGGAACACGGCGGGCGGCGACCTCGGTCGCCGCCCGCTTTCTTTTGCCCCGGCCAGCGCGCCAGTTCGGCGCACGAAAACGGCGGCGGCTCGCCGAGCCGCCGCCGTCGCACCGTTCAGAGAATGGGGGGCTTCAGGCCGCCCGCGGCTGCAGCTCCACCGTCGGCGGGGCGGCCAGGGCCTCGCACAGGCGCTCGGCCAGGGCGTCGATGAGCTCGCCCTTGGCGGACGCCGGGCTCCACAGGGCCCAGCAGCCCTCGGGCAGGCAGGCCTCGACCTCGCTGACACGCAGGAGGCGGCGGCTGCGAATGTCGTCGCGCACGGTGAGCCAGGGAGCCAGGCAGACCCCGGCGCCAGCCCTGGCCAGCTCCACCGCCACCGCCACGTCGTCCACCTTCAGTCCCTCGTCGGACAAGACGCCATCCAGCCCGGCCGCGTCCAGCCACAGGCGCCAGGGCCGGGCGTGGCAATGGATCAGCGGCGCGGCGGCCACCTCACGAGGGTTCGCCGGCAGGCGGGCGAAGAAGCCCAGGGCGGCCACAGGGATCAGCGTCTCGCGGGCAAGCAGCCGCGCGCTGAGGCCGGCGGGCGCGGCGGCGGCCTGCACCACCATCACGTCCAGCGTTCCGCCCAGGAGGTCGGCGACGCCGGCCTGCGCGCGCAGCTCCACATCAACGTCAGGACGGCTCGCCCGCAGGCCGGCGAGGCCGCAGGCCACCACCTGGCGCATCAGGTCGGCGGACGCCCCCACGCGCAGCACCGAACGGTCGGTCCGGCTGGAGATGTCGAAGGCCTGGGAGATCATCTCGAGGCTGAGACGCAGCCGCCCGGCGAAGGTCCGCCCAGGGTCAGTCAGCTGCACCGAAGGGCCGGCGCGCACGAATAACGCGACCCCCAGGCGTTCCTCGAGGCCGCGGATCGCGTGGCTGATGGCGCTGCGCGTGAGGTTCAGCTCTTCGGCGGCCTTGGAGAAACTTTGATGCCGGGCGGCCGCCTCGAACGCCGCGATCGCCCGGAGCGATGGCGGTCGTACCGGCACCTCGCCCACTCCCTTGATTTTGCGTCAGGGAATGGTCGCCGAACGACGGAATTTGTCAGGGGAATTGCTGCCAATGGCGCCGCTTCCGCGACAAACGGCGGGGAAACCCGGTCCTCGCCGCCAGCTCGCGCCTGAAACAGATCCCCGCCCTAGGCGGCGACGCCGCCGACGCGCTTGATGTTGCAGTAGGTCCAGAGCTCTTCGAGCGCTTCGACCAGGCGGTCCATCATGTCGTCGGTGTGGAACGGGCTCGGCGTGAAGCGCAGCCGCTCGGTGCCCCGCGGCACGGTGGGGAAGTTGATCGGCTGCACGTACACCCCGTGCTTCTCCAGCAGGATGTCGCTGACCATCTTGCAGTGCACCGGGTCGCCCACCAGCACCGGCACGATGTGGCTCACCGACGGCATCACCGGCAGGCCCGCCGCCCGCATCTTGGCCTTCAGGGTCGCGGCCCGCTCCTGGTGGGCCTCGCGCACCTCGTTGTGCTCCTTCAGCCAGCGGATCGAGGCCGCCGCCCCCGCCGCCAGCGCCGGCGGCAGCGAGGTCGTGAAGATGAAGCCGTCGGCATAGCTGCGGATCGCGTCCACGATCACCGCATCGGCCGCGATATAGCCGCCCATCACCCCGAACGCCTTGCCCAGCGTCCCCTCGATGATGTCGATCTCGGCCATCAGGCCGTCACGCTCGGCCACGCCCGCGCCCCGGGGACCGTACATCCCCACCGCATGGACCTCGTCGATGTAGGTCATGGCCCCGTACTTCCGGGCCAGCGCCACCGTGCCGGCGATGTCGGCGATGTCGCCGTCCATCGAATAGACGCTCTCGAAGGCGATCAGCTTCGGCGCGGCCGGGTCCGCCGCCGCCAGCAGCTCCTCCAGATGCCCCAGGTCGTTGTGCCGGAACACATGCCGCTGCTCGCGCTTGCCGGCCCGGATCCCCGAGATCATCGAGTTGTGGTTCAGCTCGTCCGAGAACACCTGCAGGCCCGGCAGGATCTTGTAGAGCGTCGACAGCGTCGCCTCGTTGGACACATAGCCCGAGGTGAACAGCAGCGCCGCTTCCTTGCCGTGCAGATCCGCCAGCTCGCGCTCCAGCTCCACGTGATAGCGCGTCGTCCCCGAGATGTTCCGGGTGCCCCCCGAACCGGCCCCAGCCTCCTCGATGGCCTGGTGCATCGCATCCAGCACCACCGGGTTCTGGCCCTGGCCCAGATAGTCGTTCGAGCACCAGACCGTCACCTCGGCCTGCGTCCCGTCCGGCTTCGTCCACGTCGCCTTCGGAAACTCCCCTCGATGACGCTTCAGGTCCGCAAACACACGATAGCGACCCTCGGCCTGAACCTTGGAGA
>Ga0065721_10050573_pt1 | contig 19176 bp, 16 predicted proteins | sample Mesricmetagenome_FD_59108 | JGI IMG/M metagenome (GOLD analysis project Ga0065721, IMG submission 59108) | Mesophilic microbial community from rice straw/compost enrichment Sample: eDNA_1 v2 (version 2) | ecosystem: Engineered > Solid waste > Grass > Composting > Bioreactor | place: USA: Davis... | reverse complement strand
ACCTTGGTGACGGATTTCCTCCGCTTTTTGGCGAAGCTGTTGCTGTCGGACACATCATACGATATACAGCCAATACTGCCTTCACGGGAGTTGATAAGATTATCTATCGAGTGAGTTCAAAAGATAATCCGAAGCTTGGATCTTACGGTATCGTATTTCTGTCGCCCGAATCTGGTTGCCAGGCCGTCCCACGCGATGATTTCTTTGTGGTTGGCATGGATAGCCTGATGTCGAAGAGCCTGCCTCTTCCCGTGATTCATAATGACAGCGCGTGCAGCCAGGCAATTGCGACATGGCATATCAAAACGCCTGCACAGTTCGGAACATTGAGTCAGACGAGTTATGGTTTCGCCTATCGTCTGAAAAGCGGAGTAGAGGTTGGTCCCTCGTTCAAAGATGAGTTTACGTATGAGTTGTGCCATTCGAACAACTGCAATACAGCGAAAGTCACGATCGTAGCAAATGATAGTGTTGGCTGCGTGTTCATGGCCAGACCCGATTCGGTTAATGCCGATACAATCCAGACATCACTTATCCGGCTTGCTGTGCTGAAAAACGACGTAGTATGTGATGGCTACAGCAGTTTTGAGATTGTGATTCCGCCACAACAGGGAGAAGCATATGTGAGTGATGAGGATGAAACCATCGTGTTCGAACCTGTTTCTACATGGAACCAGATTGATTCCCTGAAATACAGAATCTGTAACTCGGCGGTTTGTGATAATGCCTGGGTCTACATCAGAAAGGGAAGCCAGTAAACTATCGCCGCGAGCGACAAACACATAGATGCAGGATCTAACCTACTTGTGGAGACTGTGTGGTCAAGGGGATGCGAAGGCACAACGCATCCTCTATGACCTTTTTAAGGGTCGACTCATGGGGATTTGTCGACGATACACGAAGAATCGCGAGGAAGCCCAGGACGTTCTCCAGGAAGTGTTTGTCAGGATCTTTACGAAGATCGGGCAACTTGAGGCACCCGAGAAACTGGTGAGTTGGATGAAGTCAATTGCCATTCACACGGCAATCAATCACTATCACAAGACGAAGAATGACAAGCTTGTGTTCCTCGAACCCCCTGAAGAGGACGCTGGGCCGGCCATACCGCCGATCGATAATTTCTCCGATGATTATCTCATTAGCCTGGTGAATGATCTTCCCGACGGATGCAGAATGGTGTTCAATTTATTTGTGGTCGAAGGCTACAGTCACTCGGAGATTGCTGCGCTGCTCGGCATTGGCGAGGGAACATCGCGATCACAGTTGTTTCATGCGAAACTGCTTCTGAAGGCGAAACTACACTGCGAAGATCTGACGAATTACTATGAAAAATATGCGTGACAAAGAGTGGCTTGACAAACTCGCGAAGCGCCTCGACGAGTACTCGGAACAACCGGATGACGCGCTGTGGGATCGGATCGCTCCGATGGTCCAGTCTTCGCCTCAACCGCGATGGACGCAGTGGGTAACAGTAGCCGGAGCGTTGACTTCCGCGATCATTCTTTCCCTGTCGTTGCCACGTGTGATGACACCTGACACTGTTTTTGATCAACACGCAGGCGTCGAACAGCGGGAACCGACAAGTCTTCCGAAAGCAAAAGCGCTGGAACAACAGCAGGAGATTCTCAGTCGAGATTTGTCTGTTCCTGCAGGTGATGATAGTGATGCACAATTCGAGGAAGAGGCTTCGGATCAAAATCCAGCAATTGAAACTAACTCGATCGTCAATTCTAACGAAGATGTTTTAACCGACCAAACCGTAGACCCTCGTAATGTTGAATCAAGCTTGCTTGGTAATCTCGATTCAGAGGAAGAAGTAGCCGACTCGGTCAGTGCTGAAAAAGTTGCTGATGAACTCCGACCAGAAGAAGCGGAGACCAGGAAACCTTCCAGGAAGCGAAGACCAGTATTATACGGGAGTATCTCAAGCTCCCTTGCCTTCAACAAGATTATTCCAGACAAGGGCGATGGCGTCGCTATAGGTTCCATTGTGTCTCGTCCGGTGTTGGCGCATGACCGGATTGGGTTTACCCTGAACACCGGCGTACAGCTACGGATAAGCAGAAGTCTCGAAGTGTATTCAGGCCTTTCGTTGTACAGGCAATCGCATAGGTTGATCTATGAATTCAATTCTGATCAGACCACGATTACAAGTGATGCGGCTGGTATTGTCTTGACGCCCGGCGTCGTTCAAAAAACAGTTGCTTATGATATGTTGAACGCAGGCGTTGAGGCCGGTGTTTTGTACCTTCTCACAGGAGATAGAGTTCTTCACAAACTGGGGGTGGGTCTTGCGTGGCATCACGGGCTCCGAAAAGCACGTGAAGGAGAAACCTATGACAATAGTCGGTCGCAGTACCTGTCGTATCAATTGAGCTACCGCACTGAATTTGCCGTTGATAACAGGATGATCGTTTATTTCCAGCCGTTTTATCGCCATGTCTTTAGTTCGCAAGAGAGTCTGTCGGAACCCATGCGCCTGAAGCCGTATTATGCGGGAATTGGCATCGGTCTGATCTACCAGGCGGGCCGCTGATGTTTTCGTATATTGCGTGGGCGGATCGACTGATATAACCGCTCATTTGCATGAAAACAACAAGACTGAATCTCTTCGCTGTGATCCTTACTGGTTTAGCGGTCGCGGCATGCACGACTGCTCAGATAAATCAGGCCATTGGCGACGTCAACAAGAGCCTTGGAGGTTCCGCTCCGTTAACAACCACCGATGTGGCCCAGGGACTCAAGGAGGCACTTATCAAAGGTATTTCAACGGGATCCGACCTCGTTTCGCAGGTGGATGGATACTTCAAGAATCCTGAGATTAAGATCCCGTTCCCACCGGAGGTCCAGAAGGTGGAGGACCGCCTTCGTCAAATAGGATTGGGGAGTGAAGTTGACAAGTTCGTGATGACGTTGAACCGTGGAGCTGAAGATGCAGCAAAGGAGGCCAAACCAATCTTCATTGAAGCCATACGATCCATGACAATCGAAGATGCATGGTCGATTCTTCGCGGCGAGGACGATGCGGCGACTCAATATCTCAAGCGGACAACATCGGGGCTTCTCAAAGAAAGGTTCAAACCGATAATCAAGAATTCACTCAACAAGGTGAATGCGACGAAGTACTACGGCGAAATCGTCAATCGATACAACCAGATCCCGCTAGTGCAAAAGGTCAATCCCGACTTAGACGACTACGCGACTGACAAAGCGATCGAAGGGTTGTTTGTCATGATCGCTAAAGAAGAAAAGAACATCAGGGAAAATCCGGTTGCGAGAACCACCGATTTGCTTAAGAGAGTCTTCGGCTCACAGCAATAGCGTCACGTTCTGAATGTGAGAAACTCAGCCCAGATCCGGAGTATTTGGAAGGACCTTGTTTGCGAGTTTCCCGACGGTGAGCCCTTGGAAGACGATGGAGAATACCACAACGAAGTAGGTGATCTCCAGCAAGACGTCTTTGAATTCACCGGCAGGCACGGAGAGGGCGAGCGCAATAGACACACCTCCGCGAAGTCCACCCCATACAAGTACAGTCAGAGTCCCTCTTGAGAATCGTTTTTTCAGATGGACCGTCACTGATGGAATCCAGATTGACAATAACCGCGCGACCAACACAACTAAGATACTGAATAAACCGAGGACCCAGTGTGCAACGATATCGGGTATGATAAGCAATTCGAAGCCGATGAAGAGAAACAGGATGGCGTTGAGTACTTCATCGATAAGTTCCCAGAACTTGTTGAGGTAGTCTTTTGTAGTGGCTGAGGTGAGCGCCTTCTTCCCATAGTTGCCGATGAAAAGTCCGGCTGCGACCATCGTCAGGGGGCTCGAAATATGAATTGCTTTTGCAATCAGATATCCGCCCATGACGACGGACAGTGTGATGAGGACAGAGACGATATAGTCATCAGTTCTTTGTATCGCACGTGAAGCGCTGAATCCGAGGATGACTCCCAACAACAGACCGCCCGCGGCTTCTTTGATAAGCAGCCAGGAAATATTCAAAATCGAAATGTCAGTGTCTGGCGCCTGAGTCAATTGAAGAATGACAGCAAAGAGAACGACCGCGACCCCGTCATTGAAGAGAGATTCACCCGCAATCTTGGTCTCAAGCGATTTTGGTACGCCAGCCTGTTTGAGGATCCCGAGTACGGCGATGGGATCTGTGGGAGAAATCAGTGCTCCGAAGAGCAGACAGTAGAGGAATGGTATCGGCAAGCCGAATAATGGTGCGGTATAGTACAGAATGAACCCGACGATAAAAGTGGAGATCACGACACTCACCGTCGAAAAGATGAATATCGGGGCACGTTGTTCATTCAGGTCCGCGAGATTGACGTGGATAGCTCCTGCGAAAAGCAGGAAGTTCAGCATCGCACCCATAAGAACCTCCGTGAAGTCGACTCCGGCAATCAGGGTAAACAGATCGTCCGTTGTTTGGGGGAAAATTGTACTTCCCGCTAGACGAATGATCAAGGATACGAAGATTGCCATCAACATGATGCCTATGGTCGAAGGAAGGCGGAAAAACCTGAGGTTGACGTAGGCGAAGAATGACGCCAGAACTATGAGAACCGAAAATGAATAGTATAATTCCAATGAAGTGCTGTTTTGCCCGCAAAAATAACAATTGAGGTCGATTGGTCAATCGACCGTTTTGTCATCTGACGGCCGCGCTACGGATGACTTTCGAGAACAGGGATGGCAAATATCGTTTCAGATAGACCGCGAGCACTTCCTTACCTCCGATGTAAACCTCTTGTTTTTCTCGTTCGATGGCTCTAATGATTTTTTTGGCGCACCAGTCGACAGGCTTCCCCTTATACTGAGCCTCATCCATTTTGTTGAGAGGGGTACCGTCACCGGTAAGAGCCGAGTAGGTGATGGGAGTATGGATGAAACCAGGGCAAATCATCGTGACCTTAATATTATCGCGATAATGCTCCGCGCGTACGGCATCGAAGAAGCCATGCAACGCGTGCTTTGACGCCGCATAGCCCGAGCGATACGGCGTACCAAATTTTCCCGTGAGACTGCTGATGTTGACAAAGTGCCCTTGCTTGCGTGCAACGAAATGAGGTAACAAATATTTCGTCAGGGCTATAGCACCGAAGTAATTCACTTCCATGATTCGGCGGTCGACGGAGAGGTCTGTGTCGGCCACGAGACTTCGCTGGCTGATGCCTCCGTTGTTGATAAGAATATCGACGGTACCGAAGACCTGGATCGCGGCTTCCGTCGATAGTTGGAGCGTTTCCGGTTGTGCGAGATCCAGAGGAAGAATCCTTACATCCGCCTGCGCGGCAGCAGGGCAATTACCTTTGACTCGCTCGAGTTCCTGCTTGCGTCTCGCGGAGAGTACCAACCTGGCGCCACGGGCTGCAAGGGCGTAGGCGAGCGCTTCTCCAATTCCAGACGAGGCGCCGGTCAACCAGATTACTTTGTTCTTAAGGTCCGCCATGCTATGTTATGCGATCGTAAACGACGATGTCAAATGCAAATGGATGCCGGTCGTCTTTGTCGTGGTGTCGCCGGCTCACCTCTTTCCATTGTGTCATGTCGACAGTTGGAAAGTATGTATCGCCTTCGACATTTGCATCGATTTCCGTCAAGTACAAACGCGTGGTATACGGCATGGCAAGATTGTATATCTCTGCTCCGCCGATGATGAAACATTCCTTCTCGCCGTTTTGCTTTGCGAGATCAAGCGCTGGCTCAACGCCATGCATCACTGTACAACCTGGTGCCGAAAAATCTTTTTGACGCGTGATAACAATATTCGTCCTGTTGGGAAGTGGTTTGAATTTTGGAAGAAGCGAATCGTAATTTTTCCTTCCCATAACGACATGGTGTCCCTTGGTGGTTTCCATGAAAAATTTCATATCATCAGGGAGCCGCCATGGCAGGTCGTTGTCCCTCCCGATAACACGATTCTTCGAAAGCGCTGCAATGGCTGATACGATCATGATGTTTTGTTACTGGTAGTATCACAAGGTGTTGCCTCGAAGGAAATCCTTTACCGACATCCTTTTCTTCCCTTCTGGCTGCAACTCGTCAATTGAAATCCATCCATCGGATGTTTTAAAGTAAAGATAATTTTTGTTGTCTGTGACATAGTCGCCGGGATTTTGTGATCCCTGAGAAAATGAGACAACCGAAGTCTTGTATATCTTAAAAGTCTTGTTGTTGATAGTGGCCCACGCAGCAGGGTAGGGGCTGAGTCCTCGAACAAAATTTCGGACGGCTTCTGTGGGCAAGTCCCAACGGATTTCGCAGGTCTCTTTGAAAATTTTTGGCGCGTGTTTGATGTCACCGTCTTCTGGTTGCGGTGTTACCTTGACTCCACCTGCTTCGATAGCTTTGACGGTTTTCAGTACGAGATCAGCGCCTTTGCGCATCAGCCGTTCGTAAAGTGTTCCCGCGTCGTCGTCATCGCGGATGACTTCCCTATCTTGGAAGATTATGTTACCGGTATCGATATCATGCCTTAGGAAAAATGTGGTCACGCCGGCTTCTTTTTCGCCATTGATAATCGCCCAATTGATCGGCGCGGCGCCGCGGTACTGGGGAAGTAGGGAAGCGTGAAGGTTGAACGTCCCTTGCGGAGGCATATTCCAAACAATTTCGGGTAACATTCGGAAGGCTACCACTACTTGCAGGTCAGCGCGGAACGAGCGAAGTTCTTCGATGAAGTCCGCCGACTTCAGGTTCGTTGGTTGTAAGACAGGTATGTTGTATTTGAGCGCGCAGCTTTTTACGGGTGAGTGAGCGATCTTTTGCCCGCGTCCTTGTGGTTTGTCAGGAGCTGTGATCACCGCCACCACGTTCACTTGGTTTCGTACAAGTATCTCCAGACTCGGCACCGCAAACTCCGGTGTTCCCATGAATATTACTCTCATTGGCAGACGATGAATTGAACCTCTACTTCTTCAGACTACTTCGAATGTGCTTCGAGCAGATCGGACATTTTTCCCAATCGTGTCCGCGGGCAGGGCAGTACTTCCTTCCGAAGTAAATGATTTGAAGATGCACCTTGTCCCAATACTTCTCCGGGATAAGGCGCTTCAGATCGCGTTCGGTTTGCTCTACACTCTTTCCGTTCGACAGGCCCCAACGATACGCAAGTCGATGAATGTGTGTGTCGACGGGGAATGCAGGATGTCCGAACGCCTGAATCATGACCACAGAGGCTGTCTTGTGTCCTACACCAGGGAGTGCCTCAAGCTCTTCAAAATTGTCGGGAACGCGTCCGTTGTATTTTTCGACGAGTATTTGCGAGAGCTTGCTGATCGCCTTTGATTTTGCAGGAGACAATCCGCACGGCTTGATGATTTCCCGTATCTCGTCGACGGGAATCTTTGCCATGTCAAACGGGTTGTCGGCAAGGCTGAAGAGTTCAGGCGTAGTCTTGTTGACTCGTTCGTCAGTACATTGTGCTGAAAGCAATACTGCTATCAGCAGTGTGTATGCGTCTTTGTGATTCAGCGGAACCTCGGGGTTCGGGATGTATTTGTCGAGGAGCCTCAGGATATCCTTAACCTTTTCAGCTTTGGTCATGTTCGCTTGACATTATGAGCTAACCATTTATTCTCTTCAGGGGTACAACAAGTATTTGCTTCTTATTTGCTTGTACTCCTCGAGCCCTTTGGTCCAGGTAGCCCTGATTTCTTCTTCACTCATTCCCTTCTTGATCTGCTCTTTCAGCTCCGGCGTCCCGGCGAGTCTATCGAAAGATCCAATGAAAAACTTATCCTTATCGGGATATTTCTGATAGAAATCCAACAAGTACTTGAGGTTGATTCGGGGAAGGACTTCAATGTTGCTAAGGTCGATCCCATAACATGTCTTTCCCAGGTGCGGAGGTTCGTTTGACATACCTGGAATCGCGACAGGCGTAAAGCTGAATGACAAGTCTGTGAACTCAGGGTTGCCGATGATGAGGAACGGAGTCTGAGTTCCTCTGCCTACACTGATCACTGTTCCCTCGAAAAGACAAAGGGAAGGATAAAGTCTGATCGCCTGATCATTGGGAAGGTTAGGGGATGGTTTGACGGGCACTGAATAAAAGTCGTTATGTCCCCAGTTCTTAATTCGAATCACGTCGACGTCGCACTTAACTCCGTTCTCGAGCCATCCCTCGCCGTTGATCATTCCAGACAATTCGCCTACGGTCAAGCCATGCACAATCGGTATTGGATGCATGCCAACAAATGATTTCAATGCCGGTGTGCGGATTGGCCCGTCAACATAGTGACCATTGGGATTAGGTCGATCGAGAATGATAAGCTTCTTACCTTGTTCGGCGCAAGCTTCCATCACATAGTGCATTGTGCTGATGTACGTGTAGAACCGCGTGCCGACGTCCTGGATGTCAAAGATGACGACGTCGACATCGGCAAGCTGTTCGGGTGTCGGTTTCCTGTTCGCGCCATAGAGCGATACAATGGGCAGCCCCGTGCGACTATCGACTCCGTCGCTGATCTTCTCGCCATCTGCCGCAGCCCCGCGGAAACCGTGTTCGGGCGCAAATACTTTTCTAACGGTCACGCCGGACGCCATCAGCGTGTCCGCAAGATGTGTGTTACCGACAAGAGAAGTGTGGTTTACGACAAGTGCGACCGACTTATTCGTGAGTTTCGGGAGGAGGATGTCGAGCTGATCCGCACCTACCTCGACTTTACTTTTTTCGTCAACCAATCGCCCTCCTTCTCCTGACGTCGCAGACCTTTGGTTGCAGTTGAAAAGAACCAGGAAAGCGAGTAAAATGATGCCGATATTTTTCATATTTTTTGAAGCAGGCAGTGTTTGTAATACGTTATCCGTAATTTGCGTCGGAGGTTACTGGGCCAAAAGTAGCAAAATTGAATCTCTCTTATTTCATATCCAAAAGAATCAGCAGAGGATATCGCGACGGGTTCTCGTCGACTATTCACAAGATTGCGATCATTAGTATTGCGGTAGGACTGGCCGCCTCCATCATTTCGTTTCTCATCATGCTTGGCTTCCAGGAAACTGTAAAGGAGAAGATTTACAGCTTCAGCGGCCACATCATGATCACAAGGTTCTCATCCAACAACTCAACAGAGGAACAGGCGATGGACTATAACATCGACCTCTACAAGAATCCTCAGAATTACCCGCACGTCCGCCATGTGCAGGAGTTTGCTACCAAGATAGGGGTTGTGAAGACTGACGACGATGCACTCGGCGTCCTGTTGAAGGGCGTGGGGAAGAGCTTTGATACCAAGGCTTTCAACGAGTACTTGATCGCGGGAGACTTCATTCAGTTCCAGGACTCCGGATACGCCAATGAGGTAGTGCTCAGCAAAATCATCGCGACCAAGCTGAAGAAAGATGTCGGCGATGACATAATCGTTCACTTCTTCCAGAATCCACCACGATTCAGGCGCCTGAAGGTCAAAGGAATTTATGAAACGAACCTGTCAGAATACTTCGATAGTCGTGTGATACTGACCGATATCGGATTGTTGCAGCGGCTGAATGATTGGCCCGATTCAGTGGCAGGCGGACTCGAAGTCTTCATTGATCATCCTTCGAACGTTGATAGAGCAGGAACGCTGATCGGTGAGTCGATGGATTACGACCTTCATATCGAGCGAATCAGCGACCGTTTTATCCAGGTTTTCGAGTGGCTGAATCTGTTGAGTCGACAAGTCAATATCCTCCAGATAATAATTCTCGCAGTGGTCGCCGTTAACATGATCTCGGTTCTGCTTATCATGGTCATGGAGCGAACGCAAATGATAGGAATGCTCAAGGCTCTGGGAGCGAGCAACAGCTTCATCCGATCAATATTTGTCTACAACGGCGTCCACCTCACACTGCGCGGATTATTGTTCGGTAACCTGCTCGGCCTCGGATTGTGCTTCCTTCAAGACAATTTCGGGATCATCAAACTCAATCCACAGGATTACTACATGAGCGTTGTTCCGATCAGCTGGCATTGGGAAGTGGTTATCCTTCTGAATGTCCTCGCCCTCTTCCTTATCACCATAATCCTTCTCCTGCCCACCGTGGCCATCTCCCGGATCGCGCCAATAAGAGCGATTCGATTCGATTGAAATTCATCATTTCAAGACAAATTGACTTGTTTGATTTGGGAAAACGATTCAAAGTAAGTCATTTTGACGCATTTTCGCGACTGGTACGCTATTCTCTTGAGGTAGGCTGCAAGTAATTATCAGGGGGTTTAAAACAACAATATACTATGAGCATCGTCCGTTATAACAACAGTGTGCTGAACGATTTCGTACCGACGACTTTCAGTCAGCTGATTGACAGGTTCTTCAACGAATCGTTTGGTCGTTCAGGTGGATCCGCCTATTCTTTTGTTCCGAAAGCGGATATCATTGAGAACGAAAAGGGATTTGAAATCCAATTTGCCTTGCCCGGAATGAGCAAGGACGATTTCAAGATTGATTTGGACAACAATCGTCTTTCGGTGACTGGTGAACGTAAGTTCACGAAGGAATCGAAGGAACAGCACCTTCGCTCAGTAGAAACTCAGTATGGCGCTTTCAGCAGAACTTTCTTGCTGCCGGAAGATGTTGATACTGAAAACATCGAAGCGAAGTACACCAATGGAATTCTCGAAATCGTTGTCCCGAAGAATGTAAAGAAACGTTCGAAGAGCACAACGATTAAGGTGGGTTAACAGAACGCTGTTGCCCGCCCGGATAAAGACAGGGGTTTAAGTTTAGTAGGTGAAAGCGTCCCGGATTCGGGGCGCTTTTTTTATTACCGGGTGAGCCAAATTCTAGAAATAAACGTTTAACTTACTGATAAACGGATCGATATGAAGCGTTCAGTCTTGTTTCTGGCCATAGTGATGATAGCGTGTCTTGGAGGTGTGCTGGGCTCCGTTTTTACGATACGCTTTTTGGGTATTTCGAACCTCAACTACGCTTCCATTGAGGAGCGGCAGCGCCTCGTGCTAACGCGCGGGCAGATTGATACTCCATACAATGTACCGCATCATCTTAACTTCTTGTCGACTGCCAACAAGGCTGTTGCAGGAGTGGTTCACATCCGGACTGGTTACGGCCCAGGTGTATTCAGTCTGAATCCTCTTCAACACTACGACAGACCTGTTCACTCTTCAGGCTCAGGTGTGATTATCTCTGATGATGGATACATTGTGACGAACAATCACGTCATTGAAGATGCGACAAACATCGAGGTTGTGATGAATAACAATCAGCGCTACTATGCAAAACTAGTCGGCGCTGACGCTAGTACAGACCTCGCTCTTTTGAAGATAAAAGCCAACAACCTTCCATTCGTTCCGTATGGAGATTCCGACAAGGTTCAACCGGGTGAGTGGGTATTGGCCATTGGAAATCCGTTCGACCTCAACTCTACAGTCACTGCAGGAATTGTAAGTGCGAAGGCGAGAAACATTGGCATCCTCCAGGAAAAAACAGGATTATCAGTTGAGGCATTCATTCAAACCGACGCAGCAGTCAACCCCGGGAACAGTGGAGGAGCGCTCGTTAATCTCGCCGGAGAATTGATCGGTGTCAACACTGCGATAGCAACTTCGACGGGTAGTTATCAAGGCTATTCATTTGCAATTCCTGTCAGCCTCGTCAAGAAGGTGATGGACGATCTGCTGGAGTTCGGAAGGGTGCAGCGAGGCTTGCTCGGCATCAACATCGGAGATGTGGATGCAGTGCGCGCTGAACAATGGAATCTTCCGGTAACGCAAGGAGTGTTTATCCAGAATGTTCTCCCCGGTAGCGCTGCTGAAGATTCGGGACTTCTTCCCGGCGATGTGATTGTCGCCATTGATCATCATATCGTCAATTCTGTATCTGAATTACAGGAATGGGTCGCTCGAAATCGTCCAGGTCATGAGATCGTGGTCACTTACCTCCGCGGTGGTACGAAGAAAGATGTGAAGGCGAGACTAAAGAATGGGCAGGGCAAAGAAACCGTGGAGAGAAAAGAAATCAAACACGCACTCGAAGGTGCTAGATTTGAAGACGTTCCTTATCGGGAACTTGCTCGCTTGATGCTGGATGGTGGCGTTAAAGTCATCGACGTTGACGCCGGCAAGTGGAAGAAGGCTGGTGTCAGGAAAGATTTTATCATTGCTTTTATTGATAAGGTTCCTGTCGATAATGTTGAAGATCTTAATCGCATAATGGACTACAAGAAGGGCGGTGTCCTCGTCGAAGGTTATTATCCCGACGGTGAGAAGGGCACTTACGGAATGGAGTGGTAGATGCGACCGATCTGACTTCCCCCACATACGTCATTCCTTTTCGACGGAAAGCGTTAGCTTTGTGAGCAACCATCAAAGGCCGCTATGAAAGACCACGGTATCCGTGAAGCGCTGGAATCCCTCGGCGTGAAAAAGAACAATTCTGGAGTATCAACAGGCACACAATGGCTTCGCTCAAAGGGCGAGCGCATAGAATCGTGGTCCCCTGTTGATGGCAAGCTAATAGGTTCTGTACAGTCCGCGGATGAATCGACGTATAAACGTGTCGTGAAGACTTCATCGGATGCCTTCAGAATTTGGAGGACATGGCCGGCTCCTCGCCGTGGTGAAGTTGTTCGTCAGATCGGTGAAGCCCTTCGCAAGCGCAAGCAATCTCTCGGAAAACTTGTATCGTATGAGATGGGAAAGAGTTATACCGAAGGACTTGGCGAAGTACAGGAGATGATCGATATCTGTGATTTCGCAGTCGGACTTTCCCGTCAGTTACATGGTCTCACCATGCATTCTGAGCGTCCTCAACACAGAATGTACGAACAGTGGCATCCTCTGGGGGCAGTAGGCATCATCACGGCCTTCAACTTCCCTGTTGCAGTGTGGTCGTGGAATTCAATGATCGCATGGGTCTGCGGAGATACGTGTATTTGGAAACCTTCGGAGAAGACACCGCTTTGCAGCATCGCTTGTCAAAACATCGTTGCTGAGGTTTTCAGGAAGAATGGAGTGCCCGAAGGAGTCTCGTGCCTGGTGAATGGTGACTACCGCGTAGGTCAGCTGCTTGCCTCGGATGAACAAATTGCTCTCGTATCCGCTACTGGTTCGACTCGAATGGGACGCGCCGTTGCTACGACGGTAGCCTCAAGGTTGGGACGCACACTACTCGAACTCGGGGGAAATAACGCGATCATCATCACCCAAAGCGCAAACCTGGATAACGCGATAAGAGCCGCGCTCTTCGGAGCAGTGGGAACGGCTGGTCAACGCTGTACTACAACGAGAAGACTAATCGTTCAGTCTGACGTATATGAGGAAGTGAAGAGTCGATTGGTACAGGCGTATAGCCACCTGAAGATTGGCAATCCACTAGATCCGTCAAATCACGTGGGGCCGTTAATTGACCGCAAGGCAGTCAAGCTGTATGAAGACGCCCTTAGGAGAGTGCGCAAGGAAGGAGGAACGATCGTGGTCAAAGGAGGAGTCCTGAAAGGGAAAGGCTACGAGTCGGGCTGTTATGTCAAACCTGCGATTGCTGAAGTAGATCCCGCATTTGAGATCGTCCAGCAAGAGACATTCGCGCCGATTCTCTACCTCATCAGTTACGATAAACTCCCAGAAGCCATCGCCATCCAGAATGGCGTCAGACAAGGACTCTCATCGTCAATTATGACCGATAGCGTACGCGAAATGGAGTTGTTCCTCTCACATGAGGGATCGGACTGCGGAATTGCTAACGTCAACATAGGGACATCAGGCGCGGAAATTGGTGGCGCATTCGGCGGAGAAAAGGAAACGGGGGGAGGAAGGGAATCAGGATCCGATGCCTGGAAGAATTACATGCGCAGGCAGACTAATACCATTAACTATGGCAACGAGTTGCCCCTCGCTCAGGGCATCAAGTTTTCAATTTGAGGCTGATTTTGGGAAATCATAGTCAAAACATTATTTTTACACGCGCTCAAACAGATCATTATGGCAGGAAGAAAGTACCGCACAGTTATGCTTATCGATGACAATGAGATTGACAATCTCATTAACCAAAAGATGATTGAGGCGGCTTCCATTGCCGAGAATATCTATACTCACACCGGAGCAAAGAGCGCCATCGAATTCCTTCGAAACATGGAGAAGCTGGAAGTGGCAGAACAGGTGTTGCCGGATGTTATTTTCCTCGACATCGACATGCCCCTAATGGATGGATTTCAGTTTCTCGATGAATTCGAAAAACTCTCCCTCGTGGCGAAGAACAAGTGTCGCATTGTGATGCTGACGTCGTCGATTAATCCGCAGGACTTCAATCGGTCGAAGAAGTACGAGAACGTCAAATTGTATCTCAACAAGCCACTTTCACACGATAGCATCGCGAAACTGGATGTCTGATTCCGAGTTCATCAGATCTCGGTGAGCAGCTTGATAAACTTCTCGTCAAGTTTGATAAGGCGCGTCGGCGCAAAGTATGACACATTGATGGACTGAAGCCTGGGAATGAGTGCGCCAATCTTCTTTGCTTTCTCCTTCTTAGCCTCGCTGGTGGCAATCTTGAGTATCTTGAGGAATAGCATAATGTTCTCACAGCTGTCCTTACCAAACAGTCGGATTTGTCGCTGAATGCTGTTCGACAATTGATTGAAGAGTTCGTAGTCTCTGAGTAGCACGTATTGCAAAGCCAGCAGTGATTTTATCTCCAACTGGGCATAAGGATACTTCTTGAGGCTGACCTCGTTGAGCAGGTTGTTGATCAACTTGGCAGCTTCGTCAAACTTGTCGACATAGTAGCAAGAGAGTGCGCGATAAAGCACATAAATGATGTGCTTCGGTACATCCTGTGAGTCTACCTCGAAATCCTCAAAAACAGTCTCGTTCTCTGCGTACAGTTCTGTTTCAGTGCCATTGCGCAGGTGACGTTCGATCTTTGATATGAGGAACTGTGCAGGGAACGTATAAGTCGAATAGTTTACGAGCAGGTTGGCGCAGGCGTCATTCACCTCTTCGAAATATTTCTCGGCCTGCCGATACACCTTGTAGTGATTGTAGTACTCAAGCTTGAGGAACTCAAACACGAGGTTCAGGTGGTAGTAGATGGAATCGAGGTGATAGCTCTCGAATATCTTCTGAACTTTGACGAAGATGTCTTCGATAGATTCCCCATCCTGTTGCATGTTGTCATCTACTTCCACAAACAGACGGTGGAAGACATACATGCAGCTTTGGTAGACGTACAGACGATGGGATTCGTAAAGATTCGCCACGTTCTGCATTTCCTTCATCACGAGCGTCAGGCCGAGTTTTTCTATCTCTCCACCGTTCAGAAGGAAGTCGCCGAACTTCTTGAAGTAGTCAGCGAGCAGATCTTCAGCTTTGTCAACAGCAAGCATGTAAGCGACGTGCCGGTTGTAGAGCTGGGAGTACTGGAAGTAATCTGGCGAATTGATGTTGAGTCTCTTGAGGGACTTGTAGATAACCGTGAGCTCGTTGGCCAAGTCGTAGTCGAGCAGTTCTTTCTCGAGCTTCTTAAGGGTCGCAACCGAGATCGCCTTTTTCTTGGTAAACAGTACCTCGTTGATGTTAGCCACCTTCCTCAATACATCGGTCCGCGGACTCTCAAGCTGCTCCATCAGATACTCTTCAATCTTGAGGTTGAGGCGCGAACGCAGTGTATAGTATGCGTTGGCGTTTACGTCAAGTTCGGTCATGATCTTGTTGTCGGACAAGGATCTTTCCCGAAGGGCTTTGAGGAGGTAGGCTGACTTTTCTGCGTTGCTTTCGATGAGGGAGTTGTAGATGGCGGTAAAATCTTTCTCGGATAGCTGTTTGATAATATTCTTTAGCTTGGCCATGAACAGTTTTTTACAACGGAAAATTTACAAAATTTATTTGTGTAAGCAATAGATCACGTATGTGACATCGCCAGCAAAATTGCAACTTGCAGAGCGCTAAAACAAATAAAGCAGGTTCAATTAACTTTGTACTTTTAATCCGAGTTACGATCGCGGTGTAATGTTGAAGCCTCTCCTCTGTGTTCTCTTCTCTTTTATTGCCCTGACGGGTCACGCGCAGCTAGCCGCGTCCGAGAAGAGCGCCTTCAAGGACATGGAGAAGCATAGGTGGCACAAAGCCGAGAGCAGACTGCGAAAATCACTAGAGCGCGACACCCTCAATCCATCGACTCGATATGCCCTGGCAGTGTTCTACTTTGAGCCTGGGAACCCCGCATTCGATATCGACTCAGCATATAGGTACGTCGCAGGCGCGCTTGATAACTGGCAGCAGACATCTGTGCGTGAGCGCGACCGCCTTCAGAAAGGAGGCATCGACAGTCTCCGCATGGCGGCCCTTCGGATGAAGATCGACAGCGCAGCGTTCGAAGTCGCGAAGACCATAAACACGGAAGCGGCCTACCTCCAGTTCCTCAGCCAGTTTCCTCATTCCGTCCATCGCGACCTAGCGATCAGACTGCGGGATGATGTCGCATATCACGATGCCCTCGCCGAAAGTTCCTACCAAGCGCTTGAGAGTTACATAACGCGATACCCCGAGTCACACAGAGTGGGAGAAGCACGGGATCGTTATCACCAGCTCGTGTACGCCGAAAAGACCAAAGACAATCGTCTCGCGAGCTATGAGCGCTTCCTCATTGAATATCCGGAATCCCCTTACAGGCGAGAAGTATATCGGAATATCTTTGAGATTACCACGGCCGACGGCAAACTCGAGAGTTTTCTCTCTTTCATGAACCGCTATCCGGAAAGCGAATTCGCTATGAAGGCGTGCGATATTGCTTTCCACCTCCTCGCCGAAGATGAGGACGCGAACTGGCCCGAGGGATTTCTGACTGACTCACTTCAGTCTGTATTGAAGGTCAATGATACCTACCTCGTACCCTTCCTGAAAGACGGCTTGTTCGGCTTTATGGACGAGCATGGCAACGAGGTCATCACCCCGCGCTATCACGAAATCCACGACGATTATCTCTGCGGGTTTATCACCGACGAATTGCTCATGGTCGACAACGGGCTCGTTGCGCGAAATGGTCACAACGTGTTTAGCGGACCAATCACTGACCTGTTTGACATAGGTGTCGGCTTTCTCAAGGTGGTTACAGATCACGACATCAAAGTCGTTCACAAGTCGGGGTTTGAATTGGCCGATAGCCTTGACGATGCGCGTGTGATCGCAGCACGTTTTGTCGCGATCAAGCGACGAGATGAATGGTTCCTGTATGCGATCAACGGTAGGCTACTGGACGACCGGCCGTGGGATGACATCACCACAATGGGCGAAGTCATTGTTTTCTCTAAGAAGTCCCAGAAGTTTATTGCGCCGAGGGGAGAACTGGCGCGAGGAGCTGCTGACGGCAGACGCCCTCAACTATCAGAACCATTTGACGAGCTGACGCAATGGCCGAACGGTCTGATCTGGGGACGCTCACGCGACTACGAGGGTGTCATGGACCAAGCGCTTCAAACCGTGATCCGATTTGACAAACATACTCTGACACCGGCCCCGTTTGGAGCGGTGGCAAAGGCACCCAATGGCTTTGTTGTCTTCAATCACTCGGGGAGGAGATCCACCGTGTTCGACCAGGTGAGTCTGCTCGCCAAGAGTCTCGCGGTCAAGAAGGGGAAACAGTGGTCGATGTATGATCCGTTCGCTCATCGAATCGTTGGGAGGTCTTACGATTCCCTCCGAGCCGAAGGTGCATTTGTCGTAGGGACACGAGCCGATAGTGTATATGTTCTCTTTCACAACAACACATCGCGAGGTTTCTTCCGACCTCGTAGAATAGCATTTGTTCCCGGACGAGATTCGACGTCATTCATCACCGTCCAGGAGAATGCAACGCGAAAGTCAGTCTTTGATCTTGGAGGACGTAAACTCTTCAATGCTGATTTTGAATCGCTTGAGTATGCAGGAAGCGGTCTTTTCGTCATTACGCGCAAAGACAAAAAGGGATTAGTGGATTTGAACGGAAAGACGCGTCTTCCGGCTGAATACGATGCGATCGGGACTATGAAGGACAACATTGTATCCCTCCTCAAAAACAAGCGATTTGGTTCATACAACGCCGCGTCCAACAAAGTGATCAAACCGCAGTATGACCGCAACCTGATGCCATACGGTTCTTCGTGCGTTGTCACGTATAAGGATGGCTACTACGGATTGCTCGGTTGGGACAACAAACCAATCAGCGCATTTGAGTTTGAGGAGGTGAGCTACTGGAATGATTCCCTCGCACTGGTCAAGAAGGGATCGCTCTGGAGCCTGTTCGATATCGCTAACCGTAAGTTGGTTGAAACAAACCTGCGCAAGATCACGCTGGTCAAGGATGGACCGGGAGAGAAGCTCGCGGTGATCCAAAGGAATAACGATGTTGGCGTCATCAGCAATCAAGGCAAAATCATTATCCCCTTGAACTTCACTGAAATCATTAACCTTGGTTCACCAGATGCGCCTTTGTACTTCGCGGAGAAGCACGTCCCGGAGGCTTCTATGTACATCGTGATCTACTATGATCGGAAGGGTGAAATGATCAGAAAAGAGATCTACGGGGATGCAGCGGACTACGACCGGATATACTGCTCGAATTGAAATTTCCCGGTATAATCAAGGTCGACCGTTTACGCAATGTACTTTGTTTTTCCCTTTCGTTATTCTGTATATTGCTCCCAAATACGTCTATGAAACATCTGATATTGATCGTTGCAGTGCTACTCTCGGTGGGAGTTCAGGCGCAGCAGAAGAAGGGCGCTCAGCAGCAGCCTCCTAAACTCGTGGTGGGAATCGTCGTTGACCAGATGCGCCACGAATATTTGTACCGCTTCCAATCAAAATACGGAGCTGGTGGATTTAACAGGTTCATAAACGACGGCTTCGTCGTGAAGAATGGGCATTACAATTACGCGCCTACCGTGACGGGCCCAGGGCACGCTTCGGTATATACTGGAACGACGCCCGCAATCCATGGCATCGTTGGTAATTCCTGGTATGACAAGGAATCAAAGAAGAGCGTCAACTGTGTGGACGACACCCTTTACTCCGTAGTGGGGGTGGCTGCCGGAAGAGGCGATGTGTCGCCTGCACGGATGTTGTCCAGCACGGTCACGGATGAGTTGAAGCTCTTTACTCAAAAGCGAGCAAAGGTTATCGGTATCTCTATTAAAGACCGAGGTGCAGCCCTGCCGGCAGGACACATGGCGGATGCCGCTTATTGG